>Ga0137407_10001057_pt1 | contig 18060 bp, 16 predicted proteins | sample CZOMad2_2_16fung_FD_108410 | JGI IMG/M metagenome (GOLD analysis project Ga0137407, IMG submission 108410) | Vadose zone soil fungal communities from Angelo Coast Range Reserve, California, USA - CZOMad2_2_16fungal (Illumina Assembly) | ecosystem: Environmental > Terrestrial > Soil > Vadose... | reverse complement strand
AGACTCGAAAAGCGGCTCCGGCCGGTGGTCCCAATGGGACGAAATCGGGTGGGTCCATTACCCCGAAATCGGGTGGTCCCATTCAGACGAAATCAGGTGGGTCCAATCACTCGAAATCCTGCACCTAGGCACGGTGCGCGATAACCATGATGTGCATCGTGCCTTTTTTTGCCGGATAGCCGTGTAGGATCATGGGGGCCACGATGTATTTTCTGTCGAGGGATTGCTATGTGTGCAACACCCAGGACTATTGGATCATCCTGTGCGCGAGTCGCGATAAGTATTTATGCGTCACGCATGCGAACCTCATGTCGATTGGTCATCGACTTCACGGGTGGCGGGAACAGCGCAGCGCCACGGTGCACTCTCCGCAATCCGCCATTGAGGCGGATTCCTTGATTGCGTCGCTGGTTTCGAACGGAATCATCACTGGCAACGCCAGCGACGGAAAGCCATTCGCCGAGTCCGAGTGCCCGGTGCACGAACGGGCGATGGAGACTGTCGAATCAAATGTGCCAATGGGGCGTTCTCTGCGTCGCCTCATCCGCTTTTTTCGGGCGTGCGCCAGCGTCGACTGGCAGCTGCGGACGAAAGAGTTCTCTTGTACTCTTGCAAGAGTTGAAAGGCGTCGCGTTCGCGTTCGATCGTCCCCCGCAACCCACAATGTCGCCTATACTTCGAATTTGATAATTGCGTTCAAGAACTTTCGGCCTCTTTATCCGCGGCCCTATCTCTGCTTGTTCGATTCTCTCGCGCTGCTCGAATTTCTCGCGAGTTATCGTTCTTTTCCACGAGTCGTCTTCGGTGTCGTTGCAGATCCGTTCCAGGCCCATTGTTGGCTCCAGGAAGGCAATGTCGTACTCAATGATGACCTCGAGCGGGTCGGAAAATATAGACCAATTCTGAGCATCTGAACGGCTAGGCGTCGAATGTATCCGTACGCAGCATTCGTCAGGGACGTCACGAATTCACAGGCTGACGTTACAACGCAGCGGCTGATGAATCAGTTCCGGCAGACCCATCGAGATTGGGAATTGTCGGACGAAGGGAGGGGTCTCTCGCTATTTCACAGGTCGCCCCCGGGCCGTTCGATGGCCGCGATAGTGCTTCCTGCGAAAAAGGGAGTCGTCCTAGGCACCTTGTTTCCCAAGGATCTGGACGTATCGCCTCGCCGCTGGAGTCCCGTTATCGACGAACTCTGCGCCGAAGAGATAGTTCGGACGCGCGGACGACACTTGATGGACAAGTATTGGGGTAGCTACGTTGCGTTTCTCGCGAACCGCGATGGCACGGTGCATTACGTTCTGCGCGACTGCTCCGGTAAGCTCCCATGCTACGTAATTGCCCATGGTGACGTCACCATCATGACCGCGAATATCGAGGACCTTTCCAGCCTTGCTTTACCCCCGTTTACCATCAATGCGCGATATCTCGCGGGTTTCATATATAACGCCGAACTGGCACAGCGTGAGTGCGCGTTGAATGAGATCAAAGAACTCCTGGCTGGAGAATGCCTCGAGCTCAAGGCGGCAAAGGCGACGCAATTTGCCATGTGGGAACCGCGAACAATATGTGGAGAGAATGTCGTAGAGGGCTTCGGAGACGCCGCCCGCCAAGTTAGGATGGTGACACAGGCCTGCGTGGACTTCTGGGCATCGAAATATGATCGTATCGTGCACCAACTCTCCGGCGGACTCGACTCGTCGGTGATACTAGGGTGTTTGAAAGGATCGCTGTATCGACCGCTGGTAACTTGTCTGCATCTGGAGTCCAAAGGAACGGGTGAAAGTGAATCCGCATTTGCACAGCTCGCCGCCCAGTCCGCGGGCATCGAACTGCTGATTCAGCCCGGATACTCGGAGCACTCAAGGTATGACGGGCGAATATTTCGGCTTCCAAGAGCTCCCAAACCAAGCGTTGCGCACCTTGGGATCTCCATCGAATCCGATCTGCGAAATTTCATACCTTCACAAACAAGAGCCGAGGCAATATGGGACGGCCAGGGTGGCGATCACCTTTTCTTTCAGGTGCGTTCCGCGTTTGGAGCGGTAGATTATGCGTACTATCACGGCATTACCGGCGATTTTGCCAAACATGTTCGCGACGCGACACGCCTGTCCAAGTCATCTTACTGGGGCGTTGTTCGAAAATCGATTCGATTGGGGCTATTTCGTTCCAACTGGCAACCCGAGGATGAGTACGATAGAGAGGCCACATTTCTGAACCCAGAAGTGTTGCCGACAAATATAGCTGATTACATTTGGCAACCCTGGTCGGAAGATGTGGCAAATCTTCCTCCCGGCAAGCGGTGGCAAATCAGTCTTCTTGCCTGCCTTATTCACAGACATCGCCCCGTTCCCGGGCTGCTGTATGCCGAGCAGCATCACCCGCTATTCTCACAGCCACTGTTTGAGCTCTGCCTGCGAATTCCAATTTACACGTTGTTACGTGGAGGAGTCGATCGCGCATTGGAACGTGCTGCATTTCGTGATTGCGTGCCGGAACCTATCATTCGACGTGAGAACAAGGGGACAATTGCTGCGAATTTCATGAGCAAGATTCGCGAATCCCTCCCGTTTGTCCGTGATCTGTTACTAGACGGAATATTAGTTCAAGAGAGAATCATTCAACGACGATCCCTTGAACCTTACTTAGCGGCTAGTCGTCCAATGAACCACCGTGTACTGTGGCCCTTCTTGTCTTGCATTGCCGCCGAAGTTTGGGCCCGAAAATGGGCCGCCGCAGAATGGTGTGCTTAGCGCGTCGGAAAGAAAATCACCCGCGGCATCCTACTCACTGAGAACCATCTTCCCATTCGAGTCCCGTTTTATGTGCAGATGGTCGTCAAACCACGAGAATATGTTTTTCCACATGTCCCTGATATTGGCCGGGCTTGACGGCGAATGCCCTTCGCCTCGATAGAGGAGCAGTCTCGCGTCCTTTTTTTGAATGTAAAGAGAACTGAAGAATGCTTTATAGCTTCCGTCGTCAAACTGATCCATATCTGAATGTATCAACAGAACTGGCGCAGAGACGGTATCTGAGCGCCAAAGCGGGCTGTTTTGAATATATCGCTGTGGAAGCTGCCAGGGAGTCCCTCCCATGTTGAAGTCGGAGCCGGCAGAAGTGAGGTAGCGCTCTACATGCCCCCGTTGGGGCAATTCTGTCGGCGCTAGTTCTTGCGCCCAACTCATTTCAAAAAAGCTAGTGGCAAAATCGGACCATCCATTTAGCGATACAACAGCTTTATATCGTTGACTTTGCGTTGCGATCCAAAGAGATGCGACTCCGCCCTGGCTGAAGCCCAAAAGGCCCACGCGGTTTGGATCCCCATAACCCGCGGCTAAAACGGCATCGATGCCACGGTCGACTATCGCCGACAAGTTGGCCTGAGGACCATCGGCTGTGCGACTGATTCCTCCCCCCGTATCGGGATGAAAAATCACGAAGCCTCGAGCGGCCAGCAAATGCTCGCTGTATGAGGTGGGATGTGCCCCCATGGCTAGCCGATGCCGCGCTTCCGGCGCGGCACAACCACCGGGCCGATCCGGGTACACTTCCACGATCACGGGGTATTTGTGACCGGAGTGGTAGTCGGGAGGAAGAAGCAAACATCCGGAAAGCTGAGCTCTCTGGGACCCCTCCGCATTGGCATACTCGAAGTCCACCCACCGGGTCTCAATAATCTTGTCAAGAGACGGATTCAGTTCGCTCAGCATGAGTGGGGTGGCTCCGGGATGCATTAGAGCCACTCGAGCTCCCTTCCCGGCACCGATTTGCAAAAGAGCTGTGCCGGAATTCGATAGAGCAAGTACCGAGGATTCTGGAGGTGCGGTCAACAATCTCAAGACTGGCGAGCCATCGCTAAGAACGATTTGCGCAAGCGTTTCCGGCACGCCGGCGACGGACACAATGCCCCCTCCACCATTTGATCGTGCCAGAGAGAAGAAATCCTGATGCGCGAGGGGATAGAGTCGTCCGGGGGACTCCGCAAAGAGACGCGCCGGCGGCGCTGATGCATCCAGTTGCCAAGCCTGTCCGTCGCCTAAGACAACGAATGGCAAGCTGTCGGCAATGATCGGAAAAGGGGACACGTCGTTAATGTCCGGCGTCAAATCTCGCGATGTTGAATTCGACGCCAATAAAAACCAATGCGGCGGTACTGCGACCACCTGCACTCGCGGATCTACGATTCCGTTGCTCCTAATGTCTTCATATGCCAGCGTGCCCGCTTGGCCGGGTGTAGCACGGGCGAATACAGCGATCGAATCCTCGAACCATACCGGTCGTTCCGGCCATTGGGGTCCGCCGCGTGCTCGTTGGGACGCAAGACTGAGACCTGTATGAGGCACGGCCCTAACCGTGGCGTGCTCTCGATCGAATATCCAAAAGTCGCCGCTTTGTAAACCCGCTTCGCCATGTGATGCGAAAAAGGCGACGTCCTTACTCGATGGATTCCACTTTATGCTGTCGGGAAGCACGTCCAATTCCGGCGCGATTTCTCGCGGGACGGGTATTCCAGTCAAGGAAAATAGCGTTAGGGTCGATCGAGCGTAAGTCCAATCGAGGTGCGGCTGCTGCAGCGTGGATTGCGGCAACAGCGACTGTCGGACAGCCGCCAGCCAGCAACCGTCGGGGGAGGGGCGCAATCCCGAGAATTGTCCGGACGCCAGTTGCTGAATATCACCCGAAACCAGATCGACTATTACTAAGCGTCCGGGCAGCGGCCGAATTGTGTCACTTGCAGAGCTATCATACCGGTCAAACGACGCTTCTTTGCCCTTCCACGATTTTGCCCACCCTGCGGTTAGATGCTTGCCAATGCTCCGGCGAAACGTGAGTTGCCAAGGCCCTTCTCCCGCAGGATACACTGCCACTGCGAGGCGGCGATTGTCGAGCCATACCCAGTCAGGGTCTGGCTGGACTGCAGGGAAACGCGGTGTCAGTGCAAACTCTTTCAGTCGCTGTCGCCGGAAATCGTATACAGCGAGTCTTACCGCGCCCTCGCGCATGGCCAAGAGTGTCAGGAACCGGCCGTTCCGCGAAAAACTACCCATCCGGTACGTAGTTCTGTCGCGTGGTCGAAATAGTTGCTTCGGAATTCTCGCGTGGGGGGCGACAGTAAATATCTCGTAGTCACTGCCCTGCCAAGTTCCAGTAGAACCCGCCCCGTAGTCAGTCAGGGTGTCGTAAGGCGGCGACTGCTCCCACACAAAAGTATCGGTTCCTGGCCGAACGATCGCCTCGCCGACGTCGGACAACTTCAATAGATCGTCGACCGTCAGCGACCTTTCACCGCCGACAGACCCAAACGACGCTGGTGCGAGTGGTGCCGACGCAAGGAGCACAAGTACCGCTCTACAGAAAGCGTGCGTCAGATCGCAGGCCTGAAGCGCAATCCGCCATGTGTTACGCATTACCAACGTTTCTGCAGCCGGAGTGAGAAAAATCTACCTAAGGCGTTGGCATTTACCCCGTCGTAAGTAATTCCGTACCCGGTCGCGCTGGACACATGGGGCGGATCACGGTCGGTCAAGTTCGTGATGCTTAATGCGACCGAGAGGCCATTGAATGGGACTTCAGCCGAACCGAATTCATAACTTATAACGGCGTCGGCCGTGGTCCATGACGACACATGCCCGTTGGGCATGATGTTGGTGTCCCTATAGGCATTCGTGAAATTCAAATACAAGCCGGTGCTTAGAGGACCCGAGGTGACGATCGTTCGCCCCCGGAGCCTTAGATCGGTGGGGTTGTAAGGCGTGTTCAAGAACGATGTGATAGGTGCACTGTTCGAAAATTGGTTATCGAAAGCGAAGATATAAGTGCCATCGATGCCAGCTTCAATCAAACTGCTCAACAGAGGTGTCTTATATCCAACTCCGAAGTCCATTCCTCGGGTTCTGACTGTGGACAGATTCAAGCTACGGTCATCGAGAATGGCGCCGATCGTCGTCGGGTCTACGTTTAGGGGGTTCTCATATGACGGATAGGATATGAATTTCTGGACGAGAGAGTAGGGCGGATTTCGCCGCACGATCTCGGGACCCAGAATGGCCTCATCGACAAACGTATCGAGCACGCCGACACTCGATTGGCCGGTCGTGATTTCATCCTTGAATGCGATGTCGTAGTAAGTCAGTTTTGCGGTGAAGCCGGCAATTTCCGGTGGTGTGAAATCTAATCCGACTGTCCAGACGGTGGCCTTTTCCGGCATTAGACCCGGATTCCCACCATCTACGATTAAGGTATTCGGCGTTCCACCGGGCGCGGGATTGAACAGAGCACCGGGAAAGGGAACTACTTGAAACGGGATCGGGTTCAAATCATTCAACAACGGCGCCTTGAACGAAGTGCCGTAGGTGCCCCGAACAGACAGCCCTAAGAGGGGCTTCCAAATCGCTCCCACTTGCGGGTTATTCGTCGATCCAAAGTCGCTGTAGTGTTCCGCCCGATCAGCTGCAGTAAACTCGAGAGCGGGGTCCCCGTGACTGCCGCTACTCTGGCCAACCACGGGGATGCGCAGCTCGATATAGCCGCCTCCCACGTTTCGTGTTGGGTAGAAGGTATTCTGGGTCGGCGGGAAGAAATAGGAGTTACCGAACGATTCTCGCCGATACTGCGCGCCGACGGCGTAGTGAATCGATCCTGTGGGAACGACCGCCAAAACTCCGTCGACGTTTACGTCCAGCGAGGCAAGGGTGGATTTTGTGTTGACTGAGAATTGCAACGGCGAGTCTGCCGGCGGCCTCTGAAAATCCTGCTGGCTCGTGTCGCTCTCCGAATACGTTGCCACGATTGCTAGCTTGCTTTGCCGCGGCAGTGCGATCGTCGATCCCAGCGAGGCGCTATAGGTATCTATTTTCGAAGGATCTACCAAGAATACGTTGCCGAACGAGCCGCCGTTTTCGCTAATCACGGAGCTCGTCGATCGGTGTGAGTACATCGCGTCGCCATGCAAATCGAACCCGGATTTGATTTCCTGATCGATGTTTGCGTATGCGGCGTGTTGTACTTGCTCGGGAAGAAGATTGAATGGCAGCAAGACGGAACGCAGATAGTCGCGACTCCCCGCAGACAAGGGAGTTTGGTCGGAATACTGATAGCTCAGTACCGCCGACCCTGTAGTCCAGGCGTCTCCGGCCGTTTGAGCCGCCTGAATGTTATGCATCGAGCCCGTGCCAACCGAGCCGAACAGAGCGCGACTTTCGGCGCCGTCGAACTTGTTGCGTAAGATGATGTTGACGACGCCCCCCACGGCGTCAGATCCGTAGATCGCGGATGCCCCGTCGGTCACCACCTCGACGCGCTCGATCGCCGCCAGAGGGATCATTGAAATGTCGACAAAGCTTCCATCACCGTTGCCAGGTGCGACGCGATGACCGTTAACCAGCACGAGAGTGGCTTCAGCACCCAATCCCCGTAGGTTTGGAGCGCTGCCGTTGACCGTATTATTCGTTCGACTCCTGGCGGCAACAAACCCGATGGTATTTTCGGATGCTCCGCCGAAGTTCTGCGGCAATGTTTGCAAGAACTGCTGAATGGTGATCAGGCCGGTCGCATCGATGTCTTCTCGAGTGTAAACCTGCACCGGAGACGGCGAGTCCTTGGTTCCTCGAATATGAGTGCCGGTTACCGTTATTTCCTGGAGATCCACATTCCTATGGCCTTCGGTATCGACGTTGAACCTGTCTGCTGCTCGAGAATCGGACGAAGTCCTCGCTGCAGCCGGTACATCGCCCGCGGTGTGGGCGAACTCGTGCGGATAGTCAGCCTTGGGGGCGGAGGCAGCATCTTGCGACGTGGATCGTGGATTTTCTAATACTTGAATCGTATTTTCATTGATGTCCACTGCTCGAAGTCTCGTACCCTTGAGCAGAAGTTCGAGCACGCGGCCAGCCGTGAATTCCCCTTTGATTGCCGGCGCCTGAAGGCCGGCGACTATCGCGGGCTCGTACGAAATATTGCAATTCGCTTGAGCTGCAAAATCGCGCAGTGCTTTGTCCAATGATTCTGCGGGCAGATCGAAATGCGATTTGATCTCGGAGCTTACCGCAAGAGTTTCGGTGGCTGGAGATCTCGAAGGGCCAAGTGAAAGAACAGCTGCGAAAATCGCAAGCAAAATGATCCCTGCGCGTCCACACATTGATGAATCCCCGGCAAATCCCTTGCTCGTGCGTTGGTATGAGTATTCGAATTAGTCTGGAGCTCTTTCTCGGCTCCCAAATTCTTAAGACGTAATCGGCAGGTCAGGAGGGATCATTCAATGGCAATTTTCTGCTTCGACTCCGATGGCTCGGCAGTTAGAACGATGGTGTTGCCGCGATTGACGATGCGCAGGTGATAAGCGTTGGCCATGGCCTGCGCAAAACTGGAGGGATCTCCGATTCTAAAAACGCCGCCGACGCGCAGCTTTCCGACCACGGGGTCATCGATTGCCATCTTGTGGGAGCCGTAGCGGTTGAACTCCGCCACAGCCTCGCTCAGGGAGGCGTCGTCAAAAATCAGCTGACCTCGTTGCCATGCTGTCACCTTGTCGATGGAGGGCGAATCCCGTACTTCGGTCGCAGTGTCCGCAAATCGGAGTCTTTCGCCGGGATTGAGCAAATTCAGACCCATCACTGTGTTGCTCGGCAGCTCGTCCGGCCATGAGATGGGCTCAATCGCCACCCGGCCTTCCACTAGGGTGACAGCAAATGCCGATCCGGCGGGCTCTTCGCGGCGCACGACGAACGAGGTTCCCACGGCAATGACTTTCCGATCACCGATGACGACGACAAAGGGCCTAGGCTGATGCTTGGTTACGTTGAAGAGAGCTTCGCCGCTCGTCAGCGTCACCTTACGCACCCGGTCATCGTATTGAACGACGACCCGGCTATTGGCGTTGAGCGAGACGCGGGTGCCGTCGCTTAGCTCAACGGTCCTTTGCTCCGCGGGTCCGGTCGCCAGTGTGCCGTCGCGCAGCAGATACGCCGCGGATATGAACACCGCGGCCAGAAGGGCCATGCCGGCGAGCGCCCGACCGGACATTTTGGGGCGCGATTGGCCCGCTACCGAATGGGATGGGTTCTTTGGTAGATATCCCGGAAGGTTACCGCTGCGTTGCCAAGCCTCAGTGGCAAGCTCGAATGCAGCGGCGTGCCGCGGATCCTCCGCTATCCAGCGTCTTACGCGTGCTTCGAGCGCCGCATCGCGACCCGGACCGTGCAAATCCGTGACCCATAGGGCAGCCTGCACACGAATGCGCCGAGGAGCGATCTTATTCAGTTGCGCGATTCGGGAAACCATTTCTCTCTTCCGTTTCGCCGTGCTCCATGATGGCCAGCAGCGCGCGCGCAATATGCCGTTTGATCGTGATGTGAGAAATGGCCATGTGATCTGCGATTTCCGAATAGCTATAGCCGGCGCGATGCGCGAAATATATCTCGCGTGTCCGTGGGCTCACGGCATCCAGCACTTTCCTGATGTGACTGAGGCGCTGCTGCGCTTCCAAAGTATCTTCGGGTGCGGATTCCGTGGCGATCAGAGGACTATGGGCATTGAGATCATCGATGGAAACCTCCCGACGCAAGTCTGGGCGATCGCGACGATGCTGGTCGACGGAAAGGTTACGCACGGCATGCCGCAAGAAGGCCTCTTCATTGGCGACCGCGGCGTCCTGACCATAGAGATGGAGGCGGAGCATGGCCTCTTGGATGAGGTCCTCGGCGTCTTCCTGCGATCGCCCCTTTCGCCGCAGGAACTTCAGCAGGCCATCAAAATGCGCAGGACGCGATGCCATGGTTCATGTTTCCGGCGTTCAAACGCTACGAGCGGTTACCTGTGGCGCAGAAGAGAGGCAGCCAATGAGCCGCGACGTGTTCAGCGCGGTGCCTCTAATTTGGTCGCGCTACAGACATACTACCTGTGCGACCAAAATGGAGGCAAGAGAACTTTGCGGTTAGCTGCTGTGCATCCAAATTGGCAGCACCACGTTGAAACAACTGCGAAGTGCGAAGCATCGGGCATTGATTTCCGTCATCGTCGCAAGGCGAGAGGCCGCGGGTCTCACGCAGCGTCAACTGACGGCAAAACTAAAGAGGTCGAATTCATTCGTCTGGAAGCTCGAAGCGGGCGAACGACAGCTCAACGTCCTTGAATTCATCGAGATCGCGAAGGTTCTTGGCGTCAAGGCATCGACGCTCATGGAAGAGATCGAGGGACAATGATTCGCTGCTGACGAGGTTCGCCGCCTCGCGAGGAACTGACTTGGGAGACAAGTCGTTTCGCATCGGGTCGTTCCGACGCAAGTCCTTGAGTTTACGAGAATTTCGACACTATAATGTCTAGACAATATCCTGTTGGAAGATCGAGTCTTGGGTGTGCGCTCAAGATCGATCCTGCGAAGCCTTGGTGAAGAAGTTCGGGAACGCCGTAAGCGGCGCAACCTGACTCAAGAGGGACTCGCGTTCGATGCGGGGGTTCATCCGAACGTGGTGGGGCGGCTCGAACGGGGTGTCTACAATCCGACTGTCATGATTCTCTATGCGATTTCGTTGAGGCTGAATACCTCGCTGCAGGACCTGTTTGCGGGAGCGGCCAAGCGGCAATAGCTGCCGCGATGGGGGTTGATCCAGCGGGCGGGTTAACCTACGTCATGGCATGCTGACCCCTACGATGTGATATGCCGTTCTCGGCGCATCAAAATCAAGAACAGAGGCACCCCGATCAGCGCGGTCAGCGCGCCGACAGGTAGTTGCCGCGGCGACGCGGCGATGCGCGCCAAAGTATCGGCAAAGGTCAGCAGGGTGCCGCCCAGCAGGATCGATGCCGGCACGACGATCCGGTGATTGCTCCCCGCGGCCAGCCGCACCAGATGCGGCGTGACGAGGCCGATGAAGCCGATGCCTCCCGCGGTGATCACCGCGGTGGCGGTCAGCGCGGCGGTCGCGCAGAACAGCGCAATTCGTGCCGGCGACAGCGCCACCCCCAGGGATTGGGATTCGATTTCGCCGCGCGCCAGCACGTTCAAGCTACGCGCTCCGGCGATGGCGAGCCCGCCGACGGCCAGCAGCATGCACGGCGCCGCGGGTGAGAAGGGCGCGAACGATAAATCGCCCATCATCCAGAACAGCATGCCGCGCAATCGAGTTTCATCGCCCAAGGCGAGCATCAGACTGACGACCGCGGTACAGCCGGCGGCGACCACCACGCCGTTCAGCAACAGTCGTTGCGGAGTCCAGCCGCCGCGGGCGTGGGCGAGCGCGAACACCAAGAGGGTCGCGCCCAGCGCTCCGGCTCCCGCGGCCCAGTCGACGATCAAGCCGCCCAGCCCCAATAACATCGCGCCCAGGGCCGCGACGGCGGCTCCGCCGGAAATGCCGAGCACGTAGGGGTCGGCCAGAGGATTGCGCAACAGTACTTGCATGAGCACGCCGGCCAGCGCCAGCAGACCGCCGATACTGAAGGCGTTGAGTGCGCGCGGCAGGCGAAGATCCATAATGACCTCGCGCGCCACGGAATCGTGGCCGCCGATGAGCGCCGCGAGCACGGTGTCGAGGCGCAGGGACGTGCTGCCGACCGAAACGGCCAGCCCGACGCTCATCAACGCAAGCAACGACAATAAGAGCAGCAGGCTGCCGGGTTTCATTTCCCGGGTACCATAGGGCCCTTGCGCGGCGACCACAAGCGGCCGGTGATATGGAACAATTGAGCCAATGTCCATCCATCCAGCCATCGACTACATAGACAAGGACGGTTTTCGCGCCAACGTGGGCATCGTGCTGACTCGAGGGCCCGGGGAAGTGTTTTTGGGCGGCCGTGTGGGCGGCCGCGGCTGGCAATTTCCGCAAGGGGGCGTTAACCGCGGCGAGCGGGTCGAGGAAGCGCTGTTTCGCGAACTGAAGGAGGAAATCGGTCTGGAACGCGGGGACGTAGAGGTATTGGGCTCGACCCGCGGCTGGTTGCGCTATCGCCTGCCTAGACAATACGTACGCGACCGCTGCATCGGACAGAAGCAGCGCTGGTTTCTGCTCAAGCTCATCGCCGACGAATCGAAGCTACGATTCGATTCCACCGCCGCGCCCGAATTCGATCGCTGGCGCTGGGCCGACTATTGGACGCCGGTGCGCGAAGTCGTCTATTTCAAGCGGCGGGTTTACGTGCGGGCGCTTCACGATCTGGGCCAACTGGTGTTCCCGGAAGGCCTTCCTCCCTATCCTCAATGGTGGCCCGAAATCGACGGAGCGACCACAAGCGGCAAAATCAAGGCCCGGTAAATAGCTCAACCAGGCTTGACCACGGCCAGCAGCACGATGGCGATCAAGAGCAGCGAGGGGACCTCATTGAAGCCGCGGTACCACTTCGCACCATGCAGATTGCGATTCTGCGCAAAATCACGCATCAGCTTGTAGCAAAACGAGTGGTAAGCGATGAGCAATAGCACCAGCACCAGCTTGATCCGCAACCACCCCATCGTCAGGTAAATGGGCGCCGCCACCAGCATCGCGGCGCCCAATCCCACGCTTGCCACCGCGCCTATGGTCATGATCGCGAACAGGCGACGCTCCATGACTTCGAAGCGCTCGATGCTGATCGAGTCACCGGCATCCGCGTGATAGACGTATAGGCGGGGCAGGTAGAATAAGCCCGCGAACCACGTGATCACCGCAATGACGTGAAATGCCTTGAGCCAGAGCATGAATGTTCCCGTTTCGCTTGGGGCAGGGATGATACCGTGACGCGCCGCCTGTCGCCGCCTGTGGCTGGGTGTCGCCACCTGGCGCCATGCGGCTCGGACGCCTGCGGCCCGGGCGCACGTCCAAAGGTCTGTCTTAGCGGGCGCCGCGCGTGTAATGTCTCTTTTCCCTGTGAGAACGGCGCGGAAGTATGGTGGATTCGTTCAGCAAGTTGGTCGTCAGGCCGCATACGCCAAGGCGTCGTGCGGTGCTGCTGGGCCTCGCGGTGCTGTTGGCCTTGGGCGTACTGTACGCAGCGTTCGAGCTCGGCCGATACGATGCGGGCTTTCGTGTGGTCGATTCCGTGCGCGGCGCATTCTCGGCGAGCGCGCGCATCCGCAATCTCGAAAAGGAAAATGAACGGCTGCGCACCCAGCTGGAAGCCGCCGAAGTCGCGCGGCGCGTCGATGAGGAGGGCTACAAGCAGGTCAACCGGAGCCTCGGCGATATGCAGAGTCAAATTGCGCGCCTGAAACAGGACCTCACCTTTTACCGCGGTCTGGTGCAGCCGGATTCGGTCATTCACGTGAAAGTGCAGCAGATGCAAATCGTGCCGGAGACCGTTCCTGGTCAATTCCGCCTGAAATTCGTGTTGATGCAGACCGGAAAGCCGGACAGCGTCGTGGCGGGCAGCGCCGCGATCACCGTCGATGGGTTGTTGCGGGGCAAGCCTTCAAGCCTGAGTTTTGGCCAGTTAGCGCCTAACCGGCGCGTCAGCCTGGCATACTCCTTCCGTTACTTTCAGGATTATGACGAACCCATTCAATTGCCGCAGGGGTTCGACCCGACGCGCGTCGGGGTCGAGATTCGCAGCGGCAAAGACAGAGACTTGAGCCACAGTTTTCGTCAGGCCTTCGTGTGGAAGGCGCAGGGAATGTCGGTGGAAACCGAGGCAAGCGGCAATCCTCCGGCCAAGGGTGAGGCAGATGTTCAAACAGAAACAGAGTAAGAACGCGAGTATCGACACCTTGATCGGCCCCAAGACTCGAATCGACGGCGACGTCGAGTTCACCGGCGGCCTGCATCTCGACGGTTATATCAACGGCAACGTCAAGGGCGACTCGAACCAGAGCACCTTCTTGTCGGTGAGCGAACACGGCTGTGTGGAAGGCTCGGTCATCGCGCCCAATGTCATCTTGAACGGCATCGTCAAGGGCGACATCGACGCGGCCGATCGGGTTGAACTCGGCGCCAAGGCGCGCGTTCTGGGCAATGTTCACTACACCATCATTGAAACCGCCGTCGGCGCCCAAATCAATGGGAAGTTGATCCATAGGGCAAATCGGGCGGCCGTGGAGCCTCCGGGGAACCCGGGAGGGTGAACCTAAGTCCCAAACTTGAGTCCGGAACTTTGATTGGCCAGGCGCCAGCGGGGTAGAATGCGATCATGAGTGCAACATCAGATACGATGAACCGGGGCGATCTGGCGCCACCTCCGCCCAATGTGCTGGTTTTCACCGACGCGGCGGCGGGCAAGGTAGGCGAGCTGATCCGCGAAGAAGCCAATCCGGCCCTCAAATTGCGGGTATTCGTCTCCGGCGGCGGCTGCTCCGGCTTCCAGTACGGATTCACCTTCGATGAGAAGGTCGAGGACGGCGATTTCTGCGTCGAAAACCAAGGTGTGCAGCTCTTGGTCGACCCGATGAGCGCGCAATACCTGATGGGTGCCGAAATCGACTACAAAGAGGATCTGCAGGGCGCCCAGTTCGTCATTCGAAACCCAAACGCCAAAACAACCTGCGGTTGCGGGTCTTCATTCTCGGCCTAGGAGCCTGTCTGACTAATGATGCGCCTGCTGCGGCCGCCCCACAGCGGCATCTTTTGGCGATCGTTTCGCTTACATAGTGCCCACTATGCGCGCGAAACGATCGCCAAAATCTGCTCGCTGTGGGGCGCCCTCGCGACGGCGATCATTAATCAGACAGGCTCCAGAATGTTGACCGCGTAGATGAGCGGCGGCCGTGTCGTTCCCGACGTGCTCGCCGCCGTCGACTTGGGCTCCAACAGCTTTCACATGGTCGTGGCGCGTCATTCGCACGGCCAGCTCGTCATTTTGGACCGCCTCCGAGAAATGGTGCGTCTGGCCGCAGGCCTGGGCGACAGCGGACGGTTGGACGAGGCGGCGACGGAACGCGCATTGCGCTGCCTCGAGCGCTTCGGGCAGCGGATCCGCGCGATGCACGCCGACAGCGTGCGCGTGGTGGCCACCAGTGCCCTGCGGCGCGCCCGGCGCAAGCGCTGGTTCCTGGAGCGCGCCCGTGCCGCTCTCGGTCACCCCATCGAAATCATCTCCGGGCTGGAAGAAGCGCGATTGATCTACTCCGGTGTCGTGCATACCAGTCCCATGAGCCCGGACAAGCGGCTGGTGATCGACATCGGCGGGGGATCGACCGAAGTGGTGATCGGCGAGGGGTTCAATCCCTTGCTGCTCGAAAGCCTGTCGGTGGGCTGCGTGGGCTTGAGCGCCATTTGCTTCGATGACGGCAAGATTTCCGAAAAGCGCTTCGAGCGCGCGCGTACGGCGGTCAGGCTCGAGCTCGAACCGATACAGGAGGCGTACCGCAAACTGGGTTGGCTGCAGGCATTCGGTAGTTCCGGAACGGTGCGTGTCATCGGCGATGTGCTGCGCCGGCTCAACCCGGAATCTCCGCGCATCACCCTCGACAACTTGCGCATGCTCGCCGAGCGTGTGATCGCCGCGGGCCATGTGGACGAGCTCGATCTCGAGGACGTGGACGCCGAGCGCGCCCCGGTGTTTCCCGCGGGTCTTGCGATTCTGCTGGAGATCGTCGAGAACTTCGGTATTGACCGTGTTCGAGTGGCCGAAGGTGCCATGCGTGAAGGACTGCTGTACGACCTGATGGGCCGCTTCACGGACGAAGATGCGCGCGTGCGCACCGTACGCGCCATGGAAATGCGCTACCACGTCGACGCCCTGCAGGCGGATCGAGTCGAAGCGACGGCGGTTGCTCTGCTCGAGCAGGTCGAGTCTGAATGGGGTTTGGAAGATCCTCTGGCGGAATCCGTGCTGCGCTGGGCAGCGCGGCTGCACGAAACCGGCCTGGACATCGCGCACTCCAAGTATCAGCGCCACAGCGCCTACCTGCTCCAGCATGCCGATATGCCGGGCTTTCCGCGAGAGGAACAGTTGCTGGTATCCGCCTTGGTCGGCGGCCATCGCCGGCAATTGTCTTTCGAATCCCTGGAGGATTTGCTGCCGCCCTGGGACCGCCTCGCCGAGTTCCTGACCGTAGTGCTGCGGCTCGCGGTGTTGCTGCACCGCGGGCGCAGTCCGCAACCCTTGCCGGAGGTGCAGCTCAGCGTCAAGGGCCGCACCGTGAATATGAAGTTGCCGCAGGGGTGGATGAAGGATCATCCGCTCACTCTCGAGGATCTCGAGCAAGAGCGAGGGTACTTGAAGGACGCCGGCTTTCGCCTGAATATCGTTTGAGGCTCAGGCGTCGGTGAGCGGTACCCGTTCGTCGTACAGGCTCAGGAGGCGAGTCTGGGCGCACGCATGGTCGGTGCCCTGGGCACGGGTGTAGAGGCCGTCGGAATCCAAGATCCAGGCCTGGGTGTCGTCCGCCAGATAAAGCTTCAAGTCGTCGGCGACCCGTGACTGCACCTCGGGCGCCTCCACCGGGTAGGCGACCTCGATGCGGCGGAACAAATTCCTGTCCATCCAATCGGCGCTGCCGCAGTAGATCTCACGCGCTCCGGCGTTTTCGAAGTAATAGACGCGAGAATGCTCCAGGAAGCGGCCGATGATGGAGCGCACCCGGATGCGTTCGGAGACGCCGGGCACGCCGGGCCGCAAGCAACACAAGCCACGCACGACGAGGTCGATGTTCACGCCGGCGCGTGACGCTTTGTACAGCGCTTGGATGATGGTGGGCTCCGTGAGCGCATTGAGTTTCGCAATGATGCGGGCGGGCTTGCCCGCCCTCGCATGGGCGCTTTCCCGGTCGATCTTGGCCAACAGCGCCTGATGCAGGCTGAAAGGCGCATGCAGCAGCTTGCGCAGGCGCGGCACGCGAGTGAGTCCCGTCAATTGCAGGAAAATCTCGTGGATATCCTCTCCGATCGATTCGTCGGCCGTCAACAGCCCGTAGTCGGTGTAGAGCCGCGCGGTCTTGAGATGATAGTTGCCGGTGCCGAGGTGACAGTAGCGCCGGAGGCCCCTTTCCTCGCGTCGCACCACCATCACGAGCTTGGCGTGCGTCTTGAAGCCGAAGACGCCATACATGACGTGGGCGCCGGCTTCCTGCAGCTTGGTGGCAATGTCGATGTTCGCTTCTTCATCGAAGCGCGCGCGCAGTTCGATGATGACGGTCACGTCTTTGCCCGCCTGCGCGGCCTCGGCGAGCGCGTCGACGATGGTGGAATCGCTGCCGGCGCGATACAGGGTCTGCTTGATGGCGAGCACCTGCGGATCGCTTGCGGCTTGCTTGATGAAATCCGTGACGGGACCGAAGCCTTGAAACGGGTGGTGCAATAGCACGTCCCCGGCCCGCAGCGTCGTAAAGAGATCGCTGCCCATGCGCAAACGCTCGGGTATGCTCGGCGCGAACGGCGTGTACTTGAGTTCCGTGCGGTCCACCAAATCGTACACGGCCATCATGCGATTCAGGTTCACCTGTCCCGACACCTTGTAAAGATCGTCGCTGGTGAGCCCGAACTGGCCGAGCAGGTAGGTGAGAATTTCGTCCGGACAATCGTGCGCAGTTTCCAATCGGACCGCGTCGCCGAAGCGGCGCGAGGCGAGCTCGCCTTCAACGGCGCGCAGCAGGTCGTCGACTTCCTCCTGCTCGACGAACAAGTCGCTGTTGCGTGTGACCCTGAACTGGTAGCAGCCGCGCATCTGCATGCCGGCGAATAGCTTGGAGACGAAGGCCTCGACGATGGTGCCCAAGAACACGAAGTTCCGGCTGCCGAGCTCGTCGGGCAACCTGATCAGGCGCGGCAGGGAACGCGGGGCCTGCACAACCGCGAGGCCGCTGTTGCGGCCGAACCCGTCCTCGCCTTCGACCACCACCGCGAAATTCAAACTCTTGTTCAGTATCTTCGGGAACGGCCGCGCCGGATCCAGCGCCAGCGGGCTCAACACGGGTTCCACCTCCCGGCTGAAATAGTCGGCAAGCCATGCGGCCTGAGCCTCGGTCCACATCTCGGGCGAGACGAACACCACGCCCTTCTGGGCGAGTTCCGGCATGAGCACATCGTTCAGCAACTGATACTGCTCGTCGACCAGGCGCACGGCGCGAGCGCGAATCGCCTTCAGTTGGTCGGCAACCGGCAATCCGTCCGGACCTCCCTGCACGGCGCCGGCCTCCAGCAGCTCTTT
>Ga0137407_10001056_pt1 | contig 18063 bp, 14 predicted proteins | sample CZOMad2_2_16fung_FD_108410 | JGI IMG/M metagenome (GOLD analysis project Ga0137407, IMG submission 108410) | Vadose zone soil fungal communities from Angelo Coast Range Reserve, California, USA - CZOMad2_2_16fungal (Illumina Assembly) | ecosystem: Environmental > Terrestrial > Soil > Vadose... | reverse complement strand
TGCGAGATCAACATCGCCCCCGACAACTACTACAGCCACCTGGCGGACCTGCACTCGTTGCATCTCTGTGCGGTGCTCCCGCACGTGCGCATCATGGCGATCGACATCGACGACGTGCCCTGGAAGGGGCCGCTCGTCACGCGCCCGCCGATGATCCGCGACGGGCACATCTGGCTCTCCGACGCGCCGGGCTGGGGCGCCGACGTGGACGAGCGCGTGCTACGCGAGCATCCCTGGCCGCGGCCGGGCGATGGCGGGCCGCAGCTCTTCTACGGGATGGATCCGGGGCAGATGGCCGCGCGACCGCGGTAGCCGCGCGCCGGGCTCGACGTGTCTCGCGCGATGGGCGTCCCTGCCCATCGTGGTGGGCAGCGCGCGCGGCCACGGCCGAGATGACGACCGCGAAGTCCTCTCACTGTCGGCATCGTCGTCGAATCGTCGCCTGGCATTGCTGCTGCAGCTTGCTCGAGCATGCCTCGAGCGACGCACGCACCGATCGATTCGCTCTCGCGTATTCCGCGCCCCGCCAGGCTCGTGAGCCTGGGTCTGTTGATGTTCTTGCCGTCGGCGGCGCATGCACCGAGCGTCGCCGGCAACTCTCCGATGGCTCTGGCGCCGGTCAGTGTCTGGGCGCGAGGATTTCTCCAGCCGCGGGGCGTGGCCGTGAATGTTCATGGCGCGGTCTACGTCGCCGACCGACTTGCCGGGACGGTGACGCGCATCGCACCGGACCAGTCGATGACCGTCGTGGCTCGGGGGCTCGAGCGTCCCGTCGGGCTCGCTCTCGACTCCGAAGGACGCCTGCTCGTCGCTGAGGAGCGAGCCGGACGAGTCACGAGGCTGGAGGGCAGTGGCGTGCGCACCTTGTTGGTGTCGGGCGTCAAGCAGCCCCGGTGGCTGGACATCGGAGAAGACGGGACCGTTTTCGTCGCCGCCCGTCGGCTGACTCGCGGCACCGACCCCGAACCGGACGACGAGTCCGCCGAGCCGGAGGCGATTCTGGCGCTCACGCCAACTGGAGCGCTCACGATCTTCGCGGACGGGTTCCGAGCCCTCCGCGGCATCGTGGCCGGCGATGGCGTCCTCTACGCGGCGACGGACGGTCGCCGCGTCGAAGCGAAGACGGACGGCGTGGTATTTCAGATTCCGATCCTGCCGGGCGCGCGAGCGGGCGCGCCGACTGCGCTGGGATTCCCCGGGAGCTTCACGAGGCCGACGGCGCTGGCGCCGGATCGGCTGGGGGCGCTGTTCCTGACGACCCAGGAAGTCAGCACCGATGGACAGCAAACCAGGCGCGCGATCGCGAAACTGCATCCGGACGGACGGGTCAGCTTGTTCGCGGGAGGGCTCGATCATCCGCAGGGCCTTGGGGTCGATTCCGCGGGCCATCTCTACGTTGCCGATGGACCGTCGGGGCGAATCTTCCGCTTCATCGCGCCGCCGGCACCGGAATTGGATCCGCTCGCGTCGATCACGAACGAGCCATCGATCCGCGTGCGAGGTACCTCGCTTCCGGCATCGCGACTCGATGGTCGCGTCGATGGAGGAGGGAGCCTGTTCACGACGCAGACCACCGCCGGTGGAGGATTCGCGCTGTCCGTCGCGCTGACACGAAACGCCTCGAACACGATCGAAGTCTTTGCCACCGCCCATCACGGCGACGGCCTGACGGGCGCGTCTGCCGAAGCGACCGTCCGTCACGACGACGTCCCACCGGAGACCACGATCACCAGCGGGCCGTCGAGCACGATCGCCGAAGCCACGGCGACGTTCAGCTTTACGGGCGTCGACGACGTCACACCTCCCGACGGCCTTCGGTTCGCATGGCGCTTCGACGGCCGCCCCTTCAGTGAGTTCTCCGAGGCGTGGTCCGTCACCCTGGCCGATCTCGAGGATGGGGCGCACACGTTCGAGGTCCTCGCGCGCGACCGAGCAGGCAACGTCGATCCCACGCCGGCGACGAGCACGTTCACGGTGAGCCGGTCTCAGATCGCGCTCGTCGAGCCTGCGCCCGGCGCCACCGTGCCTGCGGGGCTCCGGCTCGTTCGCGGCACGGTGACGATCGCTGGGCAAGAGCTCGGTGTCACCGTCAACGGCATCGCGGCCGCAGTCTACGGACGCACGTTCGCCGCGCTCGTCCCGATGACCGAGACGACGACGCGGTTTCAGATCGTCGCCACCACGGCCGAGGGCGGTTCGGTCAGCCAAGAAATGCCCGTCACGGTCACCGGAGCCCCGGATTCCCCGTTCCTGCTCATCACCAGTCCCCCAAGTGGAGTGGCCCCGCTTGCCGTGGGATTTTCACTACTCGGGGCGCCGGCTTCGGCGACTGTGGAGGCCGATTTCGACGGCAATGGCGCAATCGAATTCAGCGGTCCGCGTCTGGACGGGCAGTTGTTCACATACACGCAGCCCGGTCTCTACGCTCCGGTCGTGACCGTCACCGACCCCCACGGCCACCGAACGACGGTCCCCGCCGTCATCCAGGTCTTCGACCGCGGCACCCTCGACGCGCTCCTCCAGTCCAAGTGGACGGCGTTGAGGCAGGCGCTGCGTCGTGGAGACGTCGCGCAAGCCTTGACACAGGTCTCGGCGCGTTCGCGGAGTCGCTATCAACAGGCCTTCACCACGCTCGCTCCTGATCTTCCCGCCATCGATGCAATCCTCACCGACGTCAGATTCATCCGCGCGCGGGGTCCGGAGGCGATCTTCGAGATGAGCCGCCCGGACGCGGGGATCCTCAAGTCTTTCGAGGTGCGCTTTCATGTCGACGCCGACGGCTTGTGGCGTGTGCGCTCGTTCTGAACGGGGATGCGAAAATCCGCGCTCATCGTCCTGCTTTCGCTGCTCTCGCTGATTCCCTCGCGCTCTCGCGCCGAGGCGGCCGGACCATGGCAGGCTCAGGTGGTCAGCGCCGAGACGAAGCAGCCGCTCGAGGGTGTCGTGGTGCTCGCCTGGTGGACGAGACACGTCCGGAGCTTCGGAGGACCCAGCGAGGAATACCGCGACTCCCACGAAGTCCTCACCGACAAGGACGGCCGCTTCAGGATCCCCTCGCGATGGTTCTTCAGCCTCAATCCACTGGTGTTCTTCCGCGGGCCGTTCTTCATCCTGTTCAAGCCCGGCTCTGGACGTTTCGGGTGGCCGGGCTATCAGGGGTCGGAGCAGTGGCCCAACGAGAAACGAGACGCGCTCAGAACGGCCGCCCAGCTGCTCCAGCTGAGCGGCATCGTCCTGGAGATGCCACGTCTGGAGAGCGTCGAGCAGCGGAGGGCGTACCTGGGCTCGCTCGAAGGCGCCTACCTCGTCGTTCCACTCGAACGGCGGCCGCTTCTGCAGCGCGTGATCGAAGAGGAGCGCCGAGCCCTCGGGTATCGCAGCCACGTCATCCGTAGCCTGAATCGACAATGGAGTGCGCTATGCCTCGGTCGGACGGAGTCGTGACGACGCTCAGTGTCGCCGGTGCGATCGGTCTCGTGTTCGTGACGAGCGCCCCAGGCCACTCATACCAACCCGAGACCCATCGCGCCCTCAGCACGACGGCGGTTGACCGATCGGACCTGCATCTGATCCTGAGGACTCAGCTCGGGGTCGACGAAGGGATCCGATTCGCCATCAACGGAGAAATCGTCCGGGCCTGGGTCGGGATAGGAGCCCATTTGGAGGACGTGCCACCCGTTCGGTCCCTCAATCATTTTCACAGCCCGTTGAAGGCGTGGGCGGATGCCGGCGGGCCGCTTGGCCAATCGTCCGTCTATTGGCAGCAGAACCCGAATCAGGGGCTGGTTGGAACGTGGTCGTGGCCGTTGGCTCGCCAGCGCTTCTTCGATTTTCTGACCCTGCCAAGCCCGGCGGCGCGTGCGCAAGCCCTCGCCGACACCGCTCGGGCCTTGGGGCAGGTGATGCATGTGGTCCAGGACGCGGCGTCGCCGGCACACGCGCGCGAGGATCCTCATCTGGTTCACGAGGGGTACGAAGCGCGAATCGAGGAGCTCCGGGCGAGCCTCGACGCGACGCTCCGAGCCCGTTTCGAGACGCTGCTGGGCCGACCGTCGAACCTGCCGGCGGCGTCGATCTTCACCACGACGGGTGATCCCAGGGCTCCGGTTCCCGTCGCGAGGTTGATCGATAGCGACGCCTACCGGGGCACGGTGCAAACGTATGCGACCGGAGCCCAGGCTGGGCTGGCCGAGTACACGAGCGGCGGCTACGTGAGTGATGACACGATCTTCCTGGGCTTCGCGCTGCCTCGCCGAGAGAGCTTGGGGGCGGCAGTCTTCGATCCGCCGGCTGACACGCCGGGCGCAAGGCGGTACTTTCCGAAGACGATGGACGGAGACGCCATCGCGCACTTCGTCGCGGAAGGCGCCCTCTACGAGCGCCTCCTGTTTCGAGGGCAAACGGTCGGCGGCTTCATTCTCGACGACAAGGTCTACGAAGACTACGCGGCTCAGCTCGTCCCTCGCGCGGTGGGCTATTCGGCCGGCCTCCTGAACTACTTCTTCCGCAGTCACTTCGATTTCACGGTCGAAGTGAGCAGCGGTGATCCCGCCAAGCGCGTGCTGACGATCAGCATCCCGCCCGAGCTGACCGCGGAGACCATGGACGGAACGTTCACGCTCTACGCCGAAGACATGAACGGCTTGCGCAGCCCCGCCCCGGGCGCATCTCTCACCACGGTGCTGCCCCGAGGAGCATCGGCCCAGGCCCTCTTCACGCCGGTTTCCGGCGTGCGAGCCTACGTGCTGGCGTTCCGCGGAAGCCTGGGCGAGGAGCCGGCCGCCGTGACCGGAAAGGTGAAGCCGACCGGTCCGTTCGTATCAGTCGTCCAGGCGACAGCTGAGTTCGCCGGCGCCGAGGTGCGGACCACCGTGACGGACGTCGACGACCCCTCGACTCTCGTGGTGGTCGAACGACGCTCGAATGACGAGCGGCAACAACGGGCGAGGGGGACGTTCGTCTCTTCCACGGCGAGCGCTCCCGGCTCACATCTGAAGCGCGTCTCGCTCGAGTTCGATTCGCGGATGGTCGGTGCGCCCGCCGCTCGGCTGTTTCTGGACGACGTCGATGTCGGTGTCGCGTGGGATCGGGGAGCCTCGACAGTGGACGACCCGACCCGATGGGAGATTCGAGTCGACCTGCCGGCCTTCTTTGGTGGTGCCGCCGGCATTCTCGTGCCGAACATTCCACGGTTCGTGGTGATCGAGACAGTGGAAGGCATCAGGATCAAGACTCCTCTGATCTGGTGGCGGAGCGCCACCTCGCTCGCCGAAGCCAGAGCCAGACGAGAGTCCGGGACCGCCTGTCCGTCCGAGCTCCAGTGCGAAGAGGTGATCAGCCACAGCACGGTCCTGCATGCGCTCGCCTTCTTCGGAGACGGCAATGGAGAGGGGCGCGACGCGACCTCGACGGGGCAGCGTCAGCCGCTGACCGCCCCGCATACTTCGGTCAGCTTCATCCCCACCGGAGCGGTCATGGGACACGGTGTGGGAACCGTTGAGCAGCGCGGGAGCCTGAACTGCTTCGCCGGATGCTCGCCGGCCGCGTCGTGCTCCACCAGTACCGTCAGCGTCTTCGCCGAGTCGGTGGCAGAGGAGCTGGTGTGGAAGAAGGAGGAGATTTCGGTGAGCTTCGGTAATCTGAGTGGCGTGCGAAAGCCGGCCAACACTTGTTCACGGCCGTCCGCGGACCAGCTCGCCGCGCCGGCTCTTCCCGAGCTGCGCTTCCGACGCGACTATCTGCCGGCCGAGCAGAGCCGGTTTCTGGAGCTGGGCGTCACGCCGCCGGAGTACGAGATCACACTCCGATGAATGAGTCTTGCGGACCGATGCGCGGTCGAAGTCGCATCGCCCTGCTGGTCGGTATTGCGCTCGTCGGTGGCGCCGGCTGCCTCTATCCCGGCGCCGAAGTCCCGTATGTCCAGACTCCGACCGAGGTCGTCACGGAGATGTTGCGCCTGGCCGGCGTGAACGGAAACGACATCGTCTACGACCTCGGCTCGGGCGACGGGCGCCTCGTGATCGCGGCGGCGCGCGACTTCGGCGCGCGCGGCGTCGGGATCGAGATCGATCCGCAGCTGGTCGCCCAGAGCGCCGAGTCGGCGCGGCGCGCCGGCGTCGGCACCCGGGTGAGGTTCAGCGCCGGCGACCTGTTCGAGACTGATCTCTCCGATGCCACCGTGGTGACGCTCTATCTCTCGCCCGAGCTCAATCTGCGATTGCGCCCGAAGCTCCTGCGCGAGCTCCGGCCGGGCTCGCGCATCGTCTCGCACGATTTCGACATGGGCGACTGGCCGCCGAGCCAGACGATACGCGTCGCCTCGCGTGATCGCGTGTCGAACGTGTTCCTCTGGGTCGTGCCGCCCAAGACCGCACGCGCGCGCTGATCCGAATCGTCACTGAATCGTCACCTGCGCTGCGCTTCAGCTTTTGTTCCGTGGCGCGGAATCTCGATTCTCAACTCTGCGAAAATGCCCTGAGGTATTTCACTATTGACTCGTACGACCGCATCGAGGATTCTCCGAAGCGCCGTATCGAGTGATCGACTGGTTCCGTCCTGAAGAACATCCGCGCTGGAGCGCGGGCGAACGCGAGGAGGCCCTTATGCGGTGGTCTCGGCGGATTCATCCGACGATCGAGCGGCGCAAGTTCCTGAAGCTCGTCGGCGGTGCGGCGGGAGGCGCCGTCGCCCTCGGCAGCGGCGGAATGTTCGTGCGAGCGCGGCTCGCGGAAGCGCAGGTCAGCCTGACCCCATTCGTGGACGCGCTTCCGATTCCGCGAGTCATCAGTCCCAGCGGCCAGCTCGACGGTGATCCGCTCTACCTGGTCACGATGCAGGTCTTCAGACAGAAGCTCCACCGCGATCTGCCCGCGACGACGCTCTGGGGCTATAACGGCCAGTATCCCGGGCCGACGTTCGCGGCGCGACGGGGCCAGCCCATCGCCGTGCGCTGGATGAACAATCTTCCGAACCGCCACATGTTGCCGATCGACGACACGCTGCACGGCGTCGGGGGAGAGCCGGACGTGCGGACGGTCGTCCACCTGCACGGCCACAAGGTCCTGCCGGAGAGCGACGGCTACCCCGAGGCGTGGTTCACGAACAACTTCGCACGGACCGGGCCGTTCTTCGAGCAGCGGACCTACCACTATCCGAACGACCAGGCGGCCACGCAGCTCTGGTACCACGACCACGCGCTCGGGGCGACGCGGCTGAACAACTTCGCCGGGCTCCAGGGCGTGTACCTGCTCCGCGACCGCGTCGAGGACAACCTCAATCTTCCCGACGGCGACTTCGAGATCCCGCTGACCATCCAGGATCGGTTCTTCAACGCTGACGGCTCGCTGCTCTATCCGGTCGAGGACAATGGCGGTGACCCGGATCCGCGTGTCCCGCCCGTGTGGATTCCCGAGTTCTTCGGCGACACGGTCCTGGTGAACGGAAAAGTCTGGCCATTCCTCGAGGTCGAGCCCCGCAAGTATCGCTTCCGGATCCTGAACGCGTCGAACGCGCGCTTCTACCACCTCACGCTCAACGAGGCGCGCGCCGACGGCACGCCGACCGGGCGCCCGGGCCCCGCTTTCAACCAGATCGGCACCGACGGCGGGTTTCTGCCGGCGCCCGTGCGCCTGACCGACCTCACGATCGGCGTCGCGGAGCGCTTCGACGTCATCATCGACTTCAGCGGCGCCGAGGGAAAGTCGTTCGCACTCAACAACGACGCGAAGGCGCCGTTCCCGGACGGTGACGACATCATCCCCACCAACGTGATGCTGTTCAAGGTGACCAGGCGTCTCAGCGGGCGAGACAACAGCTCGCTGCCGCGATCGCTGGCGCCGGTGCCCCTGATCGATTCGCGCACCTCGGTCAAGACCCGCGATCTGGTGCTCAGCGAGCTCGACTCCCCGGTGTTCGAGAACCCGATCATCGCCCTGATCAATAGGCCATGGGCCGATCCGGTCACCGAGACGCCGCGGGCGGGCTCGATCGAGATCTGGCGGATCATCAACACCACGGGCGACGCCCATCCGATTCACATTCACCTCGTGCAGTTCCAGATCCTCGACCGCCAGCTGTTCGACACCACGCAGTATCCGAAACGCCTCGAGTTCACCGGCCCCCGCGTGACGCCGCCGGCGAACGAGCGGCCGGCCTTCAAGGACACCGTCCAGTCCATGCCGGGCGAGGTCACGCGCGTCATCATGAGCTTCGACCTGCCCAGTGGCACGCCCGTCCGGCGGGGCGACAAGTTCCGCTACGTGTTCCACTGCCACATCCTGGAGCACGAGGACAATGACATGATGAGGCCCTACGATGTTGTAGGCTGAGAGCACGGACTTCACCGTTTTCGCATGGCCCCAGCGTCCTGAGCTGCGGCGCCGCGCCGTTCTGGCCGGCGCCCTCGCGACGGCGCTTGCGCTCCTGCCGGGCGAGGTGGGAGCGCACGCGTTCGTCAGCCGTACCGATCCCAGCGCATCGGCCACGCTCGCCGAGTCGCCGTCGCAGGTCCGCATCTGGTTCGATGGCCCGGTCGAGACGATGTTCCTCGAGGTCCGCGTCGAGACCGAGGACAAGCGACGGGTGGACAACAAGGACGCTCACCGGAACCCCGACAACGACACGCTCGTCGAGGTCGGGCTGCCGCGGCTCTCGCCCGGTCGATACCGGGTGTTCTGGCGCGTGGTCGCGCGGGACGGGCACCGGAGGGAAGGGAGCTTCTCGTTCCTGGTGAAGTGATCGCCGGGCTCGTTCGGGAGCTCGTCCTGGTGAGCCTGGCCTCCGCGCTCGGCGGCCTGGTGCTCGGGTTCGTGTTCCCGGGATCGGACGCGCCCGACCTCGACGCCGCGCGGGCCCGCCTTCGCCGCTGGATCACGGCTTGCCTCGTCGTCCTCCTGGTGGCGACCTGCGCCGAGCTGGTCGTTCGAACCCAGGCGATGAGCGATGCTTCGCTGGCCGCGAGCGTCGCGTCGGTTCCGAGCGTGATGACGGGCACGCACCTGGGCCAGATCCTCACGGCGCGACTGGCGGCCGTGGTGGTGGCGCTCCTGCTCTCGTTCGAGCGCGGCCGCATGTTCCGGGCCGTCGCGCTACTCGCCACCCTGGCGATCGCGTTGTCGCTCAGTCTCACGGGCCACGCCGCCGACTGGGGCGATCTGACGCTCAGTGTCGGGGTCGATTGGGCTCACGCCGTCGCGGCATCCACCTGGGCGGGAGGCCTCATCGCGCTGGCGCTCGTCGCCGGACGCGGTGGGACGACGTGGTCGCGCGAGTCGCTGGCCGCCGTCGCGTCGGGGTTCTCGCGCCTGGCCGGGTTGAGCCTGCTGGCCGTCGTCGTCACGGGGAGCTACAACGCGTGGGTCCAGCTCGGGGCGCTCTCGCGGCTTCTGACGACCAACTACGGTCGCGTGCTGGTCGTGAAGCTGCTGCTCGTCGCGGTGCTCGTGTGGCTGGGCGCGGTCAATCGCTATCGGCTCCTGCCGCGCCTCGCGCCGTCGCGCGCCCCGCACGGTCTTGGAGCGCGGGTGTTTCGGATGTCACGACTCGCCGTCTTCGGGCCCGGCCGCGGGGAATTGTCAGCTCGGGCGAAGTCTCGGCTGGTTGCCTACATCACGGTGGAAGCGCTCGTCGGGCTCGCGGTGTTCGCGTGCACGGCGCTCCTCGGCGAGGTCACGCCGGGGCGCCACGTGCAATTCGAGCGCAGGCCGACGACCCACGTGGCGCCGCGCTCGGACCCGAGCGGCCCGCGAGCGGGGACCGTGACGCCGCCGCGCGGGGACGCCGAGCGCGGACGCACCGTCTTCGCCAGGCTCGAGTGCGCCAGCTGTCATGCGATCCCGGATCAAAGCTTCACGCCGCCGACGAAACCCGGGCCGGACCTGGCGGGAATCGGCGCACGCCACCCGGGCGAGCTCGTCGAGTCGATCATGAATCCGAACGCGAAGATCCTCGATGGGCCGGGCTACACCGACGAGCGTGGCCTGTCGATCATGCCGGACTATAGCGAGCGCCTCACGGTTGGCGAGCTGAGCGACCTGGTGGAGTTTCTCAGGAGCTTCGGGGAGGCGGCGGCGCCCTCGACTGAGCCACCCGCCCGCGAGCGGTGAGCCGAGCCGCGCGCGAGCCTCAGGCGTAGACGCGCTCGATCCGGGTCCCCACGCGACAGACGATCTCCCACGGAATCGATCCGATGGTTTCCGCCATCTCGCGCGCGTCGATCGTGTCCCCGCCCTGGCGCCCGATGAAAACGACCTCGTCGCCGGGCGAGGCGTCGAGACCGGTCACGTCGATCATGATCATGTCCATGCAGACCGAGCCGATGATCGGCGCGCGGCGGCCGCGGATGAGGACGGCGCCGCGTCCGGCCAACCGGAGATCGAGCCCGTCGGCGTAGCCGGCCGGCACGATCGCGATCGTCGTCGGCTTCTTCGCCGTGAAGCGCGCGCCGTAGCCCGTGACCTCGCCGGCCCGCATGCCCTTGACGGCGGTGACCCGGCTGGCGAGCGTCATCACCGGCGCCAGCGCGATCGTGGACTGGAGCGGCGGCGGCACGATGCCGTAGAGCAGGAGGCCCGGCCGCACGCGATCGAACCACACGCGCGGGTCGCGCACGACCGCGGCGCTGTTGGCGGCGTGCCGGTAGCGGGGCCGCGCGCCCAGCGCCTGTAGCTCGGCCAGCACCTTTTCGAAACGCTGGCGCTGCTCGTCGAACAAGGACGAGGCCGGGTCGTCGGCGGTCGCGAAGTGGGTGAAGACCGCCTCCAGATCGAGATTCTCGCTGCGCAGCAGCTCGGGCAGGGTGCGGCGCAAGTTGTCGGACCGGAACCCGAGCCGGTTCATGCCCGTATCGATCTTCAAGTGGTAGCGCACGCGCTGCTTGTGTCGCGCGGCCGCCGCTTGCACCGCGCGCGCGGCACCCGGCGACGAGATCGTCGGCGTCAGGCGGCAGTCGAACAGGCCGTCCAGATCGCTGACGCTGAGCGCGCCGAAGATCAGGATGTCGGCGCGCACGCCCGCCGCTCTCAGCGCGGCGCCTTCCTCTATATCCGCGCACGCCAGGAGGTCGGCGCCCGCGTCCTCGAGCGCGCGTCCGACCTGGGCGGCGCCGTGGCCGTAGGCGTTGGCCTTGACGACCGCGATCACGCCCGGCGTCGACGCCGGCCGCTCGCGTTTCAGATGATCGAGGATGGCGCGATAGTTCGACTTGAGCACGCCCAGATCGACGCGCGCCACCGTCGGCCGCACCCGCTCCGCCACCATGCTCATCAGGGCTCCAGGTCCTCCGAAGATCCATGGTACCGCCAGCCAGGCGTCTGGCCGGCGAGGTGTGTGCGGGGGGGTGACGGAACCCGGTCGGCGCTAGATAGAGCCTTCGGCGGCGAGCTTCTCGATCTGCTCGGCGCTATAGCCTAGCTCTTTCAGCACCTCCTGGCGATGCTGGCCGAGCAGGGGAGCCGCCGAGATCTTGGTCGGCGAGGCCGACAGCTTGATGGGGTTGCCGGCGGTGATGTAGCGCCCGCGCACGGGGTGCTCGACCTCCACGATCATCTCGCGCGCGTGCAGGTGGGGATCGGTCAGCACCTCGCCGGTGTCGAGGCACGCGCCGCACGGCACGCCCGCGCCGGCCAGGATCTTCATGACCTCGTGCTTGGGGCGCTTGGAAGTCCAGTCTTCGACCAGCGCGTCGACTTCGCTCTTACGTTGCCAGCGGGCCGCGGCCGTTTCGTACCTCGTGTCGCCGACAAGATCGGCCCGGCCAATGACCTTCAGCAGCGCATGCCAAAATTGCTGCGGCACGAAGAGGAACACGTAGTCGTTCGGGCCGCCGGGATGGCAGCGATACGTCGTGCCCGGCACGCCGGCGCCGAGCTGGTTGCCGGTGCGCTGGCCGGACTTCCCCGTGCGCTGGTGGTCGCGCAGGCTGACGCGGATCAGGTTGACCACCGCGTCCTGCATCGAGACCTCGACCTGCTGGCCTTCACCGGTGAGATGCCGCTGCATGAGCGCGGCGAGAATGCCGACCACGCAGTGCATGCCGGTGCCTGAATCCCCGATGGACGGCCACACGTAGGTCGGGGGATTGTCCGGGAAACCGGTGACGCTCATCGCGCCGCCCATCGCCTGCGCGATCGGCTCGTAGCTCTTGAAGTCGGCGTACGGCCCGTACGAGCCGAAGCCCTTGATGCTCGCGTAGACCAGACGCGGGTTGAGCTGCTTGACCGCCGCGTAGCCGAAGCCGAGACGCTCGAGGACGCCCGGGCCGAAGTTCTCGAGGAGGACGTCGCCGGTCTTCAAGAGGGTGCGAAAGACGTCCTTGGCGCCGGGGTTCTTGAGATTGAGCGTGAGGCTTCGCTTGTTGGCGTTGAAGGTCAGGTAGAAGAGGCTGTCCGCGTCGGGTCGATCCGCGAGCATCTGCCGGGCCGGGTCGCCCTTGACCGGCTCCTCCACCTTGATCACGTCGGCCCCGAGCCAGGCCAGCATCTGGCCGCACGAGGGCCCCGCCTGATTGTTCGTGATATCGACGACCCGGATGCCCGCCAGCGCTCCGCTCATGGTTCGATCCTCGTGGTCAGAGGGCAAAGACCTTCTTGAGAAATGCCTTCACGTCCTCGGGCGACTTCTTGCGCCCTTCGCTGTCGCCGCCGACCGTAGCGCCCTTGCCCACGCAGGTGCGCGAGAAGTTGGCCACGGAACGCGTGATGTCCTCACCCGTCGCGCGCACCGTCACGACGAACCGGTCGACGTTCGCGTTGAAGTTGCAGCCGACCCCGGTCACGACGTTCCTGGCGTGAGCGGGCGGACGGAGCGAGTCGAAGCCGTGATAGGCGTTCGCGTACACGATCACGTCCACGTCGGTGCCCTTCGATTTGAACCATTGCGCGTACTCCTGACAGGGCCCGGGCGGCGTGTAGTCGTCGCGTCCGCCGAGCAGCATCAGCATCGGCGCGCCGGTGACGTGCTCCGATACCTGCCAGGAATTGCAGGCGGGATAGAGCGGGGCGTGCGCCGCGAACCGGGTCTGATCTTCGATGACCGCACGACGAAACGGCTCGAGCGCCGTGTAGAGCGCGACCTGTCCGCCCTTCGAGAAACCGATGACCCCGATGCGTTGCCGGTCGAGCTTCGGATGCGTCGCGAGGAGCCGCAAGGCTACCAGCGCGTCGGCCACATTGGCGGCGGTCGAGAGCTGGGTCTGGTCGGTCGCGGTCTCGCGGATATTCCGCGGCGTGAAGCTGTCGACGACGAAGGCCGCCACGCCGATGTCGGTCAGATGGTCCGCCCACCAGAATTCACGATCGTGTGACACGCCGCCGCTGCCGTGCGCGATGACCATGGCCGGCACCGGGCCGGTCGCCTTCTTGGGCAGGACCAGGGTGCCGAAGATGACAGTCTTCGGGAGCGCTTCGCGTTTCGCCAGCGCGAAGAAGCCCGACGGCGTCACGCTCTCGAAGTAGATCTTGCCGGTGCGTCCATCGGCGAGATCCTGGGCTGGCGGGTCCGCGGCCGTCGCCGCTGACGCGACGAGGAGGACCAGCAGGCCCAGCCGTGCCGCGATCGACCTCACGCCGCGTCGGGTGGCGCGGCGACGACGTCTTCGTATCGGTGCCGTTTGGTGATCAGCCCGGAATGCAGAAAGACCTCCAGCGCCACCTCGAAGGCCGGGCGCGTGATCTCGACGTGGGGTGTCCAGCAGCCGAGCTTCTGGTAGTAGGCGATGGTCGAGGTGAGGACCGCGCGGTCGATCTCCGGGAAGAAGGCCGACTCGGCCCCCGCGACCTCGGCGGCCGGAGTGGCGATGAGCCAGCCCCGCGCCTTCCGGTACGCGCGCATGAAGCGACGCGCCATGTCGGTCTGCAGCCACTCACGGGTCGCGGCCAGGCTCGAGAACGCGCACGGCCCGATCGCCTCGCCCACCGAGGCGACGACGTGGCCGGCGCCGTCGTGCTCGAGCTGCTGCGGGGCCGGCCCCTGCTGGTGGATGTAGTCGCCCTGGCCCTTGCGGAAGGCGCCGTCCATCTGCGCGCTCGGCACGTCGACCGCGCCGATGGCCTTGTAGTCGAGCCCGCGTCGATGGCACGCGTACTTGAACATCGCGAGCGGCTGGCCGCCGTGGTCGACCAGGACCTGCTTGCCCCTGAGCTTGTCCCAGCTGAACGCCGGGTCGGCCGCGCGGCCGGTGAGGAAGAAGCCGTCTTTCTCGTTGATCTGGGCGAAGTGCGCCGCGGGCGGCGTCTCACCCTTCTCGAGCGGGCCGAAACCCTGCGAGGGCGCCGACTGGCAGACGTGCACCGTGCCAGCCACGACCCCGTCGATCGCCGACTTGCCGACCGGCGCGATCGAGTGCTTGGGCTGGAGGCCTTCCTCCTTCAAGAACCCGCCGGCGATCGTCGCGATCAGCGGCGAGTAGAACGCCGAAAAGCGTGTGAACTGGATGTTGATGTCTTCGCTCACCGATCCCTCCTGTGAGGAGCTGGTGAGACACAATCGCGCTCCGCGGCGACGGAGTCAAGCAGGCTTGACCCGCGCTTCGTCCGCCCCGTACTATTCCGCTACTCGACTCGTGAAGCCCGAAGATCTGCCGCTGGTCGGCGTCACCATCCTGGATCTGACCCGCGTCCTGGCCGGACCCTACTGCACCCGACTGCTCTGCGATCTGGGCGCCCGCGTGATCAAGATCGAGCGCCAGGGCGAGGGCGACGAGATGCGCCGGAACTATCTGCAGCTCGAGCCCGGCCGGGGCGACCAGAGCAGCTATTTCACCCGGGTCAACGCCGGCAAAGAGAGCGTCGGCGTCGACCTCTCGCGGGCCGAGGGCCAGGCGATCGTCCACGACCTGGCGAAGGTGTCCGACGTCGTCGTCGAGAACTTCATGCCGGGTGTCGTGGCGCGATTGCGTTGCGACTACGCGACGCTTCGCGCCCTGAAGCCCGACCTCATCTATTGCTCGATCTCGGGCTTCGGCCAGACCGGCCCCTGGCGTGCGCGCCCGGCCTTCGCGCACATCATCAACGCCGTGTCCGGGCTCATGCATCTCGAGCAGGGCGACGAGCCGGCGCCGCGCACGTCGAATCTACAGGCCGCCGACGTCCTCGCCGGCACGCACGCCGCGGTCGCGATCCTGGGCGCGATCACTCGCAAGGCGCGCACCGGTCAGGGCGCTCATCTCGACGTGTCGATGCTGGAGGCGCTCGTCGCGGCCGATAGCGTGACGTACGCGGCCGTCCTGAACGGCGGCGAGGAGTACGGCAACCCGCGGCCGGGCATGATCGTGGCCGCGATCGGCGAGCGCTACCTGGCCATGCAGTTCACCGGATCCGGCGAGCTCTGGCCACGTCTGCTTTCCGTGATGGGGCGTCCCGAGCTCGGCCGCGACCCGCGCTTCGACACGACCGAGAAGCGGCGCACGAACTGGCGCGACCTGCGCCCGATCGTCGAATCATGGCTGGCCACGTTCGGCTCGGTCGAGGAGGCGCGCAAGGTGCTCTCGGAGGCGCGCATCCCCTGCGCCCCCGTGCTGAAGCCGGCCGAGGTGATCGCCGAGCCCCACATGGCCGAGCGCAAATTCTTCCCCGCCGTGCCGCATCCCGGCCGCGGCGCCGTGCGTGTGACCGCCAGCCCGTATCACATCGACGGCGAGCCGGTCCACCCGCGGGGCCCGGCGGCCTATCGCGTCGGCGAGCACACGCGCGCCGTGCTCGGCGACCTCCTCGGCTATCCGCCCGCGCGCATCACCGAGCTTCAGCGTTCCGGCGTCATCGACGCGCCCGCCGCCGACTAGAGCGGTCATCGTCCGCTTGCGCCGCGCTCACACTGGACAGGTGCGTCCACCGCTGGTACGAGTGGGAGTACGAGCACGGAGGAGACGCGATGATCCGAAAGCTCAGCTCCGGCGGATACCGGCTCTACTCGCGGAAGCGCAATCCGAAGACCGGCAAGTGGCGCAACCTGGGCACGTTTCGGACGCGCCGCGAGGCGGAGGCGCATGAGCGCGCGGTCCAGTACTTCAAGTCCCGCGGCTGATCCGCTCCTCGCGCCCGCTCGTCTCGGCCCCGAGTCGGCATACAATCGCCTCGCCGTGACGCCTCGCCACCTCGTCGCCGCGCTCGCGCTCGGGCTCTGCATCGCCGCTTCGGGCGGCTGCAGCGTCGCGCTGTCCGGCCCATCGATCGCGACGACCACGCCGGCCGGCACCGCCGAGCAGATTCCGATCGAGCTGACGAAGCCGGACGGCGCGGGCCCGTTTCCCGCGGTCGTGATCATGCACGACTGCAGCGGGCTCGGGCCCCGCTCGAGCGGTGCGCCCGGCCGCTGGGCGAGGGAGCTGGTGGCGCGGGGCTATGTCGTGATCCTCCCGGACAGCTTCACGACACGCGGCCATCCGGACGGTGTGTGCACCGACGCCTCCCGCAGCCGGGACGACGTCAGCCCCGGACGACGAGTGCGCGATGCGTACGCGGCGCTCGCCCATCTCCGGACACTGCCCTATGTGGATGGCGCGCGCATCGGGCTGATGGGCGGCTCGCACGGCGGATCGACGACGCTCTCCTCGATGATCGCGCCCGAGAGCGACGCGGACCCTCTGGCGCGCTCGCGGCGCGCGGGCTTCGCCGCGGCGGTGGCGCTCTATCCCGGATGCGTGGCGTCGCGACGCACCTGGAGCGGCTCCGGCGTGTACCGGCCCGTCGCGCCGCTGCTGATCCTCATCGGCGAGAAGGATGACTGGACACCCGCTGAACCCTGCCGCAAGCTTGCCGAAGCCGCTCAGCAGGCCGGGTACCCGGTGACGATCAAGGTCTATCCCGGCGCGTACCACTCGTTCGACAGCTATGCCCCGGTGCGCTACGTCGCGGCGCGGGTCAACGCCAACGCTCCCGGCGGCCGGGGGGCGACGACGGGCGGGGATCCGGCCGCCTGGGCCGACAGCATCCGCGAGGTCAACGCCTTCTTCGGGCGCTATCTCCGGTAGCGCGTCACATCGCCATGCGTCGCAGCACCGGCGACGCGCTCGCCGCGCTCGGCTCGTCGCCGACCGTCACCGCCTCCCGTAGCCGCTTCGCCGCGGCTTCGGCGTCGGCGGCCGAACGCGCGTGAACGATCGCGATCGGCCGGTTGCGATCGACCAGGTCGCCGACGCCGCGTACCTCGGCAAGCCCCACGGCAGGGTCGATCGAGTCCTCGACGCGCCGGCGGCCGCCGCCGAGCTCCACCACGATGAGCCCGAGCGCACGCGCGTCGACGCGCGCGACGACGCCGGCCACGGGCGGCGCCACGGGCAGCTCGATCGGCGCCCGCACGAAATGACGATCCGGGCACTCGACGATATCGACCGGGCCACCGAGTGCTTTCACCATGCGCGCGAAGCGCTCGGCGGCGGCCCCCGAGCTGAGCGCTTTTTCCACGGCGGCCGCGGCGGCGACGCCGTCACGGGCCAGCCCGCCCAGGACCAGGAGCTCGCTCGTGAGCGCGCTCGTCACCGTGTGGAGCCGCCCGTCGCGCCGCCCACCCGTCAACACGCCGATCGCCTCGCGCATCTCGAGCGCGTTGCCGACGTGGTGACCGAGGACCTGGCCCATGTCGGTCAGCAGCGCGGACACGCGGAGGCCGGCGCCCTGGGCGACCGCCAGGAGGCTCTCGGTGAGGTCGATCGCCGCCTCGAGCGTGGTCGCGAACGCGCCGGAGCCGACCTTGACGTCCATGACGAGCGCGTCGAGGCCCGCGGCCAGCTTCTTCGAGAGAATCGACGCGGTGATCAGCGGGATCGAGTCGACGGTGGCGGTGACGTCGCGGATGGCGTAGAGCCGCCGATCGGCGGGGGCGAGGTCCGCCGTCTGTCCCACGATGGCGCAGCCGGCTTCGCGCACGGCCGCCCGAAAGCGCGTGAGATCCGGGGCGACGTCGTATCCGGGGATGCTGCTCAGCTTGTCGAGCGTGCCGCCGGTGTGCCCGAGGCCGCGGCCCGAGATCATCGGCACCAGACCGCCGCACGCCGCGACCACCGGAGCGAGGATCAAGCTGACCTTGTCGCCGACGCCGCCCGTCGAGTGCTTGTCGAGAATCGGCCCGCCG
>Ga0137407_10001054_pt1 | contig 18083 bp, 12 predicted proteins | sample CZOMad2_2_16fung_FD_108410 | JGI IMG/M metagenome (GOLD analysis project Ga0137407, IMG submission 108410) | Vadose zone soil fungal communities from Angelo Coast Range Reserve, California, USA - CZOMad2_2_16fungal (Illumina Assembly) | ecosystem: Environmental > Terrestrial > Soil > Vadose... | reverse complement strand
CCTATAAATAAAATAAAAAAAACCTGATGGCTGATGCAGTTTATCATTTTATTTCAAACTGGAAAGTAAAATCTTCAAAAGAAGAAGTATATGATGTACTTGGCGATGCGGAAGGGCTTGCACGCTGGTGGCCGAGCGTTTACCTGGATGTGAAAATATTGCAACCCGGAGATGCGCTGGGCGTTGGCAAAATAGTTGAGCTGTTTACAAAAGGATGGTTGCCTTATACACTGCGCTGGTCATTTGTTGTTACTGCAATTGATAAACCAAATAGTTTCACAATTGTTCCTTCGGGAGATTTTTTGGGAAGAGGTATATGGACTTTTGAGCAGGACAAAGAAAACCCCGAATACTGCAATATTGTTTATGATTGGAAGATAAGTGCAGAAAAACCGTTGCTTCAAAAACTCAGTTTTTTGGTTCGGCCGGTTTTTTCAGCCAATCATTTATGGGCGATGAAAAAAGGAGAAGAGAGCCTTAAACTGGAGTTGCTCCGCAGGAATGCAGTGAATACAGAGGAAAAGCAGCGCATTCCACGACCACCGCAACCAACTTTTCCGCATAACCTGACAAAGAATAAAATCCTTTAGCAATGAAGCGTTTCATATTGATATTGCTTTCCATCCTGGTTTTGCTGACTATATGGATAACCGTCGATCTGAATTATCCATATAAAACAGATATTAAAAAATTCGATTACAAAGAAGTGGCAAGACTGGATGGAGATATGTGGCGTTCTTATTATGAAAAAAAGAAACTCAGGCTTTTTCTGCAATCTTCTGAGTTGATGCGTAAACAATTTGGTGTTCCATTCTGGCGCTCACAGGCAATGGCCTATCACGCGGCGAAAGCTGCTTTCATATTTAAAGACGGACGCAACAGGGCTGATTATGATAAAGCGTTGCCCGATCTTATCAAATACTATTCACAAATAAATGATATCAGCGATACTTCCTTTGATGTAAACAAAGCCGCCCGGCTTGAATTGGAATGGTGGGTGATCCGGCGTTATCGTAATGAACATCCACCGGAAGAGTGGGAACAATGTCTTGCCCGTAATGCGGAAACAGTTTATCATTTACCTGCCGAAAAATTTGTACCTTATGCTCATCTGAGGGTTGCAGCCATGTTATTGAGAGACGGCAAAGAAAATTCGATAACGGAAAACGACTGGCGGCAAATTCACGGTCTTTTAGATCAGGCATGGAAATCTTTTACTGATCCTCTTCATTAATTAAAAAGAAAATAAAAACCGACTAATCGCCAGAACATTTCCATATCGTTTCCGGGTACTTATATTTTTATGCTCTTTAACAACGCTTACTTATCTTGACCGGATATGCATCTCCATCGTAGGTGTAAGGATCAAAGCCGACCTGGGGCTCAGCAACGAACAATTTGGCTGGGTGCTTGCGTCTTTTGCATTGTCATATGCTTTATTTGAAATTCCTTCTGGTTTATGGGGAGATCGCATTGGGCCCCGTGCGGTGTTTATCCGCATCGTACTATGGTGGTCTTTTTTTACAGCGCTCACAGGTTTTGTAAATGGTTTAATATCGTTGATGATCATACGCTTTTTATTCGGCATGGGTGAATCGGGAACCATGCCGAATTGTGTATTGGTAATATCGCGGTGGTTTCCGGCCAATGAAACAGGTCGTGCATTGCCATGGATGGGAATCGGCACCCAGATTGGTTCGGCAATCGCGCCGCTTATTATTATCCCGCTGGCTGTGGCTTATGGCTGGCGCATGCCATTTTACGTGAACGGAGTCATCGGATTGATTTGGGTATTCATCTGTTACAAATGGTTCAGGAATTTTCCTTCGGAGATGAAACATATTCCTGAAAAAGAAAAAAATTATATTGAATCCAATTCACGGTACAGTCACCATTCCCGGCTTACCTCTCTGAAAATAATTTTCAGCAACCGTTCACTCTGGGCGCTGATGGGCATGTATTTTTGTTCTCAATGGGCGAATTATTTTTTTATTGCGTGGTCACCTATTTATCTGCAGGAAAAACTCCATTTTTCTGAAAAGCAAACGCAACCGATCTTATTTATTTTATTTGTAGTTGGCATCATCGGATTATTAGTTGGTGGATTTTGCATCGATTGGGTTGCAAAGAAAAAAGGATTATTTTTTGGAAGACGTTTTATTGGCATGACCGGAATCGCACTCGTGGGAATTTCGATTTTCCTCGCAGGCTTTTCGACGAATTCTTCTGTTGCTGCTTCTTGTATCGTTGCAGCCAATGGATTCTATTCCTTTGGTGTTATGGCAGGTTTTGCTGTTTGCACGGACATTGCGGGAAATAATGCGGGCACAGTTACCGGAGCAATGAATTCCTGCGGGCAGCTAGGTGCATTCTTTATGTCATTGGTAGTGGGTAAAATGGTTGAAGTAACACATAGTTTTGCAACACCTGTCTTTGTCATTGCTGCTGCGCAGTTTGTTGGATTTTTACTTTGGCTGATGATAGATCCAAGAAAGCAATTGGCAATAGACAATAAGTAACAAGCAATAAGCAATCAATGATTCATCAATTGCTTATTGTCTATTGCCAATTGCTCATTACAACTTAATTGTTTCCGGAAGATATTTCGCGATCAGATCTTCATAATAAGGTTTTAATTCTTCCAGCACCGGAGGTTTGGGGCTTTTGGAATACAAATCATATGGATTGAATTTTTTTACCCATTCAAACATCTCACGGTCATGATCATCCAATAAATGCTCATAACTATGTTCCCTGTGCTGTGCGTAAAAAGAGTGATAGCGGATCATATAAAGTGCTGGTTCAGGCAGATAATCTTTCATCATCTGGTATAAATATTCATCATGCCCCCATGACATATGAACATTGCGTAATCCGCATCCCGGTTCATACACTCCATATTTTGAATTATAACGTTCGTCATTTGAATCAGGATTGTCTGAAAAAAATTCCGGGTAAACAATCTTGTCGGAAAATTTGCAGCCGACCGGGAAAGTGTCTCCTACCACTGCCCATTGTGGTTCTCCAAAAAGACATAATACTTTTCCCATATCATGAATAAAACCGGTCAGCACAAACCAGTCAGGGTGGCCGTCATTTCTGATGGTTTCAGCTGTCTGGAGTAAATGCTGCAACTGGTCGAGATCAATATCCGGATCAGAATCATCAATCAATGTATTGAGAAATTCCATCGCTCCCCAAACCGGCATTTCTTTCCGGTTGAATTGCAGGAATTCATTTCGTTTCTCCATGACAAAATCATAGGTCTGGTATTTATGATTAAGGCGATAGAATTCACGTACCGTATCTCTTTGCGGGTTATCATAATTCCGGAATTCTTCCTTTGCCTTTGCTGGCTTGCCTGGTTCGGGGTAACGGTCAAGCACATCCTCATCCCATTGTTCAAGGCTATGAAGTGGATTCATTTCCGGACTGGTATTATCAAAAAATTCTTTCATATCAGGCTCGTTTTAATGATTATAAATTTACAATTTTTTCCTGAAACTTCTGATTTTTTCTGAGTTGCATGAACTTCTGAATCTCTCTGATTTAAATGATTTACTATGCAAAACTAAAATGATTGAAATATTTATTTCGCGCGAAATAAATGTGCCCATTATTAAGCCTTACATAGTAAATCATTTAAATCAGAGAGATTCAGAAGTTCAGGCAACTCAGAAAAAATCAGAAGTTTACCAGAACACCGTATATAACGCTGTCAATATTCCAAAAATAATCACTGATCCTATTATAAAACCAGGAGATACACGGAACATGCGCGTATCGACTTCAATGACTGGCGGAGCGGTTTTATTTTTGTTACTCATCAAACTAATTATTATCATTAATGCTATAATTATCACAAATACGATGGACATTCTATCTAAAAAAGGATAATCAGGAAAAGACCCGTTTGTCCATACCGGTAAGAATTTGAGCAATGTACTTAACGGAATCGTGAGTAATGCTGCTGTTAAAGCTGCGGCAGATGTGGCCCGTTTCCAGAAAAATCCCAATAAAAAAATAGCCAGTACACCTGGCGAAATAAATCCTACATACTCTTGAATAAACTGGTATGCCTGGTCGAGTGATCGCAATGCAGGAGCAACCAGGCATGCCAATAACATCGCGACAATTACGGCCCACCTTCCTGTTTTTACAAGTTGCTTTTCACTGGCTGTTTTATTGAAAAATTTATGATAGATATCAAGAGAAAATATGGTTGATATACTATTAGCCTTACCCGCAAGCGAGGCTACAATGGCTGCGGTGAGTGCAGCAAATGCAAGGCCCTTCAATCCTGCCGGCAAAAGATGTAACAATGTAGGGTATGCGTGATCCGGTTTTACCATCCCTGCAGCATCGATCATCTCAGAATGAAAAACACCTTCCTGGAATAATACATAGGCAGTAATGCCTGGCAGTACTGCTATCAATGGAATTAATAATTTCAGGAATGCTGCAAATAAAAGTCCACTGCGGGCAGTTTTCAGATCAGCTCCCAATGCGCGTTGTGTAATATATTGGTTGCATCCGAAATAGTTCAGGTTATTGATCCACATACCTCCGATCAATACTGATAAACCCGGCAGGTCTTTATAATATGGATTGGATTTGTCGAATATCATATGGAAATGAGTAGGAGCTTTTGATTTTACAATTTCCAATGCTTTCAAAATATTTTTTCCATAACCAAAATGCTCCGATACAAGGCTCAATGCAAGATATGTTGTAACCAATCCGCCCATGATGAGTACCAATACCTGGAATACATCTGTGTACCCGATTACTTTCATGCCACCCAATGTTACTGCAATCGCAAAAATGGCGAGTCCCAATATGCACCAGTTAAATCCAATACCTGCTACAGAATTAATGGCCAATGCACCGAGATAAATGATCGAAGTGAGATTCACAAAAACATATACCAGCAACCAGAATATCGCCATGATCGTACTTACCACATTATTATACCTTACGGATAAAAATTGTGGCATCGTATATATCTTATTTTTCAGGTAAACGGGTATGATAAATACAGCAACGATGATCAGTGTTGCCGCTGCCATCCATTCGTAAGTGGATATGGCAAGTCCCAGTGCGAAGCCGGATCCCGACATGCCGATAAAATGTTCGGCAGATATATTGGAAGCTATCAGTGAAGCACCAATGGCCCACCAGGTAAGAGCACCTTCGGCAAGAAAAAAATCTTTTGAATTGGTCTGGGATGATTTTTTTCGCTGGTAGATATAATAACCATATGATAAAACGGCTACAAAATAAATAAGGAAAACGATATAGTCTTCCCGGCGTAATTGATTCATAAGCAAGTGGTAATTGGTACAAAGTACAAAATAAAGGCGAAAGGTGAGGGGGCGGGGGCTAGAGGCGAGTGGTGAGTAGCTAGTGGCCTTCCCCACTAGCTACTCACCACTCGCCATTCACCTATCTTTGCTTACCTTTGTCGCCTGTCAATTTGGCTCATAATCATAGCATAGCACCATATTTGACTTTCAGTTCATTCATGCTTTTTAAATCATTCAATAGCGATAAATATGATAGGTTTTTTTTCGAAAATATTTGGTGGAAATAAGTCTGAGAAAGATATAAAAATTATTCAGCCCAAGGTGGGACAGATCAACGAGCATTATGCCAGTTATCAGTCTTTATCGAATGATGAATTGCGTGCCAAAACAACCGAGTTCAGGCAACGCATCAAGGATCATCTGGGCGCAATCGATACTGAAATAGCTGATCTGAATAAAAAGGCCGAGGAACTTCCTTTCAGCGATATTGTCGGCAAGGATTCCCTATATAATCAAATCGATCAGTTAAAAAAAGATCGTGACAAACAAATTGAAGAAATACTCGAAGAGCTTTTACCCGAAGCTTTTGCTGTTGTTAAAGAAACCGCACGACGGTTTAAAGAAAATACAGAGATAGTAGCTACCGCTACACAAATGGATAGGGATCTGAGTATCAAAAAAAGTCATATCATTATTGAAGGTGATAAATGCATTTATAAAAATAACTGGATAGCTGGTGGTACCCAGATCACCTGGAATATGCTCCACTATGATGTGCAGTTGATCGGTGGTGTTGTATTGCACGAAGGAAAAATTGCGGAAATGGCTACCGGTGAAGGTAAAACGCTGGTGTCGACATTGCCTGCTTACCTGAATGCATTACCCGGGGAAGGGGTTCATATTGTAACCGTCAATGATTATCTCGCCCGTCGCGACTCGGAATGGAACGGTCCTATTTACGAATGGCTGGGACTTACCGTTGACTGTATCGATCGCCATGAACCCAACAGCGAAGCCCGTCGCAAAGCATACTATGCAGATATTACTTACGGAACCAATAATGAATTCGGTTTTGATTACCTGCGTGATAATATGGTGCATTCACCTGAAGAAATGGTGCAACGCAAACATCATTATGCAATGGTCGATGAAGTGGATAGTGTATTGATTGATGATGCGCGTACACCGCTTATTATTTCAGGACCTGTTCCAAGAGGTGATGACCAGCAATATCATATTTTAAAAAGCCGTGTTGAGAAGCTGGTTGATGTGCAGAAAAGAGCCGTGAATCAATTCCTGAATGAAGCCAAGAAAAAAATGGCCGACGGAAACGATGATGCCAAAGATGGCGGACTCGCATTGATGCGTGCCCATCGTGGTTTGCCCAAAACAGGCGCTTTGATCAAATTCCTGAGTGAACCAGGTATCAAAGTAAAATTACAAAAGACAGAAAATTATTACCTGGCCGATCAGCAAAAAGAAATGCCCAAAGTGGATGCTGAATTATTTTTCAATATCGATGAGAAAAATAATTCAGTTGACCTGACTGATAAAGGTATCCAGATGATTACGCGTGAAGGAGAGGATCCGGAGTTTTTTATTTTGCCGGATATCGGTATCAAGCTGGCGGATATTGAAAAAAGCGAATTGAGTGTTGAAGAAAAATTGCAAAATAAAGAAGCTTTATTGAATGATTATGCCGTGAAAGCAGATCGTATTCACACCGTGCAGCAATTATTAAAAGCATATACTTTGTTCGATAAAGATGTTGAATATGTGGTGATGGATGGACAGGTGAAAATTGTGGATGAGCAAACAGGACGTATTCTTGATGGTCGCCGGTATAGTGATGGTTTGCACCAGGCAATCGAAGCAAAAGAAAATGTAAAAATAGAAGCAGCTACCCAAACCTATGCGACAATTACGCTGCAGAATTATTTCCGCATGTATCACAAGCTGGCGGGTATGACAGGTACTGCAGAAACAGAAGCCGCCGAGTTATGGGATATTTATAAACTGGATGTGGTTACGATTCCTACCAATGTGCTTGTTATCCGTAAAGATCACCAGGACCTGGTATATAAAACCAAACGTGAAAAATATAAAGCAGTTATTGATGAAATTGAAAAGTTGCGCAATGAAGGAAGGCCTTCTCTTGTCGGTACAACTTCTGTTGAAGTGAGTGAATTACTCAGTAAAATGCTCCAGGTAAAAAAGATCCCGCACAATGTACTCAACGCAAAACAACATGCGCGTGAAGCACAGGTTGTAGCAGAAGCCGGCTTGCCGGGAGCTGTTACCATTGCTACGAATATGGCAGGACGTGGTACTGATATTAAACTCGGTCCCGGTGTAAAAGAAGCAGGTGGATTAGCGATCATCGGTACCGAACGGCATGAAAGCCGTCGTGTGGACAGGCAGTTGCGTGGTCGCGCCGGCCGGCAGGGTGATCCGGGAACAACGCAGTTCTATTCGGCACTGGAAGATGACCTGATGCGTATGTTTGGCAGCGAAAGAATCGCCTCGCTGATGGATAAGATGGGTTATAAGGAAGGTGAAGTGATTCAGCATAGCATGGTCACGAAAAGTATTGAAAGAGCGCAGAAGAAAGTGGAAGAAAATAATTTTGGTATCCGTAAACGATTGCTTGAGTATGATGACGTGATGAATAAGCAACGTAATGTGGTATATAAAAAACGCAATCACGCGTTGTTTGGTGAAAGGCTGGCACTCGATCTTGACAATGCATTTTATATAGTAGCCGAAGGAGTTGTCAATTCATTCAAAGAAATGGATGATTATGAAGGATTCAAACTTGCTGCCATCGTGAATTTCGGAATTGATACGGCTATTGATCAGGAAGATTTGCTTAAAGGAGATCCTAACCAGCTTGCAGATAAATTATATACGGAGGCCACGCAAAATTATGAACGTAAAATGGATGAATTGCGCAAAAATGCAGTTCCTGTTTTCAAAAATATCTTACTTACCCAGGGCAGGCAGGTGGAAAATGTGGTTGTTCCTTTTGGAGATGGAAAAAAATCGATCAATGTACTTGCTAACCTGCAAAAAACGCTGGATACCCATGGCCGTGAGTTAATGAATGCAGTGGAGAGGCAGATTACATTAGCGATCATTGATGAGGCATGGAAAGAACATCTGCGTGCAATGGATGACCTGAAACAAAGTGTGCAGACGGCTTACCTGGAACAAAAAGATCCATTGGTGATCTATAAAATGGAAGCATTTGAATTGTTCCGCCTGATGGATAGTGAAACGAATAAAAATATCGTCAGTTTTCTTTGTCATTGTGCTATTCCCATTGAACAAAATGCACCAATACGCGAGGGAAGAGAACAGAAAACCGATATGAGTAAAATGAAAGTGCGTAAAGATGAGCTGGTAGCAGCAGGCGGTCCTAATGGTAATGTTATTGATGAGGGCAAAGATTATTATGAGCCTTCAGAACCCATTAAACAGGAACCAGTTAAAGTGGGTCCGAAAGTTGGTCGCAACGATCCTTGTCCTTGTGGCAGCGGAAAAAAATATAAGCATTGCCATGGGAAGGATGCTTAGAAAATAAGAAATAATTAATGAGAAATGAGAAAATCCCGTCATTCGCGGGATTTTTTTTATGGGTAGCTTTTCCAAAGTTTTAAACTTTGGAAAAGCTACCCATAATCCAGGTTCAGACAATTGAATTAAATTGCAACCAACATTCCTTACAATTCATGAGAAATTTGCTGTTGTTTATTTTCTGTTTTTCAATTTTGGTTGTGCAGGCGCAGGATAATTATGAAATACAGGTATATGGCTCACAAACACAGGCGCCCAGAAGCATGATCATTGAATTGCACAGTAATTTTACTTTTAAAGGACAGACGGAAACTGAAAAAGGTGTTGTTCCTTCAAACCATTCACTTCATGAAACACTTGAAATCACAACCGGCATCACCCCGATTTTCGAAACAGGATTCTACCTTTTCACGAGCTATGTGCCCGGTCATGGTTACCAGGTTGTAGGTTCGCATATCCGTCCCCGTATTATGGTACCTTCTCAATGGAATCTTCCCGTCGGGTTGAGCTTATCGGTTGAATTCGGATATCAGCGCCCCGAATATTCCAGTGCCACATGGAGCCTGGAACTAAGACCGATCATTGATAAGCAATGGCAAAATCTATATGTTTCTTTTAACCCTACGCTGGGGATTGCATTGAAAAGTAAATATGATAATTCTGTTCCAAGTTTTGAACCAAATTTAAAAATAGGCTACACCTTTTTTAAAAATAGCAGTTTTGGATTTGAATATTATGGTAATTGCGGATCGGTCGAACATTTTGATAAGCTACCGCAGGAAAATCATGCACTATTTCTTGCATACGATTTACAGAATAATACTCAATGGGAATTAAATATCGGCGCAGGTTTCGGCCTGACGCAGGCGACAGACGCCTTCGTATTTAAGATTCTTGTTGGAAGAAGAATTAAATGGTAGAAATTTAATGTGCGGATGTGCTAATTAATGTGCGGATGTGCTAATATGCAGATGTGCGAATGTTTGAACCTTGATTGAAGGATTGATAAGATTATCGTGATGCTTTTGCAAATTAATCATCCTTTCATCCTTCAATCAAGGTTCAAATTCGCACATTTGCACATCAGCACATCCGCACATTAACTATTTTCTCCAATGTCCTCTTTCCCATCTCCATCCACCATGTCCCTGGTTCCAATGTCCGTCCTGCCAATGACGTTCTCCGCGACGCCTGTCCCAATGTCCTTCATGCCATTGATATCTTCCTCCGATCCAAACCCAATCACCACCAACCCAGACATATTCTGCTCCTGGTGCAACCGGCCTGGTATAATAAACTTCAGCGGGCCTTTCAGTTACTACATAGGACCCTTCGCAGGAAACAAACGAAATTGCGGATACAATTATCACTAAATACAATGCATATTTTTTCATAAAATTTTATTTTATTTATTTATGACTGCCAATAAAAAAAAGGTTTAAAAGGGTCATGATTTTTAGGAATTATATTACATATCAGTATTAAAAAAAATCATGCCAGTAGCGGGGTCTACGGTATTCTGTAGATGGGATATCTCAGATGCTCAGGTTCATAATAAGGAGAATTTTTGTATATAAAATCCAGCTGTGCGAACGCATTGTGTGTAAACGCGGTATCGGATTTTTTTCTTTCTTCCAGTTTGTTTTTTAGTTCAGGATGCTCTTTTAAATAAGCAGCTGCAACATCTTCCCAGCGATAATCACTATAGCTTTCTTTCTGTTGCAAAATTGCGTCCAAAAAATTCCACGAAAAATACGAATCGTCGCCTGTTGGTTCAAGCATTTCTACGAGGAAGCGTTTGGCAGGCTGATTGGTGTAAATAATATAATCTCCCTGCAGAAATTTTATGGATTTAATTTTTGAAGATACTTTAACATCCATATTCCGGTGATGCTTCTCATATGCATCGGGAGAAGCATTGTATTTATCTATATGATAATATGCTACTTCAATAACAGAATCTCTTATCAGCTGCAGCATCCTAACATCATTTTCTTTTAAACGATCGATCACTTCATGCCAGCCTTGCGGAATCAGGTATGCTGAAGGAGCGGTTACCCATTCTTCACCCGAAAAAAAATTATACAACCGGACTTTTTTTTCGAAAGGACGATGATGGTCATAAAATAAACGCTGCAACCCTGTCACCTCGCTTTGTTTATATGATGCAGTATATCCTTTGAAAAGAATACTGTCGAACCTGCTGCTATCAGTCTTCCAGGTCAAAGCGAATTTCTTTTTTTGCAGATCTTCAGCGATATCCTGTTTCCTTTTTTCAATAATTTCTTTTGCATGTATTGATGACTGTTCAATAACAGTTTGCATCAATACATATGTCGCCCGGACACGATCTTTAAAAGGTTTTAGCATATGCGTTTCCGGTAAATAGGCAATAGTGTGAAACAGGGCCGCATAACCGCTGGAATAACGCGGGGAATCATAGAATGCCTCCCATCCATTTTCGGTGTCACCTTCTTCAAAATTTACATAGGGGCACATGGGCCACCCTTTTTTTTCCATCGAACCGTACAATGCGGGATCAAAAACATCGTGCAGGAATTTCCCTGTTTCTCCTCCCAGTTTATTCCATTGTGTACTGATTAACGTCATCGTATACTGGTAATCAGCGCCGTCGCTGACATGATTGTCTATCTGTATATCCGGATTAAGCCAATGGAACAATTGTACGAAAGAATGTGCATCCCTCGAATCGGTTTTTGTAAAATCGCGATTCAGATCAAGATTCTGTGCATTGCCCCGGAAACCATAACTCGCTGGTCCATCCTGGTTGACCCGGGAAAAGGAATTCCGGTTCAAGGCACCGCCAATATTGTATATGGGAATGACCGCAAGCACTACATTATCCGGCATCCGGATCTTTCCTTTACTCAAATCTTTTAATAATAACATACTTGCATCAACGCCGTCCGGCTCTCCGGCATGAATGCCATTGATAATAAGGATAACAATTTTGTTTTGCCTGTGCCACTGTACCGGATCAAATTTTTCATCATTTGAATACAGGATAATATGATATGGATAGCCTGCATCGCTGATTCCCGTTTTTTTAATAGTAATTTTAGAAGAAGTTTTATCAAGTTCCTTGTAGAAATTAATACATTCAAAATAAGTAGCTGTTTCCCGGCCACCAGATTTTTCAAAAGGCGTGATCAGCGATTGCCCGGAAACAAGCAGGTTCCATGTGAACAGGTAAAACAAAATAAATTTCTTCATAAAAAATATTGTTAACTAAAATTAATAACTTGTTTGAATCAATAATCTATCGAAATTTTTCTAACCCCTAATCAACAATGAATTCTAGTTTATCAGATATACTTTTTGTTATAGTGATCTTTCAATTGCTTTTCATCAGTGTTTTTCTTTTTACGCATGAAAAAGGCAGGCGAATCAGCAATATTATTCTCGGGGCATTTTTTCTTTCTATTTCGCTGAACCTTGCTGATAGCTTCCTCGTTTTGAAAAAAGTATACATGACCAATACAGCATTGGTAGGTTGGGGAATCTGCCTGCCCTTATTGTTCGGTCCGTTATTGTATTTATACACACAATCAGTTTTATATAAAGACTTCAGGTTTTCGAGAAGTAAATGGATCCATATCCTGCCGTTTATCATTCTTTTTTTGATCAGTGAGATCAGATATTTTTCACAAAGCCGGGAAAACCTGATATTGATGTTGAATAATATTGTTGAACGAAAAGTGCCCGGAATATTCTATTGGTCTTCCGGACTCATATTCCTGCAATTCTTTCTATATATCGGCGCTTCATTCAGGTTGATCAATCAGTATAAAAAAATAGCAAGCAATAAATTTTCCGACCAGCAAAGAAACAATATATCCTGGCTTTCATCCACCATTCTTTTTTTTACTTTATGTATGATACTAGCAGCACTGAATGGATTTACAGGACTTACTCCTTTATCAAAATATTATTATTTCATTCTTACTGTCCTCGTAACATTGATATTTATTTTTATCAATAGGGTTTTATTAAAGGCGCTTAAAGAGCCGGAAATTTTTTCTGTTATGGAAGAAAAAGAATCCGTAGTCGATTCAGCAGCAAAATATACCGGTTCGGGCCTGAATGAAGAAGATAAGAAGAGAATACTTGAACAGATCAGGCAATATATGCGAAATAAAAAGCCATACCTGGAACCGGAACTTACTTTGGAACAATTGGCCGGCCAGCTTTCCCTCCGGCCCAAAATCCTTTCGCAGGTTATCAATGAATCTCTTCAGCAAAACTTTTTTGATTTCATCAACCGATATCGGATTGAAGATGCTAAAAAGCTTTTGACAAATCCGGTCGATAAGAAAATAACCGTGCTCGAAGTGCTTTATGAAGTTGGATTTAATTCCAAATCCTCGTTCAATACACTTTTTAAAAAGCATACCGGGCTTACTCCGAGCGAATTCAAGAAAAAAAATCAGGAATAAACGTTCGACTTTAAAACTGGCGCTGATATTCCGGTTGGACGTGTCAACACCATCTACTCAATAATCGGAGATGCTTTTGCTTATTGTTGCCTGGCGCTTACATCTATCGGGCTAATATACCTGCTACTTGATTCTGTTGCAGAAAGAATCAGAAAAAGGCCTGCAAAAAAAATTGATTTTGCTAAAAACCTGGCTTAAGAATTAGTGGATAGTCTTTAAAAAGCAAAAGGCACCCCGACTGATTGCCGGGATGCCTTCAAAAATTTATATGAAGCAATTATTTTGCTATTGCATTTACATTTCTTGTAAGCTTGCTTTTCAGGTTAGCAGCTTTGTTTTTGTGGATGATTCCTTTTTTAGCCAGGCGGTCAACCATAGATAAAACATCTGGCAATTTTTCACCGGCTTCTTTTTTACCCTTGAGGGCTTTCAAATCACGGATAGCATTACGCGTAGTTTTGCCGTAAAAACGGTTCCGTTCGCGACGTTTTGTTGACTTTCTTACATCTTTTTTGGTTGCCTTATGATTGGCCATGTATCAAAATTTTAGGACGGCAAAGGTAAGGGGAAATATGAATCTTTTCAAAAGTTTTCCCCTTTGTTGTTGATTTCAACGCTTCTTTTGTTTCATAAAACTCATAGTATCAAGATACTGTTTCAATCTGCCATTGCAGCGACTCCATTATATAAATATTTGCTAACTAGCTCTGGCTCAAAGCTAAAATCTGTTTTTTGATAATGTTTTAACCGATATTTGCATTGCAATTTAAACCCAAATTTCATGAAGGACTTTCAATATATCACCAACTCATCCCCAGCGTATATAGAGGGATTATACCAGGATTTTGTCAAAGATCCGGCCAGTGTAGACCCGGAGTATAAAAAATTTTTTGAAGGATTTGATTTTGCCCTCACGATAGCTAAAAATGGGGCAAACGGTTCCAATGGAACTACTGTTGCCAGCTCCGCAAAGGAAGTACAATTCAAGACAAGCGATGGTGTGGACTGGAAAAAGGAATTGGGAGCTTACCGGCTGATTTTAGGTTACCGCAACAAAGGTCATCTTATTGCTAAAACAAACCCTATACGTCCACGTAAGGATCGCGGTGCGAACCTGGATCTTAGCTTTTATGGTTTTACAGATAGCGATATGGACAAGAATTTTTTTGCAGGCAATCTCATCGGGTTGGGTACTACTTCCCTGAAAAATATTTTACAACATTTACAGAAATGTTATGCCGATCATGTAGGTATCGAATTTAAATATATCAGTGACCAGGTACAGATAGACTGGCTGACCACCGAGGTGGAGAAGAAATTTATCAATCCACTCCCGCTCGAAAAGAAAAAAAGAATTCTCGAAAAATTAAATGAAGGTGTGATGTTTGAAAAATTCCTTCATACCAAATATATCGGTCAAAAAAGATTTTCACTGGAAGGCGGGGAAACAACGATTGCCGCACTCGATGCGATTATCAATACCGCAGCCGATCATGAAGTACAGGAAGTGGTGATGGGTATGGCGCATCGTGGAAGATTAAATATTTTGGCAAATATTTTGGGTAAAACGTATGAACAAATTTTCAGTGAGTTTGAAGGTACTGGCCAACTCGACCAGACAATGGGAAGTGGAGATGTAAAATACCATATGGGTTATGGTAGCGAATTGCAAACACCTTCAGATAAGACCATACACCTGAAACTAATGCCGAATCCATCTCATCTGGAGGCGGTGGATCCGGTAGTGGTTGGTTTTGCGCGTGCAAAAGCTGATGTAATGTATTCAAGTGATTTTGATAAGATACTTCCGATACTTATCCATGGTGATGCATCTGTCGCCGGCCAGGGTATCGTGTATGAAGTGATTCAGATGTCTGATCTTGAAGGATATTATACGGGGGGTACAATTCATTTTGTGATCAACAACCAGATCGGGTTCACTACTGATTTTGATGATGCCCGTAGTTCCGATTATTGCACTTCGCTCGCAGCAGCCGTGCATGCACCGGTATTGCATGTAAATGGTGACGATGCGGAAGCTGTAGTGAAATGTGCGGAAATGGCCACACGTTACCGGCAGGAATTTAATTCAGATATTTTTATTGACATGGTTTGTTATCGTCGCCATGGTCATAATGAAGGAGACGATCCGAAATTTACACAACCGCATTTATATGCATTGATAGAAAAACATCCCAATCCTAGGGAGGTATATACGCAGTTCCTGATCGAGAATGGAGAAGCAGATGCAAAAGATCTCGCAAAAGAAATGGAGAAAAAATTCTGGGGTGATTTGCAGGAAAGATTGGATGAAGTGAAACAAAAGCCGTTGCCATATAATTACCAGCAGCCGGAATTATGGTGGAGAAGTCTTAGGAGAGGTACTCCTGCGGATTTTGACCAGTCACCATCGACAGCAATCAGCGAAGCGGATTTCAAAAAAATATTTGATGCCATTATGAAATGGCCTGAAAATTTTACACCATTGCGCAAGGTGGAAAAATTATTACAGGATAAAGTGAAATTATTTACCTCAGAAAAAAAACTCGATTGGGCTACAGGAGAACTGATGGCTTATGGTAGTCTCCTTTCTGATGGCAAAGACGTACGTATGAGCGGGCAAGATGTAAAACGTGGTACTTTCTCCCATCGTCATGCCGTATTGCGTGATGAAAATACGGACGAATCATATAATCGTTTAAGCAGGATACCCGGGGTAAAAAACGAATTCAGAATTTATAATTCACTGCTCAGCGAATTTGGTGTATTGGGATTTGAATATGGCTATTCATTGGCCAACCCCAATGCACTGGTAATATGGGAGGCACAATTCGGTGATTTCTGTAATGGAGCACAAACAATCGTTGACCAGTTTATTGCTGCTGCGGAACAAAAATGGCAGCGTATGAGCGGACTTGTTTTGCTGTTGCCACACGGTTATGAAGGACAGGGCCCTGAGCATAGCAGCGCAAAACTCGAACGCTTCCTGCAACTGTGCGCTGAGCTGAATCTCATTATCACCAATATTACAACCTCTGCTAATTTTTTTCATGCAATGAGAAGACAGCTAAGCTGGCCCTTCCGCAAACCTTTGATTAATTTTTCTCCAAAAGCCAATCTTCGTCATCCGGGAAGTTATTCGTTAGGAGAAGAGTTTACTTCAGGAGGGTTCATGGAAGTGATTGATGATGTGTTTGCAGATGATTCAGGGAAAGTAAAAAAAGTATTATTCTGCAGTGGTAAAATATATTTTGATCTTGCGGAAAAGCAACAAAAGGATAACAGGAAGGATATTGCTATTATTCGCATCGAGCAACTTTACCCCCTTCCATTGAATCAACTGGAAGCACTATATAAAAAGTACAGCAGGGCAACCTGGTTCTGGATACAGGAAGAACCGCTGAATATGGGTGCTGCCTCATTCCTGCAGATGAACCTGAAGAGTATTAACTATGGTTTTATCAGTCGTCAGCCAAGTGCGTCTACTGCTACCGGTTATGCCAAGGTGCATGCGCAGGAGCAGGCAGAAATTATTGATACGGCTTTTAGTATTTAGGATCGTCTGACGGTCTCCGTCTGACGACTCACGAATTTAGTATCCGTGTAAACATATAAACAACCTAATTAGCTATATTCGCGCATCACAAATCGTAAATCATAAATCAAATGATTGATATCAAGGTTCCCACGGTCGGTGAATCAATTAGTGAAGTAACATTGGTCAAATGGCTGAAAAGCGATGGACAATATGTCAATCGTGACGAAGTAATCGCCGAGCTCGAAAGTGAAAAAGCTACTTTCGAAGTAAATGCTGAACAGGCAGGTACTTTGCAAACTGTCGGCAAAGAGGGAGATACCTTAAAGATCGGGGATGTGGTTGCAAGAATTGATGAATCTGCTCCACAACCTGCTTCCCCAGCTTCGGGCAATGGCCAGGAAACTAACAAAAAAGAATCCGAAAAACCTAAGCAGGAGGCTTCTGTGGCAAAAGAAGTAACTGCTGCTGCTGTTCCGGTTCAATCTTCCGCCAATGATATCAAAGCCACTCCTGTTGCAGCAGCAATCATCTCCGACAAAAAAATGGATGCTTCATCCATTATGCCCTCCGGTATTGGTGGAAAAATAATTAAGCATGACGTGCTCGAAGCATTGGCGAACCCCGGCCGTGTTCCAGGTAAATCTTTATTCAGCCGTGAACTGAAAAAAGAGAAGATGAGCAATCTCCGTAAAACAGTATCGAGGAGACTGGTGGAAGCAAAAAATACAACTGCGATGCTCACCACATTTAATGAAGTGGATATGAGCAATATCATGGCCTTGCGGACAAAATTCAAAGACAAGTTTAAAGAGAAGCATGGAGTGAATCTTGGCTTTATGAGCTTTTTTACCAAAGCATGTTGTTATGCCTTACAGGAATGGCCAGCCGTAAATGCATATATTGATGGAGAGGAAATTGTTTTCCATGATTACTGTGATATATCTATCGCCGTTTCCGCTCCGAAGGGACTCGTGGTGCCTGTGATCCGCAACGCAGAAAGTCTGAGCATGGCAGATATAGAAAAGAAAGTAGGAGAACTGGCTGCAAAAGCGAGAGATAATAAATTAAGCATGGAAGAAATGCAGGGAGGAACTTTCACGATTACCAATGGAGGTGTATTCGGCTCTTTGATGTCAACCCCGATTATTAATATTCCGCAATCAGCAATATTGGGAATGCATAAGATTGAAGAAAGACCAATCGCTG
>Ga0137407_10001052_pt1 | contig 18117 bp, 27 predicted proteins | sample CZOMad2_2_16fung_FD_108410 | JGI IMG/M metagenome (GOLD analysis project Ga0137407, IMG submission 108410) | Vadose zone soil fungal communities from Angelo Coast Range Reserve, California, USA - CZOMad2_2_16fungal (Illumina Assembly) | ecosystem: Environmental > Terrestrial > Soil > Vadose... | reverse complement strand
TGCCGCCGGACCGCGGCGCAAAAGTTGTGGTGAGGCTCACGCTCTGTCCCGGGACAAGTGTCGCGGGCACACCGAGCCCGCTGATGGTGAATCCTGTGCCTGATAGTGTCGCTTGGGAAATCGTCAGATTCGAGCTTGCGATATTGGTCAGAACCACCGATTCCGACGCGCTGCTACCGACCTTAACGCTACCGAAATTGATGGTGGAAGGATTGGCGGACAGCTGTCCGGCGGCGGCAGTTGCGAATAGAAATAGAACCAATCCGCAACCGACGCACGTAAATGTGGAACCGAAACGTTTCACGGCGCTTCTCCTGCTCCGTGCTTTGGGAAGCACGGCGGGGGATATGGAGTAGCTGCACTCTGTCCTGCGGCCAGACAAATCCCACGCAGGGGCAGTGCATACGTTTATTCTTTCGCGGCCGGCTGGTTTTGGGCAGATCACGAGAGGCCACTACGATGCGGCCCGGTTGCTTACAACGGGGATGTCCAATGGGACAGGTCGTCAGAGAGTTAAAGTCCGGTGCAGGGTGGGTGCATCCCTTACGGATGCAGTGATAGCTCCATAATTTCCGCTATTTCCGATCGCGGATCCCGGTCAGGAGCGAGATGGGCTGACCCACAAGGGCATTATTTTGCTGGAGTGGAGACGACTGTGCTCGGGGGAACGTTAGTGAGGGCTGCTCCGAATCTGGAGACGAACTTGGGCGAGTGGCTCCTTACGATTGACAGGATGCCGGGGCGAAATTCGTGGAAGAGGTTGAGGCCCGCGTCGCTGCCGATGGTGGAACCGAAATTGTTGAAGGTCGCGGACGTGGAGCGCGTCCAATAGGGACGGTAGGCAGTGTGGATCGCGACCGAAGTCAGCACTCCGAGGAAGTAGGAAGTGTTCAGGCGTCCTTTGCCGGAGTCGTCACGGGTAATGAAGATGCGCGAGGCGGCGTCGGAGGCACGGCCCATAAAGCTGGCGCTGGTCGAAGGGTGATAACGCAGGTTCTTCTGGAGCAACGACGGGACCAGATACTTATCGAGAAAGGCGCTGGAGTCTTCTCGAGTAAACACCGTTTGATATCGCGAGATGAAGGTTGGCTGGAGTCCGAGAGTGACGCGGCCGGACGCGGTTACGCGGATTCCGTCCGAGTTTAGGCCGGCCGCGACTAGTGTGACGGTCAGAGGCGAGCGTGCATCATTTGCGATAGTGCGAAATGTCTCGGCAGGAGTGGGTGGCTGGACTGATGAGGGGGCATCCGGAAGCGAGCTCGACTCGGAATTTTGCTGGCTCTGCGGCTGGGGTGAGTTTGAGTCTTGAAACTTGGTTTGCCGCAAGTCGGCGGAGGGACGGGTCTGGCACAAGGTCCCGCTGGCGGCCAATAGCACAAAAGTAATAACCCGGATTGGCGCGGTTTGCGTCACATCTTGGCCCGCCCAAGCGGCAAGCCAGTTTTGGGCTCCTCGGCGATTGGGCCGAGGCACACTTGGACAGTAGCAGTTGGGGGGCCATTCGTCTGAGCAAGAGTGCTCATTAACAGAGAGCGCGGAGGCTGAAACAACAGCAGTTAACGGCGATCCATCTAAGTTCGGTCGGGCCCAGTTGCTCGATTCGGTCATATCAGGTTCGGTCATGGTAAAGAAATCTGCTCAGAGCAAAACCGAAGTCTTGAAGGGATGGGCGGCGATCGCGGAGTTCCTGGGACAAACTCCCGCGGTGGCTCAACGCTGGCACAGTGAAGGGATGCCGGTGATGAAGGAGGGCCGATTTGTGTATGCGAATCCGGAAGAACTTACGCGGTGGGTGGGGACGGAGTCAGGGAAGCGCAAACCGGTTCATATCGCGTCCGAGGATGAGAACCTTACGGCTGATCTGAAGGAAGGCCTCTCTTACATTCGCGGTCGGCGCGACCGAAGAGGCTGAGCTGAAATTTTCCAGGCAATATTTTTAGACAATGACTAGCGGCATCCCGCTTCAGGCGAATTTTCGCTGGTTGGGAGGCTTCTCGTCGGTGTTACTGGTCGACTGAGAGGTACGCCGCTCACCGTATCGTTGCAGACGGCGGTCGTATTCTTGTCGGAGCACACGCAGACCATTGAGAGCGTCGTTCAGCATTTGTTTGTTCGCCGAGGCCGGGATTCTTCAGACTGTCTTCGATGCGGTTGAGTATTGCGGTGCGGGCGTCGGAGATGCGTTGCGGCAGCTTGACGGGATCGAGTTCCACGAAAGCCAGTTGATAAAGTTGTTTCCAGTCCGGAGGGCCGGGAGTGCCTGCGGTTGTCATCTGAATTCCTTGGGAGGAGGCGGAACAATTCTCTTTCTGTCCGATGATATTGTCGGTACGATGCTGGACCTATTTGCGTACCGTAGCGCACTGACCGCTAGAGCTGGTCAAGGACGATGTGTTCCTCGGTGATCAGGTAGGCGACTTTGGTGTGATCGATAAAGTTTGTCTCGTCCTGGGTCGAGATTTTCCATTCGGGCGATTGGCGGGCCGACAGCAGGGACTGCATGTCGTCGAACCATAGTTCCGCCACGCCGTCGTAATCAGGTCGATGGTTGTCGCGGGCGGTGAGGCGATGGCTCTGTACCAATTTACGGAGTCCTGGAATGCGGGCGCCGATGGGCCCGTGGATATCTAACCAGTAGTGAAAGAATTCCTGGTCCGTTAAACCTGGCTTTTTGGTGATGCAGTAAACGAGCTTGATCACAACCTTGCCCTCCGCTGTACGAGTATCAAATCACGAACCAGGCGAGACGGGTTGCCTTTCGGATGTGTTTCCCAAGTCCGATCAAGTCCGATATGGAACGGTTAAGTGTGCGCTACCGTACAGTGTTCACCCTATTTACTCTCAATGCTCGAAGAGTAGGGTAGGGATAGTCCTTCATCGCGATCGTGCATGCGGCGCCCAGCGGTCCGCAGTTGAGAGTCATAGCGGTCCCGAGAGATGACGATGCGAAAAATCGATGCAGTCGGTCAGCAAAACGAGACTTGTGGGCCGTTCCTGCTGGATCGTCCCCGCATGGAACGGGCAGTCGCTGAACTTGTCAGATTTGCGGCAGGGGTCGGACTGGGCGGCGGCGATCTCATCCAGATGCTCGATTCTGGCGTAAGCATTCCGGAGATTCTCGGAATTCTGGAGGAGAAGTCGAAGGGCAGATCCATTAATTAATTAGGATGCCAAGGAAGTAATGAGTATCGCATGGGCAGATCCGAGGACGGAGGAGGAGTTGCGGATATTGCGCGAAATAACTACGCGTCTGCTGGTTGAGAGCAATCCCAAAAAACTCGACGCCCTCATCGACCAACTAACGCAGATCGTCCATGCGCAACTGCTAATGCGCGCGCCCAACTGAGTTCGAGCGAGCGCGAGCTATTTCGATTCCACGCGAAGGTGTTAACCGTTTTGCAGCGCTCCGTTTTGTACTAGGAGGAGTCCCCGTAGATACGGCATCTCTCGTGCATACCGGATGTACCCTATTGCACCGACGGAAGCAAGCCTTTTAGTTTAAGCTCGCGCCGCTGCGTCGTCCTGATGCAGCGCAGCGCCATGTTCCGTCGCACCGAAGATAAAATCCGCAAGCTATCCGAGGAGCTTCTCTCCGCAGAAAGCGATGAGGAGCTCACCGCGACCCTTGGGGAACTGCGAGCCGCGTTGCACCTGCACATTGCACGTCTGCGCGCTCGCGTTGCTCATTATCCGATTCTGATTGAGCGGCGGAGCTATCCTTCCACGGAGCAAACGTCCGGCCGAAGTTCTCATGGCGGCGACTAGTTTCGCGCTTCACACGTCCTTGGCATTTTAACACTGGATCCTGACACCGCTGCCCTAGAGGCCGTAATGCAGCAGAGCAAGCAGACCGCTCACCAGGATCGCGATGAATGCGACTAGTCCAACAAGCTCGAGCAGAGATGGCAGGGGGACGGGGTAGGATTGAGATTCCACAGGCGTGTTCATGATTGCCGGACCTTCAACCTTCTAATAAAGACGGCCCGCCCTCGTGACTAAATGTTCCTCTGGGGGAAGAGGCGCCATCGTCAGAACGGGCCGAAGGTAAGGTGCCACACACTGCTGCACTGGGAAATCAGGAAAAAACTGTATCTCTTGGCTTTCAGGGCGGTACTGGCGGTTCGTGCCTGCAAGAAATTAATGTCTGACCGCCTGAGCGCGGCCTCTCCAGGTATCGAACCAACGATGGAAAAATGGCTTCGGGCGGTGAGTCAGGAGATCTTGAAGAGCAGGTAAGAGAACTTTCAGTTCCTGGGATTTCGTCAGGAATGTGTCGACCGATTGCAGTTTCTTTTGGGGCAACGGTCCGTAAGCGGATAACAGCAGGATCGGGATGTGGGATTTCAAGCGCTTCATCCTGGCGGCAACCACGTCGCCATTCATTCCCGGCATCTGGTAGTCAAGGACGACGGCGTCCACGGAATGGGTGAGGAACAACCTCAGGCCTTCATCGCCTCCGGTGGCTTCGAGAACTTGATAACCGTTGTTTTCGAGAAATGCCTTGCGACCCATGAGCCCGTTCCACTGGTCGTCGATACAGAGAATTGTTTTTCTTAACCGGGCCATGAATCCCTCGTACTACAAGACTGGCAAAGCTATTGCGCGGTCAGCGGCGTGTTTCGCCAGGACCGCTGAGAGAAGTGGTGGGCAGATTGATTGGACTACGGCAGTCGGTCGCGTTCAAATTACGAACGTACATTCGGCCCGCAGTTACTTGGGCCGGGTCCATTCGAAGGCTCGCGGATTGAAAGGCGGCGGAAACTTTCGTTACTTCTTCACTTCTTCACTAAGCGGAATTTCTTCCACCGGGCCTTCTGAGCAGCGGCAATCCGCTTGCGGCCTGCGGCGGAGATCTTGCCGGCCCGGCGGCGTCCGCTGCGTCCCAATCTCTCCAGCGCGTCGACGGCGTGGTGCAGTCGCTGGACTGTAGCCTTGGCTTCCTTGAGTTGCCGTTTGAGGATAGCTACTACGTGGAGGTTTGGCATAACGGACAGTGTAGCGCACCCGGTACGGCGGCGCGGAAGTCACGGACCTCTTCGGATGAGGCTACCGAAGGTAGCGACTCTCGAGGCGGATCGCAGCCTCGTTTAGCCGGAGACATCTGCGGCAGGTGCACAGGTAGGCGATCTCCCCCGGGCAGGCAGTGTGTCCGCACTTCTCGCAGACGAATCGGCCGTCTTCTTGCGGAGTCAGCGGCCGGAAGTCCCATCCCAAGGCGCAATAGGGACAGCGAATGACGAGTTGGGTATCTTGCACAGACATGGCTGGTGGCTGGAAGCGTAGTCCTGACGGCGTTCGCGAAATACACACCCCTCAATTGGCGAATCGCGCAACCCGTTGTAGGCAGAGTAGAGCGAGGGCATCACCTGGGAAATGGCACGTAAGAGCTAAGGGCATGGCCCACCAAGGATGGCACACACGGGCACGGATTCTTTTGTGCAGGCCGACGGGCGTGGAAGATTCGCGGGGCGCGCACAAGATCAACCCCGTAGAAAATCTACAAGTGCGGTTGGGAAACCCTGGAACGTTAGCCTTGAAACTTCAGTGGTAGACGGCGGAAAACACACCGCTCTCGGAGTATTGGCTGGCGTGTTGGGAGACGAGATCAATCTCCTCTTGCAGCTCGCGGATCCGTTGCTCCCTATTCTTGAAGGCACCCATTTCTTCGTTCGTAAAGCTGGCGAATGTCTTCTTCGTCAGCATTTCGATTTGTGCGTCGAGCACATTTAGAAGTTGAGTTCTGAGAGGGAGGGCGCCTTGGCAATCCATAAGTTGCGAGTCCTTGGAATCGAATTCAAACATGGCGATTTCATCGCAGCAGCGAAACGAGTTCAATACAGGAGATCCGGTAGGATCCCCTAGGGTTGGACGGCAGTAGTTAAACGCCTGGCGTGCTTCCCGAGGCTAAGTTTAATAATTCCAGTCAGTTAGCCTGGATGTGGCTGGAGGGAGGCGGGCGCAGCCATGCGTCCCCGGATTGTTACTTTAGGAAGCAAAAAGGTTCAACTGCGAAATGCGGCCTATGGCAGCGAGCGTGGCGTTAGTGGCAGCTTGAGAGCTGACAAGGCGGCTGGCGGCGGCTTCGATGTCGGAGGCGACGAGGGTGTTTTCCTGCTCGGCGAGTTGCACTTTGGTGGTACCGAGAGAGGTGGACTGTGCCAGCCCCTGATTCATGGCATTGCCGTAGAAGACGCGCTGGCTTGATATGAAGTCGAAAGAATCGCGTAGGGCGGTGATCGCGACATCGAATCCGGTGTTCGTCGCCATGGCCTGTATGAGGCCGGCCAGTGCTTGGAAGACGTCATGTCCAGCGGCGGTGAAGAGTTGCGAGCCGGGCTTGTTTGCCACGATCCGGTAGCCGTCACCGATCTGGACCTGGTTAACGGCGTCGTTGCCGTCATAGCGGACGCCGGAGGGAAGGGTGTTGTCTTTTACGAAGGGCGGCGAACTGGTGAGAGTCCCGGCGAACAGCGGGCCACCTTGAAATGAAGTGTTGGCGAGTGAGATCAGCTGATCCTGGATGCCTTGCAGTTCGGTGGCGATGGCGGCGCGATCGGTGTCGGAAGCGGTACCGTTGGCACCTTGCACTCCAAGCGTGAGGGCGCGGTTCAAGGACACGATCACCGAACTGAGCGCGGAATCGGCGGTCTGAAATTGGCCCTGGATCGAGGTCAGGGTTTGGAGATAGCGGGCGGTGAAAATGGTCTGGTCGTGATTCTGCACCAGGATGGCGGCGGCCGCGGGATCATCGGAAGGCTGATTGACTCTCCGGCCCGAGGACAATTCGCGCAGCGCGTCTTCGGTGGTCTGCCGGGCGCGGCTGAGGGCAGCCAGCAGGTCGGGCATAGGATTTGGATTGACGCGCATAAGTGTCTAGTTCTTCCCGAGGTTCACCGCGGCGTCGAGCAGGGTGGTGACGGTAGTGATGACGCGGGCGGCGGCCTGATAGGCGGTTTGATAGCGAACGATGTTGGCAGCTTCTTCGTCGAGCGAGACACCGGAGATGGACGCGCGCTGATTTTCGAGCTGACGCAGGATGAGTTGCGAGGCGCTGAGATCGGCGGCGGTGTTAGCGGTGTCGCTCCCGACCTGGAAGACGAGGCGTGAATAGAAATCGAGCGGCTTTTGTCCAGTGGCGACGGCCTGGTCGTGGACGGCGGAGATGACGGCCAGATTTCCATTGCTACCAGGTGTGCCGTCGGAACTGGCGGCTATGAATGCGGGATCAGTAATGGCCACGCTGAGAGCAGCGGCGGCGCCGACACCGCCCGCAGCAGGGGGGATGAAGAGGTCGGTACCGACGGCGCCGTTGAGGTCGAATCCACCACGGTGTGCGGCGTTCAGGGCGGTGGCCAGACCGGCGGCCAGCTGGTCGAGATTTGCCTGGAGCGCGGGGATGCGGTTGTCGCGAACCTCCAGTAGTCCACCGAGTTTCCCGGCGGGAAGCAGGCCGGTGACGTCGACGGTGCCGGCAAAGATTTTATGGACGCCTCCCGCGGCGATCTGGGTGGTGAGCTGGAAACTGCGCTCCTGGGCCACCAGCGGCGTTCCATTGGATGTGGTGAGAGTAATTCCGTGCTCGGTCTGGATGACGGAGACGTCTACCAGGCTCGAAAGTTGGCGGATCAAGGCGCCGCGCTGGTCGATAAATGCGCTGGCGTCCTCGTGCACGTTTTCGAGGTTCGTGATCTGCTGATTCAGGGCGGCAATCTGCGGAGTGAGCGTGTTGATCTCGCCGACGGCCTGGACCACGTTGAGGTCGAGGTTGCTGTGTTGCGTTTGGAGGTTGTGCGAGGCGGTATTGAACGAGGTCGCAAGGTTGGCGGCGGCGGTAAGTACTCCCTGGCGCAGCGAGAGACTGGCGGGGTCGGTGGAAAGTTGTTGCAGGCTGTCGAAGAACTTGCTGATCGCGTGGGCGATGCCGGAGTCGGTGCCGCTGAACGTCACCTGAATCTGCTGGAGCGCGCTTAGGGCGGAATCCAGTTGGCCCTGGGTTTGCGATTCCTGGTTCAGGCGGAGTTCGAGAATGGGGTCGCGCAGGCTTTCGAGTTTTTTCAGCACCACACCGGTGCCGAAGCTTAGCCGGCCGAGAACTACCGGGTCGCCTGGGGTGAACACGGGACGCTGCCGGGAAAATCCGGGCGTGTTAGCGTTGGCCACGTTATTGGAAGCGGTTTCGAAGGCCTGTTGATTGGCAATCAGCGCGCTGAGGGCAGTCGAAAGTGAGCCAAGCAGTCCGGACATAATTAGTCTCCTGCCTGCGGTCGCGTGTCGGATCTCAACAGAGTCAGTTCGGGGGCGTACGTCGGCGCGCAACTCTCGACTACATGCGCCACAATTGCCAGACTGCGTTGCAAGTGCCGGAGGAGAGAGCAATGGACGCGGGTCAGGTGGCGGATGCGGGTGGCGAGGGAGGCAAATTCCTGTTCGAGCTGCGCCAGGGGCAAGGCCTCGGGGGACGCATCGGCGGAATGTTGGGGAGAGCGCAGAGGATGCTGTTCGGACTCGCACCTGAGTTGGTCTTCGAGCAGACTCCATTGGCGGCAGAGTTCCGCCTGATGGGCAGCGCCGCGCGTAATCACGTCGCCATCATTGCGCGCCAGCGCGAACTGGCTGACTTCAAGACTTTGAACCAGGTCGCGCAGCAGCAAGAGCCGCGTCGCGATCAGGTCGCCGGGTTGTGATGGAACCCTATCCATATCACGCCAAATCGTCCAACTCGTGCGCAGTGGGTTCTGCGCTGACTTCTTCTTCCGCCGGCTTTTCGGGGGCGACCGGACGCCGGCGACGAGGAGGAGGCTCGTCGCTCCCGTGTTTCTCGATTACGCGCAAGGCAGGGTCCAGCCTGTTGGTCAGAAGGCGATCCACGAATTACCCCGCTAGCTGTCCCGCGCTGCCGTTCGTTAAGTCGGCCAAGATCGCATCCGCAACCTGTCCGTCACTGACAACGTATTCACCTTTGCCGAGAGATTGTCGTAGAAGCTCCACCCGCTGTTGCCGAACTTCGGGCTGCGCCATCACTTCGCCCTCGAGCGCTCGCACGCGCGTGTGATCAAACGAAAAATGTGTCTGGTCGAGTGCGGAATTCAGGTTCCCGCCCTCGCCGGTCGCTGGAGTTGCGCGGGCCCGATCTGTCTTAGCGCTGTCCGCCGTCTCCGTTCCAGAGGTTCTCAGATCTACTCTCATGCTGTTCACCAATCCCTTCCTGCCTGCTTCATCGGCAGATTCTTAGCAGACTTTAATAATTGTTGGTGCTGTCTGCGCAAAATCCAGGGCTAAGAAAGGGATCGGCAAAGCCTAAGAAGACTTTAGATTTCTACGTGAAACGTCGGTGCGCTCACCTCCGGTACTTTTGACTGCCGCCACTGCTGCAAAATGAGCCGCGCGATTCCGATGCCGCCATGCGCGGACATAGCTGAGGCCATCGCCTGCGCGCCCATTTGGGCATAAGTGCTGCTGCCAGCGGAGCCGGCTTCGGAGGTGCCGGCAAAAGTCTTCTGCAAGTTTTCCAACAGCGAACTCAGCAGCACCGCCTCAAAATCCTGCGCTGCTTTCTCTGCTTTCGCTTTTCCGGCAGGATTCAAAGAAGGGATGGGGACGCTCCCCGAGGTGATAGAGAGACTCATCAGATCACCTCCAGGTCGGCGTCGAGGGCTCCGGCGGCTTTGATGGCCTGAAGGATGGAGATTACATCGCGGGCGGTTGCGCCCATGCTTTGCAGACCGTTGACGAGTTGCTCGACCTTGGCACCTTCGGTGATTTCTACGCGGCGCACCGGGAGTTCCTTGGCCTGGAGATCCTGCTGACCCACGATGGCGGTTTTGCCTTGCGAAAGTGGCTCAGGCTGGGAGACTTCTATTTCGGTCGTAATCTGGACGGAGAAACCTCCGTGAAGGATGGAGACAGCACCTAGGCGAACATCCTGGCCCATGACTACCGTCCCGGTGCGTTCGTTGACGACTACGCGCGCCCGGCGGTGGACCGTGACTGCCAGGTTTTCGATTTTGGCCATCATGTTAGTGAGATTTGGAATGCCGGTTCCGGCGGCATTGACTTCGACGCGGCCTCCGTCACGCGCGATCGCAACCTCGTGTCCGAAGGCGGTGTTGATGGCGGCGGAAATTTCGCCTGCAGTTGAGAAGTCGGGCTCTCGCAAGAGAAGATTGAGCGGCGCGAGACGATCGAAACTGAAGGCCAGTGCGCGCTCGACGCGGCCGCCGGCCGGAATGCGTCCCACAGTCGGATGATTGACTTGCTTGGTATTGCCGGCGCCTCCGGCGGAATAACCGCCTACCGCTACCGGGCCCTGGGCGGCGGCATAGACCTGGCCGTCAGCGCCATAGAGCGCGGTGAGGAGGAGCAGACCGCCTTCCAGGCTTTTGGCATCGCCGATGGAGGAGACGGTGACATCGAGTTGCGCACCGGGGCGGGCAAAGGGCGCCAGGTTCGCGGTCACGAAAACCGAGGCTACGTTTTTCACACGAACTGCACCGGCGGGGATCTGTACTCCCATGCGCTGCAGGATGCCGGCGAGAGTCTGGATGGCGAAGACAGTCTGTTGCTTGTCACCGGTGCCGTTCAGGCCGACGATCATGCCGTAACCGATGAGCGGATTTTCGCGTACACCTTCGAGGCAATCAGGAAGGTCGGGCTCACCAACAGCAGGCAGCACAGGATAATTTTCAGCTCGCCAGTGCGCGCGACGCGGAAGCTGCCGTTACGGGTATAGCGCGTCCCCTGCGGCGTTTGAATTGCGAAAAAACCGTTGCCTTCAATACCCACGTCGAGCGGGTTGCCGGTGGTTTGCAGACTTGCGGAGCCGAGGTCGAGATGGCTGCCTTCGAGGACGCCGAAATTATTGATGGCTGCATTGAGCGGGTTGGAAGCGGCCGGACGGGAGAGGGCGAGGAGCATCTGAAACGACGCTTGCTGGCCTCGAAATCCAGCAGTGCTCACATTGGCGACGTTCTGCGCGGCAACGTCGAGCGCCTGGCCCTGCGCCCGCAGTCCGGCGCATGCTGCATAAAATCCACTGTCCATGGTGGGCTCCTTCTCGACCAATAGAGGAGCACGGCAAGCGCCAAGTCCGGCAAGCTACGATCTTCCGAAACGACGGGCTCATGGCTGCTTGAACTTACAGCGAGAAGGAACATTGGAAACGTCTGAGATATCGAATGCGAAGGCAAACGCTGCCGGGCTAACACGGCTACCCGGCAAAGTCTCTCTAGTGGGAGATGGCGGAGAAGTGAGGGTCAGGCGTGAAGGTCGAGACGAACGAGGAGGGAGTCGCCCTCGAACATCAGGGCGATTTCGAAAGAATCGCCGCCGGCCAGGGGATGGAAGCGTACCGCTCGGCCGGTAACGACGGCGGGCACGCCCAGCAGGCAGACTCCACCAAGACCAGTGAGCTTATTCTTGAAATTGCCCGCGATCATGTTGCAGATTTCACCGATGGCATCCCACACCTGTGCTTCGGCAGGAACAATCTCGACGTTGAGCATGCGGGCAGCAATCTGATTGGCCGACTGCGATCCGCAACAGAAGGTCACAATTCCACGAAGCGATCCCGCAAGGCCAACGATGGCCGTTAATTCTCCGTGGGATGGAGGTTCGGATTTTGTCGCAAGCATCAGCCGGCTGCCGAGCATGATCTCGAACACTTCCTGCACCGCGAGTTCGAGAATCGGCAACCATTCTTGCCGGCGAGAGTGAACAACCAGCGACGCGTCGGCACTCATGTTTTCTTTTCCAGAACGGGCAAGACGTGCTCTTTCACCTGTTCGGCAGTGAACGGCTTGCGAATGTATCCCCTGGCTCCAGAGGAGAGGGCTTGCACAACGTGAGACTCGCTGCCCTCGGTGGTAATCATGACGATGGGAATCGTCTTGGCGCTCTCCATGGTCTGCACCCGACGGACGAATTCCAGTCCGTCCATGACGGGCATGTTGATATCGCACAGGATGAGATCTACGGCATGACCGGAAAGGGCTTGCAACGCTTCGGCTCCGTTGCCAGCCTCGAAGACTTCCTCGAGTTCGACTCCCGCCTGGCGCAGCGAACGCTCGACGATCTTGCGCATTACCGAGGAGTCGTCCACGATAAGCGCCCGGATCTTATTCATACCTTGGGTTCATCGGCAGGACAGAGTGGGGGCTTTACGGGCGACCCTCCGGAGCCAGCCCCTAAGGGGGCTCTGAAAATGCGCTACGCCGGCATCGCTGAAGCGATGCCCTGATACGAAGCTCGAGGTCTCGAAAATTTTTGGGGGCTTGGGAACTTTTTCAGCGGCTCCGGAATCCGTTATGCTTGGGGGATGACCTTGCTGGACGCGCAGCAATACGATCCCGCGAAAGAGAAGCGGCGCAAAATTAAGATCGCTTTAACGATAGCGGCCGTTCTGGTTCTGGCGGTTCTCGGCTGGATCTATCGCAACTGGCCTGAGGAGCATGCGGTAGACCGTTTTTTTGTCGCACTCCAAAAGCAGGATTACGAAGGGGCATACGGCATCTACTTCCACGATCCGAACTGGCAACAGCATGCACAAAAGTATTCCCAATACAGCTATGCCGATTTCTATCGTGACTGGGGGCCGGGTGGGGAGTGGGGACTGGTGAAGTCGCATCGCATCTATGGTTCGGCTTCCACCAAGGGCGGAGTTGTGGTGGAGGTCGTAGTTAACGACCGCGCTGATCGCGCGCGCATGTTCGTGGAAAAATCGGACAAGACCCTGACGGTGTATCCGTATTAGTGATCGCGTTGCATTGCCGTGATTGTCAGGCGGATGTGTCGGAGAACTGCGACATCGTCTTCTGGAGTGAAGCCTCATCGCCTGCCGTCAGGGACGCCTTTGATCGGTCAATCTGCCGCATCAGTCCCCAGAGAACTTTTCCCGGACCAACTTCCACAAACAGAGTGACGCCCTTCTCGATCAGCAGACGGACGGAGGGATCCCACTTTACCGATCCGGTCACTTGCCGAATCAGGGCGTCGCGCGCAGGCTTCGCTTCGGTAATGAGGGCGGCGTCGACGTTGCAGACCACGGGGAAGGCGGGCTTCTGAAAATTCAGCGCTTCGAGATCGATAGCGAGACGGTCTTGTGCGGGCTGCATAAGGGCACAATGGAAGGGTGCGCTCACGGGCAAGCTGACGGCTTTTTTGGCGCCGCGTTCGCCGGCTAATTTGATGGCGCGTTCTATGGCGGCAGCGTGTCCTGAAATTACGATCTGCTCGGGTGAATTGATGTTGGCGGGCTGGCAGATTTCGCCATGAGCGGCATCACGACAAACCTCGGTGACTTTGTCGAGAGTCAAGCCGACAATGGCGGCCATCGCACCGACGCCTACGGGCACGGCGTCCTGCATGTACTTGCCGCGATTGCGGACGGTGCGAACGGCGTCGGCAAATTTCAGGGTGCCGGCCGCTACATGGGCGGAGTATTCGCCGAGGCTGTGTCCGGCGACGTAGTTTGGCTTGGGGCCCTTTTCCCGCAGGACGCGGAAAGCGGCGACTGACACGGTCAGAATGGCGGGCTGGGTGATCTCGGTGAGCTTCAGTTTTTCTTCCGGGCCTTCGAAACAGAGCTGCGAGAGTTTGTAGCCGAGGGCTTCGTCGGCTTCTTCGAAGGTCTGGCGGGCAACAGCGTGGTTGACGGCCAGGTCTTTGCCCATGCCGACAGCTTGCGAACCTTGTCCGGGGAAGAGAAAGGCGATAGGGGATGAGGTGCTCATAAGTGAGAAAGTCAGTGAGTGCGGACGGCAGTGTTTGCGTGCAGGCCCGCCAGTTCGCGGGCGATGGTTTCATTTACCTGGCCTTCGGCGAATTCTGACGCGACGCGGATCGCGTTTTTGATCGCGTTGGTGTTCGAGGATCCATGGGTGATGATGCACACGCCTTTCACTCCGAGCAGCGGGGCTCCGCCGTATTCAGTATGGTCGAGGCGCTTTTTGAAATCGGAGAATGCATTGCGTGAGAGCAGGGCACCTACCTGGCGCGTGATCGTGCTCTTCAGGGTTTCTTTCAGGACGGCGCGTACCAGTCTTGCGACACCTTCGGAAGTTTTCAGTGCGACGTTGCCGACAAATCCGTCAGCGACGATGACATCTACTTGGCCGTTATAGAGGTCGCGGCCCTCCACGTTGCCGATGAAATTCAGCGGCAGCTCCTTCAGAAGCTTGAAGGCTTCGCGGGTGAGTTCGTTTCCTTTGGATTCTTCTTCGCCAATGGAAAGTAATCCGATACGCGGACGCTTCATCCCAAAAATCGCGCGGCAGTAGATGTCGCCCATTACTGCGAACTGCTCGAGATTGATCGGATCGCAGTCCACGTTGGCGCCTACGTCGAGCAAAACTGCAGCGGTGTTCAGCACCGTAGGAAACGCCGCGGCCAGCGCGGGGCGGTCGACTCCAGGCAGCGAGCCCAGCACCATTCTTGCCGTGGCCATGGCAGCGCCGGTGTTCCCGGCGGTTACGAATCCGTCGGCGCGGCCGCTGCGCACCAGACGCAGGCCGACGCGAATGGACGAATCGCGCTTGGCGCGAATGGCTTCGACCTTGTCGTCCATGGTGATGACTTCGCTGGCGTGAACTATTTCGATCGGCAGATGGCGGGCGCCGGGATAATGCGCCAGGTCGGCTTTGAGCCGAGACTCGGGTCCGACCAGGAGCACGCGCGCGCCATGATGACGCGCCGCTTGCAGGGCGCCTTCGATCTCGGGCTTGGGGGCCTTGTCAGACCCCATCGCATCCAGAGCGATTACGCTGGGCATGGAGGGAGAAAACTAGGACTTCTCTTTGACCTCGAGGATTTCGCGTCCCTTGTAGTATCCGCACTTCGCGCAGACGCGGTGCGGCAGCTTTTGCTCGTGACAGTTGGGACACTCGGAGAGGGAGTGTTTGGAGAGCGCGTCGTGGGCACGGCGAGTCGATGTGCGTTTCTGCGAGTGTCGGCGTTTCGGATTTGGCATGATGATTCCTTGTGGGCTCTCAGCTGTCAGCTCTCAGTTCTCAGGAAAACCGTTTTGTCTAAGAGCTGATGGCTGACAACTGAGGGCGGATTTATTGATTCAGTTTATCGCGTATCTCTTTCAGGGCTAACCAGCGTGGATCTTGCACCGGCGCCTCACAAGAGCACGCGCTATCATTCAAATTTTTTCCGCAATACGGGCACAAACCTTTGCAGTCATCGCGGCAAAGCATCTTCAGAGGCACCGCGAGTAGCACTTGCTCACGCAGGGCGTCCTCAAGCAGCAAGCCTTCCCCCTGGTAGTAGCCAATTTCGGCTTCGGCGTCAGTAACGGAAAGCTCATCGCGTCCCGCATCTGTGCCGAGCGGCCGGTACAGCAAGTCGAAGTCGCGCGTCACTTTGTACTCTACCGGCTCGATACAACGGGCGCAGGGTGATTCCAGGGTCGTGTCCAGCTTCCCTTTGAGCCGGATGTCCTGGACGACCTTGTGCTTGCCGTGATGCTCCTCGACCAGGTCGGCGCGCCCCTCGGCATGCAGGGGCGAACGCTGCCGCAGATCGGGTCCAAGGTCAATCGCACCGGGACTGTACTCTTCCCGGAAATCGACGGGCTGAGTTTCCAAATCCTTGATTTCGATGAACATCGGAACCTCCGCCGCCCCCACTCGATACCGCGAAGGCCCGCGGAAGTGCGTACAGAGACGTAAGTCTCGCAGGGAGCAATAGTTAAGAATAAAGGCGGAGAATTGGGGTGTCAAGGATGGCGCACATCCGAGAATGTTACGATTTGGGCTCGGCGCGCGGTGGCGTAGAACAACAATGATCGGCGTAATAGCAATCAACGTCGTGTTGGTACTTCTCGCCTTCGGGATTGCGGGTGGGATTGTGCCGGCAAAAATGTTTGGCGGTATGGTCAGCGTTTTGCATAAGACGATCGGCATCACTCTGCCAACTCCCGAAAAGGAACGGGCGGTTGCATTGATCTGGATTGTGTCCATGATCGTCATCGGCGACGGGATGCTCTTCCTTCTGCTGTTCCTTGCCGGTGCTGTCGTCAAAGGGTGACTAGCATCGTCAGCCAATTCAGCCCGGTGTTATCTTTAGAAGTTAGAAAGCTCGCGTATTAAGGCTCCTCTTCTCATGTCTGACCCAAATACACCTGAACCCCAGCCCATTCCAGAGGCGACTGAGTCGTTCGCCGACGTGTTTGCGCAATACGAGAAGAGTCATTCGCGCAAGGCTGAAGACGCCTCCAAAGCTCGCGAAGGCACTGTCATCGCCGTGACGGCCGACTCGGTGCTGGTCGACATCGGCTTCAAGAGCGAAGGCATTTTTCCGTTGACGGAATTTCAGAACGATCGCGAACCTCCGAAGCCTGGCGATAAGCTGTTGGTCTCGATCAAAGGCCGCAATCCGGAGGGCTACTACGAACTCACGCGTGGGAAGGTGGAGCGTCCGGCGGACTGGGACGCGCTGGAGAAGGCATTCAACGACAAGACGACAATCGTGGGCACGGTGACTGGCGTGGTCAAGGGCGGGTTGAGTGTCGATGTAGGAGTCCGCGCGTTCATGCCGGCTTCGCGCAGCGGCACGCGCGAAGCGTCTGAAATGGAAGAGCTCGTCGGCCAGGAAATCCGTTGCCGGATCACCAAACTGGACGTCACCGAGGAGGATGTCGTTGTTGACCGCCGGATTATCGCGGAAGAGGAAGAGACCGCCACCAAAGGGCGCCGCTTCTCGGAATTGAGTGAAGGGGACACGGTTCGGGGCACTGTCCGCAACCTTGCCGACTATGGGGCGTTCGTCGATATCGGCGGGGTGGACGGCCTGCTGCACGTTGGCGAAATCTCGTGGCAGCGAGTCAATAAGCCCTCGGACGTGCTGACCGTCGGGGACGAAATCGACGCACGGGTTCTGAAAATCGATCCGGACAAGCGTCGCATTTCGCTCAGCATGAAGCAGCTTCAGGCGCATCCCTGGGATGGGGTTCCAGAAAAGTACAAAGTCGGCGAGCGCGTGCGAGGCACGGTGACGCGCGTCATGGATTTTGGGGCGTTCGTGGAACTGGAGCCGGGGATCGAAGGACTGATCCACATCTCTGAAATGTCATGGGCGAAGCGCGTGCGGACTGCGGGCGATGTGGTGAAGCCCGGCGAGACGGTGGAGGCGGTGATCCTGGGAGTGAATGCCGGTGAGCGCCGCATCTCTCTTGGCCTGAAGCAGGCGCTGGGAGATCCGTGGGCGGAAGTTGCGAAAAGAATTGCGCCGGGATCGGTAGTCGAGGGGCCGGTGACCAACATCACGAAGTTTGGCGCTTTCGTGCAGACAGCCGAGGGCGTCGAAGGCATGATTCACATCAGCGAAATCAGCGCTGAGAAGCGGATCAATCATCCGCAAGAGGTTTTGAAGGTTGGACAGGTAGTAAAGGCGCAGGTGCTGGCGGTCGACATTGAAAAGCGAAACATGCGGTTGAGCATAAAACAACTGGTGCCGTCAGGGCTGGATGAGTACATCGCCGAGCATCAGGAAGGTGACGTCGTGACGGGGCGCATGGTCGAGGTCACTGGCGAACAGGCGCGCGTGGAACTTGGGGAGAGTGTTTTGGCTACCTGCCGCATGGATAGGCTAAGCGTCGCCCCAAAGAGCGCCCCGGCGACGTTGTCAGCGAAGGCTGATTTGTCTTCGCTGGGCTCGATGCTGCAGGCGCGTTGGAAGAGTGGAGCTCCCTCCGCCGAGACCAAACCGGAAAGTGCTCGCAGCGGGCAGATCCGCAAGTTCCGGATCAGCAAGCTCGATAAGGATGCAAAGAAGATTGAGTTGGAGTTGGCGTAAGCAGTGCCATTACTCATTGCTTCTTAGTTCTCTTTCTCAGTCGTGGCGGCTTTCTCTGACGGCTCTTCCAGGTTCTTCATCGCTGACTTGAAACCACGGATGCCGTCTCCGATTCCCTTGCCGAGTTCCGGGAGTTTCTTCGGTCCGAATACGAGCAGCGCAATGCCGAAAATAACTAGCAGATGCATCGGCTGAAAGAGTCCTTCTAACATGGTGTGCTCCTTAAATCTTGTCTTTCGCTCCGGTGGGGCTTCTTCGCTTCCCGTTCGCACCCACGCCTTACGCCGTGGGCTGCATCCTTGCGCCGCTTCGCGGCTGAAACTC
>Ga0137407_10001051_pt1 | contig 18124 bp, 15 predicted proteins | sample CZOMad2_2_16fung_FD_108410 | JGI IMG/M metagenome (GOLD analysis project Ga0137407, IMG submission 108410) | Vadose zone soil fungal communities from Angelo Coast Range Reserve, California, USA - CZOMad2_2_16fungal (Illumina Assembly) | ecosystem: Environmental > Terrestrial > Soil > Vadose... | reverse complement strand
TCATCGTTTCCAGCTTCGCCAACGAATGTCTCCTCCTGAACGAGTGTCTCCTCGTGAAGGTCAGCCAACGATCCAGCCATCGGCGGACTGCCGTGACGATTGTCCAGTCGGTCACTTGAAAGAGCAAGTCCTCGCAGCTGTCCCGCACCCTCAAGCCAGGCCCCGCTCTCGGCGGCGGCCGACGCAGGACCAACCAGACGCGGCAAGCGCTTGCGCTGACGCCGGCGGACGGCCAATCCTTCCTCGCCATAGAGCCGATAGACGCGCTTGGCGTTGACGGCATGACCTTCCCGGCGGGGCAGGATCGCAAAGCGGCGGTAGCGGAACCGACGGTGCTGTTCGCCCAGGGCGTGCAGACGATCCCGTAGAAGCAAGCAGGTTGCTGACTACCTTACAATCTACCGTCGCATCTTGAATAACACCTTGAGGCCAGTTGTCAGGACCTCCGGGTCACTTGAAAGATGGGTTGTGCGCATATGTCACGACCTGCGGGTCACTCATAGAAGTGGCGACGTGTCAGCGCGTGTGGCGCCGCTCGGCGCATCGACCGGCCCCGACGCCCCTCGGCCACCATGTCCTGGTATCAGGCTTCCCGGGCCCTTCTTGATCCCTGGCCTCTCCCCCGCTCGTCAGGTTTCCACGATCATACTGACCCGGAGGTCGTGACACTTTGTTGACCCGCAGGTGGTGACACTTATCACCTTGATGTTAGGTCCCGCGAGAACCCTTTTCCTACGGATGCCAACCGTCGATCCGTCAGCGCGATTTCGGTGATTGCAGGGGCCCGCAACCACTTGCAGGCTGATAGGTCGCTGTCGTTCCGGTTCGAGGTCACGGCCTGAACCCCGTTTTGTCACTCGCTACCCTGACTGGCTTCGCAACGCCGGGCATCGAGACTTTGAGCGATTCGCCTCGCCTGCCGCCAAGAGTTCATCGTCGAGTCATTGATGTTGATGCCCGAATCAACAGTGCCGTCAGGATCCCGTGCAGGACGACCGCCGGCCACAGGAGTATGCCGGTCAAACCGCCCGCGAAGCCGACGTAGGCGAGATATAGCGTGACGACCGCGCTGTAGATCAACATGCCGATCAGTGGCGGTCCCGGCCAGCAAGCGACCCCTAATGCGATCAGGGCGATACCGGTTACGCGTGCCAACGTCATGGCCATGCCGGTCAGTTCGGCGCCGAACAGCAATTGCCCGATCAACGACGGCACAATCAGCAACGCCACCCCGGTCGCGGCTTCACTGGCAGCAGCGAAAACAAGCACCCCTTTCATCGCGCCTGTCTCCCCTGTCCTTTTACGCCCCGGATGTGGAGTTGCGCATCCGCCTCTAATCGCGCGCGCGGGCCACTGTCTCTTGCATCTGCTCGCGTTCCTCTGCCGTCACCTGGGCCGGTCCGAGGTTGAAGGTGAGCTTGTTGATCTTGCCGGTGAACTTGAACGGGACATCGTAGCGATACTCCAGCAGCGCGACGCCGGTACGCGTGTCCTGGCCGATGTCGAAGGTTTCGTCCTCCGGGAACGTGATCGGAGTAGTGTGCTCCATGGAATTCCTGGCGACCTCCTTACCGTCCACGTAGAGCACGCCCGTCCCCCCCTTACCCAGGCCTGGACCATCGGACTTGAAGTCGAAGACGATGGTGTGCTTGCCGGGGCCCAACTCCGGCCCGGCCCACACCGTGCGCTTGAGATCGAGCAGGTTGTAGAGGAACACCGGCTTGCCCCGACGAACGCCCGCCACACCCTTGCTCAGGAACAGTCCATAGCCGCCGAAGCGCCCACCGTCGGTCACGATCATGCCTTCTGCGCCCCCTTTGGGGATCGTGACCTCGGCGGTGATGGTGTACGACTTGTTCAGGATGTTCGGAGCGCCGCTATTCGGGACGCCGGTCAGTCCTCCCGAGTAGGTGAAGACCGTTCGGCCCGCCGTCAGGCTCGGACGCGGCGTATAAAAGCGCGCGAGTGTCGAGTTGTCGAGCGGCAGCACGTCGTACTTCTTCGCTTCGGAATAGAAGAGATCCTGCATCTGTGTGAGCTTCTCCGGCATCCTGGTGGCCAGGTCGTTGAACTGGGTGGGGTCCTCTTGGACGTTGTAGAGTTCCCAGTTGTACCCGGTGATGACGTCCGGCGGCGTCGCGGTGCTCGGCGCCCACGGGAGGGTCGCGGGGGTCGTGGCCGCCACCCACCCTTCATGATAGATGGCGCGATTGCCGAGCATCTCGAAGTACTGCGTGGGGTGGCGGGTGGGCGCGTTGGTGTTCGCCTTGTCCCACGTGTACACCATGCTCACGCCTTCGATGGGGCGCTGCGCGATGCCATTGACCGTATCCGGCGCCGCGATACCGGCCGCCTCGAGGATGGTCGGCATGATGTCGATCACATGGTGGAACTGGCGGCGGAAGCCGCCCATGTCGTTGATGTGGCCGGGCCACGACATGGCCAAGCCCTGCGCCGTGCCGCCGAAGTGTGACGCCACCTGCTTCACCCATTTGAACGGCGTGTCCATCGCCCAAGCCCACCCCGCCGCGTAGTGCGGGAACGTTCGGTCCGATCCCCAGAACGGGTACCAGAGCATCTGGTCCTTGACGGGCACTTGAACGCCATTGAAGTAGGTGAATTCGTTCGGTGTGCCGTGGAGCATCCCTTCCGCGCTCGCGCCGTTGTCGCCGGCGATGTAGATGATCAGCGTGTTGTCGAGTTGGCCCAGGTCTTCGACGGCCTGGATGACGCGGCCAATCTCATGGTCCGTGTAGGCAAGGTAGGCCCCGAAGACGTCGGCCTGCTTGATGAACAGCTTCTTCTCCAGGAACCCGAGCGAATCCCACTCCGGCAGCTCCTTCGGCCACGGGGTCAGTTGGGCGTTGGCCGGCATGATGCCCAGCCGCTTCTGATTGGCGAAGATGGTCTCACGCACCTTGTTCCAGCCGGTGTCGAACAGATGCATGTCGCTGATCTTCTTGATCCACTCCGGCGTTGGATGATGCGGCGCATGCGTGCCGCCTGGCACGTAATAGACAAGGAACGGCTTGTCCGGCGCGATCTCCTTGAGCTCCTTCATGTACTGGATCGCCTCGTCGGCCATGGCTGTGGTCAGGTTCCAGCCCGGTTTGCCCTGGAAGGGGTAGATGGCCGTCGTATTGCGGTACAGGTTCGGCTGCCACTGGCTGGCGTCGCCGCCGACGAAGCCATAGAAGTACTCGAAGCCCATGCCGTTCGGCCACTGGTCGAAAGGGCCGGCCTGGGTCGCCTGGTAGAAGGGCGTGTTGTGGTCCTTGCCGAACCACGAGGTCGCGTACCCATTGTCCTTCAGGATGGCGCCGATGGTGCCGTTCTCCTTCCGGATGATCGAGTCGTAACCCGGGAACCCCGTCGCGGCTTCGCCCACGACCCCGAAGCCGGCCACGTGGTGGTTGCGCCCAGTGATCAATGCCGCCCGCGTGGGGGAGCAGAGCGCAGCGGAGTGGAAATTCGTGTAGCGCAACCCGCTTTTCGCGATGCGATCCAGTGCCGGAGTCGGCACGACGCCACCGAACGTGCCCGGAGCGCCGAATCCGCTATCGTCGGTCATGATCAGCAGCACGTTGGGCGCGCCCTTCGGCGGCACCACGCGTGGCGCCCACCAGGCTTTCGACTCCGAGGCCTTCTCTTTGATCACCCCGCCGAACTTCGGATCGGGCGGCGGAAGCTGTTTTCCGCTGATAGGGGTCGTGGCGCCGGGCGAGCCCAGTTCACCGGTGACTTGCTGCGCGATGCAGAATGAGGAATAGAAAGAAAAGGTGACGGCTAACACTGCTATCGCGACGACCTGCTTCACTGCTTTCATCCGCGACCCCTCTTTCTTGACTGCTGCTTTGTCCACTCCGAACATAAGGCGCCGATGGTCGAGCACGTTGCCTGATCATTCTCCCGTTCGTGTGGGTGCAGGTGGAGATGAACTGAAGGGCAATGTTCTTAGTAACGTCTCATGCCAGCATCTTTCAAAATCACGAGTGGATGGTTTGGAGGATTTTGAAGCCTGTGACCGAAGGAGCCCCGGCGTTCAGAAACCTGCCGTGCTTTGAGGGTGATCGTGTACTTGACGAAGGTCTTCCCGGCTTCGATGCCCTCGGCGGACTTGAAGACGACAGTGATATTCGGGCCCTCCGTCAGGATGCGCTGGACGGCGATCCCGATGGCCACCACCGCGGCGAGGATCGGGATGATCCAGATGACGGAAAGACGCCTGCGCTTGGGCGGGTCGATGGTGGCGTGCGGGAGAGGATCGAGGCCAGCGGGATCAGGCATGGCAATCCTGCCAGTTCTTGCCCACATCCCAGATCCGCGGGAGTCGAAGGACTCTACCAGCATGAACGCCTAGGCAATGGCCGGCATCCACCCTTTTCCCGATCGATCCTTCTCGGACGCGGCGCCCACGGTCACCGAATCGTCACGCTAGATCCAGCCCTGTCTCTGCGCCGCCGCCTTGAGCTTCTCAGAGATCTCCTTGGCCGTGCGCTTGGCCGAGCCTTCGACAGTGCTCGAGCCCGACACCTCGCCGCCGACCTTCACCGCGCTGCTGACGATGAGCCCGATCGGGTTGCCGCTGGCCACGGCCATGGCGAGCGGCAGCGCCTCTCCCGGGCCCTTTGGGCCTTCGGAATTGAGCTCGCCGGAGCCGAGGCGCCGCAGCCCCTTGTCCGTCATCAGATAGCCCTCGACCACCGTCTGGAGCTCGGCCGCGCCCGAGCCGAACCCGAGGGCGAAGCGCTTGGCGACGCTGCCCTGGTCCACGGACACGAAGTAGCCCACGATCGTGATGTCGCCGACCTGCGGCGGCGGCCCGCCCATCGCCTGCACGGCGGGCAGACCCGCGCCCTGGAGTTCCGCGACCAGATTCTTCGCCACCTCCGCGCCGAGCTTGCGACCCAAGCTCGCGTCGTCCGCCGTCTGCGATGCGTGGGGAGCGGCCACGGCCAGATCGTACCCGGCGGGGAGATCGGAGGCGCTGGCGGCAAAGTCGTAGACGATGATGCGATTCGGCCGGGCGAGCCGGGGTCCCTCGTAGGACTGCTGTTGGGTGACACTGGTCTTCGCACACCCCGCGAGCAGGAGCAGCGCGACCACCGATCCAGCGACAGCCGGAGCCAGCGGCGTCACGGCGTCGTCACCACGCGGTAGGAGACGCCGTTGGCGCCGTAGGAGGGCTGAAACCAGGTGTTGCCGCAGAGGTAGTACGTGCCTCCCTGCACCTTGGGCGAGATGCAGCCCGCCGGCAGGGTGGGATAGATGGCGCCCATCATGTAGTTGGGGCTGGCCGCGCTCCCGGCGGCGACGCCCGCGTTGTAGGCGCTCGCCGTGTTGGCGCTGCCCGCGGCTACCCCGGCTGTGTAGACAGCCGCTGTATTGGCGCTCCCGGCGGCGACACCGGCAGAGTACGCGCCCGACGTGGCGGCGGCCGTGGAGGAGGCGCCGGCCGCAACGCCGGCATTGTAGGCGCTCGACGTGGTCGCCGCGGTATTGCTGGACGCGATGGCTGCGCCCGCGGCCATGCCCACCATGGCGCCTGCCGCGGCTGCGCCCGCGGTGGACCAGCCGCCGCAATTGCTGCACGAGGACCCGTAGTAGTTCACCGTGGTGGGCGGATGGTAGGGATAGTACGCGCCGGGCGGCGGCGGGTAGTACGCCCCGGAGGCGTGATAGGCCGTCGTGCCATAGGACGTCGTCGCGGTCGTGCCGTATCCGGCGTAGTGGGTCGCCGAGCCGCCGTAGGGGTTGGTCACGGTCGTCTGCCCCGATCCGGTGGCGTGATAGGCGGAGTCGCCGTACTGGTTCGTCGCGGTCGTGCCCTCGCCTTGGGTGTGCGTGGCGCTGCCGCCATAGGGGTTGGTCGCGGTCGTCTGCCCCGAGCCGGTTTCGTGGGTGGCGGTGCCGCCGTAGGCGCTGGTCGCGGTCGTGCCCTGGCCGGCGGTGTGCGTGGCACTGCCGCCATAGGGGTTGGTCGCGGTCGTCTGTCCTTGGGTGTGGGTCGCGCTGCCGCCATAGGCGCCCGAGGCGCTCCGGGAACCCTCTCCGCCGGAGGCGCCGCCCTCGCGGGAGCCGCCGCCGCGGGAGCCGCCGCCGTAGCTGCCCGAGTGCGACCAGGCCTCGGCCGGCCCGCCAGCCAGCGCCGTGATCAGCAGACCCACGAGAAGAATCGAGATCGTGCTCATATGTGTGCTCCTTCCTTACTTGGTCTTGGGTGCTTCGCCCGCCGGGGGTGGAGGCGTGCCCATCATCGGGGGCCCCGGATCCGGATGGGCGAACGGTATGCGCTTGGCCGTGGCGGCGCGCGACGACGCAAAGGCACCCGCGGGAACGGCCCCGTCGAGCTTCCAGCTCGAGAACTCTACCTGATGCCGCAGCTGCATCGGATCCTTCTGGAACACGGCGCGTGCCATGCGGGGCAGCTTGTCCTGGACACCGATCCACATCTGCACGAACACCCCGTCTCCGGCATAGGCCACGATGTCGGTCGTCGTGCCTCCCACCACCTTGGACTGGCCCACGTAGAAGGCCAGCTCCAGGCCCTTGGCGATATCCCCGTACGGATCGGCGACGAGCACGTCGGTGAACGGGAAGTACGTGCCATGGCTCTGGTAGGCCACCTCCAGCATGGCGTCCACCGTGGGCGGGGCGTCCGCGACGGCGACCAGCTTCTCGGCCGGCATGAAGGCCATCATGGTCTTGCCGTTGTAGTAGAACTCCGACGCAGGGCCGTCGCCGGTCTGGATCATGCGGAGCCTGTCGGGCCGCTGCAGGGTGACCAGGGAGCACGTCGTATACACGAGGGCCGGGCCGAGACGGCTCGGGCTCTCGTACGAGGCCACCGCCGTGAAGCTCATCGTGCGGGCAGCGGCCAGCCGGCTGCTCGAGGCCTTGAGCACCTCGATGGCCTTCGGCTCGAGCGCCGGCACCGGAGTGGGCTGGGCCGCGGGGGGCGCAGAGGGCGCGGGCGCCGGAGCGGATGGCGTCCCCGGCGGCTGCTGGGCGCTCGCGCCCGCAACCACGAGCAGGCTGAGCGCAACCAGCAGCGTGCGTGCACAAACCAAGTCTTGCCTCATCATCGCCTCCGTGAGCGAGCCGACCCGCAGGCGCACCCGGCGGAACTCATGGAATCATCCCGCACTCGAACATCTTGTTGGCCACCGGGGCCGCGATCTTGTTGATGAACGCGGCCCGCATCTGGCCGTCGTTGCGCAGCATCTGGATCATCTCCTGCTCCTGCTGCGATTTCGGCTTGCTCCGCTGCTCCCAGAGCTGCTCGCAGGTCGATTGCGCGTACTTCTGCACGACCTTTTCCGCGACCATGTCGATGATGGGGAACTGGGCGCCGGCCACGCCCGCGAACAGCAGCGCGAGCGCTCCGGCGAACACGAACACGCGTCGAGTCATGGTGGTCTCCTCTGGAGGGGTCAGTTGTTGCGATTGTAGTCGAAGTTCTGCACCTGCACGCTCAGCTGCTTGGCGGGCGCGATCACCTCGGCGAAGGCCACGTGGTTGAGCCCGCTGGGAAGCGTCTTGAAGGTCGCGGTGAGGCTGATCGGATCCCCCTGAAACGTGGTCGACACCTGGATCCTTTGCGCGTGGCGCGTGCGGGGATTCACCCACAGCGAGAACGTGTCGCCCGCCGAGACCACGTTCTGCCCCGTCATCTCGAACAAGCCGCTGGCGTCGGGCCCGGTGGCGGTGGCGCGACTCATGAAGTCCTGCACCTTGCCGGCCGTCGGCAAGGTGTATTGCTCGAGCAGGTTGCGGAGCCCGGTCAGGTACTCCTCCACCTTCTGGCGCTCGGCCTCGGCGATCTTCCGGCGCAGGAAGCCGAAGGGCAAGGGCGCGCTCTGATCGTTCATGACGCTGCGCTGGAGCTGCCCGTCCGGGCCGTAGGTGACCGTGTCGAGACGCAGGTCCTTCACCTGCCCCTGGTCGATCACCTCCGTGCGGCTGGTCCAGCTGTACTGGCGCATCAGGGCGGCATTGGCCTTGCGCGCCTCCGTCACGCGCATGGCCATGTTCGTGGGAGCGGGCTGTCCGGTCTGGGCGGAAGACGCGGGCGGGCAGCCGAGGGCCAGGCTGATCACCGCGAGCACAGGCAAGAGTCTCATGGACCACCTCTCCAGTCGTCGAAACGGGTTATGGGTGCGCGTCACTGTTTGAAGGAGACGTGGCCTAGAATCGTGAGTGAATGCGCAGCCCGCCAACTCGATCTGCTGCTCCTGCAAGATCATCCGCTTTGTCCAGAGCATCAAGTTGAAGCCGATGAAGAAGAAAATCGTCGGCGGCAGAAGATGCTTCATCTCCTCGCCGCACCAGGCGGGTGCGCGGCGCCAGAAGGGTCGCTTCGCGCCCGCGGTGGGAACGGCAATCGTGGTCATGGCAGCTTCAACATCTTCTCGCCAGCCTTCTTTCATGTGCTTGGGTCCTCCAGGATCGACATGATGACCACGACGAACGGATGGCATGGCCGTGCTTCCCGGCCATAGTCTTCGGCGGTCATCGGATCTCCAGCCACACCCACACCACCGGACGTGTCAAGCCGCCACCGCCCTCTTCATCTCATCGATGACAGGATGCCGGGCCACGTTCTCATCCCTTCTCCCTCGCAGCATCGTGGGTGCCCTGAATGAACCCGGCCTCCTTGCCCACCTCCAGGGCCCGCTTGGGATCCAGAAGGCCGTACAGCTGGATGGTCTTGGCCACCAGCCCGGTCCAGCCGGTCTGGTGGCTGGCGCCGAGCCCGGCGCCGTTGTCGCCGTGGAAGTACTCGTAAAAGAGGATGTGATCGCGCCAGTGGGGATCGCTCTGGAACTTCTTGCTGCCGGCGTAGACGGGCCGTCGGCCACGTTCGTCGCGCAAAAAGATCCGGCTGAGCCGGTCCGCGATCTCCTTGCTCACCTGGAAGAGATTCATCATCGTCCCTGACCCAGTGGGGCATTCGATTTTGAAGTTGTCACCGTAGTAGAGGTAGAGGCTCTGCAGCGCCCGGAGCAAGAGCAAGTTCACCGGCATCCAGACCGGGCCCCGCCAGTTGGAGTTGCCGCCAAACATCCCCGTGTTCGACTCGGCCGGCAGGTAGTCCACCCGGTATTCCTGGCTGCCGACCTGGAAGACGTATGGGTGCTGCTCGTGGAACCTGGAAAGCGAGCGGATGCCATAGGGGCTCAGGAACTCGTTCTCGTCGAGCATCTTGGAGAGGATCCGGCGCAGCCGCTCCGGGTTGACCAGGGCCAGGATCCCCCGGTCCGCCACGCCTAAATGCCCGGGGCCCATGGGATGGATGGACTTCAGCAGCCCGGGCATACGGCGCAGGCGATCCCCCATCTGAGCCATCGCCCGCGGGACGCGCTCCCGCTGCGACTTTTCGAATACCGTCGTGGCGCACAGGGGCAGGAGGCCCACCATCGAGCGCACCTTGAGCCGCGTAGCGCTCCCGTCGGGGAGCCGCAAGAGGTCGTAGTAGAAGCCGTCCTCCTCGTCCCACATGCCGTCTTGACCGGGGCGGTTCATGGCGTTGGCGATATACAAAAAGTGCTCGGCGAACTTCACGACCATGTCCTCGTAGGCGGGGTCGTGGACGGCGAGTTCGATCGCGAGCTCCAACATGTTCTGGCTGAAGAGGGACATCCACGCCGTGCCGTCCGCCTGCTCGAGGTGGCCGCCGGTAGGCAGCGGGGCGCTGCGGTCGAACACGCCGATGTTGTCGAGGCCGAGGAAGCCTCCCTCGAAGACATTCCTGCCGAAGCGGTCCTTGCGGTTCACCCACCAGGTGAAGTTCAGCAGCAGCTTGTTGAACGCCGACTTGAGGAAATGAAGGTCCACCTCGCCGCGCAGGGCCTGCTCGGTGCGGTGCAGGAACAGGGTCGCAGCAGCGTGGACAGGGGGGTTCACGTCGCTGAAGTTCCACTCATAAGCGGGCATCTGCCCGCTGGGGTGCAGGTAGACCCCGCGGAGCATCAGCTCCATCTGCTCCTTGGCGAAGTCGGGGTCCACGATCGAGAGCGGCAGCGTGTGGAAGGCCAGGTCCCAGGCCGCGTACCAGGGGTACTCCCACTTGTCGGGCATCGAGACGATGTCCTGGTTCAGCATGTGGAACCACTCCGAGTTTCGGGAGCTTCGATATCCAGCATGGAGGGGGTTGGAGTGGTGCTCCTCCAGCCAACTGTCACCGTCGAAGAAGAAGAACTGCTTGCTCCAGAGCATGCCGGCGATGGCCTGGCGCATCACGTTGGCCGCGTCCGGGGAGACCGACGGCGGGGTGACAGAGCGGTAGAACTCGTCCGCCTCCTGCAACCGGGCAGCCACGGTCTTGTCAAACTCCGGGCCGAAGGGAACGGGGGAGGCCATGGGATTCCCACTCTTGTTGGCAGCAGCCTGGCCGGTGAGCCGCAGCCGCACCGTCGCCGACTCACCGGGAGCAATCGTCACACGATAGTGCACCGCGACCTTGGTGCCCTGCCGTTCAGGATTCACTGCCCTCTGATTGCCCTGTACCACGCAGTCGTTGATGCCGTCCTTGACGTACGAGCTCTCGTTCCTTTGCCCGGGGAACAGCCGCTCATGGTTCGTTGTGTTATCGGTGAAGAGCAGCGGCACCTCGCCTTCGCAGCCCAGAATGAACTCACCCAGCAGTGGATGGGTTGCCACGACCACGCTCGTGCCCGCCGCTGCTTCGATTTGCTTCAAGTTTGGTTTCTCGGCCGCTCTGTTGGATTCGGTGATCCACGACGCCCAGTCGTTGCGAAACCAGAGCGTCGGCAGGAGGCGCAGTTCCGCCGCCTCCGGCCCCCGGTTGGCCGCCGTGATCTTCACCAGGATGTCTTCCGGAGCGGCTTTGGCGTACTCCACGAAGACGTCGAAGTAGCGATCCCCATCGAAGACACCGGTGTCGAGGAGCTCGTACTCCATCTCATCCCGGGAGCGCCGGTGGTTCGTCTCCACCAGGTCAGCATAGGGATAGGCCGCCTGAGGGTACTTGTAGAGATATTTCATGTACGAGTGTGTCGGCGTACTGTCGAGGTAGAAGTAGTACTCCTTCACGTCCTCGCCATGGTTGCCTTCGCTGTTGGTGAGGCCGAAGAGCCGCTCCTTCAGGATCGGGTCCTTCCCGTTCCACAGGGCCAGCGCGAAGCAGAGCCGCTGCTTGTCATCTGAAATGCCGGCCAGTCCGTCTTCGCCCCAGCGATACGCCCGGGAACGGGCGTGATCATGGGTGAAGAAGTTCCAGGCATCTCCGTTTTCGCTGTAATCCTCGCGCACCGTGCCCCACTGGCGCTCGCTGAGATAGGGGCCAAACTTCTTCCAGGGAGCTTTGTTCTCCCGGGCTTCGTCGAGGCGGGTCTGTTCAGTCGCCATGGTGGAGTCGCTCCTCCTCTACTTGTTCCAAGTCGCAGCGGGTGCAGCATGTTACGCTTCACACGAGCACGCTCCTTCGCGGCCCCTAACAATGCGCATCTCGGCCAACAGGGGCGCAGTGACCCCGCGGCGAGGAGGACGAGTATCGGGTGATGGCTGAGCGTCACAAGACGTTCTTCAGCTCGAGCACTGTCGTCCACGTCGCCTCGACACCGTCGAATTCACGGAATGTACTTGCACGCGTTGTCGACGCCGCAGCCCTGTTGGACATTCTGGAGATCGTCGGCCACCGCATGCAGGAACCAGTCCGGTCATTTGGTTTTGGGGATCCGCGTATAGTATTGATGGAATTCGTCGCCAACGGCATAGATCGTCTGGCCCGGCCCGAGGTCCATTACCACGTCCTCGGTAGGGATTCGGGTGCGGTACTTCCAGCCCGCGGGCAGCTGCTTCATCTGCTCGCCGAGCATCGCGAGCGACTCCAGCGGGAACTTCTCCTCGTGCGCCTGCATGACGTACGCGTTGCCTTCAGGGTCGACGAGCTCGAAGACCGGCTTGCCCTTGGAGTACACCATCTTCTGTGTCTTCTTCGGGGTGAAGACCGTGTACGGTTTGGTTCCCTGCGTCCCCTTGGCGAGCAAGGCCGGGTCCAGCCTGGCGACCCACCGCGCCTCGATGCCCGCGAGCGAGGCCTTCTCGCCCACCGACACCGAGTTGGTATCCATCAGCCAGAAGTGCGGTCCGTTCTTCTGGACCGTCGACGCGCCGAACTGCGTCTTGATCCTCTCGACATCCAGCGTATTCCACACTTGCGCCGGGCACTCGCTCACGCCCGTCGTGTTGTAGACCTGGATGCCGTCTTTCGTGGCCACGAGGATCTCGCAGTAGCGCATGTCGCGCGTGTTGGTGAACGTCACCGACTTGGCTTTCCCCTGCTGGGCCACGGCCGGCGGAATGCCGCCGGCAGCGACTGCCACCACTGCGATCAGCGCCGCCACGCCCATTTTGGAGACTCGGAAGTGCCGCGCTTGAGAAGACGCCTCATGTTTGCCTGTTTCAGTGCGATTGCCTTTCATGGCTTTCTCCTTTTCAGCTGGGTGTGTATGGGAGCGGCAGAAGTCGCGGCATCTCCGTCGCCTAGCGTGACGCAGGCGCCGGCATGACCTGCATGGTGATGAATCCCTTGTCGGTCGGGTAATAGACGCGGCCGCCAAAGCCCGGCGTGACGAGCTGCCCGTGGGTCATGGGCTCGAAGAAGTCGGATTCGGCGATGAGCCGGCCCGTGGCCGCGTCGCGCCACGTGAGCTGTTCCTTGTAGTTGGCGGTGACCACGGTCAGCATGATCGGCTCCTTGGGGACATTGCGCTTCATGTTGGAGAGCAGGAGCACCCGCTTGTCCTTCGGGCCAATCACCGGTTGGAAACCGAAGGTCAAGACGTCGAGCACCCACGCCGTCTTCATCTCGCCCGTTCGCGGATCGAGCTTGACGCCGGCCACCTTGCCGAGGCCTGCGTCGGCCGAGTAGATCATGTTGTTCTCGGAGTCGCCCTGCGGCTTCGGCGGTGCGAAGCTGAACTCCCCCTCCTTAAGCGGCCCAAAGGGAAAGATCGTGGCCATCTTCTTGGCGTCGTGCTGACTGACGGCGACGATGCTCGCTGCGACCGTCTTGCTGCCGGTGCCGTTGGTCTGGATCACGATCCAGTCCCCCATGAGCGTCGGCGCGTCGCCGGTACTCTGTCCTTTCTGCATGGCGGAGACGACCCAGGCTGCGTCCTGCGAGAGTTTCTTGGTCTTCGGATCCCAGAAGTAGCGGTACGCGTTAACGTCCGCGGCAATGTAGATGGCGATCCTGCCCTCGAACGTCGTGATCATGTGCGGCGTTGTTGCCGGCTCCGCCATCTCTACCGAGTCGAGCACCTCGAGCGTGTTCGGATCCACTGCGGCGATCACCGAGTTGGCCTGCTTGAGGCCTTTCTGGACGCACAGGATTATCGCGATGGTGCCTTGTTCCCTGCACCCTGTCGGCCGTGCCTGGTCCTTGAGGATCAGCGTGCCGTCCGGCGCGATGGTCAGATGCTTGAAGTTCACATCCGTCACCGGCGCCTTGCCCGTCGGCAGCGTGTTCGCTTTCAGGATCAGTCCGGTATCGGGGTCGAGCAACACGATCTTGTTGGACCACGAGGTGACGATCTTGCCGCTGGCGAGGATGTTGAGGTTGGTCGTAGCGATGAAGTTGCCCGACGCGTTGGCGTTGTCCAGATAGGTGCGCCAGATCTGCGCGCCGGTGGTCGCGTCCACCTTGGCGACATACGGGCCCGGGGCCACCGGCGGCTTAAGCCCGGGATTGTCCCCGCCGGTGAGGTATAGCTCGCCGGGTTTGCGATTGTTCAGGTACGAAGTCGCCTGGTAACTGTGCTCGCTCCGCCAGGCGAACACCTTGCTGGGGCCGTTGAAGGACCCGGTGAAGGTCGCGCAAAGGAACACGCCGCTGCGCTGCGCGTCGGCGATCTCAGCACCGTTGAGCGACGGGTAGTAGCCCGGCGTCGGCAGCTTCTCAGTGCAGGCCAGCTCCTTCGCGTAGAGGCTCACGTCACCCGGAAGCGGGCCGTTGGCCGCTTTCTCGTTCGACGTGAGCCCGATCTCGCCAAGTCGATGCTCGGCCTTGCGCGTGATCACCGGCCACAGCAGCAGATAGACCGCGACCGCCAGCAGAAGGATCAGGACGAGTCCTGCGAGCTTGAGGGGCCCGGGTGCCTTCATTTCGCCCTCGGAGCCATCTGCTTCTTCACCCCCTCAGCCTCGAACTTTGCCTTGGTCGTGTAGTAGCCCCGCGGGTAGTACGGTCCCATCACCTCGGCCAGCTTGTCCGGCCTGTCCGCCTTCAGCGGGCTGTATTGAAAGTCCTTGTGCGGCACCATGTAGCGCATGAGCAGGGCGCCCCAGTCCTTGCGGTTGCGCGGATCACCCAGACCCTCGCCCGGGCCCCAGTCGATCCAGGCCACGCCGTTCTCGCGCGTCGCGTTCTTCGGGCGGTCTTCCGGGCGGCTGACGACGATGGTGTAGTAGCCGTCCTTATCCACCGGCACCTGCATATCGAAGACGCCGTCCCACAGGCTGCCGTTGGTGAACGTCGCCATGGTGGCGACCGACCAGTATTGCACCTCCCCGTCGGGCATGATCTTGGTGTTCGCCCACGTGTTCGGGAAGGTCGGAAGCTTTGCCCGGAACACGTACAGGGGCCCGTACTTGCGAGATATGTAGTTGACGATGTACGCAGTCGTCGGGTCGCCGCCACCCTCCATCTGCTTCGCCACCGGGATCTTCGCCCGCTCCGCGGGCGGCATGAAGGCGCCATACACCGCGTCCTTCATTCCCGTGAACAGGAAGAACTGCGAATTCGCGCAGGCGGGCGCCGTGACCGGCCTCATGCAGGGGTCGTTGTCCTTGTTGTTGACCAGCTTGTACCAAGCGTTGGCGTCGATCGGCGGCGGCGCATCACCCATCAGCTTGCCAATGCGCTTGACGACCTCGTCGCCCACGAGCTTGCTGCCGTCGGCGAGCGTGGCGTCGTACGTTATGCCTGGCCCTTCGAAGGAAGGCGCGTCCGCCGGCCCCCAGCCCGCCCCGTCGTAGCCCCGGTCGGAGACGTACATGCGGAAGCCGCCGAAGATGGTCTTGGTTTGATTGCCCAGGTACACCGTGTTCTTGGCGCGGTCAGCCGCGTTCGCCGGGGCGTCCTTGGCCAAGATGCGTATCGTGAAGTTGCGCTGCTTGGCATCGCGGTCGGCGCCCACGCGGTAGGGGTTGGTGGAACCCGGGTCGGGCTCGATGTGGATGCCGGCGATGGAGCCGCCGGTTTCGGCGACAAACGTGTTCCTCTCGTGCACGTAGATCGAGAACTTGAAGTAGCGCACGTGAGGGAACCTACCGCGTACCGTCAACTCGGTGCCGGCGGGAATCTCCATCTCGCCGAAGAAGTAGGTCGGCCGCTTGTCGGGCCACAGGTTGGGGTTCTGGTAGCCCTTGGGGTCGGCCAGGTAGTTCCAGTAGATCCATCCGCGAGGCCCACTGAACAGGCCGTCCTTGTTGTAACGCTCGTCGGTCCGGATCGTGGCGCCGACTGAGACATCCCCCTCCCGCGCGAGGGTCTTGCCGGGGGTCCGGTTTTTGAGGGTGAAGGGGTCGACGTACGATCCCTGCGCAAAGACGGGTGACGCCGTTGTTACGAGGACGGCGGCCAGCACCGCACACCATGGTAGCCAGGCCTTGCCCACTGCATGACGTATGTGCCTCATGGTAACGCTCTCCTCACAACACCTTGGCGATTGGTCGACGTCGATTTCTGGCACGAGACCAGTTTGGAATGCGCCCCAAGGCCAGCCGACTTCCCGGTGATCTGCTGTGCCGTCACCGGGAGCGCGGTGAGCAATGCGCGCACGACCGGGAGAAGCAAAATCATTACACCGCGTTTGATGCCTATGTTGCTCCTCCGATCGAAGCTTCGGCCTGATGAGGCGATCCGATGTTTCCTCTAGCAGCGCCCGGACGCCGGCTAAAGCCGGAAGGTCGAGCCTTCGAGGGGGCTGGGGGCGCTCCGCGGGGTTCGCGTTGCTTACCAAGCGCGAGCCGACCTGAGAGCAGCCACACGAACGCAAGGCTGAGGAACACCGCGACCAGATCCTGAGCCGAGTCGAGCATCGCCATTTCTCCCTCCGGCACACTAGCTCCTAGGTGGGTAGAGGACTACTGGCAGAACTACCAAGTGTCCAGCCGGAAAAGCTACAGGCAAAACGGTGGGGCAAGGGCCGCTCACCTGTGGGATTTCCCCGTCGTCGCTTGGTAGTTCTGCCAGTAGCCCGGGACTGTCGGGAGGGCCTAGCCTTTCCCCATCATGGAACGAGAGAACCTCGAGAAGGGGAGAAGCACCGTGCTCGATCTAGCCGGCGCCGTCGCGGCGAATGGGTTCGTCTTCGCCCTGGGCGTCTCTCCTTCAGCAGTACTGGCCAGCATCGCATTCACATGGGCGGCCGTCAGGCCGTCGCTTGCCGTCCGGCACTTCGGTCGACGCGAAGGGACGGCTACGGGAGGGCAGACATGAGGGCGTATCTGGTCCCCATCATCGCGGTGATCGCGGCGGCCGGGCTCGTGGGCTGCGCGACCGAGTCGCAACACGACATTCGGTTCTTCAAGGGATCCGGGCCCGAGGGCTCGTATGGGGCGAGCTCGACCGCGCACGTCGATCAACGCTACTACGTGCGGATCATCTCGGTATTCCAGACAAACGCCGACCCCTCTTCGAAGTAGCGTCTCGGCGTCCGCTACAGGGTGATGGAGGGAGAGACGAAGCGACGGCCGGCCAGCGCCTCCCGAATGGACAGGAGAAGGTCTGTCGCGAGCCGGGACTTGATGACGTAGCCCAGGGCTCCCGCTGCGAAAGCCGCATGGACATAGTCCGGGTCGGCATGCATGGTCAGAAAGACGACCTTCGCTGCCGAGCCCGCGGCCTTCAGCTTTCTGGCCGCCTCGATCCCGTTCAGCACGGGCATGGAAATGTCGAGGACCACCACGTCCGGTTCGAGCCTTGCCGCCTCAGTGAGAAGCGCCTCCCCGTCACCCACCGCGTTGACGACGTCGAAGTGCGCCGCGAGCTCCCGAACCGTGGTCGCGAGGAAGTCCTCATGGTCATCGGCCAGCAAAATGCTCACGTGGTCCAATCGATCCTCCGCAAGGAATGGCTTCATCCCGCAGCAAGCGTAACCGGCGTGTAACGCGGGCGGCTACTGGCAAAAGTGACAGGCTTCGAGCGCCAGGACCAACAGGGAGGGCTAGAGCGACACGATGCGCTTCTTGATGGCGAACTGAACCAGCTCGGCGCTGGACTTGATCCTGAGCATTTCCATCATGCTGTACTTGTGGAACGCGACCGTCCTCGGCGTGATCTTGAGGATGGCGCCGATCTCCTTCATCGTGCGTCCCTCGGCCAGAAGCTGCAGCACCTCGCGCTGGCGCGGGCTCAGCTCGCGGGCGCCCTTCGCTGAGTCGCGTGGCTGGAGGAGGTTGTCCACCATCCCCTGGGTGGCCAGCGGCGTCACGTACGATCGCCCCTTCGAGACATCCTGGATGGCCTGCAGCAGCTCGGACGCCGCGGAGCCCTTGAGCACGAAGCCGGACGCGCCGGCCCGAAACGCCTCCGCGGCGAGATCGGGATCCTCGTTCACGGTCAAGAAGATCACCCTGACGTCGGGCATCAGACGCTTGAGCTGGCGCGCGGCATCCAGGCCGTTGAGCAAGGGCATGCCGACATCGAGCACGACGATGTCTGGCCGGAGCTGGGGAGCGGCCTCCAGCAGGGCGCGGCCGTCGGCCACCTGCCCGACCACGTCGCAGGTGGGCTCGAGCAGCTTGACGAAGGCCTCCCGAAGGAGGCGATGGTCGTCCGCCAGCAGAACCCGCGGCCGCCTCATGCCAGGCTCATCCGCGCCCGGCCTGGCTCGTGCCGTCCAGTGGGAGCCGGACGTCGATCCGGGTCCCTTTCGACGGGCGTGAGTCGATCGCGATCTCGCCGTCGAGATGAAATACACGCTCTCGCATGCTGATGAGCCCGAGCCCTGTCCGACCCTCGATCCCCCTCGGGTCGAACCCGACGCCGTCATCCACGATCCGCAAGGATACCGCATCGGCGCTTCCCGTCAGATCCACGCCGACGTGCTGGGCGCCGCTGTGCTTGATGGCATTGCGCAGCCCTTCCTGCACG
>Ga0137407_10001050_pt1 | contig 18139 bp, 19 predicted proteins | sample CZOMad2_2_16fung_FD_108410 | JGI IMG/M metagenome (GOLD analysis project Ga0137407, IMG submission 108410) | Vadose zone soil fungal communities from Angelo Coast Range Reserve, California, USA - CZOMad2_2_16fungal (Illumina Assembly) | ecosystem: Environmental > Terrestrial > Soil > Vadose... | reverse complement strand
TGCCGTCAATAACGCCGTTGCCCCAATCCAGAGCGGCGTAATTGACAGTCTTGGTCTGGGAGATCTGACGAAGCTGAAGATGTATTAATCAACGCGGAGTGAAGATTCCAAGCGAGACGTAGTTGGTCCGACTGGCACTTTGAGGTCGGAGAAGGTTCAGATACCGCGAAGTACAAAGGGAGATTTGTGATGAATGTGACAATGAAGAATGGATTGTTCAGCCCGGTTGAGCTTGGTTCAACTCGCCTGAAACATCGAGTCGTCATGGCTCCTCTAACGCGCGCACGATCCATCCAACCAGACAGCATCCCTGGCGATCTGATGCTGGAATACTACACTCAGCGGGCATCGGATGGCGGGCTCATAATTTCCGAGGCGGCACAACTTAGTCTTGCCACTCGCGGCTGGCATGGTGCGCCCGGTATGTACTCAGACGCCCAGGTCGATGGATGGAAGAAGATCGTCGATGCCGTTCATGCGAAGGGCAGTCATATCTTCGCGCAACTGTGGCACCCCGGACGTTTCTCTCACGTGTCTCTGACTGGAGGAGCAGTACCTGTTTCAGCTTCAGTGGACCCCGAATACTGGCAAGATCCATCTCGTCTCATCTCCACGCCTATTGGTTGGATACAGCCCTCGCCACATCGAGCCCTTGAGAAATCTGAGATTCCCGGCGTGGTGGAAGAGTATGGCAAAGCCGTCGAACGTGCTAAATCCGCCGGCTTCGATGGGGTCGAGGTTCATGCAGGCAACGGGTATCTTATTGACCAGTTTCTTCAGGACGGCAGCAATAAGCGAACGGATGAATATGGTGGTTCGATCGAAAACCGAGCCCGTCTCCTCTTTGAGGTCGTCGAAGCAATGGTTTCCGCATGGACCAATGACCGCGTAGGCGTGCGCATCACTCCAAACGGCACGTTCAATGCCATGTCCGATTCCGACCCAGAGGCGTTACATGCCCATGTTGCTGAAGGTTTAAATCGATTCGGCCTTGCTTATCTGCATATCATCGAGCCGCGCATGAGCGGATATCTCATGATTAAGGAGGACCAGCCTCCGATGGCCACGCAGCGTGCACGAAAGATCTTCACAGGGAAGATCCTCGCGAACGGTGGATTTGAACCAAAAAGCGCAGCGGCAGCTATTGAGCAGGGAGATGCTGACGCAATATCGTTCGGTCGTTACTTCATTTCGAATCCTGATCTTCCAAGGCGCCTCCGAGAAGGACTTCCGCTTGCGGCCTATGACCGCGACACGTTCTATACTTTCGAGGCGAAGGGTTACACGGATTATCCGTTGTACAACGGGGGTAGTCAAAGCACTGATCCCACGATGGTCTTAGCCCCAATCCGAAATAACTGAGGACGCGGCCGAATGGGCAAAATGCATCAGAGGGGCGGTTCCACGGACCAAAGGGCGGACATCTCCATGTCTTCCCTCGAACCGCGGAGGCCCCTCTGATGCGCTTGAGCGTAGGCACGTTGCGACAGCTGGTCAAGCGAGATTTGCCGATCGCGTTCGTTCCCCAGCAGCTCACGTCGTACGGCGGCCTGGAACTGCTGCGTCGCTATGTGCGCCGGATCGCGCTGCCGCGCCGGCTGCAGGCCGCGTGTTGCCGTACGTCGGCGCGCGCCGGTTGGAGCATCTGAAGTACCTGGTGGGCGACCCGCTCGTGCGCCGCTTCGCCGGCCTGGCCCGCGTGCCGACCGCGCGGACGGTGAGCAACTGGCTCCGGCGATTCATGCAGGAGATGCTGCGGCCGCTGGTGCGACTCAATCAGGACGTGGTGCTCGACACGCTGGCTCGGCTCAACGTTCCGCGGCTCACGCTCGATGTCGACGGCACCGTCGTGCGCACCGGCGCCACCGTAGCCTGGGCCTTTCGCGGCTTTAATCCTCATCATCGCAAGGACCGCAGCTACTACCCCCTGCTTGCCCACGTCGCGCAGACCGGCCACATCCTGCGGGTCAAGAACCGCCCGGGTAATGTGCACGACTCCAAGCAGTCCGCCGTGTTCCTGCGCGAGCTGATTACCGCCGTGCGGGGCCGCCTGGGCCGGGGCCTGCCCCTCGAATTCCGCATGGATGCCGCGTTTTTCCAGCCGGATGTGCTGCGGCTGCTCGCCGCCCGGGGCTGCGCCTACGCCATCAAGGTCGGCTACTGGACCTGGTTGCCGCTCAAGCAACTGGCCGCCGACCGGCGACGCTGGCACGCCCTGGCTCCCGGCGTGACCGGCTTCGAGCACCTGCTCCTCATCCCGCAGTGGAAGTTGCGCCTGCGGGTGATGATCTACCGCAAGCACGTGGACCACGAGAGCCCCAAGAACTTCCAGCTCGACCTCTTTCACCCCGGACGATGGGCACTTCGAGTACTACGCCGTCGCTACCAACATGCCGCTGTCGCTGCCCGCGCTCTATGCCTTCATCGGAGGCCGCGGGGCCCAGGAGAAAACGATCGCCGAGCTCAAGGGCGAGTTTGCCCTCGATGTCGTCCCGACCCGGCACTACGGCGCCAACTGTGCCAGGCAGCAACTCAGCATCCTCGCCTACAACGTCGCCCGGAGCTTTCAACTCGACACGATCGCCACGCCCCGACGCCGCTCGCGCAAGCGCACCTACGCCTACGTCCTGCGCAGCATGCGCACCCTGCGCTTCGTGCTGGTCGCCCGGGCCGGCCGGCTGACTCGCATCGGGGGCCGGAACATCCTCCGCCTCGCCCAGAACCCGGCGACCGAGGCCCTCTACGCCAGGATTCAACATGCCCTCGCGGTCTGAGTTATTTTCGGATTGGGGTTAGCTCGTGCGATCAGTAGCGTAGTTGAAAGACCTGGCTACCGTGTCACCTGAATTGAGCTTCAGCGTTGCGCAAAGGCATCGGTCGACTCCCGAATACCAAAGCGTTCTCGGTATTGTTTCGGAGTCAACGACATCTACTGAATAAAAGCCCTCCGCAAAGCCTGCTCGTCACGAAAGCCGGTGAGGTGGGCGATCCGCTTAAGGGGCATGTCACCGCTCTCCAGGTGTTGCCGCACGGCCTCTACCCGTAGTGATTGGACCCACTTGGCCGGTGTGGTGCCAAACTGCGACTGAAATTGGCGCGCGAACGTGCGTGGGCTCATGGCTACGACTTGTGCCAGCGTGCTCACATCCAGCTTGCGGGCAAGATGCGATGTCGCCCACGCGGGGAGATCCCGCATGCGCTTATCGTCGACCTCCTCTTGTTGAGCCAGGAGCGCGCTGTATTGCGCCTGGCTGCCGGGACGTCGCAGGAAGAGTACCATCTCGCGCGCAATTGTAGCTGCAACCGAGTGCCCGAGATCTTCCTCAACCAGCGCGAGAGCCAGATCAATGCCCGCGCTTACTCCCGCCGTGGTGTAGAACTTCCCGTCTTTGATGAAAATCGGATCTCGCTCTACCCTGAGATGTTCGAAGCGGCTAGCGAATAGATCACAATGCCGCCAGTGCGTAGCTACGCGTCTGCCATCGAGCAAGCCGGAAGCGGCGAGGATAAACGCTCCCGTGCAGACAGATGCAACGCGGCGGATGCGAGGAGCTCGCTCGCGAAGCCACTGCAGCAGTTCAGGGGACGGATGTTCAACAGAGCCGAGGCCTCCGACCACGATTAACGTGTCGATTGGATCCGCGTACTCGGAAAATCTGCAGGTAGCGCCAATGGAAAGCCCTCCCATGCTTTTGACCGTATCATCGGAAGTCGTAGAGAGGATCCGGAGCGAATAGTAGGGTTTGTCCTTGACCATGGAATAGATAAAGACGGAAGCAGGACCTGCCAGGTCAAGCACCTCAAAAGGAGACGCCACTAGAAAAGCGATGATCGGAGACCGCGAACGCATACTTCAATAAGGGTAGCATGGCAGGGTTTGCCCTAAATATGGCAGTTCTGCCAAATCGATGAGCGTGAAACTGGGGTCGGAGGGAGTGCAAATCCATTGATGGAGTTCTGTTGGTACAACAGGTCGAGCCGTCTTTCGCAGGGCGAGAAAGTGTATGTGGCTCGATCCCTCACTCACGCGGGCGTGCCACTCAGCCGACCGTAACCAGAGGAAAGGTGTGTCTATGGCAGCAAGCAAATCACTGTCAACGAAACAGAGCGTTCCGACACCTTCAGGGCGTATCAGCTACACCGAACAAGGTTCGGGGCCGGTTGCATTGTTTGTGCACGGCGAATTGCTGAACGGCTATCTCTGGCGTCACCAACAGGCGGGACTGTCTGGTGTTCGCCGCACGATAGCGGTCGACCTGCTCGCGCACGGAGACACCGACATCGCATCCGACCAGGATGTGTCGGTCACAGCAAATGCAAAGATGCTCAACGACTTTCTCGATGCGTTGAACATCGATAAGGTGGATGTCGTCGGAAATGACAGCGGCGGCGGCATCTCCCAAATATTCTCCGCTCTCTATCCGGAACGCGTTCGAAGCCTCACGCTCACTAACTGCGATACGCATGATAACTGGCCGCCCGAGGCATTTAAGCCTTTTGTCGCGATGGTGAAAGCTGGGGGGTTGCGCGGCGCGCTGGAGGCTATGCTGTCGGACAAGTCGATCTACCGCTCTCCCGATGCGTTGGGGCCGGCCTATGAGCATCCCGAAAAGGTGACGGATGAAACCATCGAAAGGTACCTCCGTCCGTCCCTTGCTACCGAACAGCGTACCCGTGACCTCGAACGCTTTGTCGGGGCCTTCGACAACAAACACACAGTCGCAATTCAACCGAAGCTAAAGAGCCTGAAGGCTCCCACTCTGATCGTCTGGGGAACCGACGACATCTATTTCGATGTGAAGTGGTCCCACTGGTTAGCCACGACGATTCCGGGAACAAAACGTCGCACGGAGTTTGAAGGTGCGAGAATTTTCTTTCCCGAAGAGCGCTCGGAAGACTTCAACCGTGAACTGCGCGAGTTCTGGAAGCAAACTGAACAATGACGAGGCCGACGGCATCGCTGCTGATGTCCTGTCAGGGACTGAGGCGAAGGCGACCGTCCTTCTGGTTCACACGTCAAACGCCTCACGAATCACTCAGGAGAAGAAATGACAACTCAAGTGCAAAAGGCCAAGCGCTTTCGCAATCTTCACGTTCCGGGCGAACCGCTCGTGCTGTTTAACATCTGGGATCCGGGAAGTGCCAAGGCTGTGGCAGAAACAGGCGCTAAGGCTCTCGCTACCAGCAGCTGGGCCGTTTCTGAGGCGAGTGGTTATTCGGACGGTGAACACACGCCGCTCACCTTCGCGATCGACAATCTTCGGCGGATCACGGAAGCGGTGGACCTGCCGGTGACGGTGGATCTGGAGAGCGGTTATGGAGACACGCCCAAGAAAGTGGGAGAAACAGTCGCTCTGGCCATCAAGGCCGGTGCGATTGGTTGCAACCTGGAAGACAGCTTCCCAGAGAACGGCTCCCTCCGGGAAACTAAGCACCAGGTTGATCGGATACGCCATGCTCGCCAAAAGGCCGATGAGACAGACGTTGCGTTCTTTATAAACGCAAGAACCGACGTCTTCATCCAGATATCGCAAGACGAACATGATGCATCCCTCGTAGCACAGGCGCTTCAGCGGGCACAAGCTTACGCAGAGGCAGGTGCGGATGGCCTATTCGTTCCTGGGTTGGCGGACCTAGCTTTGATCGCCGACCTAACGAAGGCTTCGCCCTTACCAGTCAACATCATGGTTAGCCAAGGCGCGAACATAACTGCGCTTGCAAAGCGAGGCGTCGCTCGAGTGAGCTTCGCTACTGATCCCTACGTCGTAACGATGAACGCCCTTCAAGAGGCAGCGCGCAAAGCGAGTCCCAAATAGAGGGATCGAATTGTGGAACCTGCAACAACCCCCACGATTCCTCCGAGTTGCGCCGGCTCGGCGGCTGGAGATGATTATGAAGAGAGAAATCATTCGGGTCGAACCCCTGTCCACGTACTTGGAGCGGTGGACAGCACCTACGTCGGCTGGCACGCGGCACGGCGATACGGTCTACGTCTCGGGGTTTCCGCCCTTCGATCCAGCCACCGGCGGAGGTCGTCAACGCCTCGATCGAGCGTCAACCCGAGCTCGTGTTGGAGCAGATGAAGCTTTGCCTGGAGACAGCGGGATCGTCACTCGACAATGTGCTCAAGTGCAATGTCTTCTGCACGTCGGTCGAGAAGTTTGCTGCTGTGAACGCGATCTACACTTGTTACTTCCCGCAACATCCGCCGGCGCGGATCTTCGTGAATGTTCCGGCTTGGCGTGGGCATTTCGACATCGAAATAGACTGTATCGCTGCTGTGAAATGAGGATGAACCCATGTTCTCGGTGATATTCGAGGTCCGTCCCAAAGCGGAGCAATGGGATGCGTATCTTGACAACGCCAAGATACTGAGGCGTGAACTAGAGCAGGTGGACGGGTTCGTCGACAACATCCGGTACCGCAGCCTGATGCGTGACGGCTGGATCCTGTCGCTCTCGGGCTGGCGCGATGAGAAAGCTGTCGTGCGCTGGCGCACGCGAATGCGGCATCACGAGGTGCAGGAAAAGGGCCGTTCGGAAATCCTCTCCGACTACCACTTGCGCGTTGGCCAAGTGATTCAGGATACCCGCGTGCCTGAGGGTCATGAGCTCCAGGAGCAGCGGCTGGACGAGACAGAGGTCGGCAAGGGCACGACAGTGACCTTGATTGACGGCAAGCGGTCGCCTGACTGGGTGAAGAGGTCAAAGCCTGAGGATGTCGCGAAGTGGCTGGGCTTCGTACCCGGTGCTAGCGGACTCGTAGCTTGGGATGTGTTCGATGCGGTCCTTGCGCCCGGCGACATTATCCTGATGCTGACCTGGCGAGATAAGGCGGCAGCCGAAGCTTTCGAGAAAACCGTGTTACTACAGGAGGGCGCGAGGCTTCGCCACGTACGCGTGGTGCGCGACTACGGCATGTTCGATCGGCGTGAAGCGCCGCAATACTACCCGGACGCAAAGGGCGCGCAGACACTCCATTCGTGATTCGGCTCGATGCCCATCACTCCACGATTCCGGTCGCCTCCGGGGCAAGGTCCGAAAACGAAGTTAGGCTGCGGATATCGCGCGGGCGCAGAGCAAATCAGGCGAACGGACGCGTCGAACAAGTTCCGGCCGCCGAGCCATACTGCGGTTCGTTGAGCGGGGAGGCATGATAATCACATGACATCAGGTGTCGTAGCGAGCGACGACCCGCTGGCCCACCAGGCATACCTGGGAGAGAACCAACTGCAGATACTCCGTAAATACGGCACGGAGCAGGCGGTCGGTGACGGTGACGTGCTGTTCGTCGACGGGGATCACACCTATGACCTCATCGTCGTGCTGGAGGGCTTCGTCAAGGTCGTGGAGGGCTACGGTAAGCCCGACTCGGACGTCATTGTCACGTACGGCCCGAATGAGTTCGTGGGAGAAATGGGTCTGTTGACGGGGCAGCGGGTGTTCTTGACAGGGGTCGCGTCCGGATCCGGGCGGATCCTGCGAATACCCGTCGAGAAGGTCCGGTCGATCATGACCGAGGAGCCCGACCTGTCGGAACTCATCCTGCGTGCCTTCCTGTTCCGACGTGCTTTGCTGACCACGAGGGGTTCTGGTCTGACCCTGGTGGGCTCTCGGTTCTGCGCCGGCACCCGGCGCTTGCTTGAGTTGCTTGCGCGAAACCGGCTGTCGTCTCGATGGGTCGAATTAGAAGGCTCTGCCGAGGTGGAGGCATGGCTGCAGGAGTTGCCGGTGCCGTCGGAAGATCTGCCGATCGTGCTGGTACCGGGCCATCGACTGCTACGTAACCCTTCTAACCGAGAGTTGCTCACCGCCCTTGGACTCACTGAGGTCGAGGAGGAGGCGAGCAATCGAGATGATGTGTGTGACCTGCTGGTGGTCGGCGGAGGGCCGGCCGGTCTGGCCGCAGCGGTCTACGGATCGTCTGAGGGGCTGACTACCACCCTCGCCGAAGACACGGCACTCGGCGGACAAGCTGGCACATCCACTCGCATCGAAAACTACCTGGGGTTCCCTGCCGGACTCTCAGGCGAAGAGCTCGCCGCCCGAGGAGCCCTTCAGGCCAAGAAATTCGGCGCCCGCATCAAGCTGGCCGCCCGTGCGACGCAATTGTCCTCTCGAGACGGCATTCACGCCGTCACCTTCGAAAATAGCGAGACGATCAGCGCGAAGTCGATCATCATCGCTACCGGAGCCCGATACAACCGGCTGCCATTAGACCGCCTGGCTCAATTCGAGGGCGCGGGTGTCTTCTATGCCGCCACTCAGATGGAAGCCCAGACCTGCGTCGGCCGCACCGCCGTTGTGGTCGGCGGCGGCAATTCCGCTGGTCAGGCAGCGATGTTCCTCGCACGAACCTGCGCCCGCGTCAACATCATGATCCGGGGTGACAGCCTGGCAAGCTCCATGTCCCGATACCTCATTGATCAGATTGAGCATCACCCGCTCATCGAGGTGCTGTCCAACACCGAGGTGACCCGACTGGTCGGGGACGCCCAGATATCAGCGGTGGAGATCCGTCACGCTGGAACTGGGGCGATGTCGATACTCGACACCTGCGGGCTGTTCGTGTTCATCGGCGCAAAACCAGCCACCGAATGGCTTGGCGGGCAGATAGCGGTGGACAAGCACGGGTTCGTCCTGACCGGCCCGGATCTTCCGCAAGACATCGTCCGCAAACTCGATCGACCGCCCCTGCTGCTGGAGACCTCTCGGCCTGGAATTTTCTGCGTCGGTGATGTCCGCGCCGGTTCGGTCAAACGCACTGCGACCGCGATCGGCGAAGGATCGATGGCGGTTCGGCTGGTGTTTGATCGACTACAGTCCACTGGTCTTGCCGCCACTGCTCCGCCAAGGCCAGGTGCAGCGGGCTGAATGGCCTCGATCGAGAATCTGCCTGTCTAGGTGCGGGCGCCTCCACCAAGCAGCACGCTATGCTCCGACGCGCGCCGGCCGCGAGCAGCACCGGCATCGCGGGAAGTGGCAACCCGATCTGCTCAGCGAACACCCAACCGAAGACGACCAGGTAGCCGTAGCGGACGAGCACGTCGACGAGGTCGTTCATGGACGTCAGGGGCAGACGGAGGCCGTCATGGCGGCAGGCTAGTCGCCGGCTCCCACGACGTCAAGGGGACACGTGGTCTGCCGTTGATGGCAGCACCCTTATTGTGCGCGGTGGGGTGGTGGTGGAGAAGCAGTAGCGCTCCCGACGCTAGTACGGGGCGTCCTTGGGCTTATCGCCCTATCCAAGCTCGCCATCCCGATCGGTGAGCCGCCCCGTATCCGACGACCGGTCCTTCCGTCTCGGCCGGCTCGAACGCTACTTCCGACAGCCTGGGGCCTCTCGGATCAAGATCGGTGATCTCTTCGGGATGCGAGACCGGGGAGACGTGATCCGAGCGCCGGGCGACCGCTCGCGGCGAGACCGTCGGGTGACAATTTCACCGGCTCTGCCGCCGTACCTCACAGGTTCAAAGTTGCGTGGGAACCCGGGCGCCTCCGATCCACGCTTCTCCGCACGACCACATCGCCGCCCCGAGCAGCACCACATCTTTCAGCAAAAACTGGCCAGGTAGAGCGGACAATGCCGGGAACCCACCGAGGCTTGGTTCCCACCCTGGGGTCGACAGCAAGAAAGACAGCGTGGTCAAAAACATGAGCACGGCGGCAGCGCTACCAACCGCAGATGCCCTTGCCGACCAGTGTCGGAGGCCAATCAGAATCGCGATGGAGACCTCGACAATGCCTAGTGCAGCCGAAAACTGCCGAACCGTCAGAAAGCCATACATCCAACTCATCAAAGGGCTATTCGCGACAAGGGGCTGTATCCCTTTTGCCTCGTATTCTGTAAACTTCATCAGCCCTATCCAACCGATCACGAGGACCAGCCCATAACGAAGCAGTAGTTCTCCGACTGCCTGTGCTGTTGAGCCGCCTTCTCGGTTCATGCGACCTCCCTTTCGCGCCTTTTCGGATCGTCGCTCGGGAGCGTGACGGACGCTGGCACACTCGAATGCCGCCCGATTGGCACGCCCATCTGACTCCAACGATTCTTCTATTAACGCTCTTAGCCGGAATTCCCGATATGGCCTGATTTTCGCCTCCCCCTCATGCTGCTGAGAGTGCCGCGCGCCCTCCAACCAGCTGTTCCGCGCGTTCTGGCCTGCGGAACCGTCTGCTCCGAGGCTTTGCCTCGTCCAGCCGCCTCCTTCCGAGACACCCCCACCGACTTGGCCTCCGCTTTCCCTCCCTCCCACGCTGTCCGCCCGATCAGGTCGGATGCCACGCGAGTCGCTCGATGCGCCAGGATGATCTGCCAAACAGGTGGCGTGTCAGAGCGTAGCCAACGTTAGCCCCCTCTGGCGGCGGCCGCCCCGTCCGTGGGCCCGAGCAACAGGACATAAGGTGCCAGACTCGGACGCGGAACGCCGCAGGAGCCGATGCCACAGTCGTCCCAGGAGCCTTAGGCACAGCGGGCGTTCCGCTGTGCTTACTGTCAGCATTCCTACTTGACAGCGACGGCCGGGCTCGCTTAAGGTTCCCGCGCATTCCGCTCCGGGCCGGTCGACTACGGGGAGGCTCAGGATGCGCTCAGGCTCCTGTCCGCGGCAGACGTCGCCACAGACTGGGCCGTCCCGTTCCAAGAGCCGGGCGATATGCTCCTTGTTCCCGCTCGTTGTTGCGCTGATCCTGCTCTTGCCGATCGCCTTTGCGGTCCCTCCCGATCCATCGTGGATCGCTGGAATCTACGATGGTGCTGACGATGACGATGACGACATCGTGATCCTTGTCTACGAAACCACAGCTGCCAACGCGGCAGCGATGTCGCAGGTTTCCCCGCTTACTTGCCTATATAAAGTGCGGCTCGAGGGCGTCGTCCACGGCTTACATAGCCGCGAATTCACTCGGGGCCCTCGGTCGCCTCCTATCCCAGGGTTCCCGGTATCCGCTCAGGTTTCAATCTCTTGCCCGACTACACGCATACTGCCTCACGCACGGAAGTTTCAGCTTCGTGCGGGTCGATCACTGCGTTCCATTTATTCCGATTGGCCAATCCTCGGCGACCTTCAAGTTTTGGCCTGGGTGCGTCAGGAACCGTCCTCGCCCGCCGCCATTAGCCGATCAAACCCGAAAGAGATTGCCACGTCAGAAGAGGATAACTTCCGGGCGACCGTATCACACCTAGGCCGGGACCCTCCGGGGACGAGCGCGCGCCTAATCTCGTCGACGCTCTTATTCAATAACCAGCTCACGAAGGAGGAGACACCGTGACCACCCTTCGCTCGTTGCTGTGGCCTGGCTCCTGGGGCGGCCGACGTCTGAGTCTGCCACTTTATGTCACAGGTAGATGCCCCGCGCAGCCGGGGCTCCGTAAAGCGCCCAGTCACATCGGAGGAACGCCAATAATCCGGCGCCGACTACTCGTGCTGTGTCTGCTCGCGATGCTGCCCGCGCTGGCCATGGCCCTGCCGCTCCCCGCCGGCGCCGAGGATTCCGGCAAGGTCGTCAGTGTCCGCTGCGACAGGGGCAAGACGATCACCGACGCGCTCAGCGAACACCGTGGCCCGCTGACCATCCAGGTCGTCGGGACGTGCCTCGAGCACGTCGTTGTCCAGCGCAACGACGTCACCCTCGTGGCTGGCGCGCCCGGCGCGGCGATTCAGGGGCGAGATCTCACCGTGGACACGCTCACGGTCACCGCCGATCGCTTCGTGCTCGATGGGCTCAATGTGAGCGGCGGCCGCAACGGCGTCGTCGTGACGGGCGGCAGCCAGGCCCAGCTTCGCAACTGCAGCCTCCGCGGTGGCGGCAGCGGCATCGCGGGCGGCATCGGCATCCTGTTCTCCCAGGGCGCGAGCGGCAGCGTGGACCGATGCGAATCGAGCGGAAACCCGGCGGACGGCATCATGCTCGATGGGGCCATTGCCACAATCACCAACAGCCGGTTCGTGGGCAACGCCCGCAATGGCGTGTTCGTGTTCGGCGGGAGCACCGGCCGTATCGGCCTGACGAACAGCTTTGCGCCCGGGCCGAACAGCATCAGCGACAACGGTGCCAATGGCATCCACGTGACGCTTGGCTCGCTGGGGATCATCATGGGCAACACCGTGACGGGCAACGGGACTAACCCCGCCAGCGCGCTGGGCCGCTTCGGTGTTCTCCTATTCCACTCGCGGGCGGATATCCCCGGCGGCAATACGATAGCCGGGAATTTCGGCCCGGGAATTGCCCTCAGCGCGTCGAGCGCGGTCATCGGCGACCCCGCCTTCGGTCCCTCCGTCAACGTCATCCGCGGCAACTCGACGGCTGGGCCATCGCAGGGTCTTGCACTCGTCTTGGGTTCGGCGGCCGTCCTGCGGAACGCCACAGTCGACGCAAACAACGGGGCCGGCGTGGGAATCGCTGGCCGCTCCATCCTCTCGGTGTTCTCGGGGACCATCACGAACAACACTGTCAACGGCCTGCAGCTGAGTCAGGGCAGCGCGGTGCTGTTCCAGCCCGTAACACCACTGGCCAGCTTCAGCGGCAACACCGGCGTCGATCTCAAGTGTCTGGACGGCGAGTCGAGCTTCACCGGCCCGCTCGGCGGCAGCCCGACCATCGACTGCACGGGGTTCTAGCGATGGGCCTTCGTCGCGTCGCAGTCGTGGCCGTGGGCCAGCCGCGAGATCTCCTGACCACCCTCACGCCGGCGGGCTGTCTGCCACCGGCGACGGGGAGGAGCTAGATGTCGCGCCGGCTCGTGGTGATCAACGTGATGCTCGGTCTCATTTGCCTGGCGTTTGGCGTCGGCATCGTGCGCTCCCTCCTCGTCAAACCTCCACTCCCGGATGCTCTCGCCGCGCGCACCGCCGTCGCCGCCGCGCCCTCCGTCATCCCCGCTCCGAGTGAGCCGGGGTCGGAGACGTACGCCGCCATCGCTGCCCAGAACCTGTTCAATCCGGGCCGGAGCGCGACGGCATCGACGACGGCGGTGGCCGCGGTCAAGCCCATACTCCACGGCATCGTGATCGAGGGCTTGAAGAGCCGGGCCTTCCTCGAGGATCCGTCGGTCAAGCGCGTGAGCGGTTATTCTGTGGGCGATCCGGTGGCGGGCGGAAAGTTACAGAAGATCTCTGACGATCGAATAGTCATCGCGCAACCAGAGGGGCTCGTCGAGGTGCTGCTGCGGGATCCGGCCAAGCCGCGGCTGGCCCCGCCGGCTTCCGTCGCTCCAGTCGCGACGGGAGCGCCACGCCAACCCGCACCCGGACAACAGGGGCCCTCGCCTGCGCCAGGACAGTTCGTGCCCGTGCAGGTCGTGCCGGCACACGTGGCATTGCCGCCAGCCGGCGTGACCTCGGGACAGGCCATCACACCGGCGCATGAGCAGGTCCTGGGACAGGTGCTACCGTCCGATGCGCCGGGCAACCAGCCGCCAGCCATTCGCTCACAGGGCCGGCGGCGTGCCGCTGCGCCGGGGCAGCCCGCCAATGAATAGCAGGAAGGTCTGGGCGGGAGTCACCCTAGTGGCAAAGGCGCTCTCGTCCCGCGCGCCGCCACCACCGCCGCCCGTTCCTGCTAAGGTGGGCGCTCCGGCGATCGTCTTCAATTTCGACGACGCCGACGTCGAGGTGGTGATCCAGGCCGCGGCGGAGCTCGTGGGGTTCAACTAGGTGCTGGCTCCGGCCGCGCGCGGGCTTAGGTCACCGGACCAACCATCAGTCACATCGCCAGAGCGCAGGAAACATAACGCCTCGGACTCGCCCCACGAGCCGCGGTGCGTCATGACGACCCTCGCCCAGGAGGATCTGCCCCAAGACACGGAGGTGCTCCGGACGCTGGTACGCCACAACCGCGTGGAACTGCCGGGCCTGGGCCCGTATCCCTGCGCGGGCGCCTATGCGATGGTGACCCAACCAGGCAGTATTCGCGTTGGGGATCCGGTGCGGACCTAAGGAACTCCACAGCAGCGGGCGCGATACATCCTGCAACGTGGCGCAGATTGACCGCGATTCCCCAGGCTGGCCATGGCCGCTGCAGCGGACGTGAAAGTGGGTAGCGTCGTACGCGGCTCGGAGAACTTCACGAGCCAACAGGGCGCGGTATACCCGCCCGGGATCTGTGCGGAGACGGTCGGCTCCACGGGCGTCTTCCTCGGCAAGGTCACGATACCACCGGGGAGTCGCACGAAGGCGCATCTCCATGAGGCCCACGAATCCGCCTACTGCATGCTGGGCGGTGAGGAAGTCGAAGTGTTCACTGGCGATCGGCTTGAAAACCGCGCGGTTGTCCGCCCTGGTGACTATTGGTTCATTCCCGGCAAGGTGCCGCACATCGCCGTCAATCGCGGCACGACACCGGCCGTGTTCATCGGCGCTCGCAAGGAGCCCACGGCGAAGGAAAGCCAGGTCATGCGGCCAGAGCTGGACGCGCTGGTACCGTAAGAGACGAGACCGACAATTACGCTGTCCCGGCGATGCTTGCGCCGGCGTGCGCTCCTCGTGCACGATGCGGTCTCCCACCTTCGCAACCCGAACACCAGGAGACAGAGTCATGATCAAGGTCAGCGTGATGTATCCCAATACCCCCGGGGCTCGATTCGACCACGCATACTACCGGGACAAGCATATGCCGCTCGTAAAGAAGAAGATGGGCGATAGCTGTAAGTCCTACACGGTGGACAAAGGACTTGCCGGGGGAGCTCCCGGTGCGCCGGCCACCTACGTCGGCATGTGCCACATCTTCTGTGAGTCGGTCGAGGCGTTTCAGGCCGGTTTCGGCCCGCACGCGAAGGAGATCATGGCGGACATTCCCAATTACACTGATCTGTCGCCTATCATACAGATCAGCGAAGTAGTTGTTGGCTGAACCTCCAAATCGGGGTAATCATGCCGTCACGTGTCGCCCCATTCGCAGGCTGGCTGCGCTCTTCCCTTATCATCGTCCCGGCCGACGCTGGCGCTGGTCAGGCCCGCGGGGGTTTCTATGGTGATTGTCACGGCGTCGCTGGCGCGGATGCTCCTCGTCGTCCTCCTCCTGCTGACGCCCGTGGTCCGCGGCGAGGCGGCGGATCAGAAGGCGTCAGTTCCGCAACAAGCGCCGGCCCCGGCCCCGCTGGCGTCTCCGGTGATCCCGCTCGCGGAGGTGGCGTCGCGGGCCACGGAGGTGGAGGCACTCGTGCGCACCTTCGAGGTGCTGGGGGCCGCGAGCCGCAAGATCGCGGCGGTCCAGAGCCAGCTTCCCGCGGAAAGCGCTCGTCTCGAGCTGGAACTCCAAAGGACGCTGCGCATTCTGCGGGGGCACCCGACGCTCGTGTGGCTCGAGGGAGCGCAGGAACTCTGGAGGGAGTGGCAGCGCCCGCTGACGACTTGGCTCCATGAGCTCACGCGGCGGGCCACGCAACTCCAGGGCGGCCTGACCCGCCTGGCGGACGAGCAACAGACGTGGACCCAGACCCAGGACGCCGCGCGGGCCGCGAGGGCGCCGGAGCCGATCCTCCAGCAGATCGCCGAGGTTCTCGCCGCAATCGAGCAGGCGCAGAAAGCCCTCCTCGCCCAGCGCGCCACCGTGCTCGACCTCCAGCGCCGCGTCGCCCAGGGGGTATCCCGCTGCCAGACGGCGCTGGCGCAGATCGACGAGGCGCAGAAGGAGGTGCTGCAAGGGCTCCTGGTGCGGGACCACCCGCCGCTCAGGAGCGGCGAGTTGTGGGGTGCGTGGCCCCAGGGTTTCCGCCGCGTCCGCGACAACGCCGCCAGCTGGTGGGTGGGAATCACTCTGTCCCTGCGCAATCCCGCCGAGGGCGGCGCACCGAGTGTGGTCTTGTTCTTGGTTCTGGCCGTGCTGCTGTGGGCGGCGCGCGGCCGGGTACGTCGGGAGGCGGCCGCTGAAGAGGCCCCGTCGTTCGGGGCCGCGGTGTTCGATCGTCCCTTCTCCGCCGCGCTGTTCATCGCGGTGGCCGGCCACTTCTTCGTGTATGGGGCCGCTCGCCCCGTGGTGCGGGACCTGTTCCAGGTTCTACTCGTGGTCCCGGCGATCCGCCTGACCACGCCGGTCGTGGACCCGAGGGTGGTCCCCGGCCTGTTCATGCTGGGGACGCTGTTCGTCCTCGATACCGTCCGGCGTGTCCTGGTCGACGGGCTGGTCTTCGAGCCGGCGCTCCTGGCGCTGGAGATGCTCGCGGGCATCCTGGCGCTGGGCTACGCGCTGTGCAGCGGGGACCTCCGGCGCCCCCCCGCCGGGGTGAGGGAATCGGAGCGGCTGAGATCCCTCCGGGTGGGGGTCGGCCTCGTTCTGCTCCTGTTCGCCGCCACGCTGGGGGCCACGCTCCTTGGGTATCTGCGCCTGGGGCGGTTGCTGGCCTCGGGCGTGCTGGGCAGCGCCTACGCGGCGCTGATTCTGAGCGCGATCATCCGAGTGTTGACCGTCGTGGCGGCGCTGGTCTTGCGTATGTGGCCGGTCCGCCTCCTAGGCATGGTCCGGCACCACCGCGACCTGCTGGAGCGCCGGACCCACCGCGTGCTGGTCTGGCTCGCGGTTGGCGTATGGACCCTCCGATCACTGTCCTACGTCGGCCTGCTGGGGCCGGTGTGGGTTCTGGGGCAAAGCCTGCTGGCCGCCAAGGTGGAGCGGGGCGCGCTCAGCATCTCCGTCGAGGACGTCCTGGCCTTCGTCCTCACCCTGTGGGTGGCGTACCTGCTGTCCGCCTCCGTCCGCTTCGCGCTGGAAGAGGACGTGTACCCACGCATCGGCATCGCGCGCGGCCTGTCCTACGCCCTCTCGAGCCTGCTGAACTACGGGCTCCTCACCCTCGGATTCCTGGCGGGCCTGGCGGTGCTGGGCCTGGACCTCACCAAGCTGACCGTCCTGGCCGGCGCGTTCGGCGTCGGCATCGGCTTTGGGCTGCAGAGCATGGTCAACAACTTCGTCTCGGGCCTGATCCTGCTCTTCGAGCGCCCGATCCACGTGGGCGACATCATCGAGGCGGGCGATATTCAGGGGACTGTGCGCCGGATCGGCATCCGCGCCAGCGTGGTGCGCACCTTCAGCGGGGCCGAGATCATCGTCCCCAACGCGCAGCTCGTCACGGACCGGGTGACCAACTGGACGCTCAGCGATCGGCAGCGGCGCATCGACCTGCCCGTGGGCGTGAGCTACAGCGCGCATCCGAAGAAGGTCATGGAGATGCTGGAAACGGTGGCGCGCGCGCACACCCACGTGCTGTGGCAGCCGGCGCCGCAGGCGTTCTTCACGGGCTTCGGCGACAGCTCGATCAATTTCGAGCTGCGGGCCTGGACGGATCAGTTCGAGCAGTGGTTCCAGATCCGAAGCGAGCTGGCCACGGCCGTGTACGATGCGGGGCACGCGGCCGGGCTCTCGTTCCCCTTCCCCCAGCGCGAGGTGCGTCTGCTTCAGGACCCCTCGGCCCGGCCCGCTGCGGGCCCGGTACCTTCCACGTGATGAAGGGCTTGCGGCCAGTTCGACAACATGTCGCCGCGTCACCATTTCATTCGGGCCCCGGCGGACATTCCCGTCGCACCGTCCGTTACGGTCAATTCCATCGTCGCGGTCGAGGGTGACGGGCCGGTGCTACCACGCTGCTACCAGATCGCTTCGGTTTGTTAGGTTTGGCTCGCCTTTGGCATCCTGAGAACGTGGTTCGGTCAACTGCGCTTCCAGATCCAGTTCCTCTTCCCGACGAAGTAGACAAAAAAGGAGACAACACGGATGAAGAAGCTGCGCGTGGTTCTGGGCTCGCTGTGTGCGGCCGTCACTCTCCTCGCGGCCAGTGGGGCCCTCGCGGCGGAGCCGGCGCGCAAGCCGAACATTCTCTACATCGTCGCGGACGACCTCGGCTGGAAAGACGTCGGATTCCACGGCTCCGACATCAGAACGCCGAACATCGACCGGCTCGCCCAGACCGGTGCGCGTCTCGAACAGTTCTACGCCCAGCCGATGTGCACGCCGACGCGCGCCGCGCTGATGACGGGACGCTATCCGTTCCGGTACGGGCTGCAAACCGCGGTCATCCCGTCGGGCCATACCTACGGGCTGCCCACCGATGAATGGCTCCTGCCGCAGGCGCTCAAGGAAGCGGGCTATCAGACCGCGATCATCGGCAAGTGGCACCTCGGCCACGCCGACCGCAAGTATTGGCCCCG
>Ga0137407_10001048_pt1 | contig 18151 bp, 18 predicted proteins | sample CZOMad2_2_16fung_FD_108410 | JGI IMG/M metagenome (GOLD analysis project Ga0137407, IMG submission 108410) | Vadose zone soil fungal communities from Angelo Coast Range Reserve, California, USA - CZOMad2_2_16fungal (Illumina Assembly) | ecosystem: Environmental > Terrestrial > Soil > Vadose... | reverse complement strand
TCTCAGCGGCCTTTTGTTCGACCGCCTGAGGCGAGTCGCCGGTGAGCGCGGCGCGTTCCCGGCCAAAGTCGCGGCCAAGGAGCGCGCGACTTCGATCTCGCGATCCAAGACATCCTCGAGACGGCGGCGCGCATCCTGGTCCATGGCTTTACTTCAGCCCGCGTTCGAACTGCAACAGTTTATCGGCGACCCGACCGGCATCGATCTGGTAATTGCCGGAATTGACGGCCTGTTTCACCGCCGCTACCTTCGATGCGTTGACCACCGGTGCTTTGGCGACGGCCTCTTCGATCTTCTGCAGGGAACGGGCGGAGTTGGTCAGGGTGACGGTATCGCCTGTCTTTGACGCAGCGGTGCCCGCGGCCGGAGCCTCGCCCTGCGCCTTGTCGGCAACGGCGCCGTTGCTGTTCGAGCCCTTGATGGGTGCGACCGGCTCGGCCGTTGAATATGCGCTGATTTTGTCAGTCACCGAAATTCTCCTAGGGCTTTGAATCGGCCCATGCCATCTTATCGTCAGGGTTCGGATTAACTTTAGCGATCGCGCCTCGAGTTCCACCCTCAGGACTAGTTATCGACTGTGACGCGCTTCACTGAAGGGCTATTGAGAAACTATTTCCACTACCTGTTCAGAGCGCGCAATCCCCTCCACGATTTTGCCGGAGGATAGATTTTCCACTCTAACTCGTTGATTGATAAAACCATCACTCAGTGCCTTGCCGGCCATGCGCACGCTCATGCCCCTTAAGTCTGCGACCAAGGTCACCGATTGGCCGCGTTGTACCGCCCTGGCGGCCACCAATTGCTGATTGGTCAGGAAGGCGCCGCCTGAGATCGGCCGGCCGGCGGTCAGTCCCACCGCGATGGCGGGATCATCCAGGAAGCCGGGCGGCAGCTCGGAAATATCGTGCTGCTCCACCCGCAAATCCGTGGCCTTGAGAACGCTGCCCACCACGATGGCGTGCGCAGCAACCACTGCCGACGAGGTACCGATGATTCTGACCTGCACGTATAGATGCCAGGGCTTGGCGTTCTGACAGCGCAGTTCGATCATGACCCGATCGCGCATGTGACGGGCGGAGGCGAGTGCCGCCCCGACCGGCCGATTGCAACGCTCCAACCGCAGATGCGGTTCGATCGGACCCACCAACAAGCGCTGCCGGTCGGTCAGCGGCGGCAATTGCGCCGCCGCTTGGGACTTGGCCAACGCTTCCAGCTCTGAAATGTTCTGGAGATCAGGCACCGACTCGGACACCGGAGCCGTGGCCGGCACGGCCGCGAGCAGCGGCATCACCGCGAGGCTCATGCCGAGTATCCAGTGACGATATTTTGGCGCTGTTCGCATCTTGCTTTATGGCTAGCAAGCGGCATGCCACGCCGGACGTCGCGGCGACAGACTTTGAGGACGGAGCGAGAACCGGGGCGGCGCGCCATGACTTCCCGGCCCCCGCCGACATTGCCGCCATGACGGCTGCCGGCGGCAATTCTTTGCCGCGTGCCGCGCAGAGATCACGCGGCGTGCAATACCCGCTGCGCTTCTATGCCGCCAATTCGCGTCGTAAGGCCGATTTTGTGCGCCGAACGGGTTTGGCACAGCTCTTGCTACAGGTATCCCTCGAGGAGCAAACCAGTATGTTCGAGAATATTTTCGGTATCCATGAGCAAGCGCTGCTGCTGCACGGGCAGCGGGTCGGCGTATTGGCCACGAACCTTGCCAATGCGGACACCCCGAACTACAAGGCGCGCGACATCGATTTCAGCGAGGTGCTGGCCCACAACGGCGACGCGCCGTTGCCGCTGCAGATTACGCAGGCGGCGCATATCACCTTCAATGACGGGGAACTGCCCGCCGGCGAATTGAAGTACCGCAATCCGTATCAGGCTTCACTCGACGGCAACACCGTGGAAATGCCCGTGGAGCAGGCGGCCTTCTCCGAGAACAACGTCCGGTACCAGGCTAGCTTGATGTTCATCAACCAGACGATAGCGGCGCTGCAGTTCGCGATTGCCGGGCAGTAGCCAAGACCAAGGATCAGACAATGTCCCTATTCAATGTATTCAACGTGTCCGGAAGCGCTCTGAACGCGGAAACCATCCGGTTGAACACCACGGCCAGCAATCTCGCCAATGCCGAAAGTGTGAGCGGCGATTCGAGCAAGATCTATCGCGCACGGCACCCGGTGTTCCAGGCGATGATGAATACTTCAGATGCCGGCTTCGGCGGGCAGGACGCCGCGACGGGAGTACGCGTGCTCGGCGTGGTGGAGAGCCAGGCGCCGCCGTTGATGCGCTATCAGCCGGACAATCCGCTGGCCAACAAGGACGGTTACGTCTTCACGTCGAACGTCAATTCGATCGAAGAAATGACCAACATGATTTCGGCCAACCGCTCCTTCGCCACCAATATCGAAGCCATCAACACCGCACGCGATTTGCTGCTCAAAACCATCTCGATGGGACGCTGAGCCCCAAGGTACACATCATGGTAGTCAACGGAACACAACCCACCAACCCCGCCGGCACGGGATCGACCGCCGGGACGGGCGCCACCGACGGTACCGGCTCGACCACAGGTACGGGTTCGGCCGCGAGTTCAACCACCCTCGGCGGGGCCAATTTCCTGACGCTGATGTTGGCGCAGTTGAAGAACCAGGACCCGACGAGTCCGATCGACAGCAATACCTTCCTCACCCAGCTGGCCCAGCTCAGCGAAGTGCAGGGCATCACCCAGCTGAACACGTCGTTCAGTACGCTGTCGGGTTCGCTCACTTCGAGCCAGGCGCTGCAAGCCTCGTCGTTGCTGGGACATCACGCGCTGGTGAGCAGCACCACGGCCAGCCTGGCGGCGAACGGCACCGTTACCGGCGCCGTGCAAGTTCCCCAGACCACATCGCAGGTGGTTCTCAGCATCACCGACAGCAGCGGCGTGCTGGTGCGGCAAATCGGTCTCGGCGCACAGTCGGCGGGTCTGGCGAGTTTCGCGTGGGACGGCAAAGACGCCAATGGCACCGCGGCACCCGCAGGACAGTACACCTTGACCGCGCAGTACGCGGGCGCCGTTTCCGGCAGCACGGCGGCGACGACGCTGGTCGGCGGCACGGTCGAGAGCGTCAGCATGGGCGCGGGCTCGACCGGATTGACCTTGAACATCGCCGGCGTCGGCAGTGTGCCGTTCAGCAGCGTGCAGCGGATTTCCAATTAACGAATCGATTCAGGAGCACACATGGCAGCTTTCAGCATAGGGTTATCGGGATTGACGGCGGCGAGCTCGGATCTTGACGTCACGGCCAACAACGTCGCCAACGCGGACACGGTCGGCTTCAAGGATTCCCGCGCCCAGTTTGCCGACGTATACACACAGGGCGCGGTGAACCTCAACACCTCCGTGGTCGGCGAGGGCGTGCGTCTCGCAGCCACCGCGCAGCAATTCACGCAGGGCAATATCAGCACCACGTCCTCGAACCTGGACATGGCGGTCAGCGGCGACGGCTTCTTCACGCTCAAGGACGCGAACGGCTACGTGTACTCGCGCAACGGCCAATTTTCCGAGGACAAGGCCGGCAACGTGGTCAATGGCACGGGACAGGCACTGCAAGTCTATCCGCCCACGGCCGCGGGTGGATTCAACACCGGCGCGCTCACCAACCTCAATCTGCAGACGGCCCAGAGCGCTCCTCTGGCCACCACCACGGGGTCGGTGATTTTGAACCTCCCCACGAGCTCGACCGTTCCGACCGTGGCGCCGTTCGACCCCACCAACTCGGCAACCTACAACCAGTCCACGTCGACGACGGTGTACGACTCGCTCGGCACGGCGTATCCGGCCACGTTCTTCTTCACCCAGACCGCGACGCCCAATCAGTGGACGGTGAACGTGACCGTCAACGGGACCCAGGTCGGCGCCGCCCAGACGCTGACGTTTTCCAACACGGGTGCGGTGTCCGTACCGGTGAGCGGCACTCTGGCCTTCAACGGCTTCACCCCGCCGGATGGCGCGCAGGTGATGAACATGAATTTCAACTTCGGCGGCACCACGCAGTACGGCGGCAGTTTCGGCGTGACGTCGATCACTCAGAACGGTTACGCCACCGGCCAACTCAGCACGGTCGCCATCAACTCCACCGGAGTCGTGTCCGCCGTGTATACCAACGGCCGTTCCACGCAGCTCGGGCAACTCGCCCTCGCGAACTTTCCGGATCCACAGGGATTGAAACAGCTGGGCGACACGAATTGGGCTGAGACATTCACGTCCGGCAACGTCATTCAGGGTACGGCGGGATCCACCGGTTTCGGCAACATTCAATCGGGCGCTCTCGAGAGCTCGAATGTGGATCTGACCACGCAATTGGTCAACATGATCACGGCGCAGAGGAGCTTCCAGGCGAATGCGCAGGTCATCACGACGGCCAATCAGCTGTCCCAGACCGTCATCAATATCGCGCATTGATCATGGACAGAGGGCTATACGTGGCGATGACCGGCGCGAAGCAAATCATGCAGGCGCAGGCCGTGAACAACCACAACATCGCGAACTCGAGCACCATCGGCTTCCGGGCGGATTCCGTGTCGTTCGACAGCGAGCCGATCTATGGACCGGGCTACGCCACGCGCGTCAACGCGGTGGCCGGCGATGCGGGCACGGATTTCTCCAACGGCGTCATGCAAAGCACGGGCCGGGACCTCGATATCGCGGTCAACGGCAGTGGTTTCATCTCCGTCCTCGGCAGCGACGGCAAAGAGGCCTATACGCGTGCCGGGGACCTGCGAGTCACCACGACGGGGGCGGTCACGACGGCCGGCGGATTGCCGGTGTTGACCGAGTCCGGTCAACTGAACATACCGCCTTCGACTCAGGTAACCATCGGCGGCGACGGCACGGTATCGGTGGTGCCCCTGGGGTTGGCGCCGGCCGCCAGCTCGCCGATCGATCGCATCAAGCTGGTCAATCCGCCGACCAAGGATTTGCAGAAGGGCGACGACGGGTTACTGCGCCTCAAGAGCGGCGGCAAAGCCAAGACCGATGAGAACGTGACCGTGACGTCCGGCATGCTGGAATCGAGCAACGTCAATGCCGCCCAGTCGCTGATCAGCATGATCGAGCTGCAGCGCCTGTACGAATTCCAAATCAAGAGCATCAACTCGACCGATCAGAACGAACAGAGCGCCGAGCGCCTGATGTTGACCTCCGGCGCGTGATGCTGACCTCAGAACCAATCAAGGAATACCCATGAATCTCGCACTATGGGCCGCAAAAACCGGTCTCGACGCTCAAAACACCCGGATGTCCGTCATTGCCAATAACCTGGCCAACACCAGCACGACCGGCTTCAAGGCAGGACGGGCGGCATTTCAGGATCTGATGTACCAGAATATCCGTCAGGTCGGCGCACAGAGCACGCAAAATACGCAGTATTCCACCGGCCTGACGCTGGGCACCGGCGTGCGCATCGTGGCCACCGAAAAGGACTACACCCAGGGCAGCGTCCTGCAGACCAACGGCAGCCTGGACATGGCCATCAACGGGCGCGGATTCCTGCAGATCACATTGCCCGACGGCACGATCGCTTATACGCGCGACGGCTCTTTCTCCTTGGATTCGCAGGGCAATGTAGTGACCGCGAGCGGCTATCCTCTGCAGCCCGCCATTACGGTCCCGGCCGGCTCGCAGTCCGTCACCATCGGGAGCGACGGCGTCGTGACCGTAGTTCCTCCGGGCAATGCCAAGGCCACCCAGGTGGGTCAGGTTCAACTGGCCGACTTCATCAATGTGGAGGGTTTGCAGCCCGCCGGCAATAACTTGCTGCTCGAGTCGGCGGCCAGCGGCGCTCCGCAGGTGGGCACGGCGGGCACCAACGGACTGGGCAGTATTGCGCAAGGCACGCTGGAGACCTCCAATGTGAACTCCGTGTCGGAGCTGGTCTCGATGATCGAATGCCAGCGTTCCTATGAAATGAACTCCAAGGCGATCAGCACCACCGATCAGATGCTGCAATTCCTGACGACCAACGTATGACGCGCCAAACCCGTCCGGCCAGGATCCCTGCGGCGGCCTTAGGTGCCGTGCGCGCGTCGGCAGCACCGTGGTTGGCGCTGCCCTGTCTCTTTTGCATCACCGTGCTGCCGGCCTGCGGCCTGTTGCCGGCGCGTGAACACGGCCCGGAACCGGTGGTCACGCGGAGTTTGCCGCCGCCCACGCCCCGCACCGATGGGGCGATTTATCAGGCGGGACAGCAAATGGAACTGTTCGCCGATTTGAAGGCACGCCGAGTGGGCGACGTCCTCACCATTCGCTTGACCGAATCGACCAATGCCAGCAAGAACGCGATCACGAAGACCACCAAGACGACTTCCGTGGCCAATACGGGGCCGACCCTCTTCGGCAAGACCATCACCGCGGCCGGGGTACCGATTTACACCACCACCCTGAACGGCGCGGATACCTTTGACGGCGAGGGCTCGAGCACTCAGGGCAATAGTCTGGCCGGCAGCCTCACGGTGACGGTGACCGAGGTGCAGGCCAACGGCAATTTGGTGGTTCAGGGCGATAAGACTCTGAGACTCAACCAAGGCGACGAATTCGTGCACGTCGCCGGGGTGATCCGGCCGGCGGACATCGCCACGGACAATACGGTTACCTCCGACAAGCTCGCAGATGCGCACATCAGTTACTCCGGCAAGGGCGTCATCAGCAGCGCCAATCGAATGGGTTGGTTGGCGCGGTTCTTCAATTCCGCGTTTGCTCCGTACTGAGCCATGCACGTGTCCGTTTCCAAACGAATCCCGGCCAAACGAGTCCCAGCCATGCAAGCCCTGGCGACGCGAATTCTGGGGGTTGCGATTCTCCTGCTGATGACTGCCTCTCGGGCGCCGGCCGAACGCATCAAGGATATGGCCCAGGTCCAGGGTGTGCGCACCAACCAACTGGTGGGTTATGGGTTGGTGGTCGGCCTCGACGGCAGCGGCGATCAAACCAGTCAGGCCCCCTTCACCGTGCAATCGCTGAAGAACATGCTGGCGCAGCTCGGGGTCACGGTTCCCGCGAACGTCAATCCGCAGCTCAAGAACGTGGCGGCGGTGTCCGTGCACGCGGTCATGCCGGCCTTCGTCAAACCCGGTCAAACCATCGACATCACCGTCAATTCCATTGCGAACGCCAAAAGTTTGCGCGGCGGCTCGCTGCTGGTCACGCCCTTGCACGGACTCGACGGTCAGATCTACGCAATTGCCCAGGGCAATCTCATCGTCAGCGGCTTCGGCGTGGAAGGCAACGACGGTTCGAAGCTCACCGTCAATGTGCCGAGCTCCGGCCGCATTCCCAACGGCGCCACCGTCGAGCGCGCCGTCGCCTCGCAGCTGTCGCAAGGCGACTCGATAGTATTGAACCTGAACGAACCGGACTTCACCACCGCCACGCGAGTGGTCGCGAGCGTGAACAAGGGCATGGGCGACGGCATCGCCACCATCATGGACGGCGGCTCGGTGCGCGTGCGCGCGCCGCTCGACATCACTCAGCGGGTCGCATTTCTCTCGACGGTCGAGAATCTGCAGGTGGAACCGGGCAGCGCCTCTGCCAAGGTGATCATCAATTCGCGCACCGGCACAGTGGTGATCAGCAGCAATGTCATCGTGACTCCGGCCGCCGTGTCGCACGGCTCCCTGTCGGTGACCATCAAAGAGGAGCAGAGGGTCAGTCAACCGGCGCCGTTTTCCCCGCTCGGCCAGACGACCGTGGTCAGCAATTCGACCATCAAGGTCGATGAGGGCTCGAATCGCATGTTCCTGTTCAAGCCTGGCGTGGAACTGGAGCAGATCGTGCGCGCCGTCAACGATGTGGGCGCGGCGCCGGGCGACCTGGTCGCCATCCTGGAAGCCCTCAAGGAAGCCGGCGCGCTACAGGCCGAGCTCATCGTCATTTAAATGAGCACGTTGCTGCCACTGACCAACGCTCTGCCGGCGCTTGGCTCATCGCCGGTGGATAGCTCTGCCGCGACCACGTACACGGACATCAACGGTCTGGCGGCGCTCAAGAAGGATCCGAGCTCACCACAGTCGATCAGCGCCGTCGCAGAGCAGGTCGAGGCCCTGTTCCTGCAGATGATGCTGAAGAGCATGCGCGACGCCACCGCGAGCGACGACCCGGACGGCAATGAGATGGGTATGTACCAGGACATGTTCGACAAGCAGGTGGCGCTCACCATCAGCCAGCACCAGGACTTAGGCATAGGCGCCCTGCTCAAACGTCAGCTGACGGGCCCCCTCGAGCCCGCCTCGCCTCAACCGGCTTCCAGCGGGTCGGCTTCGGCGACCGGGGCGGCTTCGGCCACTTCGACGCCGGCCATCGTCCAGACGCCGGCGGGATTCGTGAATCGGGTGATGCCCACCATACGGCGTGCCGCCGCTTCCCTCGGCGTCAATCCGCTGGGACTGCTGGCGCAGGCAGCGCTGGAGACGGGGTGGGGTCAGCGCATGCCGCGCACCGCCGACGGTGTGTCCAGCCTCAATTTGTTCGGCATCAAGGCCGGCGATGAATGGACGGGCGCACGTGCCATCGCAGACACGATGGAGTTCAGCAACGGCGTGGCGACGCCGCGTCGCACCGCATTTCGGGCCTATGGTTCGATCGAGGAGAGCGTCGGCGATTTTGCGAACCTGCTGAAGAACTCACCACGGTACCGCGACGCCATTGCGGCCGGCGGCGACGTCCAAGCGTACATCCAGAGCATGGGCAAATCGGGCTATGCAACCGATCCCGAGTACGCGAATAAGTTGAATCAGATCTTGAACAGCGGCACGCTCCAGGCGGCGCTGATCCCCCGCACTGCGGCATTATAGAAAAGGCGCTTGCTGCCGATAGTGCGGAAGAGTTGGAAGGCTTGAGAGCGCGGAGACGAATCGTGTCAGATGTATTTGGAATCAGTGTTTCGGCGCTACGAGCGTTTCAGGCCGCGATTTCGGTCACCAGCAACAATGTGGCCAACGCCAGCACGCCGGGCTATGACAAAGAGACCATCAATCTCAATGAAGCTCCGCCGCAATCGAACGGTACCACCAGTGTCGGCGCCGGCGTTGCGGTCGGCGGGATCAGCCGCGCCTTCAGTCAGACAGCCGCGAATCAGCTCAACACTTCGCAGAGCGCACTGGGGCAGCTCACGGCTCTGCAGAACTACACCTCTCAGATCGACAATCTATTCGGCACCAGCGCCGGCGGATTGAGCACCGCGCTGCAGAGCTTCTACAGCGCCTGGTCCGATGTCGCCAACAATCCGACGTCGGCCGCATCGCGGCAGGCCCTGCTGGGGCAAGCGCAAAGCGTCGCGACCAGTTTCCAGAATACCAGCGCGCAACTCAACACCCTGAACACCGATGTGAATGCACGCATCACCGCCGATGTCACGCAAATCAATTCCATCGCCGCGTCGATCTCGACCTTGAACAAGCAAATCGTGATAGGCACCGCGCAAAACGGCGGTCAGGCACCCAACGAGCTGCTCGATCAGCGCGACCAATTCGTCTCGAGCCTGTCGAAATTGGTCGGCATCAGCACCACGACCGATAGTAATGGCGCTCTGAATGTATTCGTCGGCAACGGACAGCCTTTGGTGCTGCAGGGTCAGACCACGGCATTGACCACCGTGCCCAATCAATTCAACGCCTCGCAACTGGAAATTTCGACTTCGGCTTTGAACGGCAACGTGATCAGCAGCGGCATCACCTCGGGGGACCTGGGCGGGCTTCTGGCGGCGCGCACTCAGGTGATCAATCCGGCATTGAATCAATTGGGCCAGGTCGCCACCGCTCTCGGTCAAACCGTCAATTCACAACAGAGTCAAGGGCTGGATTTGAACGGACAGTTCGGGGCGGCAATTTTCTCCACGCCCGCTACTCAGGCCGCGGCTTCGTCGAAGAATACCGATGCAACCACCGCGATCGTCAGCGTGACCAACGTGGGTGCGCTGACTTCGAACGACTACGTGCTGTCCTATGGTGCGGGCGCGTACACACTGACCCGGGCCGGCGACGGCAGCGGCGTGGCGTTGTCCGGCAGCGGCACGGCCGCGAATCCGCTCACCGCCGATGGGTTGTCGATCGTGCTGTCGGGGATTCCTGCGGCGGGCGATCGATTTCTGATTCAGCCCACGGCCGCCGCGGCCTCGGGCCTGAAGGCGGTGTTGACCGATCCTTCCAAGGTCGCCGCGGCCGGCGCCGTGCAGACCTCCGCGTCCGACAGCAACACCGGCAATGCCACCATCAGCGGCGGCACCGTGCTCGACGCGGCGAATCCGAGTTTGCTCAACACGGTATCCATACAGTTCACCAGCGCAACCACCTATTCGATCAACGGCGGCGCCAACGTCCCGTACGCCAGCGGCGGCAACATCGCCGTCAACGGCTGGCAGATCAAGATCAGCGGCTCGCCGGCGAACGGCGACGTATTCACCGTCAAGGGCAATGCGGGCGCCACGGGAGACAACCGCAATGCGTTGGCGAGTGCCGGTCAACAATCCACCGGCGTGCTCGCCAACGGCACCATCAGCATCACCGGAGCCGTGAGCGCCCTGATCACCGGCCTCGGCAGTCAGGCACAGCAGATCAACACGGCGCAAACCGCGCAAGCCGCCGTCAACAGCCAGGCGCTCTCCCGCGTGCAGTCGGTCAGCGGGGTCGATCTGAACGAAGAAGCCGCGAGCTTGGTGCAGTGGCAGCAGGCCTTTCAGGCGGCGGCGCAAGCGCTGACCATCGGTAACAGCCTGTTCACGACGTTGATCGACTCGGTGAACGGAACGTTCAGGTAGAAGGAAATGCCATGCGCGTAACGCCGAGCCTCAATCAGTCACAGTTCCTCGCGGCAATCGAATCCTTGCAGTCGAATCTGTCGCAGACTCAAAATCAGATCACGAGCGGCCTCTCGTTCACGACCGCCTCGCAGAACCCGACAGCCGCCGGGGCGGTGAACAACTACAATCAGGCCTTGGCGCAGAGCCGGCAATACGTCACCAACTCCAGCAGCGCCCAGACGCGCCTGAGCATCGAGGACAGTACCCTGTCGCAAGTTCAAACCCAGCTGCAGAGCCTGCGAGATCTGGCGCTCGAGGCCAACAATTCGACACTGTCCGCCGCGGACCGCTCCGCGATCGCCACGCAGGCGAAGCAGATTCAAGCAAGCTTGGCGACGCTCGCCAACACCCAGGACGGCAACGGCGAATACCTGTTCGGCGGTTTCGCGAGCCAAACTCAGCCCTTTACCCTGACAGCGTCGGGCGCCACCTACAACGGCGACCAGGGCAACCGCGTCGTGCAGATTGCGGCGGGCCAGACCATTGCGGACGGCGACAACGGCGATACGGTTCTCAATCAGATCAAGACCGGCAACGGCACTTTCGTTGCCGCGGCAAGCACGGCCAACACGGGAACGGGGGTGCTGGGTGCGACCACGGCGTCGGCCGCCGCCGGCACCTACGACGGCGGCACGTACTCGATCAACTTCACGGCGCCGGGCGCCTACGAGGTTCGCGATTCGAATAATGTATTGGTGACTTCAGGCTCGTATAGGGACGGCGGCTCGATCAGCTTCCGCGGTGTGCAGGTGGCGCTCAACGGCACGCCCGCCACCGGCGATTCATTCACTGTGGCGCCCAGCACCAATCAAAGCGTGTTCACGACGGTGCAAAACATAGTCACCGCCCTGCAAACGGTCGGCGGTGGCACATCGGCGGATACGGCCAAGCTCAACAATGCGCTCGCCGCCGGGATCGACAACATCGATCAGGCGCTCACCGGCCTGTCGAACGTGCGGGCCAGCATCGGCGCGCGGCTCAATTCGATCACGACGCAGCAATCCGTCGCGGGCAGCCAGCAAGTTCAGCTGCAGAGTTCCATTTCCTCGCTGCAAAGCCTGGACTATGCGAGTGCCATCACCACGCTGAATCAGCAAAACACCACGTTGAGCGCCGCCCTGCAGGCGTACTCGCTCACTCAGAACCTTTCGCTGTTCAAATTTCTCTAGCGGCTAATGGTGATGTCCGCCCGCGCCGTGCACGTGACCGTGCTCGAGTTCTTCCGCCGTGGCTGCGCGCACATTCACGACTTGCACGTCGAAATGCAGGGTCTTGTCGGCCAGGGGATGATTTCCGTCGAGCGTCACCATGTCGCCGACCACCGCGGTCACGGTAAACATGCGCATCCCATCGTCGGTTCGGGCCTGAAATTGCATGCCCTTCTTGATTTCGCCCGAACCTTGCATGGCGCGCTTGGGGACGCGCTGGACCAACGCGGCATCGCGCTTGCCGTACCCGTCGGCGGGTGCCACCGACACGGCCACGGCATCGCCGTCTTGCTTGCCTTCGAGGGCCTTCTCCAACCCTGCGACCAGATTGCCGTGTCCCTGGATGTACGCGAGCGGTTCCGCGCCGGCCGAGCTGTCGATGACGGCTCCGGCGTCGTCCTTCAGGGTGTAATGAATGAGCACCACTCGGTCTGCGGCAATTTCCACGGTTGAATCTCCATCGGGTCTACTGAATCAATGTCGCTTCGAGATCATAAGCGCCGGCAGCCGTGATCCGCACCTGGGCCAGGGAGCCTACGCTCAACTTCTTGGCGCCCGGAATTCTGACGGTACCGTCGATTTCCGGGGCATCGCTCGCAGAGCGCGCGACGGCAACGTCGCCGTCCAGCCGGTCGACGAGGACCTGCATGTCGCGGCCGACCTTTTTGGCAAGGCGTGCGCCGCTGATCTCTGCGCTCAATTCCATGAACCGCGCGCGGCGTTCCGCCTTGAGTCCGGCGGGAACCTCCGGCTGGCGCAGTGCGTTGGCGGCCGCGCCTTCCACCGGGGAGTACTCGAAACAGCCTACCCGGTCGAGTTGCGCGGCGCGCAGCCAATCGAGCAATTCCGCAAAGTCCTGCTCGGTTTCTCCGGGAAAACCCACGATGAAGGTGCTTCGAATGGTGATGTCCGGCGTCGTGCGCCGCCATGCGGCAATGCGATCCAAGGTGTTCGTCGACGCCGCGGGGCGCTTCATCAATTTCAAAATGCGTGCGCTGGCGTGCTGAAATGGGATGTCGAGGTAGGGCAGTACCTTGCCCTCGGCCATCAGCTCGATGACTTGATCGACATGAGGATAGGGATACACGTAGTGCAGTCGAACCCACACTCCGAGCTCCCCCAGCGCGGCCGCCAGGTCATAGAAACGAGCGCGCCGCGGGGCATCGCGCCACGGCTGCGCGGCATATTTGAGGTCGACGCCGTAGGCGCTCGTGTCCTGGGAGATGACCAGAATCTCTTTGACTCCGGCGCGCGCCAACTGCTCCGCTTCGCGCAGCACCTCGCCGATCGGCCGGCTTACCAGGTCGCCGCGCATCGAGGGAATGATGCAGAAGGTGCAGCGATGGTTACAGCCTTCAGAGATCTTGAGATAGGCGTAGTGGCGCGGCGTGAGTCTCACGCCCTGAGCGGGAACCAGATCGAGAAAGGGTTCGTGCTTCGGCGGCAAGTGCTCATGCACCGACGCCACGACTTCTTCGTAGCGCTGCGGGCCCGTGATTTTCAGCACCTGCGGATGCCGGTCGAGGATCTTTTGCGGCTGGGCTCCGAGGCACCCGGTCACGATCACTCTGCCGTTCTCCGCCAAGGCTTCGCCGATTGCGTCCAGCGATTCGTCCACCGCCGCATCGATGAAGCCGCAGGTGTTGACCACGACCAGGTCGGCCGCCCCATAGCTCCCTGCCACTTCATACCCCTCGGCGCGCAGGCGCGTGAGTATGCGTTCGGAGTCGACCAGTGCTTTGGGGCAGCCCAAGCTGACAAAGCCCACTTTCGGGCTTTTGCGAGTGACGATTTTCAAGATATTAAGGACGGTGGCGGGTTACTGGGTGAAATTGTACTCCAAAACCGGTGAAACCGGCCGATGAGAGCCTGTGCCGGCCCCTTGGGCGGCCCGGCACCGCGTCGAGCCCCCCGCTGCCAATTCCTCTCGCCAAATTTGCGACGTGCAGCAAAAAAGCGGTGCAGCAAGCGCCGGTTTGCCCCCTAAAGAACGGCGGCGGCGGTCCGATACAGACTTTGAATGTGGTCACCGGTCCGCCCGAGGTGGGTGAAGTGAACACAAGCAATAGGGCCTAACAGGGGCCGGTGGATTAACCTTCAGGAGTTCATAAATGTCACTTACACTGAATACCAATATCAACTCGCTCAATGCGCAGCGGAATTTGACGACTTCGCAGGCGTCATTGTCACAGGCCTTGCAGCGCCTGTCTTCGGGCTTGCGCATCAACAGCGCTGCCGACGACGCGGCCGGCCTCGCGATCAGCAATCAATTCACGACGCAGATCAACGGTACCAATCAGGCGGTAACCAACGCGAACGATGCCATTTCCGAAACCCAGACCGCCGGCGGCGCGCTCTCGACGCTGACCGACAACTTGCAGAGCATTCGCACTCTGGCGGTTGAAGCGGCCAACGGCTCGAACAGCGCCTCGGATCGCGCGGCTCTGGATCAGCAAGTGCAGCAGCAGATCGCGGAAATCACGCGTATCGCGTCGCAGACTTCGTTCAACGGCCTGAACGTCCTCGACGGCAGCAGCGGCATCACCACGTACCAAGTCGGCGCCAATGTCGGCAACACCATCTCCGTCAACCTGTCGCAGGGCGTACGGGGTGATCAAATCGGCCAGGTTGCCAACCAGACCGGCAATGCGGTCACGGCAGCTGCCCTGGGCAGCACGAATCCCGTGACCATCCAGGTGGGTACGGGTACGGCAGCGAATATCGCGGCCAGCACCAACGGCGCCGGCGCAGGACAGACCAGCGATTCCGCCTACGCCAAGGTGGCGGCCATCAACGCAGCGGGAGTTGCGGGCCTGACGGCCAGCGCGTCGACGACTGCAGCCGGGGCGTTCTCCGCGGTCGGGGCGGTGACCTCAGCCGCCACGTACGATTTGACCATCAATGGCACCAATATCTATTCGGGCACGGGCAACCTTGCAGCCGGCGTCACTTTGCAGGCTTCCGACGTGGCGACGCAGATCAATCTGTACTCGTCACAGACCGGCGTTACGGCCGCAGTATCGGGCGGCACTCTGTCGCTGATCGCCGCGGATGGTCGCGATGTCAACGTGACTCAGACCCTGACGGCCGGAACGGGCGGGACCGTGACGGGCACCGGCATCGCGGCCGCGGTATCGGGCGGTGTCGCCGGCACGCTGACCACCACTCGAGGCGCGATCACATTGTCGGCTTCCAGCAACATCGCCATCGGCGGTGCGGGCGCCACGGATCTCGGCTTCACGGCCGGTACCATCTCCCTGGGCAACGCAACCCTGGCCAATGCCAATGTGCTGACGGTCGCCGGTGCGAACTCGACCATCGCCGCGGTGGACTCCGCCCTGGCGACGGTCAGCAGCTTCCAGAGTCAGTTGGGCGCCATCCAGAACCGCTTCGCGTCGACGGTCAGCAATCTCCAGGCGACGAGCCAGAACCTGACCGCGTCGCGCAGCACCATTCAGGATGCGGACTTCGCGGCTGAAACGGCCAAACTGACGCAGTCTCAAGTGTTGCAGCAGGCGGGTATCTCGGTGTTGGCGCAGGCCAACCAGGCCCCGCAATTGATTCTCAAGCTTTTGCCGTAATGGCCGAAAAGTAGAGAGTTCGATGTGATGGATGCTGCCCGGGCGTGCAAACGCCCGGGCAGCAGTCGTACGGAGCGACGTTGAGCAAAGGAGTGAGGCGGAACCGCAGCGGCAAGACTTTGCCGGCGAGCGGCAAGACGGCGGCCGCACCGGCCGTTCAAGAGGCCGTTGCGGCAAGGGCGCCGGCCCGCAGCGTCTGCATTTCCGGTGTGCTGGTCGACAGCCGGGCATAGCGGCCGCGCGCAAGTACGCTCATCGCTGATGGCGCCGATTGGTACGCCTCTTGCTTAAGTCTTGATCTGACTTGCCGATACCTTGACTGATCGGACAGGGCAAATACATATGAGCTCCACAATTTCATCCACGCCATCCGCGGGCAATACGGTCATTTCCTCGACCGGCATCGGCTCGGGGCTGGACATCAACGGCATCGTTACGTCGTTGACCAGGGCCGCCGGTTTGGCGCAGAACACCCAGCTGTCGGACCGCAAGAGAACGCTGACCGCACAGGTATCGGCCTACGGCACCTTCAGCAGCGCCCTCTCTACTCTGCAGGCGACGCTGACGACTTTGGAGACTCCGAGCACGCTGGCCGGCCGCACGGCAACGGTCAGCGACGATAAGGTGGCCTCAGGTTCCGCGACCGCGGGAGCCATTCCGGCCCAGTACTCGCTGCAGGTGCAAAACCTCGCGACGGCCGCGAGTCTTGCTTCGCAACCGGTCTCGAGCGGGACCACGGCCGTCGGCACCGGTACCTTGACCATCGCGGTGGGCGGCAACTCGGCGTCGATCAGCATCGACTCGACCAACAATACGCTCGCCGGCATCGCGGCCGCGATCAATTCAGCGCCGAACAACCCGGGCGTGAGCGCGAGCATTCTGACGACTTCCGCCGGCGCACGGCTGGTGCTCACCGGCAACACGACCGGGGCCGCCAACGCGATCACGGTCACCCCGTCCGGCGGCGACGGCGGGCTCGCCGCGCTGACTTACGATCCGGCCAACGGCGTGACGAAGCTGACCCAGACTCAGGCGGCGACCGACGCGAATTTTTCGGTCAATGGTTTCGCAGCCACGAGCCCGAGCAACCAGGTGACCTCGGCCATCAGCGGCGTCACCCTGAATTTACTCGGTACGACGGCCGCCAACACGCCCGCGACTTTGACCATCGGCAACGATACCACCGGAGCCCAGGCATCCATCAGCACGTTCGTAACCGCCCTCAATGGGCTGATCACGAGCATTCAAAGCCTCACCGGCTACAACCCGTCGACCAAAACCGCGGGGCCCTTGCTCGGCAACGCGACCTTGCAATCCTTCCAAAGCCGACTGTCGACTATCCTCGATCAAGTCAAGTCGGGCAATACGAGTACAGGCACTTCTCTCGCGTCCTTGGGGATTACCGCGAACACGGAAGGTACTTACAGTACCAATACGACTACCTTGGGCAATGCGCTCACCGCAAGCGTGGCGTCGGTGGGCAATTTCTTCGGGGGCGCGAACGGCATTGCCACCCAGCTCAATAGCTTGATCAACGGATACACGCAGCCGGGCGGGCTGCTGGACTCCATCAACAAGGGCCTGCAGTCGAGCCTGACCGACGTTGCCAACCAACAAGCGGCCCTGAATGCACGGCTTGCGATCTATTCGGCCACACTGACCAAGGAATACAACGCCGTGGACGCGGCGGTCGCTCTGCTCAAGCAGACCCAGACGTATCTCACGGCCCAATTCAATCCGAACTCCGCGACCTCGAGCCCGTCGAGCAACAGCTCGTTGAGCAGCGGGACCCTGAGTACGGGGGGATGAGCCATGATGTACGGCCAAAATAAAGCGGCGCATTACCGTGCGGTACGCAGCCATGGCCTCGTCGCCGACGCGAGTCCGACGCGGCTGGTTCAGATCATGTTCGAGCACATTCTTTCGTACCTCGCGACCGCGAGCGGCTGCATGCAGCGCATCAAGGACAATCGGCCGCTCAATGATGTCATCGCCAAGGGGAATGCGATGAACAAGGCAATCGCTCTGATCGGCCAGCTCAACGGCACTTTGGACATGGAACGAGGCGGCCAGATAGCTGAGAATTTGCGTGCCTTGTACGAATATATGCTGAACCGGCTGACGCTTGCCAACGCGACCAATGACGCAAGCGTAGTTGCCGAGGTCGTGGGCCTCGTGGCCAAGATCAAGAGCGGCTGGGATCAAATCGTCACGGACTCGCGGTGAACGCCCAAGCGCGCCAGGCTCTGGAGCGCGCCCTCGCGCTATCGCATCAATTGCTCGCCGCGGCCGATCGATCCAACCTAGCGGAACTCGCGCATCTCGACGCGGAGCGCATGCGGCTGCTACAGTCGGTCAGGCTCGAGCGCGACAACTTGAGCGCCGGCGACCGGCTGGTGCTGGAACAAGTTTCCGAATTGAACGACCGGGCGATTGGTTTGATGGAGCATCATCGGTGCAGCAAGGAGCGGGCCTTGGATAGGGCCGCGGTCGGCCGCCGCGCGGTTGCTGCGTATTCCACGACCCGGCT
>Ga0137407_10001046_pt1 | contig 18174 bp, 16 predicted proteins | sample CZOMad2_2_16fung_FD_108410 | JGI IMG/M metagenome (GOLD analysis project Ga0137407, IMG submission 108410) | Vadose zone soil fungal communities from Angelo Coast Range Reserve, California, USA - CZOMad2_2_16fungal (Illumina Assembly) | ecosystem: Environmental > Terrestrial > Soil > Vadose... | reverse complement strand
CGCGCGCATCAACTTGCGCTGGATCGTCCGGCTGCGCTGGGGTGCCGTGGCGGGCCAGGTGATCGCGATCCTGCTCGCGCGGCATCTGGTGCACGCGCCGCTTCCAGTGCCGTCCTTGCTCGCCGTCTGCGCAGCGCTCGCCCTGGCCAACGCGGGAGTGCACATCTGGCTCCAGCGCGGGGGGCGTCCGACCGACCGCGCCTGCGCGCTCAACCTCCTCGCCGACATCGCCGCGCTCACCGCGCTGCTGGCACTTTCGGGAGGGCGGGAGAATCCCTTCTCCCTGCTGTACCTCGTGCACATCACCATCGGGGCAGTGATCCTCCCCGCGCGCTGGAGCATCGCGCTCGCTCTCGCCAGCATCGTCGCGTTCAGCGCCCTGCAGATGCTCGCCGCGCACGACCTCTCGTTGGAGGCGGAGGAGCCCCTGCTCGCCCTGCGCGGCCGCTGGATCGCCTTCGTGGTCGCCGCCGCGTTCATCTCCACCTTTTCGCTGCGGATGAGCGAGTCGCTGCGCAAGCGCGGAGAGGAGCTCGACCGCGCACGCTCCGACGCCGAGGCCGCCGAGCGCCTCGCCGCACTGGGCACCCTCGCGGCCGGCACCGCGCACGAGCTGAACACCCCGCTCGGCACCATCCAGGTCCTCGCGGGAGAGCTCGCCGCGCAGCTCGACGGAGACCGGCGCGGCGAGGCGGAAGAGATCCGCCGGCAGATCCAGCGCTGCAAGGAGATCATCAGCAACATGCTCGCCCCGCGCGGCGGCGCCGACGTGGAGGAGCCGAAGGAATTCGAGGTCGCGCCCGTGCTGGAGGCGGCCGTGCGGCGCTGGCAGGAGGGCCGTCCGGGGCCGCAGCCGCTGGTCTCGGTGGATCCGGCCGCGGCGCGCGCCCGCACCCGCCTCCCGGTGCGCGCCTTCGAGCAGGCCATCGCGAACCTGCTCGACAACGCGGCCGAGGCGACCGAGGGCCGGCCGGCCCGCGACGTGCGCGTCTCGTTGCAGCGGGTGCGCGACGAGCTTCGGCTGACGGTCGTGGACAACGGGGTGGGCGTTCCCGAGCCGCTGCTGCGGCGCATCGGTGAGCCGTTCTTCACCACCAAGGAGCCCGGCCACGGCACCGGGCTCGGTCTCTACCTGGCGCGGCACGTGGTGGAGCGGGAGGGCGGAGAGATGCGCGTCGACTCCGCCGAAGGGCGCGGCACCAGCGTCACGCTGACCATGCCCGAAGCGTAGCCGCTGCCGCACGAAGTGCGGCTTTGCGGCTATGTTTCTGGACGGTACAGGTCTAGAAACGGCGCGTGCGCATCCTCATCGTCGACGACGACGAGCCGTTCCGCCTCGCGCTGCGCAATGCCTTCCTGCGGCGCGGCTACGACGTCTCTCTCGCGGCTTCCCCCGCGGAGGCGGAGGGCGCAATGCGCGATGCGGCCCCACACTATGCCGTGGTGGACCTGCGGATGCCCGGCGGGTCCGGCCTGGACGTGGTGCGCGCTCTGCGCGCGCTTGCGCAACCGGCGCAGGTGGTCGTGCTCACCGGTTACGGGACGATCGGGACCGCGGTCGAGGCCATCCGGCTCGGCGCCATCAATTATCTGAACAAGCCAGCCGACGCGGACGAGATCGAGGCGGCGCTGCAAGGGAAGCGGCCGCCGCCGATGAGCGACGTGCCATCGCTCGACCGGCAGGAGTGGGAGTACCTGAACCGCATCCTCGCCGACTGCAACGGCAACATCTCCGAGGCTGCGCGGCGTTTGAAGATGCATCGGCGCACGCTGCAGCGGAAGCTGCAGAAGCATCCGCCCAAGGCGTAGAGAGCCGAAGGCGGCTCGGCGGCTATGCTTTGGACTGTACACGTCATGAGCGGGTGTGGGCTGGTGTCGTGCGGAAGCGAGGACACGCTTCCTGGCAGGACCCCGCCCGGCGTGTTATCCCCCGCCCTCTCATGATTCAGGTCCAGGACGTCACCAAAGCATTCGCGGGGAAGAAGCTGTTCGAGAGCGTCAGCACGACGTTCCCGCCCGGGCGCCGCTACGGCCTCACCGGTCCGAACGGCGCCGGCAAGTCCACCTTCATGCAGATCCTGGCGGGCGAACTGGAGCCGGACACGGGCGTGATCTCGCGCCCCAAGCGCTTCTCCGTCCTCAAGCAGGACCAGTACGCGTTCGAGGACCGCAAGGTGCTCGATGTGGTGCTGATGGGCAACGCGGCGCTCTGGGAGGCGATGCAGGAGAAGGAGCGCCTGCTCGCCAAGCCGGACTTGACCGACGAGGACGGCGCGCGCCTCGGGGAGCTGGAAGGGGTGATCGCGGAGGAAGACGGATATTCGGCTGAAGCCCAGGCGGCGACGCTCCTGGAGGGGCTCGGGATCTACGAATCCGACCACCCCCGGCTGATGAAGGAGATGGCGGGCGGGAACAAGGTGCGGGTGCTGCTCGCGCAGGCCCTGTTCGGGAAACCGACTGCGCTGCTCCTCGACGAGCCGACGAACTCGCTGGACCTCGACTCCATCCACTGGCTGGAGGACTTCCTCCTCCAGTACGAAGGGACGCTGGTGGTGATCTCGCACGACCGGCACTTCCTGAACGCGATCTGCACGCACATCGCCGACATCGACTACGAGACCATCATCACCTACGGCGGCAACTACGACGAGATGGTGCGCGCCAAGGGGCAGGTGCGCAGCCGCATCGAGGCGGAGAACGCGGACAAGATGAAGAAGCGCGCCCAGCTGCAGGAGTTCGTCGCGCGCTTCTCTGCCGGCACCCGCGCTTCCCAGGTGCAGAGCCGCATCAAGCAGCTGGAGAAGCTGTCGGTGACGGATCTGAAGAAGTCGAACATCGCCCGCCCGTTCATCAAGTTCGAGCAGAAGCGGCCGAGCGGGAAGCAGACGCTGACCATCGAGGGCCTGACCAAGGGATTCGACCGGGCGCTGTTCGAGGGTTTCTCCGCGCTCGTCACCAAGGGCGAGAAGGTGGCGGTGGTGGGCCGCAACGGCGTGGGCAAGACGACGCTGCTGCGGACGCTGATCGGGGAGCTGGAGCCGGACGCCGGCAAGATCACCTGGGGCCATGAGGCGCAGGTCGGGTACATGCCGCAGGACGTGAAGCCGATCATCCCCACCAACACCACTTGCTTCGACTACCTGCACGACATCGATCCCAGCGCCGGAAACGAGGAGATCCGCGGGCTGCTCGGCCGCATGCTCTTCCGGGGCGACGAAGGGATGAAGCCGACCAGCGCGCTGAGCGGAGGCGAGGCGGTGCGCCTGCTGTTCTGCAAGCTGATGCTGACGAAACCGAACGTGCTCGTGCTGGACGAGCCGACAAACCATCTGGATTTGGAGTCCATCTCGGCGCTCGGCGAGGGGCTCGTGAACTATCCCGGCACGGTGGTCTTCGTCGCGCACGACCGCGATCTGATCGATACGGCGGCGACCCGCATCCTCGCCTTCCACCACGGCGGGCTCGAGGATTTCGCCGGCGACTACGAGACGTTCCTGGAAAAGCACGGCGGTTTCATCGACGCGCGTTGAAAATGTACAATCGCATCCCTTATGGCGGCTCCGGAGCGGATCGCAATCGTCGGCCTGGGTCTGATCGGCGGCTCGCTCGCCCTTGCCCTGCGGCGCGCCCGGCCGCAGACCTGGATCATCGGCGTCGACGTCGATGCGCGGACCCTGGAGCAGGCCGCTGACGAGCGGGCGATCGACGCTGCCGCCACCCCGGACCTGGTCCGGCTCGACGGCTGCGACACCGTGGTCCTCTGCACCCCTGCGCAGCCGCTGCTGGAAATGCTGCCGTCGGTCGCGGCGCGCATGCAGCCCGGAGCTCTGCTGACCGACGTGTGCGGGGCGAAGGAGCTCGTCTGCTCCGCCGGCGCGGCCCAGGATCGGGTGATTTTCATCGGCGGGCACCCGATGGCCGGGACGGAGTTCCGGGGATACGTCGCCGCCAATCCCGCGCTCTTCTCCGGCTGCACCGTGGCGCTCTGCCCCCCGGTCGGCGCGGCAGATGCCGGAGCGCGCCGGGACGCGATCCGGCGCGTCCGGGAACTGTGGACGTCCGCCGGCGCGGAGACGCTCCTGGACGTCGAGCCGGACGCGCATGATCGCGCGGTCATGGTGGCGTCCCACCTGCCCTACCTCGCCGCGGCCGCCGTGGCCGAGACGCTGATCGAGTCGGGCAGCGAAGCGATGCTGGCGCGCGAACTCGCCGCGGGCGGGTTCCGGGACACGACGCGCCTCGCCGGCGACGGAACCGTGGGGGGCGCGGCGGCACTGAACCGATTCGTTCCCGGCGCCGCGCGAGCGCTCGCGGAGCGCCTGCGCGCGCTGGCGGACGCGCTGGAGCGCACCCCGGACGAGGCGTTGCGCCGGCTGTCCTCCGTCGCGGACGAGCGCCGCCGCATGCGCTTGCCGACGCCCGCGCCGCCGCCCGCGAAGCCTTTCCCGCGCTGAATCGCCGCATTGCGACTGCCGCTTTCGTCGTCTACTCGCGGCCGCCGAAGGCGGCTCAGTCGCGGCCGCCGAAGGCGGCTTAGCGACTGCTTCTTTTAGACGGTACCGATTATGAAATGTGTTCTAAACGTGCGCGGCATGCGCTTCGCGCTCCTCCTCTGCCCGCTGTGCCTGGCCGGCGGTGCGCGCGGCCAACCCGTGCCGGATCCGCGGGGGGAACCTGTCCCCGAGGTCCTCACGCCGCCCAAGCTGATCGAGGAAGTGCCTCCGGAGTACCCGGCAGGGGCCAGCGGGAGCGCCCGCGTCGTTCTGCAGCTCGACGTCGACGAGCGAGGCGCCCCGGGCAATCTCCTGGTGCTCAGTGAGCCGCAGCCGGGGTTCGACGAATCGGCGCTCGCGGCCGCCCGGAAGCTCCGTTTCGATCCGGCCCGGCGCGGCGGTCAGCCGATCGCCGTCCGCATCCAGTACGCATTCAATTTCGCGCCGCCTGCCGCGGCGCAACCACCGGGCCCGGAAGAGCTGCCGGTGAACCTCGCCGGCCGCATCCGCGAGCGCGGCACGCGCCGCAAGCTGTCGGGCATCGAGATCTCCGCCGCAGGAAGGAGCGCTTCCACCGACCGGGAGGGCCGCTTCGAGCTTCGCGGCGTTCCCGAAGGCGAGCCGGTGGAGATCGTCGTCGCCGCGCCGGGGTACGAACGCTTCACCACGCGCGAAACGATTCCCCCCGGGCAGAAGCTGGAGGTCGAGTACCGGCTGCAGGCGCTGTACTCGAGCCCGTTCGAGGCGACCATCGAGGGAGAACGGGAGCGCACCGAGATCTCCCGGACCACCGTGAGCAAGGAGGAGACCGAGCGGGTTCCGGGAGCGCAAGGAGACTCGCTGAAGGTCGTCGAGGATCTGCCGGGCGTCGCGCGCACGAGCCCCATCGGGGGCGGCGCGCTGGTGATCCGCGGCAGCAAGCCGGGCGATTCCGTCGTCTATCTCGACGGCGAGCCGATCCCGCTCCTCTACCACTTCGCCGCGCTCTCCAGCACGTTCAATCCGGACCTGCTCGAGGCGATCGACTTCGTCCCGGGGAACTTCAGCTCGCGCTACGGCGATCTGACGGGCGGGCTGGTCGAGGTGCGCACGCGCAAGCTCCGGGAGGAGCCGCACGGGTACGCCAACCTGAACCTGCTCGAGGCGAGCGCGCTCATCGAGGGCGCGATCCCTGAGGTGCCCGGGTTGAGCGTCGCTCTCGCCGGACGTCGCAGTTACATTGATTATATTCTGCGCGCGGCGCTTTCCGGCAACACCGATTTCTCGCTCACCGTCGCGCCGCGGTATTACGACGCGCAGCTCCGCGTCGACTGGCGCCCTCCGGACAACCCGCACAGTTTCTCTCTCCTCGCCCTGACCTCCGACGATGCGCTCGGGTTCGTGCTGAACCGGCCCACCGAGCAGGACCCGAATCTCTCCGGATCGATCGATGCGGAGACCGGCTTCCAGCAGATCCGGCTGAAACGGGATCGAGCAAGCTCTGGACGAGGGCGTGCCACTGCTGATCGGCTTCACGGCGCGGGCGGACTCGCAGCGGCTGGACGGCTTCCTGACGCTCACGCTCCGCTCCAATGCGAAGGGACCCGCCGGCGCCAATCCGGATCCGATCGATCTGATGATCGGCGACGGAGGCACGATCTCGCCGAGGGAAGTGGTCCGCCTGGAGCCCGTTCCTGTGGGACCGGACGATCCGCCGAAGGTGTTCAGCTTCTTCGCCACCGCGGGGAGCGTCTCCTCGCTCCGCTCGACGAACCGCACCTCTACCGGCCAGCCCGCCCCCGTCTGGGTCGAATGGACGGCGCCCGACCCGGCGCCGGTCGCTCCCGTGCGGCTCTGGGTCGTCGTGCGCGACGAACAGGGCGGGACGGCGTGGGCGGAGCGATCCCCGCAATTGCAGTGACGGCCGGGCGAGCGCCCCTGACGTGTGTTCACCGTTGAGCATGCGTACCGTTCCTCAGGGAGGGACGGAGTGGACGGAACCAACCCGACTCAGCGCCCCCGCGTACTCGCCCTTCTTCCCGGGGTCCCCTTGCCGCGAACACGGGCGGGGCGCTGCGTGCCCTGGCGATGGTTCGCGCGCTCGATCGGGCATTCGATAGGACCGTCCTCGCCTGGTCGCGGGCAGCCGAGGATCGCCAGGCGCTCGCTCGCATGCTCGAGGGTCAGGCCCACGTCGTCGAACGGATGGGTCCCGTCGATGCGCTGTTCGCCGAAGGGATGGGATTCGTCCTCGGCTGCCCGGCGGGCTATTGCCGGTACGGCTGGTTTCCCTCGGTGCTCAAACACGTAATGGAGACGCAGGACTTCGACTTCATCCACTTCGATCACCCGCACACCGCGCTGACGTGGCCGCAGATCAAGAGGCTCCAGCCCGACGCGCGGCTGGTCCTCGATTGCGCACAACGTCGAGGCGGAGATCATGAGCGCCTCGCCGATACTGCGCCGCGGTGGCAGCGCAAGGGCCTGCGATGGCAGGCGGGCCGCATCCACGAGCTCGAGCGCGAGCTGGCCCGCAACGTGGACCTGGTACTCACCTGCTCGGACAAGGACGCCGGAGCGTTTCGCGACATGGGGGCCCGCCGTGTTCGCGTGGTTCCCAACGCCATCCCGCCGCCCGAGGCCCCGCTGGTGGCGCAGCGTCACGACGTGGTGTTCGTGGGTTCGCTCGACTGGCGGCCCAACGCGGACGCGGCCGTGGTGCTGGCCAAGGAGATCTGGCCCAGATGCCGCGCGCTCCTCCCGGGCGCGCGCCTCGTCATCGTCGGGCGCAATCCTCCGCTCCACGTCCAGACGCTCGCGTCGCATGACGTGGCGATCGAAGGCAGCGTTCCTTCCGTGCGGCCGTATCTCGATCGCGCGTTCGCCACCGCCGTCCCGCTGCGCGCCGGCTCGGGAACGCGGATCAAGATCCTCGAAGCCTGGGCGGCGGGCGTCCCCGTGATCGCGAGCCGCATCGCGGCGGAGGGGCTGCCCTGTTCCGACGGGAAGGACTTGATCCTCGCCGAGGAGCCGAGCGAGTTCGCCCGCGCTCTGGTCCGCCTGTGGCGGGACCGGCAGCTCGCGGACGAGCTGGTGCGCGAAGGGCTGCGCACGGTCGAGCCGTTCACCGCCGACAAGATCGCGCAGGCCGTGGCGCGCCACTATCGCGAGCTGATCGAGCCGGAGAGCGCGCGACCGTACAGCGACGCGTACGCGCCCGCCATGGCGGCGACGCCGCAGCGCCGCGCCCGCGCGCGCGCCTTCTCTTCGATCTCGGCGCGGTACGCTTCATCCCGCGCGCTCTGCAGCGCTTCGGAGAGCGCCGCGGCGTTGCCGGGCGGGACCAGCACGCCCGCTCCGCCGGCGAGCAGCTCGGGGAGCTCGCCGACGGCGCTGGCGATGACACAGCGGCCAAGGGCCAACGCTTCGAGTGCCGTGAGCGGCAGCCCTTCGGTGAGCGAGGGGATCGCGATCACGTCGGCGGCGGCGAATACCTCGCGCGCGTCCTCCAGATAGCCGAGAAACCGGACGTCGAGCCCCTGCGCCGCCTCCCGCAGCTCGTCGCGGAGCGGCCCGTCTCCAGCGACGAGCAGCGTGGCGCCCATGGCGCGCGCCGACTCGAAGAGGACCCGGTGCCCCTTCTCCGGCGCCAGGCGACCGATCAGCGCGATGCAGTACGTGTCGCGCAGGCCGAACTTCGCGCGCGCCGTTCGCCGTTCCACTTCCGAGATGGGCGCGGATTGCGGCAGGCCGTTGGGGACGAAGGCGACCGGCGCAATGCGCACCCAACGCCGCAGTCGCCGCTCCAGCGCCCGCGAGACCGCCGCCACGCCGCGCGTGAAGTTCCCGAGGATGCGCGCGACCAACTCGTACAGGCGGACGGCGGCAGTGGCCCGCGTGTCGCCGTGGAACGTCGCCACCACCGGCACACGCGCGAGCAGGCCGGCGACCAGCGCGACGAACAGCGCCTTGAAGTCGTGCGCGTGAAGGAGGCGGACGCCTCGCTCCCGCGCGACGCGGGCGATGGCGCGCGCGCAGCGCAGGTCGAATCGGGATGCGCTGTCGAATCGCACGGCCGCGAGGCCCTGCCGCCGCGCTTCCTCCGCGAGAGCGTCGCGGACGCCGGGGCGGCCGATCGCGCCCACAATGGGAAGGTAGGGCCGCGGCGTGGATGCGCTGCTCGTGGAAGGTCGCCAGCACCCGCGTCTTCGGCCGCACTGCCCGCACCGCCACCGCGTTCAGCCACGGGCCCAGGTCGTGCGCATGCAGGAGGGAGGCGTTGCGCTGCTCGAGCGCGCGGCGGATCCCCAGCAGCGCCCCGAGACTCATGCCGTCGACGGGAAGCTGCTCGACGTCCACCCCCCGCTCCCGCGCCAGGGCGCGGACGGGGCCGTCGTGACCGAGGGCGAGGATCGAGGAGTCGAGGCCGCGAGACCGGCTGCGCGCGGCCAGATTCACCACGAGCTGCTCGAGCCCGCCCAACCCCAGTCCGTAGATGAGGTGCGCGACGCGAACGGCCATGCCTGGAAGGTAGGCACGGCCCCTGGCGCCTGCAGTCTGGTCAAGCCGCCTGCCGGCGGATCGCCAGCATGGCCACCCCCCCGAGGATCAGCGCGAGCGCGCCGATCGCGCGCGGCGCGACGCTCTCCCCGGCGACGGCGGCGCCGAGGCCGACCGCCACGACGGGGTTCACATAGGCGTAGCTCGCCGCCAGCGTGGGGCGAACGCGCGAGAGCAGATACTGGTAGGCGCTGTATCCGACGATCGAGCCCGCCACGATCAGATACGCGAGCGCCAGCGTCGCCCGCGCGGTCGGCACGGCAGAGACGCGCTCGCCGTGGAGCACGGCGAAGAGGAGCAGCACCATTCCTCCGGCCAGCATCTGCGCCGCGCTCGCCATCAGCCCCTTCGGCAGCGGCAGGCGGCGGCTCCAGATCGATCCCAGCGCCCAGCTCGCGCAGCTCACCGTCAGGACCGCGGCGCCCGCGGGGCTGGCGCGCAGGTCGCCCCCGGTCTGGAGGATGGCCACGCCGGCGAGACCGATCGCGAGCCCGGCCCATTCGCCCCGGGAAGGCCAGCGCCCGAACAGCCCGGCCACGAGCGCGACCCAGAGCGGCACCGAGGCGATGGCGACGGCGGCGACGCCGGAGCTCACCCATTGTTCGGCGATCACGACGCACGCGTTCGCGCACACCAGCAGGCTCCCCACGATCAGCGAAGATCGCCACTCCGTCCGCGTCGGCGGCGGCGCGCCGCGCGCGCGTACGAAGGCATACGTGACCGCCCCTGCGATCACGAAGCGCAAGCCGGCGAGCAGCAGCGGCGGATACCCCTGGAGCGCGATGCGGATGGCCAGGAACGTCGAGCCCCAGATCACGTACAACGAACCGAGGGCGAGCAGGACGCGCGTGCGATCGTTCTTCATGGTGCGCGATCAGATGCAGGAGGCGGCCGAGCGATCCAGCCACAGGCGGACCTCGAATCGCCGGTACAACTGTACTGGTCGATGTATGGGGCTGGACGGACTGTACCTACTCGTCGATGCTCTGCTGCGCCTTGGCGGCCTCGAGCAGCAGATCGACGAGCTTGTCGGCGAGGAGCTTGCTGCCCGGCAGCGCCTCCTGGTACGTGCGCCGCACGGCCGCCTCGCGGCGTGGATCGAGCACCGCCCGACCGGTCTGGCGTTTGGAGTCCCCGATCACCTTCGCCACCTCGAGCCGGCGCTGGACCAGAACGCCGAGATCGTGATCGATGGCGTCGACCCAGGCGCGAAGTTGCGCGAGCGGCAGGCGCGCGTCGGGATGCAGCGCGAGGTTTCGGGCCAGCTCGGCGAAGCGCGTCGGCACCAGCGCCTGCTCGGCATCGGAGAGAGCGCGCGCGGGGTCGTCGTGGACCTCGACGATCAGGCCGTCCGCTCCCGCGGACCAGGCCGCCCGGGCCAGCCCTTCGACCAGGTCCGCGCGCCCGGCGGCGTGCGAGGGGTCGGCGATGATCGGCAGGTGCGTCAGCGGCCGGGCCGCGAGCATCCCGCCGACGTCGAGGGTATTGCGGGTCGCGGTCTCGAACGTGCGGATGCCCCGCTCGCACAGGATCACCCGGAGCTCTCCCGCCGCCATGATGTACTCGGCGGCGCCGAGCCATTCGTCCACGGTGGAACCCGCGCCGCGCTTGAGCAGGACCGGCCTGCCGGCGCGCCCGGCCGCGCGGAGCAGGTCGAAGTTCTGCATGTTGCGGGCGCCGATCTGGAGGACGTCCGCCTTCTCCGCGACCGCCTTCACGTGATCGACCGCCATCACCTCGGTGACCACCGGCAGCCCGTTGGCCTTCCCGGCGGCGACCAGCCAGTCCAGGGCTTCCAGCCCATGGCCCTGGAACGCATACGGGTTCGTGCGCGGCTTGAAGATGCCGCCGCGCAGAGCGGTAGCGCCGCAGGAGGCGACCTCGCGCGCGATGCGCATCACCTGCTCCGGGCTCTCGACGGAACAGGGGCCGGCGATCACTGCTCGCGCGCCCGCGCCAAGCCGCAAGGGCCCGACTTCCACGACGGTGGGCGCCCTGCGTGCGGTGGCGTGCGGGAGCGACTTGACCACCGGCTCGGTCCCCTGCTTCGGCGGCGTGATTTTCGCGGCGTGCGCCGCCGGCTGCCCGAGCGAGATCACCTGCACGTCTCGCACCGGGGCCAGCGCCTGCAGCCGCGCGGCATCGGCGCCGAGCACCCACATGCGGACCGGATACTCGGCGGTCCCGGCCAGGGGCAGGAGCGTCGCGCCGGTGAGGACGTCGAGGCGGCCGGTCGCCGTCATGCTGCTCGTGCGCAGGAAAGCGAGCGAAACCTGCGCGCGCGCATGATCCGCCATGCGCAGATGGACGAAACGCGTCCCGTTCTGCTCCTTGTCGGACACGTCCTCTTCCAGCACTTCGAGGCCGTACCGCTCCGCGGCGCGCCGCGAGCAGACGGCCGCGTCCGTGGAAGCGTCGTGCGCGACGATCTGCGCCGCACCGGCGGTGTCGTAGCAGACGACCCGCTCGATCCCCATCTGCGCGAGGCGGTGCGTGCACTGCCGCAGCGCGGCCGGATGCGACCAGGCCCGCTTCACCGCGGCCAGTGGCGTTCCAGGCCGGGCCGCCAGCGAGAGGCGCACCGGTACGCTGGTGATGGCCACCGCCACCAGCTCCAGACCCTCGACCACGAAGGCGGCGAAGGGCTCCAGCGCCTCGGTGATGGCGCCGACCACCGCGTTCTCCATCGGGAGGACGGCCTCGTCGATGTCGCCGTCGCGCAGCGCCTCGAGCAGCTTCTCGAAGCTGGCGAACCCGCGAGGAATGCCGCCGTGCGCGGCCGCGGCCACTTCCCCGTACGCCCCTGGCTCGCCCTGATATCCGACCGTCAGGTCGATGTCCTTCGTCTTTGCAGCAGCTTCCCGATCGCCGATTTCCCGCAGCACGACTGGCCTCCGAAAGGCACTTCTATCAGTCTCTCCAGAGGGGGGCACGACTTCATGTACCCACCCGGGCCCGGGACACCATCTTAACTGTATCAGGCGAGCGTCACACCGCATGCTATGCTGGACGCGATGGCGTCCGAAGACGAGCCGCTCTTGCGGCAGCTCTGGCACGCGGATCTCGCCGCGGACCCGTTCGCCGCCGTCTTTCGCAAGCACTTCGCCGCCTTGCGCGCGGCGCACCAGGCGCAGCCCGCGGAGGGAGTGCTGATCGCCGCCGTCGACGGGAACGGCGTCTTCGACGCGCATGCGCACCTGCGCCTGCCGCCCTCCGGGATCGCGCACCTCATCGTCGGGCGCCACGAGCGCTGCGACGTGGTCCTCCCGCGCGACCAGGACGTGTCGTTGCGACACATGCTCCTGCGCGCGACGCGGGGCCCGCAGGGCCAGCTTCACCTGCGGGCGATCGATCTGCGCTCGCGCTGCGGGCTCTTGTCCGAGGACGGGAGGCGCTGCGAGGCGATCGCCAGCCGCGGCCCGCTCTTCCTGCGGATCGCGAGCTACGTCTTGTTCCTCCTTCCGACCGGACCTTCGGTCAGGCCCTGGTCACACGACGCCGACGAGACCTGGCGCGGGTTCACCCCGCGCGACCAGGAGGTCCTGCCGCCGCCGCAGCCGCTCAAGTCGCGTGCGGCACCCTCGCCCGGAGCGGTGAAGCTCGCCACCATCACCATCCAGTCCAGCTCGCCGCAGGCCGGCGACCTCACCTCCACGCACGCTGTCTGGAGCGATCAGCTCGAGCGCGGCATCCTGGTCGGCCGCGACGATCGGTGCAGCCACGGCGGCGTCGACGAAGGCAACCTCTCGCGCGTTCATCTCGTGCTGCTCAGCGTGGACGACGAGGTCTGGGCCATCGACACGGCGAGCACCAACGGAACGCGCGTGCTCGACGGCGCTCCGTTTCGCCAGCTGCTGCTCTCCGGGGAGACGCAGCTGGTCCTGGCCGACGCCCTCAGCCTGCGTTGGTCGCCCGCTCTGCACGCCGCCCGTGCGTAACTTCCGTGCATGGCACGGAAGAATGGCAGGGAGAAAGGCAACCGGCAGGTCGGCTATGCGGTGATCGGGCTGGGGCACATCGCCCAGGCCGCCGTGTTGCCGGCATTCGCTCACGCACACAATGCGAAGCTCGTCGCGGTCGTGTCCGGCGACGCGCAAAAGCGGGCCAGGCTGGCGCGCAAGTACCGCTGCGACGCCTACGACGTGCGCGATCTCGATGAGGTCCTCGATCGTCCCGACGTCGACGCGGTCTACGTCGCCGAGCCGAACGACAGGCACGTCAACTTCGGTCGGCGGCAAGGAGAAGGTACGGAAGTTCAAGGCCGCCGATCAGTTCGCCCCGGAGCTGATCGCCTTCTCGAAGGCGATCCTCGAGGGCACCGACGTGGAGCCGGACGGCGAGGAGGGCCTGCGGGACGTGCGGGTGATCGTGGCGTCGTTGAAGAGCGCGCGGGAGGACCGTCCACTCACGCTCTCGTGGCCCCCGCGCAAGCGGCGGCCGGAGCCGTCCGACCGGATCTACCGTCCGCCGGTGCGCGAGCCCCATCTCGTTGGGGTGGAGGCGCCGACGCTGGAGTGATGAGAGCGAGGCCCGGGCTTTGCCCGGGCCCGACGATCACCGCGCCGCGCAGCGGATGGTGACTCCCTGCGGGTTGTAGAGCTGCAGGGTCAGGAACTGCACCAGACCTTGCGGGAACGGAGTCTCCGTATGGATCTCGGCCCATCCCTGCGGACAGATCTTCGACAGATCGTACGGTCCGCTCAACTCCGCCAATCCGTAGATGAGCCCGCTGTGCCACTTGTTGTCGTACTCGATCGGCGTTGCGCCTACCGGTCTTCCGTTCCTCACGGTCATGCGCCAGCAGCCCGTCAGGACAAGGGCGAAGATGAGCACGATGCGCTTCATCGCTTCACCTCCGCGAAGGCGACCAGCTTGCCGTCCTCGTCGAGCTCGAGCTGTATCGCGCGACCGTCCGACGCGCAGGTCACGTACACCTTCCGCGGCGCGTAGATGCCGAGCGTCAAGAACGTCACGATCCCGGTTCCGAAGTTGCCCCCCGTCACCACCTGCGCCACGCGGCCGTCGGGACAGAACTGCTTCACGTCCATTTCCTGCTCGTTGACGAGGCCCCAGAGCCAGAAGTCGAGCCACCTGTCCTGCTCCATGCCCTTCACCGCGTTCGGGTCGCGGATGAAGGTCGCCTTGTAGCAGCCTGCTGCGCCGAGCAGAACGGCGAGCAGCGCTGCGCTTCCCAATCGTTTCATTTCCCCTCCCCAGTGCCGTGAGACAGCGCCCGCTTCTTATCATTTCCATTCGATGCGCACGATCGTCAGCTCCACGTCGCCCGCGGGCCGGCGCACGACGACCGCGTCGCCTTTGCGCTTGCCGAGCAGCGCGCGCCCGAGCGGCGCCTCGTAGCTGATGCGTCCCGGCCCGAGCGACACGTCGAGCTCGTCGCCTCCGACGATCTGGTATGTCGTGCAGGCGCCAACCTCGTCCTCGACCGTCACCGTGGCGCCGAAGAAGACGCGGTCCGTCCTCGGCCGGGTGGCGGGGTCGACGACGTCATATTCCTCGAGCTGTTTCTGCAAGCGGTGGATCTTCGCGTCGATCTCGCGGAGCTTCTTCTTTCCCAGCTTGTACTCGTAGTTCTCGCTCCGGTCGCCGTGCGCCGCGGCCACCGAGACTTCGTGCGTGACTCGCGGACGCTCCTCGTAGAGAAGCCGGCGGAACTGCTCGCGCAGCCTCTCGAATCCCGCCCGCGTGATGTACTTCTTCACGGCTTTCTGTTGCCCGAACGGGGCGGTGCTGGCAACTTTGCACCGTGTCGACTGCGGTCACCCAGGGGATCCGTGTCACCGTGAAGAGCCGGTACCTGCCGGAGCAGTCCGGGCCAGGTCGCTGGGCGTTCGCTTATACGGTCCGCATCGAAAACCTGGGGACCGTGGCCGCCCAGCTGCGCAGCCGCCACTGGATCATCACAGACGGTAACGGCAAACGCGAGGAAGTGAAAGGCGACGGGGTTGTGGGGAACCAGCCGGTGCTCCGGCCCGGCGAGAAGTTCGAGTACACCAGCGGGGCAGTGCTGCAGACGCCGCATGGATCGATGCGGGGGACGTACCGGATGGTGACCGAGGACGGGCGGCAGTTCGACGCGGAGATCGCGGCGTTCCCGCTCACGCAGCCCGGCAGCCTCAACTAGAGGCGGGCCTTGCTGGACTGGCTGCGACGCCGTCGTCGGACAGTTCACCCGGGTCTTCCTTCTTCCCGACTACCGCGGCGCGCGGCCACGACGATCTGCTGATGGGAACTCCATGAAAGGGCTGAGTTTCACGCCGAACTTGCACTCGCGTCACGCTCCCGTCACAAATGCCGGGGTATGACCCGGGATGTGCACCCGCGCATCCTGATTGTCGAGGACGAGAAAGACATCGTCCAGGTGCTGGAGTTTGCCTTGCGGCAGGCGGGGTTCGAAACGGTCTCCGCGCGCGACGGCGGCGAGGCCTTCGCTCGCATCCGGGAGAAGGCGCCGGACGCAGTGATCCTCGATCTGATGCTTCCTGACATCTCCGGCACGGAGATCTGCCGCCAGCTCAAGGGAAACGCGCGAACTGCTACGGTGCCCGTGATCATGCTGACCGCGCGCAGCGAAGAAGTCGATCGCGTCGTCGGTTTCGAGCTGGGCGCGGACGACTACATCACCAAGCCCTTTTCGGTGCGTGAGGTGGTGCTGAGGGTAAAAGCCATCCTTCGCCGGGGCGTCGCCGGCGAGGCGCCGCCGCGCGAGCAGGTGGGTCCCATCCGCCTCGACACCGAGGCGCACCGCGTGTTCGTCGACAGTCAGGAGGTCGACCTGACCGCCTTGGAGTTCCGCCTCCTCGAGACCTTCATGGCGCGTGTCGGCCGGGTCCAGACCCGCGAGCAGCTCCTGCGCGATGTCTGGCAAATGACCGGCGAGTTGCAGACCCGGACGGTCGACACTCACGTCAAGCGCCTGCGCGAGAAGTTGGGCAGCGGCCGCGACCTGATCGAGACTGTGCGCGGGCTCGGATACCGCATGTCCGATCCCGCGGAGAAGTAGATGCCGATCTTCGGCCGCAAGCCGACGCTCGCCGAGGCCGTGGACAAGATCCGCGCCGAGCTGCAGGCGGGGACGCTGCCCGGAGAGGTGCTCGACGAGCTGCGCCGCCGCGATCAGCCCGTGGTCTCCGGCGGCCGCGAGCCACCGGGCCTGCAGGAGATGCTGGAGGCGGTCCCCGGCGCCGCTGCCCTGCTGGAGGTGGGCGGCCGCATGGTGGCGCGCAACGCAGCGATGATGCGCCTGCTCGGGCGTGCTTCCACCGTTCTGGAGACGACCCGCAGCGCGGAGCTGCAGGACGTGTGCGCGCGCGGGCTGGCGGGATGGCCGCAGCGGCGCGAGCTGACGCTGCCCGCGCTAGACCTGATGGTGGAGGCCCACGTCACGCCGCTCTCGCACGCGCGGGCGCTGCTGGTCCTGCGGGACCTCACCGCCGAGCGCCGCGCCGATCGCGTCCGGCGCGACTTCATCGCCAACGCGTCGCACGAGCTGCGCACGCCGGTCACCGCCATTCGCGGCGCAGCCGAGACCCTGCTGGACGGCGGCCTCGACCTGCCCGAGCAGGCGCGCGAGTTCGTCAGGATGATCTCCCGGCACGCCGCCCGGCTGACGCGGCTGACGGACGATCTGCTCGATCTCTCGCGGCTGGAGACCGGCGCTTGGAAGCCGCAGGTCGGGCCAGTCCAGCTTGCTCCGCTCGCCGACTCGGTGCTCGATCTGTTCCGCAAGAGCGCCGGCGAAAAGGGCATCGTGCTCGATGCGGACGTTCCGGAGCGGCTGCGGGCGACGGCCGATCGCCGCGCGCTCGAGCAGATCCTCGTCAACCTGCTGGACAATGCCGTCAAGTTCACTCCCCAGGGCGGGCGAGTGACGGTTCTCGGCGACGGTCTCGGTCCGGCGGTGATGCTGTCGGTCGTGGATACGGGTCCCGGCATCGAGCCGCAGCATCAGGCGCGCATCTTCGAGCGCTTCTACCGCGCTGACGCCGGCCGCTCGCGCGAGCTCGGGGGAACCGGGCTCGGGCTCGCCATCGTCAAGCACCTCGCGCAGGCGATGAGCGGGGAGGCGGGGCTGGAAAGCTCGCAGAATGGCTCGCGATTCTGGGTGCGGCTGCCGAGCGGCTGACCCCCACGGGTCCGGGGTTGTCACGCGCTTGTCACAAAAGGCGTGTAAAGGGCCGCATGCTCGAAAAATTGATGCCGCGGTCGGACGCGTTTTTCGACGACTTCGACGCGCAGGCCGACGCAACCGTACGCGGCGCGCGCCTGCTCCTCGCGCTTTTCGAAGACTTCAGCGACATCGAGCGGAAGGTCGCCGCCATCAAGGAAGTCGAGCACGAAGGCGACAACATCGCGCACCGCGCGTTCGAGCGCCTTCACCGCCAGTTCATCACCCCGTTCGATCGCGCGGAGATCCACCGCCTGCTCGGCCGGATCGACGACGTGCTCGATCTCACCGACGCGACGGCGGAAAAGCTGCTCCTCTACGAGGTGGGCCTGGTCCCGCAGGCGGCGAAGGACCTGGCGCGCATCCTCGTGCCGGCGACGGAAAAACTGCGCGATGCCGTCCGGCAGATGCGCGAGATCAAGAACCCGGCGCAGATCCTCGCCTCTTGCCGTCAGATCAAGACGTACGAGAGCGACGCGGACGCATTGGGCCGCGCGGCCATCGCCGCGCTGTTCAAGAGCGGCGCCGACCCGCTCTCGATCATGAAGTGGAAGGAAATCTACGACTTGATGGAGACGGCCACCGACCGCTGCGAGGATGTGGCCAACGTGATCGAAGGCGTGGTGCTGGAGCACGCCTGATGCTCGCGATCGTCATCCTGCTCATCGCCCTGGCGCTCGTCTTCGACTTCATCAATGGCTTCCACGACGCGGCGAACTCCATTGCCACCGTGGTGTCGACGCGGGTGCTCTCGCCCGGCATCGCCGTCGTCTGGGCTGCCTTCTTCAACTTCATCGCCGCCTTCGGCGGTGGTGTGAAGGTGGCGAACACCATGGGCAAGGGCGTGATCCAGTTCGAGATGCTCAAGTCGCAGGGCACCGCGATGGTGCTGAGCGTGATCTTCGCCTCGCTGGTGGGCGCCATCCTCTGGAACCTTCTCACCTGGTGGTGGGGCCT
>Ga0137407_10001045_pt1 | contig 18176 bp, 15 predicted proteins | sample CZOMad2_2_16fung_FD_108410 | JGI IMG/M metagenome (GOLD analysis project Ga0137407, IMG submission 108410) | Vadose zone soil fungal communities from Angelo Coast Range Reserve, California, USA - CZOMad2_2_16fungal (Illumina Assembly) | ecosystem: Environmental > Terrestrial > Soil > Vadose... | reverse complement strand
GATCGCAACCATCGAAACGGGCGGTCGTCCACGTTCGGTTGCATTTTCACGTGACGGCTCGCGCGCATACGTTGCTTGTGAGAACGGCGGCTACGTCGCCGTGGTCGATACGCGAGAACATAAACTATTGGCAAAGATTCAACTGCCGACAGGCTCGCTGCCAATGGGCACCGTCGTTTCGGCTGATGGAAACGAGCTTTACGTCTCAACTGGCCGCGGCAACGCCATAATCATCATCGATACACAGAGTAATCACATAGCGACAACGATTCCCGTCGGAAACCGCGTATGGGGCATCGCGCTCGATCCCAGCGCGACAAAAATCTACACCGCCAACGGCGCATCAAACGACGTCTCCGTCGTCGATGTGAAATCGCGTAAAGAACTGCGTCGCATCAACGTCGGCGACGGTCCCTGGGGAATCGCGTCTGTTCCAAAGGAATAGCGGCTGAGGCTATAGTGGACGGTGCCGAAGCCATCCCTTCGTTGTTCACCCGCTGACGTAATTCGGATAACGTTCGCGCAGCTCGTGCGAGAGGCGGTCTGCTTCCTCGATGTTACCCGCTTGGCGAAATGCCACCGCGGCTTTGTCCAGCGCACGCGGAGTGATGGCTGGATCGTCATAAAGCAGGGCGACTCCCTTAAAAGCTTTGCCAGCGTCATCGAAGTTCCCGCGCTCGAGCTGGACTTCACCGGCGAGCAGGCGCGCTTCTGCGTTCACGCGGCCCTCGGGTTGGAGCGCCATGATTTCTTCGGCAATCTTCTGCGCCTCATCGGGTTTATGAGCGCTGATCTTAACTGCACCGAGCGTCAGTAACACTTTCGCCTTACCCGCCGGATCTTTGGCAGTTTGCAAATACCTTGTGAACGCTTCCTCGGCTTCCGGCAAATTTTTCAGCTTTGTGGCTGCGTCGCCGAGATAAAATAAGTAATCGGGTTTAACCTTGCCCGCGGTGTCTGTTGTTCGCAGCGCGCTCAGGTATTTTTCCGCGGCTTGGAAATTTTTCTCGTTGTAGTATTCAATTCCGAGCCACTCCAGGACCTCTGGCGGCACGTTCACATTCGGACTGGCGGCCATGAAAGTATTTACCTCTTTGGTCAACGCCGGCCGGTCTTTCAGATAAAACTGACACAGAATGATCCGAAGCGACGCGAGATTGTAGTATTGCTCCTTGTTTAGTTGCCGGGCGGTATTAAGCGCAGTCAACGCCGTCCTATAATCCTTTGCCTCGAATGCAGCTTTGCCGATGTAGTATTGCGCCTGCGCTGCGACAGAGCTCTTCGGAAATTCTTTCAGGAGCTGGCGAAAAGTGTCGACCATGCCCTTGGTATTTTCCTGTTGTCCGAGAATGAGAGCCTTTAATTGCAGGGTCGCTTCTCGCTCGTGCGCTTTGGGGTACTTGGCCAGGATAATACTTAGGTCCGTAAGCGCAGCACTGTAGTTCTTGCTCTGTTCGTATGCCAAAGCGCGCTGCCCCAGGGCCGCGGGCACTTCAGGACTATCAGGGAACGTTTGTAAGTAATAGGTAAAAGCTTCGATGACGCCGGGAATATTTTTCGTCTGTACGTGACACAACCCAAGCTTGTAGGCGGCTTCCGCGCGCAATCTTGCAGAGAGCTGTGAGCCGCGTAGTTCGCCGTAAATTAACTCTGCGTCATTGTAATTCTGCTGTTTATAGAGCGCTTCGGCTTTTAACAGCTTCGCCTGGTCGGCACGCTCGTTTGTAGGATTCGTTGCCATGAATTCGTCCACTGCGGCGGATAGCGCTGATGGATCGGAGTTGTAAACGTTGATCAGCCGCTGGTAGGCAGCGTCCTTTGCTTCCTCTCGGTCGGGAAACTTTGCGATAATCTGGCGATAAAGTGCGTCAGCTTCCTTTGAATTTCCGAGTTGCCGCTCGCTGTTTGCGGCGAGCAGCAACACCTCGGCTTGCGCCGCCTCAGGAAGCTTCTCCTGCTCTTTTTTGTAATCGGCCAGCAACTGTGCGTATTGGCCCGTTTGGTATTGCAGTCGGCGCAAACCGACTTGTGCGATCGCGCGGAATTTTCCAGCTTCAGGAAGAGTACGACCCTTCTGCAATAAAGCAGTAGCTCTATCGGCCATGGCCTTGTCGATTTTACCTTTTTCAGGCTGAACAAGTTCCAGTGCGATCACGCCGCCTCGGACGGCCGACTCCGCTTTCAAAGCCGGCTTTTGGGCTTCGGTAGCGAGGGCTTCGTATTGCTTTAGTGCGTCGATCTTTTTTCCGCGACCGGCGAGAATGGATGCTGCTGTCCATCGCGCATCTTCGCGATAGGGATTCGGATTTCCGGTCTCAGCGACTTGCACGTAAATATTGGCAGCTTCTTCCTTGCGCCCCGTGGCCTCGAGACAACGCGCTTCGAAATAGCGTGCAGAGAGCGCCACTGCCGGTTCCTTTGATTTTGCAGCAGCACGATGAAAGAGCGGAAGCGCCGCGGCGTAATCTTTTTCGGTGAAGGCCGTTTCGGCAAGCGCGTACGCCGCGGCTCCGGCGAATTCGCTGTCACCGTAGTCGTTGAGCACTTTCTGAAAATTAGTGCGAGCGTTGGAAAGGCGATTGAGATTTCGATAGCATTCGCCAAGCGAGAAATAGGCGTTCGCCCGGCCAGGACGTCCCGGATAATCGTCCAAATATTTTTGGTATTCAGGGATCGCCAGGTCGTAAAGCTTGCGAGTGAACAAGCCGTTGGCGTATTCGAGTTGACGCCGGTCGGCGCCCTCGGTTTCGGGCGCTGGGGCCTCGGAAGAGTCTTCCTTTAAAGAGCGGAGAACTCTGTCGATTGATTCATCTGCAGGGAGAGCGCGCGGAACTGGAGGCTCATCAACCGGACGAGCCCGGCGAACTTCCGGTGCCGATTGAGCAAATGAGCCGCTTGCGGTGCAAAGCAGCATCGCCAGCCCCACAGGACCGGCCAGGCTCTGCCTCATTTTCATTTTGCCGTCGCGAAAGCGACGTTAGTTATGCCTGCTTCAGTGCAAATATTTAAAACGTCGACGATATTCTTGTAGGCACCGGCTTCATCGCCGCGGATCACTACAGCTTGCTCGGAATTCAATTGAATAAGGCTTTTCAGTAATTCTGTAAGTTCAGGCCCGCTCAAGGTCCTGCGGTTCACAACCACATTGCCGTCTGCCTTCACGTTAACTACCACGTCCCCAATCGGCGCACTTTTTTCCTTTGCCGCCGAGGCTTTCGGCACTTTCACATCCAGCTCGTTCTCCGTGCGGGCCGCATTCCACGTCAGCAGAAAGAAAATCAATAGCAGCAGCAGGACGTCCACCAGCGGCGCCAATTGAATGCCTGGGTGATGCAGCGGCGTGTGACGACGTAGATTCATTGCGCTTGAGCAGTGTTACAACTCGTCCTCGATCAGCACGGGAGTTCGTTCAGCTCGCTTGCCGTATTGCAGCGAAAGCAAAGCCAGAACGTGTGTCGAAGCAGCTTCCAGTTCCGAAATGAGCTTTTGCGCTCTGCCCCGAAAGAAAGCGTAAAACATCATGGCAGGAATACCGATGGCCAGACCGGCCGCCGTGTTTACAAGTGCCTCGCTGATCCCGCGCGAGAGCGCCACGTAACGGGCTGATCCGATGTCGGCTCCCAGCGCGCCGAATGAATGGATAATTCCAAACACCGTGCCCAGCAGCCCGAGCAACGGGGCGATCATTCCGATATCGGCGAGATAGGTGACTCGATTGTTCAGACTGGCTGCGACTCGCGAGCCCTCTGTTTCAGCGATTTCGCGGACTTGCTGGAGATCCGCGTGCGGATTTTTAGTTGTGAAATCGAGCATCTTTTGCACGACCCGTGCGATGGCTTCTCCATGCCGATTTGAAACTGCGAGCAAGCCGAGATAGTCGCGTTTACGCAGGAGGGCGTCAGCCGTAGCCATATAACCGCTCGAAACCACGGCGCCCCGCCGGATTGTCATTAAATAAACGACCACGAGCATCACGAAAAAGATTGACAACAGAAACAGCGGAATCATCACTGGCCCCGCCTTCACCAGCGTCTCCATGACGCTCTGCGAATGCTGCGGAACCAGAGGGGGCGTAGGTTCCTGCGCCATTACAGAAGACGCGCTCGCCAGCGCGGCCAACACCAGGACCCAATTTTTCATGCCAGAAATTTCGTAACGATATGCAGAGCGATTAGTGGATGCAAATGCCCTCGGCGTTCAAACACATATCATGCATGGAAGTTGCTGCACGTGTGGGACGCCGAAACGAGGTTCATCGACGTACCAAAAAAATGTGCGCCGGTCGAACCGGCGGATCGAGCTCGACATAGTTGCGTTGACCGCGCCATGTGTAGGTCGTGCCGCTTAGCAAATCCTGGACCCGGTACTCGTTGCTTTCCATTTGTCCAAACTGCTCGACCGGCACATGCACAAAGGAATTCTGTTTGCGATGCGGATCGAGGTTCACCACGACGAGAATGATATTATCGCGCGCTGCGGTCATCTTGCTGTAAAACAGAATGGCCTCGTTCTCGGCATGATGGAACCGCAAATTCGTGTAGAGCTGAAGCGCGCGGTTTTGCTTGCGGATTTTGTTTAGTCGCGAGATCCAGTCCTTGATGTTTCCAGGTGCGTTCCAATCGCGTTCCTTGAATTGATATTTTTCGGAATCGAGATACTCCTCGCGACCTGGCAAAGCCTCGTTTTCACACAGCTCGTATCCGCTGTAGATGCCATAAAGAGGTGAAAGCGTCGCGGCCAGAAGAACACGAATCATGAACGCGGTTCGTCCGCCCTCCTGAAGCACAAACGGCAGAATGTCGGGTGTGTTTGGCCAAAGGTTCGGTCTAAAATATTCACTCATTTCGGTTTGGGTGAGTTCAGTAAAATATTCGATCAGCTCCTGCTTGGAGTTTCGCCACGTGAAATATGTGTAACTCTGATTAAAGCCGGCTTTCGCCAGAGCTTTCATCATCTTTGGACGAGTGAAAGCTTCGGCAAGAAAGATTGTGTCGGGATATTTCTCTCGGACACCTCTGATCAAATATTCCCAGAACGCGACTGGTTTGGTGTGCGGATTATCCACCCGAAAGATGCGCACCCCGCGCTCGGCCCAGAAGAGCACAACGCTCTTCATCTCGGCCCAGAGCTCGCGCCAGTTCTCACACCGAAAATTCAGAGGGTAAATGTCTTCGTACTTCTTCGGTGGGTTCTCCGCATACTTGATTGTGCCATCGGGCCGCTTGTAGAACCAATCTGGATGCTCTTTGACGTACGGGTGATCGGGCGAGCAATTGATCGCGAAATCGAGGGCAATTTCCATTCCACGTTTCCGCACTTCTTTTTGAAGCCAGTCAAAATCGGCGAGCGTCCCCAGCGAAGGCTCGACCGCCTTATGCCCGCCGGCGTCGCTGCCGATCGCCCATGGCACGCCCGGATCGCCGGGCTCGGAGGTGACCGCGTTGTCCCGCCCCTTGCGGTTGGTGTAACCAATCGGATGAATCGGCGGAAAATAAATGACGTCGAATCCCATGGCTTTTGCGTCGTCTACCCGCGCCAAACAATCGCGGAAAGTCGATCCGCCGTCGCCCCGGCCTCCTGCAGAGCGCGGGAAAAATTCATACCACGCCCCGAACAATGCTGCGGATCGCTCGACGATAACTCGGGGAGCGGGGCCATATTGCGTCGCGTCGGAGCGATCCGGATATGTTGCCATCAGCACCTCCAACTCGGCGGATTTTGCGATCGCGTAGATTTCTGAATTGGCGGCGGTGGACATTTGTTCTGAAAATTCTCCCAACCGCGCCCGGTCCGCTCGATCGCGGGCCCGCCTGGCGGCGGCTGCGACCAAAGCCGCGCCTTCCAATGCTTCACTTTGGAGGGCGGAAATGCCTGCCTCAAATTTTTTTGCGAACTCGCGTTGCCAACTGCGAAAAGTGTCTGTCCACGCTTCGACGGTGTATTCGTGGATAGCCTCGTCGTACAAAGTGCAGACTCCATGCCAACGATCGTTATCGACAAAACTCATCGGCGTTTCCCTCCATGCACGTTTCCCAACAACGCGCCACTTCAGAACGGCTGCCACGACGTCATGTCCATCCTTAAAAATGTCGGCTTCAGCGGCGAGATCTTCACCAACGATCCGCTTTATCGGATAATCACCGCCGTCGAGTAGCGGCTGCAGATTCTCAATCACAACAGATGGAAAAGCCATCGACGATCAATCAACCGAGATTCACAAAGTGCGAAAGAGCAAATCGATTGGAGAAGGGGAACATAGACCCTTGGTCTGTGCGCCCAAGCGGAGTTTCACTCCGCTAAACTCATGAGACTTATCAATAGCCGGTTACAAACCGGCACGCCGCACAGGCTGCAAGCCCATGTTCCGCCCGCACGTCTCTACACCGCGAACTGAAACATGCACTCGTACAGGCCCGAGTTGCGAACCACCTGGCGTCGGACGCGGGTGCCCAGGACGGCTTCGAACATGTCCTGCTCGAATCGACCAATGATTGGGTACTGCTCCAGCAGATTCAAAATGGGAGAATGACACTCGAGAATTTGGGGACCGTCTTTGTCGTTAAGGAACTCGGCCATGTAGCCTTCCGCGTCGCGGGCATGCGCGAACCATTTCGCGCGTTCCGCTACCGTGTTCCCCTTTGCCTTCGACTTGAGCGCCGCGGTTTTCTTTTTGAAAACACTGTAGAGAAGCTTCTCTGGCGCGTTTGGTCCGTAGATTTCCTCGGCCGCTTTCAACATGTCCAGAGTGAATTGATTGCTATCGCACTGAAAAAGATCGTGGCTCCGGCGCGTTAACCGGTAGACCATCTCCGGCCGGCCCATTTTTTGCGGACGGCGCCAAGTGTCCAGATAACCATCGCGGTGAAGGGTAATGCAGTGCTGCTTGATGCCCATGTAGCTCATGCTCATTCTTCCCACGAGCTCGTTAACGGACATTCCTCTCGTGCGCTTGAGGGAGTTAATAATTTCAAGCCGCTGCGTGCGGCCAATTTCCGAGATCAGACGTTGATTCATAAGATGACGAAAGTGACAATTAAGTAACAAGAAGTTGAGAGTACGGACTTTACACGGCGCAATCTTTATTACGCAAGCCTAAAGTTTACGCCGCGAAACAGTACCCGATATTTCCTCTCGTTTAACGATAGAAACTCACCGAGCAGGCGTGGAATGACAATAAGTAATTATGAGTACAAGTATTCGTCGTGGTACTCGCGCTGCGGTGCGAACTGGACGTTCTCGTTGCCGGTTTCCGGGTACTCGAAGATTTTGCCTTCGTAATTGCGCACCACGATTTTTTCGTTGTCGTGATAAAGGATGTAACCCGGATTAATCGGCACCTTTCCGCCGCCGCCGGGAGCGTCGATGACGTATTGTGGCACGGCGTAACCTGTGGTGTGACCGCGCAAGCCCTCGATGATCTCGATGCCTTTGGCGACTGACGTGCGCAAGTGCGATGATCCATTAATCAGATCGCATTGGTAAATATAGTAAGGGCGTACCCGGCACATGAGGAGCTTGTGCACGAGCGTTTTCATCGTCTCGAGATCGTCGTTCACACCAGCGAGCAATACACTCTGGTTCCCGAGCGGGATCCCGGCGTTGGCCAGGCGTTCCAGCGCTTGCTTCACCTCAATCGTCAGCTCTCGCGGATGATTGACATGCACGCTCATCCAGAGTGGGTGGTGTTTCGCCAGCATCGTGCACAACTCAGGAGTGATACGCTGCGGCAGAAAAATTGGGACCCGTGTGCCGATGCGGACAAACTCGATGTGTTTAATCGCCCGTAACCGGGAGAGCAGCTTGTCGAGCTTATCGTCGCTGAAAATGAGAGCGTCTCCACCGCTTAAAAGCACGTCGCGCACTTCGGTGTGTAACTCGAGATAACGAAACGCCTCCTCAAAATTTGTGTGCAATTCCTGCTCGCCCACGCCGCTCACCACGCGGCTGCGGGTGCAGTAGCGGCAATAACTCGCGCAACGATCCGTCACCAGAAACAGGACACGATCGGGATAACGGTGCACTAATCCTGGCACAGGCATGTGCGAATCTTCGCCGCACGGGTCTGCCATGTCGTAAGGGGACGCCCAGGTTTCTTCGACGCGGGGAACCATCTGGCGGCGCACCGGGTCCTCTGGGATATTTCGCGGCATCAGGTTGAAAAAGTGCGGCGTTATCGCCAGCGCCAGTTTGTCGCCCGACAACAAAACGCCGCTGCGTTCCTCATCGTTAAGTTCGAGGTGTTTTTCGAGTTGAGCGAGGTTAGTGACCCTGTTCTTGAGCTGCCATTTCCAATCGTTCCAGAGTTCTGGCGCGATGTCTGGCCAATAGCCCGGTGCGTGCGAGACGAACTCTTTTCCGTTCCCTTTTTCTGCTACAGAAGTGATCATTTTTCGTAAAAAAAAATAAGGCCCTAGAAAGACGCGTCAACGCAGGCACTTTTGAGTGCGGAGCGCACAACGGAGTTCCGCCTCCAATCGCGCCAGGGACAGGGGAAGCTATTTTCCACCGAGCACGCTTAGCTCCCAGCGGTAACCGTCAGGATCATGGAACCAAAGTCCCATGTTTTTCGATCCCGGCGCTTCCGGACCAATTTCATCGCCTGGGTCCTCAACGTCGGCGCCGATGCTCTTCAAATGCGCGAGCGCTTTTCGCAGCGTCGCCATGTCTGGCAGATGGAATGACAGGTGATCGATCGTTTTCGGCGACGGTTCTCCCTTGAACAACGCGATCGTGACATTCTTGTTGCCGACGGCGACGCCATTCTCAAAATCGAATTCCTTCCGCAATCCCAGCGCGCGTTCGAACCACCGCGCACTTTTCCTGGGATTATCAACGGCCAACCCAAAATGACCAACCTCTCCGAGCGTGAACGGAACTTTCATGTGAATTGGTGCATCGCTAAATCCATCGACCTAGCCTGGCTCGGATCCGTTAGAGGATATGACCGGCTCCATGAAGTGCCGGTTGAAATCTCTGAGCGCGTCGCACGGTGTATGTCCTAGTCCGCTCGCGCCCTTTCGGACATTTGCCCCGATGAAAGCCAGCCAAATGTCGCCAACCATTCCCATCCGCGGCCGAAGCCGCGCTGCCGGACTCCTCGGGTGGCTCTCAAGAAATTCCTCGACGTCCATCTTTATCACCGGAGGCAGTTCTTCGATTGCAAGCGAAGTCATATCTTAAAGAAACGTCTATGAGCTGTGCTTTGGACTTGAAGAGTCGAAAAATCCGAGTGGACAGTCAGCTGATCAACGATGGCGTTTCGCAGAGCGGAGCGGGCGGGAGCCGAGCGACACAGACGGGCAGCCCGCATGGGCGAGAGAGCGGGAGCAAATGAGCCAAACGCCCTACAGTCAGCGTTGCAAATTCTGCAGGGCGTCTGTGTTGGACGCGGCAGGCTGCGAAGAAATCCGCGATCAATCGCGGCCCCAAATCATAGCCACGGACGTCGTAAGACTGCCGCCCATGTTGAACGTGAGGAATTTCTTCGCGTCCTCGATTTGACGTGCGCCGGCTTGTCCTGTGAGTTGTTGATAAGCTTCAAACACCTGGCGAACGCCGGTCGCACCTACAGGGTGACCGTCGCCGATCAGACCGCCGCCCGCGTTCACCGGAATCTCGAATGGCATCTTGGATTTTTCCGGCCGCACCTGTGGCAAAGTGGTCGCGCCGCTTTTTACAAGGTCCACACCTTTGCCGGGATCGGCCAGTCCGAGAATTTCGTATGCGACAATTTCAGTGATGGAAAAGCAATCGTGCACTTCGGCGCCTTGCAGGTCGCGCGGCTTGAGGTTGGCCATGCGGAAAGCTTTCTCGGCTGCTTTGCGCGCGGTCGAGAACGTTGGTGCGTCCTTTTTATCGAGCGGCAGATAATCAGTCGTGTGACCGTAACCATGCAACTGGACGGCCTTGTTCCGATCGTGGCCGATCTTGTCCAGATATTTTCCTGAAACCAAAACAACCGATGCCGCCCCGTCGGTAATCTGCGAACAATCCGAAACCTTGAGGGGAGGCGCCACGCTGGGGTTCTTGTCGGAAACCTGCGATGCGCAATCGAACGTGAGATCAGCATCGCGCATCTGCGCAAGCGGATTCAATTTTGCGTGCGCGTAATTTTTCCACGCTACCCGGGCGAGGTCCGCTTCGGTCGCGCCGTATTTCTCGATATAGATCTGCGCGATGCGTCCAAACAATTTGGGGAACATGAAATCGCCGTACTCAGGCTTTTCATTGTGATAATCGGCCGCGGCGCCGAGCACATCGGAGCCATCGAGCGATGACATCGTCTTCTGCTGTTCCGCGCCCACGACCAGAACGACGTCGTAGAAGCCGCCGATGATCCATTCGGCGCCAAGCAACACCGACAACGCTCCGGACGCGCACGCCGCTTCAGTGTGCATCGTCGGGATTCCGAGCAGTTTCGGATCGATCTCCGGAATAAACGCGCCGAGTTGCAGCTGTTTTGTAAACTGGCCCGCGTTGAAATTGCCAACGGCGCCTGCCTGAATTTCGCCCGGATCAATCTTCGCATCATCGATCGCCTTTTTGCCGGCCTCGATGATGATGTGCCGGATTGTTTTTCCTTCCTTTTTCAGGTTGCGCTTAAAATCCGTGCGCCCGCCGCCGAGAATGTAGACTGACTCGCTCATACGTAACCTTACCTTATTTCTTCAGCGAGTCATCCCGAGCGCTTGTCGATTCATGTGCCGAAAGCATCGATTCCCGTAATGTCGCGACCGACGATCAATGTGTGGATATCGTGCGTGCCTTCGTACGTTGAGACGCTCTCAAGGTTCATGAGATGCCGAATCACGGAATAACGATCGGTGATGCCCGCAGCACCGAGTATGTCGCGTGCTTTGCGCGCGCATTGCAGCGCCATCCAAACATTGTTGCGTTTCGCCAACGAAATTTGTCCAGAGCGCACCGCCCCGGCCTCCATCAGCCGCGTTAGCCGGAGCGCCAGTAGTTGCGCCTTGGTGATTTCCTGCGCCATCCAAACAAGTTTTTGCTGCACTAATTGGAAGCCCGCGATCGGCCGACCGAATTGCTCGCGCGATTTCGTGTAAGCCAGAGCAGTTTCGTAGCAATCAATCGCTGCGCCAATGACGCCCCACGCGATTCCAACGCGCGCGTAGGTCAGACACGACAGAGGCGCTTTGAGCCCGGACGCTTTCGGTAAACGGTTCTTCGCAGGTATACGGCAATTTTCGAACCAGCATTCGGACGTGCGCGACATGCGCAGACTAAACTTTCCCTCGATATCTTGGGCGCGAAATCCCGGCGCGCTCTTCTCCACCACGAATCCACCCACGCCGCCGTCGTCAGCTTTTGCCCAAACAACCTTTACGTCCGCAATCGACGCGTTGCCGATCCAGCATTTGCTACCGTTTAGGACATAATGATCGCCGTCGCGCTTCGCGCGGGTTTCCATCCCGCCCGGATCCGATCCATGTCCGTGTTCCGTCAGAGCGAAACAACCCACGCGCTCGCCCGACAGGAGTCCAGGCAGCCAGCGCGCGTGTTGCTCCGGCGAACCGAAGGAATGGATTGCATGGATCGCGAGCGCACCCTGCACGGACGCCAATGAGCGCAGCCCCGAGTCCGCGCGTTCGAGTTCTTGCATGATCAGCCCGTAAGCCGTGTAGCTAAGACCGGCAGCCCCATGCTCTCTCAAATATGGCGCGTAAAACCGCAGGGTGCCCATTCGTGGAGTAAGATGTTCCGGGAACTTGCCCGCACGATGGCACGGAACGATCTCGGACAAGACTTCCTCGTGCACAAAACTCCGAGCCCGATCGCGCGCCGCGCGCTCCTCATCCGTGAGAAGTTCTTCGATGTTATAGTAATCCAGCGAACTCATGGCGTGCAGCGATGGGCGCCAGTTTAGCGGGCGCGTGTCGCGAGCACAACGCTTCCTCGCTGCGCGGGATAACGAGCGCTTCTGGCATCGGTGCGCCTGTGGAACTGCAGTCTCGGATGTTCCAAGACGTCCGGGGATAGGGCTACGGGGTGAGTTCGTCGTGGACGCCATTACTGAAGTGGGTTAGCTAGTCGCTGATCAACACAACCAATGATTTTCTTCATTTGGTGTCTTAACCTGGGGATCAGCCTTTGGAACGCCTATGCAACCGGTAAGGTTTGGGTTGAAGCTAAACACGCGGGCGGTGTGCACCGTTTCATGGCGTGGATGGGTTATCTCATGGCGTCGCTGGGTTTCAGTTGGGCCATTCTCGTTCTGGTTGGCATGTTGCTGCAGTCGTTGGGCACGATTACTCCCGATCAAGCAACACTTTTCCTTCAGGCGGGGTATGTCTTGGTGGTTCCTGGCTTCCTATTTTCCGGGTACGCCATTATGTTTCAAAGCTGGGCGAACGCTTACCGTAACCACTCCGTAGTCAACATGGGCGTCGCCGCCTACAACACCTACGCCAATGTCCATAATACCTTTAGCGCGATCGATAATTTCCCGAAAGCCTTTGGCAACGTTTTCACGTCATTTTCGCGCGGGAGTGGGAAGAGTAAGGCGAACGGTCTGATCCTATTCGTAGCAGTCCTTTGTGTTCTGTCGGGCTTTGTCATCGCAGCCCTTATCGTCCACCGTGTTGCAGCTAGCGACACTCAAGTTCCGACACGCGCCGACGCTGCCGCCAAAAGTGACTCCAATCAGCCGAGCTTAGGTTAGGTTTTGGCTAAAGCCTTTTCTTTGCCCGCCGCCGTACGTGTTTATCTTGCAGTCGACAATCCCGCAGCTTTCCAGGCTTTCAAGCCGCCAGCCATAGAGCGGACATTTTTGTACCCCATCTTTTGCAGGCTCTCAGCAGCTAGCGCAGAACGGCCGCCTCCGCCGCAATGACAAATAACAAGTGCGCTCGTGTCGGGAACTCTTTCTTCGATGTCGAGCTCGATTGTGCCGCGGCTCAGGTGCATCGCGCCGGGAATGTGTTCTTCGTCCCATTCATCCTTGTCGCGGACGTCCACGATTACCGCTTCGCCGCCTGTTAGTTTCGCAGCAGCTTCCTGCGGTGAGATCTCGGTGACGTGCTTCTTCGCTTCCGCGACGAGTTTTTGGAACCCACTGTGCTCAGCCATTGGTTAATTTATCCAAGATTTTGCAGATTGTCGCAGATTTCAGAAGGAGAAGACGCCGTATGGCGGCGTCCTTACAGAGGAATCAAAATAAATCTGCGTAAATCTGCGCAATCTGCGGACGATTCCATTGGTAGCCCGCTTCCGATTGATTCCAGTGTTAGTAACTGATTCCCTTTTTCGCCGCTTGGGCGTGAAGCGTTTCAGTCACCTTTTGATCGAATGAGTCGCCTTTGCCTTCCGCGGCAAGCCGTTTGTTTTCGGATTGAATATAAGCTTCGCGTTTCTTTGACAGTTCGACGATCTGCTTTTGCAGGTCGGCACGTTCCTCACGGGCTTTTGCGACACGCTTTTGCAGTTCGTCGCGATCCAATTTCTGTAGCTCGGCCGGAAGTTGTTTCTGATCGATCTCCTCGACCTTCAGCTTGCTTTCGTTGAGCGCGTCGACCAACTCACCGCGGCCCTGCATAGCCCTGCCGGTCTTGCTATTGTAGGTGAGCCGATCGGCCATTGCCGAAACCGGAGCACTCTTAGCCGCGGCATATTTCGCATGGACTTCTGCCTGTAATGTACTGTCGCCGTACGGAATTAAAGTGGCGCCGATCCGTTCGTTAAGCCCGCTCAGCTCCTTGTCCATCGGCGTTGAAATCACAGCAACGTTGCCCGATTGCGAAATACCTACATAACTGCCTTCCGACAGCTTCGCGATTTCCTGCCAGATCGGCTTGGTCTCAGCCATCTCACCACACTGAATGGTATTGATGATGAGGTCTTTCTTCGCCGCTTCCCGGCAGAGATCGGGATACTTCGGGCCGTTCGAATAATCCATGTGCGGCGGCGCGTCGCCGACCAGAAAAATGATTTTCAGAACCTTCTTGTCGCTGCTCCACGGCATCTTGTGAATGGCTTCGGCAAGCGCCTCGTTCACACTCTCCGGTGTATCGCCACCGCCGTCGGCCTGGAACTCGCGCAGATGCCCGTAAACGGCATCGATGTCGTCTGTGAGACTGAACGATTTCACCACGTATTCGTCGCCGCGATCTCGATAACCAATGAGCCCCAGCTTTAACTCCGGGGTTGGTTGCGCGCTGATCATTTCATTGGCAATCGACCAGATTTTTTGTTTCGCGCCCTCGATCAAACCACCCATTGAACCGGTGGTATCGAGAACAAAACAGACCTCGATGCGCGGTTTGGTTTGGCGTGCGGGCGCAGTCGTGGCGAACAACGGTTGCCACAAGCCAAGCATTGCGGAGGCAGATAAGATTATCGGCAGGATGCCGATGCTACGAGTGGTTAGTGTTTTCATTCGATTGTTGTTATTCAGCGATTTCATAAACAGTGTCGTCGAGCTTGAGCACGACGTTTTGTCCTAAGGCCAGCCACGGGCCGGCTTCGGGGTGTTTTGTCAGGAGGTTGAAGTAGTCTTCGGAGTTAAATTGGACGCGCTGGCGTTTAGCGGTGTTCTGCGCGCTTGAATCGATCCATTGATTTCCGTTTTGGAAGAATGCGCGCCCGTTCACGAATCTGGACTGTTGGGTGTACTGCGTAAGGCGCCCTGCCGCTGGGGTGCCAGCAGGAACTGCCGCAGCAAATCCCCGCAATGATTCGGAGGCACCGGATGCAATCGATGCCGGCGCCTGCTGCGCGAATTTGAACGCATTCTGGCTGCGTGCATTGGCAACGCCGTCCTCACCTTCCTTCTTGTCCTTGAATCCGATCCAGGCCTTGGCGACTTCTGCACGTGTCTCCGCATCGGCGCTCATCCGCTGCATGGATCGATCGGCCATCGGCACGCGCCGGTGGTCCTCGTCCTCGACGATTAGATAAGCGGTGTAAGGCGTAACGATCCCGTATTTCCGGGCCAGCTCGGTTGTTTCATCGCGAAGCTCTGCGGTTTCACCGCGGTTGCGGATTTCATCGAGGAGAAATCCAACACGGCGCGTTGCCCAAAGCCGTGGCACGTAATCGTCGGTCGTCTTGCGATCATCGAAATGCAGTTTGTAAGTAAACGTCTGTTCGCGGCCGCCGGCGTTGCCGGTTAGCTTCGCTTCGACATCGCCGGCGCCGCTGTATCGACCCGCTACGACCAATTGATCCCCTTTGAACAGGTCCGGCAGATCCGCCGGATACATTTTGGATGCGCGAATACCGCCGCCAAGATCCAGCTTCAGATTTGTTAGAGCGGGTTCTTTGATCCGCGTGTAAAATTTGGACACTTTGAGCTCGAGATCTTCGTTTGCGAGCACGTACTGGCTGAAGGCGCGCGTGCCCTCGGCGATTTGATCAAGCAACTGCGTGTTTACGTCCGAGCCGATCCCGAACGAGAAGATCCGAATGCTGCTCGCCTTTTTGATGTTCGCAACGATTTCATCGGGGTTGCGCGTTCCTACCGTGGGAAGACCATCAGTTAGAAAAATGATAACAAATGGGCGATCACTCTTGTCCGGCCGGACCTTGAGAGCGCTTTGCAGTGCATCCGCAATGGCGGTGCCGCCGATTGGCTTGAAGTCGTCGATGAAACCGTTTGCACGTTTGCGGTGATCGGAGTCGGCTGTTACCAACTCGCGGAAGAGCGGCTCAGCTTCCGTCGAGAACCGGACGATCTCGAAACGATCGTCGGCGTTGAGATTTTCCACGCAAAACCGCAACGCTTTTTGCGCCTGTTGAAGTTTGGCGCCGGCCATTGAACCGGATGTGTCGACGACAAAAACGACGTCTTTGGCTGCCGGCTTTGTTTCGTTGCTAATCGTCGGCGCAGCCAGGAGCAGAAAATAGCCGTCGTCACCGTCTGGCTTGTAAGTGATTAACTTGAGGCCGACATCACGTGTGTCCGAGCTGTAGACGAGCTGAAAATCTGTGTCCGGCTTTTCGTCTTTGCTCTCATACCCAATCACAGCCCGGTTAGCGCCATCGCGTTTGATCTCAACTTTGTGGCTGGGCGAATAGATTGAGGCGAGCGGATCCGCGCTGTTAATCTCAATTTTCACGCTCAGATTTTTGATCGGCCGGGCGGAGAATTTCTCAGTACTCAACGGGTAGAGATAAGTGACCGTTCCGGCGTCGGACCGAAGCAGTTCCGTGTATGAAATCTTAATGGGTTTGCGGCTGCGCGGTTCGATCGGAAAGATGCGGACCTTGAAAAGATCGCGGCCCGCGTACTCGAGCAGTGCTGGATCGCGCATTTTTCGAACGATGTCCTCGTAAATGCCACGTGCCTTATCAGCCGGAAGCAACTCGGCATCGACGCTCTTGCTGCCGATTTCCATACTGAATTTGTTGATATGCGCCCCTTTCGGAACGGGGAACATGTAAGAACCTTCGAGACGTTGATCGTTAGGATTGTAGAACTCCTGATCGATCGATGTGACGGCGACCTGGCCGTCAATTTTGACGTTGACCTGATGACTGGTGACTTCGAGCGGAGCGAATGGGAAATGGGTCGGTGGAACGTAGATCGGGCGCTCGATGACGATGAAACCGTCTCCGCGGGATTGAGAGATGCTTCCGAGGAGGAAGAGCCCGATCGCTAGCACCAATGTTTTGTTCATAAAGCGTTAGTCGGGAACTGCGGAAAAATGCTCCCGGCCTATCGAAAACATTATTTTTGATCAGAAGGCCAGGCGTGACAGTCAGACATCGCTAAGATGCTCCGTCCCCGAGGTGTTGTGATCGATCAGGAGCTTTCCAGTAGAGCCGCACCGCTGCCAGCGACGGTGTCAGCGTTGACGGCGGATGCGCAAGTTATTGCCGAATGTCGCGCGGGAAATCCGGCGGCATGGGATTCTCTATTCGATAAATATTACGCGGCGGTCGCCCGGTTTGTGTTTCAGCTCTCCGGCGATTTCAGCCACGAAGACACGGAGGAGATCTGTCAGGAAACGTTCTTATCGGTGGTCAGAAACCTGTCTTCATTTCAGGGTCGAAGCTCGTTTCAAACGTGGTTGCTGCGGATCGCGGCGAACAAGGCGATGGATTATCGGGAAAAAACGCGAGCCGCGAAACGAGGCGGAAACGCAGTGCACATCTCAATCGATGCGGGCCAAACTGATAACGAACCGCCAATAGATCCGCCATCTAGAAATCCCGGTCCCGATGTGTTATTGCAGATTGCCGAGACCTTCTGCCTGGTGAGGGAAAGCCTAGATCGTCTGGGCGAGCCGTGCCGGGAAATCATCGAACTGCGATACTTCGGCGAGTTGAGTTACGATGAGATTGCCGCGGAACTGCGTCTTAATGCGAAAACGGTCAGCTCCCGATTAAGCAAATGTCTGGATCGTTTGCTCAATATCGCCAAGGAAATTTTTCCACCGGATTATCGTTTACCGTCTAATTTATAGAGGCATGGCATCGGAACCAAAGAAACCCATTGAACAAATGCTTGAGGCGCTGGCAAAAGCGCGTCGCGCAGAATTCGGTGACGATCCCAAAATGCCCAATCCGATGCGAGCGCGCCTGCATGAGGAGATTGCACGAAGTGGAGCGGCGGAAGAAGGAAAGGTCGAGTCACGAGGATCATGGTTAACAATGTTCTGGCCACGAGTAACAGTGGCGGCGGCACTGGCAACGTTTATAGTGCTCGTCCCGGCGATTTGGTGGAATCGATCACACCCCCTTGCGGAGTCCGGCGACGTTGCGCTTCGTGGCCGCACTGCGGGAACTGCCGATGGATTGCACCGCACGGTGACTGCGCAGGATACTCTTGCGAAAGCTCCGGCAGTGAGCGCTACCGAGCCAACAGTCAATCTGGCGGACAACAGTCAAATTAAGATCGAACCCGCCGCGATGCCATCCTCTGAAGCGGAAGCATCGAAGTCGTCAACTCACTTTGCACAAGGGCGCGCTGCGACCGAGTTCCCAAATCAGGGAACGAAAGGATTCGTCGATGAGGAGATTGCCAGCGCGAAGATCAAGGCTGCACCCGCCGCCGGTCCGGATTCAAAAGCCGATTCAGACAGAATGGCGGGCGCCGTTCCACCGGTGAGGCAACCCTCATCAGCCGGCAACCTCGCAATGACGCAGCAATTTTCCCAACAATCCGCCGTTCAATCTTTTCGGAGCAATGCGCAGGTAAGCCGGTCCGCGAACGT
>Ga0137407_10001043_pt1 | contig 18193 bp, 10 predicted proteins | sample CZOMad2_2_16fung_FD_108410 | JGI IMG/M metagenome (GOLD analysis project Ga0137407, IMG submission 108410) | Vadose zone soil fungal communities from Angelo Coast Range Reserve, California, USA - CZOMad2_2_16fungal (Illumina Assembly) | ecosystem: Environmental > Terrestrial > Soil > Vadose... | reverse complement strand
TGGCTTATATACTTGGTATCCTGGCATTGCCCTATGTAAACCGGTTATTCAATACGCAAATAAATATCAATCCTGTTCATAATCCGCTTTTGATCTTTTTTCTTTTAGTGATTACCGTTATAGTAATTTTTTTAGCCGGCTCATATCCTGCGCTGATCCTGTCAAAATTCAAAGCCGTGCTGGCTTTAAAAAACAAGCTCACAACAAAACAGGCAGGCGGCTTTTCATTGAGGCGGTTGCTGGTAATAGCACAATTCGCCATTTCACAGATGCTCATTATCGGCGCAATAGTTATTGCAAGCCAGATACGCTATTCAACGCAATCGGATCTTGGTTTTAATAAGAAGGCTGTTGTGATGCTTTCTGTGCCCTCAGAAGATCTTGTAAAAATGCAATCATTAAAAACAAGATTGCAGCTGGTTGCAGGTGTTTCAAATATTTCTCTTTGCCGGGCTGCTCCTGCATCCATGTATGATAATTATACTTCGGTTCGTTTTGATAACCGTGATAAAGATGAGCCATTCAACATTAATACAAAAGATGCTGATGAAGGATATATACCCACATTCGATCTGAAAATAATTGCCGGGAGAAATATTTTTCATTCGGATACGACAACCGAATTTGTGGTGAATGAAACTTTTGTAAAAAAATTAGGAATCCGCTCTCCGCAGGAAGTCATTGGTAAAAAATTAATGACCAGCAGAGGAAAAAAGAATGGACCGATAGTAGGTGTAATGAAAGATTTTTATAATGCTTCATTTCATGCCGAGATAGCGCCGATTTGTATCAGATCCAACTATACTTCATATTATAATTGCGCGGTTAAGATCAATCTTGCAAATGCCAGGCGATCGCTTTCTGCCTTTGAAAAAATATGGAATGAAACTTATCCGCAGGACGTATATGCTTATCAATTCGTCGAAGATCGGGTTGCTCAATTTTATACACTGGATAATATCATGCTAAGCCTGATCGAAATTTTTGCGGGCATAGCAATTTTTATCGGGTGTCTTGGCTTATATGGATTGGTTTCTTTCATGACACTTCAAAAAACAAAAGAAATAGGTGTAAGAAAAGTTTTGGGCGCCAGCGTGCAAAGTATTTTATGGTTATTCGGAAAAGAGTTTTCGCGCCTGGTGATCCTGGCTTTCCTCATAGCAGCCCCCATCGCATGGTGGGTCATGAACCTTTATCTGAATGATTATACATACCGGGTTTCGATTGGAGCAGGAATTTTTGTGTTGACGGTTACGAGTACATTGCTCGTTGCATCTTTAACGGTGGGATATCAGTCAATCAAAGCAGCATTAGCAAACCCGGTGAAGAGTTTGAAAACAGAATAGTATTAATGTGCGAATGTGCAGATGTGCGGATGTGCGAATTGGCCCACTAGCTCCGCCCTTCAGGGCGGAGTTAAAATATTATAAATTAAAAATTGGTTTTTATGTTCAAAAACTATTTCAAAATTGCCTTGCGCAATCTACTCAGAGATCGTCAATTTACTTTTTTGAATTTAATGGGACTGGCCATTGGTCTCGCCTGCGCTTTTCTGATTTACTTATGGGTAAGTGATGAACGAAGCGTTGATAAATTCAATGAAAAAGACAACCGGCTTTTTGTGATGATGAAAAATTCGCCAAACTCAGATGGTACCATTTATACTCATGAACATACACAAGGCCTTTTAGCGCAGTCGATGGCCAATGAACTTCCGGAAGTGGAATATGCTGTGGCTGTCAGGCAGGCGGATATAGGCGTCGTTACTGCTGCTGATAAACATATAAAAGCAACCCCTCGATTTGTTGGGAAGGATTTTTTTAACATATTTTCTTACCGGATCATCGAAGGAAATAAAAATTCACCTCTGTCTGATAAATATGGAGTGCTTTTATCTGACAAGCTTTCTTTAAAATTATTCAATACAACCAAGGGGGTTATTGGCAAAACAATTGCGTGGGAGGGCAATAGCGAGTTCAATGCTGTGTATAAAGTTGCAGGTGTTTTTGAAGCGCCTCCTTCCAATGCCACAGATCAGTTTGATTTTTTATTCCCGATGGATGTATTCCTGACAAAAGAAGCGGAAGATGTAGCCTTTTGGGGGAGCAATAGTATGAGCACATATATTGTTTTGAAAAAAGGAATTGACGCGAACCAGTTCAATAAAAAGATCAAAGATTTCACCAAAGAAAAAATTAAAAAACTGTATAAGGATAAAGACGGGGTGAAATGGGAAGGCGATTTGTTTATTCAACACTATTCAGAAAGATATTTATACAATCGTTTTGAAAACGGAGTGCAATCAGGTGGCAGAATTGAGTACGTTCAGCTGTTCTCTATCATCGCGATTTTCATATTGATTATTGCCTGTATCAATTTCATGAACTTGTCTACGGCAAAAGCATCCAGGAGAATTAAAGAAGTGGGAATAAGAAAAGTGGTAGGCGCCCGGAGAGGGACACTTGTTCTGCAGTACATGGGAGAATCCGTACTAATGGCTTTTCTATCGTTGGTCATTGCCATTGTACTCGTTGCAGCTTTCCTTCCGGCATTCAAAGAAATTACCGGTAAAAATATTGTATTGAATTTCAATACTGGTTTTGTGCTTACTCTTTTAAGCACAACATTATTCACGGGAATTATTTCAGGCAGTTATCCCGCATTATATCTTTCAGGATTCAAACCCGTACTGGTATTAAAAGGGAAATTAAATATTTCCACAGGTGAATCATGGATCAGGAAAGGGTTGGTTGTATTTCAATTTTCCATCTCTGTTATACTTATCATATCGGTTATGGTGGTCTATCAACAAATGAAATTAATACAAACGAAAAATTTGGGGTATAGCAGAGACAACATCATTCATTTTTCAAACGAAGGGAAATTACGCACTGACTTGGAACCTTTTCTCGCAGAAATAAAAAATATACCGGGTATTGTGAATGCTTCGAGCATGGATGGAAATATGACGGGTAATTATAGCCAGGGAGGTAGCTGGATTAATTGGGAAGGGAAAAACCCTCACGAAGGATTGGAATTCGAAGGTCTTGATATGGATTACGGCATGATGGAATTATTGGGGTTGCAAATGAAAGAAGGACGTATGTTCTCCACAAAATTCGGTTCAGACAGTTCTTCAGTCATATTCAATGAATCAGCGATTGTAGCTATGAAGCTGAAAAACCCGGTTGGTAAAATCGTTGATGTATGGGGAAAGAATAAAAAAATTATTGGTGTGGTCAAAGATTTTCATTTTGAATCGCTATATAAAAAAGTATCTCCATTCTTTTTCAGATGTTATCAGAACAATGGTAATGTGTTCGTGAAAATCAAAGCCGGAAAAGAAAGAGAGACGCTCGCCCGGCTGGAGAATTTCTATAAACAATTTAACCAGGGACTTCCTTTCGAATATAAGTTTTTGGATGATGATTACCAGGCACTCTATTCATCCGAACAAAGAGTATCTGTTTTGTCGAGATATTTTGCAGGAATTGCCATCATCATATCCTGTCTCGGTCTTTTTGGTCTCGCTGCTTTTACTGCACAAAAAAGGCAGAAAGAAATTGGTATCCGCAAAGTAGTTGGAGCTTCTGTAAGCAATGTGGTCATGCTGCTGTCAAAGGATTTTTTGAAACTGGTATTGATTGCTGTACTGATTGCATTCCCATTATCATGGTGGGTGATGCACCGCTGGCTGGAAAGTTTTGCCTACCGGGTACCAATAAGTGCAATTATTTTTATAATTGCCGGCGGATCGATTATCCTGATCACTTTGCTGACTATTAGTTTTCAATCGATCAAAGCAGCGCTGGCGAACCCGGTGAAGAGTTTGAAAACAGAATAGTCTGAACTGGGATTTATGGGATGAATGGGATTATTGGGAAAGCTGCAAATGATAGTTGAAAAGTTGATTAGTAGAAATAAAAAATATTACCCACTAGCTCCGTCCGCCTGAGGCGGACGGAGATAAAAAGATCGGGATTAAAAAATTATAAATAAGCTACCATGTTCAAAAGCAATTTCAAAATCGCCTTCCGCAATCTTTTAAAAGATCGCCAATTCACATTTCTTAATTTAATGGGACTGGCCACTGGCCTGGCTTGCACTTTTCTGATCTATTTGTGGGTAAATGATGAATTAAGCATTGACAAATTTCACAAAAAGGAGCTTTTCCAGGTACTGCAGAATGTACCTCTTGGCGATGGAGGAACTTTAACTATTGAACCAACACCTGGTATTTTGGCCAAAACACTGGTTGATGAGATGCCTGAAGTTGAAGATGCTGCTATTGTGAGAACTCCCAGTCCCCAGGAAAATCCAACAGGCGTATTATCTTTTGATGATGCACACATAAAAGCAAGGGAACTGTATGTTACCGGGAATTTTTTTAATCTTTTCTCCTACAATCTTCTTCAGGGAAATAAGGATAAGGTATTTTCGGATAAATATAATGTTCTTTTGTCTGATGACCTGGCTATGAAATTATTCCACACAACTGAAAACATCATAGGCAAAAGAGTAGAATGGAATCGTAGTGATCCATATTCAAAAAAAGTCAACGGATCCTATATTGTTTCAGGAATTTTTAAAGCATCTCCTTCTAATTCTTCGGCTCAATTTGATATCTTATTTACATATGAATTGTACTTTGATAAATACAGATCGTACCTGGATAATTGGGGAAGCAGTAATCCACAAACATATGTGATCCTGAAGCAGAGAACCAATTTGGAACACTTCAATACAAAAGTCAGAGATTTGATGAAGTCAAAATGGAAAGCCTTGCATGGAACGGAAGAATTAAACTGGATTGGTACTTTATTTCTTCAACCCTATTCGGAAAAATATTTATATAACAGGTATGAAAATGGCAAACCAGTGGGAGGAAGGATTGAATATGTAAAACTATTTTCCATCATCGCCATTTTTATATTGATTATTGGCTGTATCAATTTTATGAATCTCTCCACTGCAAAAGCAGCCAGGAGAATAAAAGAAGTTGGAATAAGAAAAGTAGTAGGAGCGAGGCGGGGAGCGCTGATTTTTCAATATATGGGAGAATCAATGCTGATGGCTGTTTTGTCATTGATCGTTGCCGTTATACTCGTATGGGCTCTCCTTCCTATGTTCAAAGAAATTACAGGGAAAAATCTTATCCTTCATTTAAATGCCAATCTCATTCTTTCTGTTTTAGGAATCACACTCATTACCGGTTTAATTGCAGGTAGTTACCCTGCAATATATCTTTCTGGTTTTAAACCTGCGATAGTATTGAAAGGAAAACTAAATAATTCCACCGGCGAATCCTGGGTGAGAAAGGGATTGGTAATATTTCAATTTGCGATCTCTGCCATTCTCATCATATCGGTCATTGTTGTGTACAAACAAATGAAATTAATACAAAACAAAAACCTGGGTTTGAATAAAGACAATATCATTCACTTTTCAAACGCCGGGAAGATCCAGGAAAACCAGGCAGCCTTTCTTTCGGAAATAAAAAACATACCAGGTGTGATAAACACATCGGCCATGAATGGAAATATGATGGGAACGCATAGTGGTGGCAGTGGTATTGGATGGGAAGGAAAATCTCCGGGAGAAGAAGTTGAATTTAGCGGACTAGATATAGATTATGGTTTGATTGAAACATTGGGCGTTAAAATGGCAGAAGGACGTTCATTCTCTACTAAATTCGGGTCAGACAGTTCAAAAGTTATATTTAATGAGGCGGCAATTGCTGCAATGCGACTAAAGAGCCCCATTGGAAAAACAGTCAGGATGTGGGGAGAAGAAAAACAAATTATTGGTGTTGTGAAAGATTTTCATTTTGAATCGTTGTATAAAAAAGTAGGCCCTTTATTTTTCAGATGTTCCAAAAACAACAGCAATATCCTTATTAAAATTAAAACAGGAAAAGAAAAGGAAACGATTACCGGAGTAGAGAGATTCTATAAACAATTTAACCAGGGACTTCCATTCGAATATAAATTTTTGGATGATGATTACCAGGCACTCTACTCATCCGAACAAAGAGTAGCTATATTGTCAAGATATTTCGCAGGCGTTGCTATCATCATATCCTGTCTCGGGCTGTTTGGACTGGCTGCTTTTACCGCACAAAAAAGGCAAAAAGAAATTGGCATCCGCAAAGTAGTTGGAGCTTCTGTAAGCAATGTGGTCCTGTTATTATCAAAGGATTTTTTGAAACTGGTATTAGTCGCTGTTTTAATTGCATTCCCATTATCATGGTGGGCGATGCATAAATGGCTCGAAAGTTTTGCCTACCGTGTACCAATAGATGCAATCATTTTTATAATTGCCGGCGGATCGATTATCCTGATCACTTTGCTGACCATCAGTTTTCAATCGATTAAAGCAGCGCTGGCAAATCCGGTGAAGTCGTTAAGAACGGAATAATCTGAACTGGGATTTGCAGGATGAATGGGATTTTTGGGAAACCTGACATATAAGGTTGAATGGTTGACTAGTTGAATAGTAAAGAGATGTTGATGTGTTAGCTCAAAAGTTAAATTATTAATCAAAATCTTGCCCCGCTAGCTCCGTCCGCCTGAGGCGGACGGAGATTAAAAAACCGGGACTAAAAAATTATAAATAAGTCACCATGTTCAAAAGCAATTTCAAAATCGCCTTCCGCAATCTTCTAAAAGATCGCCAATTTACTTTTCTTAACCTGGTAGGATTGTCTGCGGGTTTGGCTTGCACGCTACTGATTTATCTTTGGGTGGCAGCATTCACAGCACAAAAAAGACAAAAGGAAATCGGTATCCGCAAAGTGGTGGGAGCCTCGGTAAGCAATGTGGTGATGATGTTGTCAAAGGATTTTTTGAAACTCGTATTAATCGCGGTGTTGGCTGCTTTTCCACTGGCATGGTGGACAATGCAACAATGGTTGGAAAGTTTTGTCTATAGAGTGAATATAGGAGCCGGATCATTTTTGGTAGCCGGTGCATCAGTTATTTTAATTACATTAATTACGATCAGTTTTCAATCTATCAAAGCTGCCTTGGCGAACCCGGTGGATAGTTTGAAATCGGAATAGTCTGAACTGGGATTTATGGGATGAATGGGATTTTTTGGGAAACCTGATATATAAAGATTAATTGGTTGAATAATAAATAAAGGTTGAAGTGTTATTACAAAAGCAAAATTATTAACCAAAAGCTTGACCTCCCTCTCCGCCAGCTGGCGGAGAGGGAATGAGGGTGAGGTTTAAATTGTGACCCATAACTCAGTTTGAATATCAAAAATATCTCATCATGCTAAAAAATTTTCTCAAATCAACTTTCCGCAATCTCTGGAAAAATAAGACATATAGTTTTCTCAATATTTTTGGTTTGGCAATCGGTATTGCCTGCGCAGGACTTATTTTTTTGTGGGTGGAAGATGAGATGACTTTTGATAATATAAATATAAAAAAAGACCGGCTCTATGCTGTTCGTGTGAATGGGGTCTTTAACGGGACTACATATACCATGGGATCAACTCCCCGCCCGATGGCGGCATTATTGAAGAAAGAAATTCCGGGTATCGTTAATGCAGCCCGTGTGTCAGATGAGAGTCAACGTGCGCTATTCAGTTTTGAAAATAAATCTTTGTATGCATCAGGAAAATACGTTGATTCTTCTTTGTTCAGTATGTTCTCATTGACTTTTGTGCAGGGCAACGCAAAAAATGCTTTTGCGCAATTGTATTCCCTGGTGATTACAGAAAAATCAGCGAAAAAGTTTTTTGGAGCAGAAAAAAATGTCCTGGGTAAAACGGTGAGGATGGATAACAAACAGGATTATGTAGTTACCGGTATTTTGAAAGATCTTCCTCAAAATTCCACTTTGCAATTTGAATGGTTGGCGCCATATGAAATCAATGTTTTGTCACAGGGTAAATATGGTTTTATTTGGGGAAGCTACGGACCATTTACATATGTTGAACTGGCTCCCACAGCTAATCCTGCATCCATCAACAAGCAATTGTACAATTATATTCATCGGAAAGATGCGAATGAAACATCCCATACTTTTTTATTTGGTATGAATGACTGGCGTCTCTATGATCAATTCGAAAATGGAAAGCAAACGGACGGTGGAGGCATTCAAAACGTGAGGATGCTTTCGTTGATCGCATGGATCATTCTCTCTATTGCCTGTATTAATTTTATGAATCTTGCTACTGCGCGTAGTCAAAAACGCGCAAGAGAAGTGGGCGTTCGCAAGGTGATGGGCGCAGGAAAGAAAAGCCTGGTTGCACAATTCATCGGCGAAGCATTATTTATGTCCATGTTATCTGCGATTATAGCGTTGATCATTATTGCATTCGCATTGCCTGCATTCAATACATTAATGCAAAAACAGCTTTCACTGAACCTGGGCAGCCCTGTTCATATCATTGCGCTATTGATCATTGGCATTATTTGCGGTTTGGTGGCAGGAAGTTATCCTTCCTTATATCTCTCATCATTCAACCCCGTAATTGTCTTAAAAGGATTAAAAATAAAAACCGGGAGCGCGGCATTCATAAGAAAAGGATTGGTGATATTGCAATTTACCGTGTCCATCGTGTTTATCATTGCCACCATTATTGTTTACCAGCAAATACAACATGTAAAAGATCGCGATCTTGGATTTAATAAGGATAATCTGATTGAAATCGATATGCAGCACGATATTTCAAATAATTTTCTTTCGATAAAACAGGATCTTTTACATACCGGGTTGGTGGAAAATGTTGCCTTGTCCGATCATGCAACTATATATGGAGGAAATACGGATAACGCGTTTGCGTGGCAAGGCAAAGATCCTGATAAACAAATTAGCATCGCGTTTCGGAATGTCAGTGCAGAATTTATTTCCACTTCGGGAATGAAAGTTAAAGAAGGAAGAGATTTTAAAGCAAATACAATTTCTGAAAGTTCAAATATCATCATCACACAATCTATGGAAAAACTGATGGGGGAAGGAACCGCTATTGGTAAAAGTATAGAATCTGCCCGCGGCCAAAGAGAGGGAGTTAAAGAACCTTTAATCGTAGTGGGAGTTGTAAACGACTATATATATGGCAACATGTATGACCAACCCGGACCGGTGATATTTTTTTGCAAACCTTCGGAATTTACATATCTGTTATACGTGCGCACGAAACCGCAGACTCACCCTGAACAGGTATTATCAAAAATTGAAACGGTCATGAAAAAAGATAATCCGCTCTATCCATTGCAATACAAATTTGTAGATGATCAGTTCAATCAAATGTTTTTGAATGAAGTTCTGATGAGTAAAGTATCTGCATTGTTTGCCACACTGGCCATTCTCATATCATGTCTTGGCTTGTTTGGTCTCGCAGCGTATACTGCTGAACGCCGAACAAAAGAAATCGGCATCCGCAAAGTACTCGGTGCATCTGTTGCAGGTATTACCAGCTTGTTATCAAAAGATTTTCTGCAACTCGTTGCGCTCTCATGCATCATTGCATTTCCGGTTGCCTGGTGGATGATGCGTAACTGGCTGCAGACATATGAATACAGGATCAGCATAAGCTGGTGGATTTTTATTGGAGCTGGCGTGTTGGCTTTGCTGATTGCATTGATCACGATCAGTTTTCAATCGATCAAAGCTGCGATTGCAAATCCGGTGAAATCGTTGAGAACGGAATAACCTCACCCCTGGCCCCTCTCCATAAATGGAGAGGGGGTACGTGAATATCTACTTGCAGATCGCTTGTTTGATGGATAAAAAAATAGGAATGAGAATCATAAAAAAATATTATTAAATAATCACGACTCCCCTCTCTCCCGCCTTAGGCGGGATGGAGAGGGGCTGGGGGTGAGGTAAATCTTATCGCATGCTAAAAAATTATTTTAAAACCGCGTGGCGAAACCTGCTTAAGAGCAAAACTTTTTCTGCAATCAATATTTTTGGATTATCGCTGGGTATCACTACTTTCTTACTCATTATAAATTACCTGCGTTTTGAGTATAGTTTTGATGACTTTAACGTAAATAAAGACAGGATCTATCGGGTACCCATGTCCGAAACAGAAAAAGGAGGAAAACCACAAACCTTTGCTTTCACTTTTCCGGCTGTTGCTCCTGCACTCAAAAAAGATTACCCGGAAATAGAAGAAACCGTGCGTTTCAGAAAGCAATGGGGCGTGGTAAAACATGCTGACCAGACAATTGTCGAAGATGGTCAGATTTATTATGTAGACCCCGCAGTTTTTAAAGTTTTTTCTTTTGCTTTTGAAAAAGGTTCAGCCGCAAATGCTTTTACAGAATTGAATGATGCGGTCATTACCCATTCAACCGAAAAAAAATATTTTGCCAATGAATCCGGTATTGGTAAAACATTGCGATACCAGGACCAGGATTATATTGTGAAAGCTGTACTGGAAGATGTTCCTGCAAATTCACATATCCAGTTTCATATCCTCCTTAATTTCAACAAGTATATAGCGCTTACAAATGGCGCATCCAATACAAGCTGGGGATGGAGTGATTTTTACACATATATTTTATTGAAGCCAGGCACCCATGTAAATAATTTGCAGGCGAAGATGCCTGCATTTGCGGAACGATATATGGGAGAGAACATGAAAAAAAATGCGTTTACTGCATCATTCCAGCTTCAACCCCTGAAAGATATTCATACACGCTCAGTATATGATTATGAAATGCCAGGCAGCGGCAACTTGTATTACCTGAAATATCTTGGCATTGCTGCATTGTTTATACTTTTTATTGCATTGATCAATTATATTAATCTTTCAACTGCACGATCCCTGGAGCGTTCGAAAGAAGTAGGATTGCGTAAAGTGGTAGGCGCCACCAAGCTTCAATTGATAAAACAATTTCTTACAGAAAGTCTGCTGTTAAATATCCTTGGCATTTCTATAGGATTTATTCTTTTCAAATTATCGCTTCCCCGGTTTTCCCGGCTGATTGATCAAAATGTAATTGATCTGCAAAGCTCCGGTTGGCAATTTTGGGTGAGTATATTTGCCATTTTCATAGCCAGTACTTTGCTCGCCGGTTTTTACCCCGCTTTTATATTATCTTCCTTTCAGCCTATACAAACGCTTAAATCTTCAGGATACACCGGCATGGGCAGAGGCAAAAATTTTCTCCGCAAATCACTGGTGGTATTGCAATTTACTGCAGCGATTATTTTAGTTGGCGGTGCTATCGGCTTTTACCGTCAATTAAAATTCATGAGCAACAGGGACCTCGGTATTAATATCAGCCAGACGCTCATATTGAAGCAAACAATAAATACTGATAGCAGCAAAATGAATACCGTTGAATCGGTTATCAATGACATGCAAAGTATTCCCGGTGTGCAGACCGTGACCTTGTCAACAGAAATACCAGGAAATGAAGTAGGAGGCTCGTCTGGTTTCAGGCTGCAGACTTCGTATGAGGATAAACGTTGCCGCACATTTGGCATTGATGAGCATTTTATTCCAAATTATGGGGTAACGATTTTAGCTGGAAGAAATTTTGATAACGACAAACCGGTAAATGAAAATGATACCGCGACAGTTATAAATATCATCCTTAATGAAACCGCGTCCAGAGTGCTCGGTTTTACGAAACCTGCTGATGCGATCAATAAACTGGTTGAGGGTGCGGGCCATCACTGTAAAATCATTGGGATAATGAATGATTATCACCAGCAATCATTGCAAAGCAATTTTGACCCGATTGTGTACTATCGGGAACAACATATATATATGAGCAATTTTGCATTAAAATTAAATACGGCAAATCTTTCCCAGGCAGTAGAACGTGCAAAAAAAGTATGGCACACGGCATTTCCTCAAAGTCCTTTACGGTTTTTCTTTCTCAATGATCATTTTAACGAACAATATAAGGACGACAATTTATTCGCGACGATACTCTGGTTGTTCACTGTCCTTGCCATTATCGTTGCAAGCCTTGGCCTCTTTGGCCTCTCCTTATACACCGTAGCAAAAAGAACAAAAGAAATAAGCATTCGAAAGGTATTGGGGGCAACCGTATTCCAGATAACGACACTTATAACCAAAGACTATGTGAAACTAATATTCTTCGCTGCCGTAATCGCGATCCCTGCAGCATATTTCCTATTGCAAAACTGGTTAAAGGATTATGCATTCCATATCGAGATTGGCTATTGGTTTTTCCTCTTGCCATTTTTCCTTACCGTGGCAATCGCATTGATAACGGTATTATATCAATCCATAAAAGCAGCATTGGCAAATCCGGCGAAGAGTTTAAGAGCGGAATAATATTAATGTGCAGATTTGCTAATGTGCGTATGTGCGAATTGCAGCCCACTGGCTCCGCCCTTCAGGGCGGAGCGGGAGTGAGGTCCTCTAATGCGGAGCACCGGATTTAATCTTTTTCTGAATCACTTCCAGCAAAGAAGAATCTCCCGGATCATCTTGTAACAATTGCCATATCATCACGCCACCAGTTTCTTTTAATGCCAATGCAGTTTTATTTTTTATAGTTGATATCCCATTATAATAAATAGCGCCTCCCGTAGGAGGATTCACTATGTCCTGGTTTTCGGAGCCTGGAAATGTATGAATGATATCACTGTAGGACATACTCTCCCCATATTGCGTTCCGAAACAATAACCATAAAATGGAAGCCCGAGATTGATTTTGTTTTTGGAAACTTTCCGGGTGGATCTCCAATAATTGAGATCTTCTTCTGCTTTAGGAAATGTTGAATGCGGACCAGGCTTACCGGGAGTCCATGGACCTGTCTGATCATATGACATGATATTAATAAAATCAAATTTTTTCAATGCTGCATCGCTGATTTTTTCTGCGTTCCATGTGGCGAGCGCAGCTGTCAGCAATTTGCCAAGTGGTTTTAATTTATTAGAAAGATCCGTTACCAGTTTCTCATAATTTTCATTTATAAAATCATTCTCAATGTCCACATCAATGCCTTCAAGGTTATGGTCCACAGAAATTTGTACGATTTGTTGAATCAATGCCGCGCGGTTGTTATCATCCAGTAAACTGCCATAATGAAGATTGGGCGAGCCTCCGCCAATCGATGCCAGCACTTTTACTTTGTATATATGAGCAGTCTTTACCAGCGAATCAAAGCCATCCGGCAATACCATTTTACCCGAAGAATCAGGGTTGACAAATGCAATATTAAGATGGGTAATTTTTGAAAATGAAATTTTGCTGAAGTCCGGCATTTGCCTGCCGAGCGGTACATACCCGATTACGCGAAATTGACCTTGTACAATGAAGGAAAGAAGAAGAAAAAAGATAATTGCGCAATATTTCGCATGATTGAACCTGGTGATAAGGGATGATAATTTCATATAGGCGTGATTGATTTCAAATTTAGTGATAAGAAATCAATTCGTCTAAAGCATCCAACAGGTAAGGAATTATTATTTTCTTCTATTTTTAATTTAATAAATAGATTTAAAAACATACCTCACACCCTATGCCCCTAAACCTTTTCAAACCGCTAAATAATAATAATAATAACATTACATTTGTTGCCCCGAATAATCCGGAAAATGATACAGACAGCATATATCCATAAGATTGCAGAGAAATTGAATTTTTCTTTAAAGCAGGTCAATAATATCCACGAGTTGCATAGTGAAGGCGCTACCATACCATTTATGGCGCGTTACCGCAAGGAGGCCACAGGCAATCTCGATGAAGTACAGATCGGAGCAGCGATTGAACAGATCCAATATTTTTCCGAGCTGGATAAAAGAAAAGAAACGGTGCTTAAAACGATTGAAGTGTCAGGAAAACTTACACCGGCACTGAAGTCGAAAATTGAAAATTGTTTTGACGCAACTGAACTGGAAGATATTTATCTGCCGTATAAGCCTAAGCGCAAAACCAGGGCCTCGGCAGCATTGGAAAAAGGATTGGAACCACTCGCTACCATTCTATTTAACCAGGCACCGGGAAAGCCGGAAGAAGAAGCGATACCTTTTGTCGGCGAACATGTCAAAGATATTGAAGAAGCCCTGCAGGGCGCTTCGGATATCATGGCAGAATGGATTGCAGAAAATCAGCCTGCAAGAAATGCCATCCGCGAATTATTTAAGACGGGTGCAATACTTCACGCAAAAGCGCTGGCCGGGAAAAAGCAGGATGAAGGAGCGCAGAAGTACAAAGATTATTTTGATTTCAGTGAACCATTGGCGGAAAGTCCCTCTCATCGTGTGCTGGCGATCAGGCGTGGCGAAAAAGAAGGATTTATTTCGATGGATATCACCAGTGATAAGCAAAAAGGGATCGATGCATTGGAAAAAATTTTCATCAAAGCTGCGAATGAGAATGCGGCCAGAGTAAAACTTTCCATCGCGGATAGTCTTGACCGTTTGCTGAAACCTTCCATTGAAACAGAGTTCCGCCTGTTTAGTAAAACGCAGGCAGATGAAGAAGCGATTAAAGTGTTTGCGGAAAATCTCCGCCAGTTATTGCTTGCGTCGCCACTGGGATCAAAAAAAGTGCTGGCGATAGATCCCGGTTTCCGGACAGGCTGTAAAATTGTTTGTCTCGATGCGCAGGGAATTTTTTTGGAGAATAGCACCATATATCCGCATCCTCCGCAGCATGAGTCGGTACAAAGTGTCGCTGAATTGAAACGATTGGTTAAACAGTATGATATCGAAGCCATCAGCATCGGCAATGGAACCGCCGGACGGGAAACTGAGCAGTTGGTAAGAGGAATTGATTTTGGAAAAACTGTAGGCATTTTTATGGTTGCAGAAAGCGGGGCCTCTATTTATTCTGCATCACAAGTGGCCCGTGAGGAATTTCCCGAGCTGGATGTTACTGTTCGCGGAGCTATAAGTATTGGCCGTCGTTTGCTTGATCCTTTGAGTGAACTGGTGAAGATCGATGCGAAATCAATAGGTGTGGGACAATACCAGCATGATGTCAATCAAACAAAATTGAAGGAAGAATTAGATAAAACAGTTGTGAGTTGCGTGAACCATGTGGGAGTGGATATCAATACATCGAGCAGGCATCTCCTCATGTATGTATCGGGGTTGACTAATTCACTTGCAAAAAATATTGTCGATTTTCGAACGGCACAGGGCGGCTTTAAATCGCGCGAAGCATTGAAAAAAGTGCCACTCATGGGCCCGAAGACCTTTGAGCAATGCGCAGGTTTTTTAAGGATACATGATGCAGAAAACCCATTGGACAATAGCGCCGTTCATCCGGAAACCTATCCGGTGGTGGAATCTATGGCAGCGGACCTTGGTTGTACAGTTATGGATCTGATCAAAAAAAATGAATTGCGCAGCAGGATCGATAAGAAGAAATATATTTCTGCAGCAGTCGGTGAATTGACGATCAATGATATTTTAAAAGAACTTGAAAAACCAGGTCGGGATCCCCGCAGCCAGGTAAAGGAATTCCGTTTTGAAGAAACAATACGTTCTATTGAAGATGTGAAACCCGGAATGACCGTTCCGGGGATTGTTACGAATATCACCAATTTCGGCGTCTTCGTCGATATTGGCGTAAAGCAGGATGGTCTCGTACATATTTCCGCACTGAGTAATCATTATGTTGCCAACCCGGGCGAAATTGTCAAATTGCAACAACAGGTGCAGGTTACCGTTATAGAAGTGGATGTACCGAGGAAAAGAATTTCTTTGTCCATGCGCGATCATAATCGTGAGGCTAAAACCAAAGTGCAGCCAAAGCCAAACGAAAACAAAAAACCTGCAAAAAAGCAACCGGAGCCCGAAGATGCTTTCCAATCGAAATTGATGGAGTTGAAGAAGAAGTTTAGGCAGTAGGGAGAAAGTTGATAAGTTGGCAGATGACAGATATGCGAATGTGCGAATGTGCAGATGTGCGAATTCCTCAGAACGATCGAATTAAAGAATTCGCACATCTGCACATTCGCACATTCGCACATCTGTCATCTCTTCAACCATCCAGCCCATAATCAATCAGCAACTGGCTTGAAAACAATTTAAGAAAATCCTGGCTCAGCAATTGTTGCCGGGCTACAATCCATCGATCATGGTTGTCTCCATACATTTTTTCTATGCGTTCACTGTTCAGGTTATTGATCTTGCCCCAATGAAAAGTAAAAGGTATTCCTCTTTGTTCCATGGTATCCCAAACTGCATTGTAAAATGACAGCGTTTTTTGTGAAAACACACCATCTAGTTCAATCACGCAGGTTACGGGGAAATGCGTGAAGCCGAGCAATGCTTTCGATTGTTTCACATACCTGTGCGCAAAAACACCAGCGAAAGGTCCTGCATTATGATTCACTTCAATCAATAAATCATCTACTTCATTTACGGATTCAAGGCCGATGCCCATGGCGGTGCTCATCACTTTTCCCCTGGTATCGGTGGTGCAGAAAATTTCTCCCAATGTGCCCCATTGGTTTTCATAAGGAGCGTATTGGGATTTTATAAGCAGGTTTGTACCAGCAGGAACAAGGCCCGGGATAACATCAAAAAGTTTTCCTAAAAAATCCGCCGCGTCATCTCCGGGACCGGCCACATTGGGATCAACAACGGTTGCGGTGTATTGCCCGAATGGGCGCTTATACATGGTTGTTACATATGCCCCGTCAGCGATATCGTATTGATTGATCAATGCCTGGAAGTGAAAGGGATGTTCGCTGCCATGTGGCATCGTGGAATTTGTAAAGTCGAGTGTGCGCATCAGTTTTTTCAGCGTATCATCATAAGGAACCCTGCGCCGGTAACATTCAAGCAAAAAAATCTCATCTGTTTCAATCATGGCGCCAAGTATAAATCCAAAACTTCCGAAACTCACCAATGCCGCATTGAAAAGATCATCATCACGCACAAGCTCTGTGTTTAATTTTTTCACAAATGCATCGGCTACCACGGGATAAGAATTTCTTTCGAGCCATATATGCCTGTCCTCGCTCACAATAATATGCAGTCCGACAACAAAATCCTGGGTTGCTCCGAAATCAAATGCTGAACCATGTGTGCCGGTCGAAAAGGCTCCGACCACTGTTTGTCCATTACTTGCGCCACATGTTTTTAATGATCTTTCCCTGTCATTTAGTTTTGTATGCAGTTCCAGGATGGAGTTTCCGCATTGTGCAAAAAGCAATTGGTCACTGTTACCGGGGTATGCAGGTGAAACACTTGTGGCATCTACTTCGAAAGTGAGGTTCATCATTTTTGTATTGATCATCCTGCCGTCAGTTACTGCAACTCTGGAAAATGACCATCCGCCGCCAAGCCCTCTGATTTTTTTGTTATCAGCAATTGCTTTCTGGAAAAGTGTTTGTAAAGCAGTTGTCGTGTTGTTGTAATCTTTCAATACATCATCTGTTTCTCCATTCTGCACATCATATAAATTATCGATCGGCTGTTTGAAATTTTCGTGACGATTTATCCATTCCTTTTTATTGGTGGCACTTATTTTAGGTTTTGCGCTCATAAAAAATAATTAAAAGGGGTGAACAATCAGATATGGCCGGAACGTGGACATGGCTTATGACATTTCCATTCAATTTTAACGGGTGCGACAATACCCAGTGTAATCAAGGTAAGGAATAAACTTCCCACATTTTGCGTGACCCTCACTTCATCGAGCCCGTTTGTATCCGGACAATTGGGTACTGTGAAATCCTTTGGATTGTTGATAAGTCCCCAGGCGTATGACCAGAGTGCTTTTGTTTCATATTCAGTGCCCGGGTCAGATTTAGTGGTGAGTACCCTGTAATGATAACAGCTTTGTAAACTGCTGCTAAGGAAAATGATCAATAAAAATTTTATTGATTTTTTAGAATAATGGTTAATTTTTTGCATAGAAGATAATTTTAGAAATTGACTACAATATTCAATGAGAGCTGCTGAGTTTAGAAGGATAGGAATGCGTCGCTAAAACGAAGAAGATGCTACAGTGAAAATAATTATAAGTATATGATTTAGCAACCCGTATTAATACGGTATTTTGGCTGGTAAATTTGCGGGAATGTTGATTGGTTGATAGTTCATGGTTCATGGTCTGAACATATCATCAACTATGAACCATGAACTATAAACCATGAACTATCAACCAATCAACTCATTTTTTATTAAAATAAAACCATAATTATATGTCGGAAAAAACTAGTTCCATATTGTCGTACGCAGGAATAATCATTGCTGTAGTTCCGATTGTTGTCGGGCTTTA
>Ga0137407_10001042_pt1 | contig 18207 bp, 18 predicted proteins | sample CZOMad2_2_16fung_FD_108410 | JGI IMG/M metagenome (GOLD analysis project Ga0137407, IMG submission 108410) | Vadose zone soil fungal communities from Angelo Coast Range Reserve, California, USA - CZOMad2_2_16fungal (Illumina Assembly) | ecosystem: Environmental > Terrestrial > Soil > Vadose... | reverse complement strand
TGGGTGACGACGTTGTAGCCGAGCGCCTCGATCTCCAGCCGCGGAAACGCCTCATCGACGCATTTGATTTCCTGCAGGCAGACGATGTCCGGCGAGCAGTCCTTCAGCCAGGTCAGCAGATGGTCGATCCGCTGCCGGACCGAATTGACGTTCCAGGTGGCGATGCGCATCGGGATTAGAAATCTCTCAGATCGAGAAGCTGGTGCCGCAGCCGCAGGATGCCGTAGCGTTGGGATTGACCACGCGGAAGGACGCGCCGATCAGGTCGTCGACGAAATCAACTTCGGAGCCGGCGAGAAATGGCACCGAGGCAGGGTCGACCAGCACCACGGCGCTGTCGCGCGCGATCACCAGGTCGTCCTCGGCCTGAGCGTGTTCGACATCGAACTTGTACTGAAAACCGGAGCAGCCGCCGCCCTCGACGCTGATCCGCAGCATGGCACCACCACCCTCGGTCTTGAGGATTTCGCCAATCCGGCGGGCTGCCCGCTCGCTGATGGTGACGGCTGTGGTCATAACAGAGGCCTCCGATGGCAGGCGCCCAACCCGATTATCTGGTATCCGGCTCCCAGCATAGTTAAGTGCGCCGGGGAGCAGAATCAAACCCTTAGGAGATGAATACACCGTGTCGGTCGGAATGGCTGCCCCTCGCTCGGTCTATGCCTGCGACCCTTATTGCAGCCGCGGGCGGCAGTTCGTGGAGCCGCCGAGCCAGACCCGAAGCCCGTTCCGGCGCGATTGCGACCGGGTCATCCATTCTACCGCGTTCCGCCGCTTGAAGCACAAAACGCAAGTTTTCGTGTTCCATGAGGGCGATCATTATCGCACCAGGCTTACCCACACGCTGGAAGTGGCACAGATTGCGCGGGCGCTGGCCCGGCAGCTTGGCCTCGATGAGGATTTGACCGAGACCTTGGCGCTTGCCCACGACCTCGGGCATCCCCCGTTCGGCCATGCCGGCGAACGGGCGCTGGATGCCTGCCTGGAGGCCCATGGCGGCTTCGATCACAACGCGCAGACATTACGCGTCGTGACGTCGCTGGAGCATCGCTACCCTGAGTTCGACGGGCTCAACCTGACCTGGGAAGCGTTGGAAGGCATCGTCAAACACAACGGGCCACTGACCGCACGCAACGGCGCCGCGGTCGGACGCAATCGCGACCATGGCATTCCCGCGGGCATTGCCGACTACGTCAGCGCGTACGACCTGGAGCTGTGGAGCTTTGCCTCGCTAGAGGCGCAGGTCGCGGCAATCGCCGACGACATCGCCTATGACGCCCATGACATCGACGATGGCCTGCGCGCCGGTCTTTTCGATGTAGACGATCTCAAGATCATCCCGCTCGCCGCTGGCATGATCGCCGATATCGCCAAACATTATCCCGATCTCGACGATAATAGGCGCGGTGCGGAGCTGGTGCGCGAGTTGATTTCCCGTTTGATCGGCGCGGTGGTCTTCGAAGCCCAGCGGCGTCTGGAACAGGCGCGGCCGACATGCGTCGATGATGTTCGCAACCATGGTGAGGGGCTGATCGCCTTTCCGGCTGAGGTTTCCCAGGCGGAAGCCGCAATCAAGGCATTCCTGAAGCAAAGGATGTACCGGCATCCGCGGGTGATGCGGGTGATGGGGGATGCGGAGCAGATTCTGTTCGACCTGTTCGATCGCTATCAAAATCATCCGACCGATCTGCCTCCGGAATGGCTGCCCGGCGGTGACCACAGCGAGACCGAAACCGAGCGGGCGCGGCGGATCGGCAACTTCATCGCCGGGATGACGGATCGATTTGCCATGACCGAGCATCAGAGGCTTTTTGACTCGACCCCGGATTTGCGTTAGGCGGCGGCCATGGTCGGCATTCCCTCGACGCAACATCTTTTCGCCAACGTGTTGGCGCGCGTGCATGTTGTCTGTGCGGCAGAGCTTGGCGCCGGCACCGATTTGTCGCGCGTGGTGGTAGAGCCACCCAAGGATCCAACCCACGGCGATATGGCGACCAACGCCGCGATGGTGCTCGCCAAGGAAGCAAGGACCAAGCCGCGCGAGCTTGCCGAAAAGATCGCGAGCCGCCTGCGGACCGACGACGTGATTGCCTCGGTCGAGGTTGCCGGTCCCGGCTTTATCAATCTCACTTTGAAGCCGCCGGTCTGGGCGGACACGCTGCGCACGGTGTTACGAGTGGGCAGTTCCTACGGGCAAAGCGCGATCGGCGCGGGTGAGAAGGTCAATGTCGAATACGTTTCGGCCAATCCGACCGGGCCGATGCATGTCGGACATTGCCGGGGCGCGGTGTTTGGCGATGCGCTCGCGAGCCTGCTTCAGTTCGCCGGCTTCGATGTCACCCGCGAATACTACATCAACGATGCAGGCGCGCAGGTCGACGTGCTCGCACGCTCGGCCTTCCTTCGCTACCGCGAGGCGCTCGGCGAGAATATCGGCGAAATTCCCGAAGGGCTTTATCCCGGCGATTATCTGAAGCCGGTCGGGCAGGCGCTGTCCGCCGAGTATGGCGACAAGCTTTTGACGATGCCGGAAGGCGGCTGGCTGCCGATCGCGCGCGCCAGGGCCATCGCGATGATGATGGAAGCGATCAAGGGTGATCTCGCCGCGCTCAATATCAGGCACGACGTGTTCTTTTCGGAGCGTTCCCTGATCGAAGCCGGAAATAACCGTGTTGCCCAGACCATCGACTTTCTGCGTTCCAAGGGCGACGTCTACGAAGGTCGTCTGCCGCCGCCGAAGGGTGGACCGATCGAGGATTACGAAGATCGCGACCAGACGCTGTTTCGCGCCACCGCCTATGGCGACGACGTCGACCGGCCGCTGATCAAGTCCGATGGTTCCTATACCTATTTTGCATCTGACATCGCCTACCATCGCGACAAATTCGACCGCGGCTTTCGCAACCTCGTCGATGTCTGGGGCGCCGACCACGGTGGCTATGTCAAGCGCGTGGAGGCGGCGATCAAGGCCGTCACCTCGGGCAAGGCCACGCTCGATGTGAAGATCGTCCAACTCGTCAAGCTCTTGCGTAACGGCGAGCCGGTGAAGATGTCGAAGCGGTCCGGCGATTTCGTCACTCTGCGGGAAGTGGTCGACGAGGTCGGCAAGGATGCCGTCCGCTTCATGATGCTCTATCGCAAGAACGACGCCGTGCTCGATTTCGATCTCGCCAAGGTGATCGAGCAGTCGCGCGAGAACCCGGTATTTTACGTCCAGTATGGCCACGCGCGCGGCCACTCGGTGTTCCGTAACGCCCGCGAGGTGATCCCCGAACTGCCAGAGGAAACCGGTGCCCGGGCGGCTTTCCTGGCAGACGCGGCGCTTGACCGTCTGACAGACCCGGCGGAACTCGACCTGTTGCGGCGGCTGGCGCTCTACCCCCGGACGGTCGAGGCGGCGGCATCTGCACATGAGCCCCACCGAATCGCATTTTTCCTCTATGATCTCGCCAGCGAATTTCATGCGCTGTGGACGAGGGGGCGCGATTTGCCCTATTTACGCTTCATTATCAATAATGATGCAGAGATCACAAAGGCGCGGCTGGCTTTGGTTCAGGGCGTAGTCTCGGTTTTTGCATCCGGGCTTGCCGTTCTCGGCGTCGATGCCCCGGACGAAATGCGGTAACAGAGGTGATCGCCACTCACTGGGGGATTTTGTGAGGGGCATCCGGCAGGAGCCGGTTCGTATGTAGAAGCGGGTTGGCGGCTATCCCGTAGGGGACGCATCATCACGATGGCTGATCGATATCAGGACAGACCTTTCCCCGCTGAGGACGATTTTGGCGGCGGGGCTCACGCGTCTGCCAAGGGGGACGGCGATCCCCTGGCGGAACTGGCGCGCCTGATCGGTCAGACCGATCCGTTCGGTACCATTCGACGGGCCAATCTACAGGTACAGCCGCGGGCTACGGACCACGATCGGCCCGATCCATATCAGCCGCTGCCGGAGACAGATCCAGAGACAGACGAGAGCCCGCTCCCGGGTCCGCCCTCGTGGATGCAACGCGCAGCACGACAAGAGACTCCGCCACCCCCGCCACCAGAAGACTATCCCAGCACGGTGCATCCGTTGCATCGCTATTCCGCCGCCGCGCCGGGCGCAGACTATGATCTAGCGCCGCCATTCGCCGATGCCGATCATGAGCGCGATCTGTCGCGCTACGATGATGCGCTGTATGGCGAACTCGATTCAGATGTGGCCGCCCAGCACGATCCAGCCTACGCGGATGACGCCTACGCCTATCAGGAGGGCTATGGCGAAGCTGATGCCATGCCCAAACGCCGGGGCGGCATGGTCACCGTTTTTGCCGTACTCGCGTTGGCGGTATTCGGGGTCGGCGGGGCCTTCGCCTATCGAACCTACACGGCGTCGGCGCGCAGCGGCGAACCGCCGATCATCAGGGCTGACGCCGGCCCGACCAAGATCATTCCGGCCCCGACAGATGGCAGCGCCAAGCTGCCCGATCGCATGGCGAGCGGTGACGGCACCGAGAAAATCGTTCCGCGCGAAGAAGCGCCGGTCGACGTCAATGCAAGGTCAGCTCCGCGTGTTATATTTCCGCCGCTGAGCCAGAATCCGCCGTCGACGGCCAGCGTGGCGCCACCGGCCAATTCGGGGAATGGCACGCTGGCCAACAACGAGCCTCGAAAGATCAGGACCCTCTCGGTTCGCGGCGATCCTGCAGACGCTGCCACCCCGGCAGCGGCCACGCTCCCCGGGGCGGCAAAGCTGGCCGCAGCTGCCAAGGCCGGTGGGGCTGCCCCGCGAACCCCGTCGGCGGCCAATGCCAGTGCGGCAAACGCCAATGCGCCGCTTTCGCTCTCGCCGCAGACCGCTCAACCGGCAACGGAACCTCCGACCCGGGTTGCTTCCACCAACCCTGCTGCACAAATCGCACCCAGCGGCGGTGGGGGCAGCGCTGGATACCTTGTCCAGGTCTCCTCGCAGCGGAATGAGGCCGACGCGCAGGCCTCCTACAAGGCGCTGCAGGGCAAGTTCCCCGCTGTGCTGGGCTCCCGCGCGCCCCTGATCAAGCGTGCCGATCTCGGCGACAAGGGCGTCTACTACAGAGCCATGGTCGGCCCATTCGGTTCGCCCGACGAAGCCTCCCAGTTCTGCGGTAGCCTGAAGTCTGCCGGCGGGCAGTGCGTCGTCCAAAGGAATTGACGGGCATTTCCTTGACCCCCGGCCCAACGGAGGGCAAATCGACCCGCATGAGCACGCGGGCCTTTATCACGGGCGTATCCGGAACGGAGCTGAACGCCGCCGAGCGTGAATTCATCCGGGCAGAAAGGCCGTGGGGCTTCATTCTGTTCAAGCGGAATATTGAAACGCCGGACCAGGTAGCTCTGTTGGTTCGGGAATTGCGCAAGGTTGCTGATGCCACGGATGCCCCGGTCCTGATCGATCAGGAAGGTGGCCGGGTCCAGCGTCTGGGTCCCCCGCACTGGCCTGTCTATCCACCTGGAGCTCTTTTTGGCGCACTCTACGACGTCGATCGCTCGCTCGGCCTCGCTGCGGCGCGTTTAAGCGGCCGGCTGATTGCAGCGGACCTCGGAGACCTCGGGATCAGCGTGGACTGCCTTCCGCTGGCGGACGTGCCCGTTGGCGGCGCCGATGCCGTGATTGGCGACCGGGCCTACGGAACCGAGCCGGAAAAAGTGGCGGCAATTGCGCGTGCCGTGACCGAGGGGCTTGAGCAGGGTGGTATCTTACCGGTACTCAAGCACATTCCCGGGCACGGGCGGGCGACCGCCGACAGCCATTTTGGGCTTCCCATGGTCGGTGCACCCAAAAAAGAGCTGGAACGCACCGATTTCGCAGCATTTCAGCCACTTGCCGACCTGCCCATGGCCATGACCGCACATGTTGTGTTTACCGCGCTGGACCCGGTTCATCCGGCCACGACTTCTGCGACAATCATCGAACAGGTGATTCGCGGCGTGATCGGGTTCCAAGGTTTGTTGATGAGTGATGACGTGTCCATGAATGCGCTCTCGGGATCGATCGCCGAGCGGACGCGGGCCATCTTTTCCGCCGGTTGCGACCTGGTGCTCCATTGCAACGGCAAGCTCGACGAGATGCGTGAAGTCGCCGCGGAGACGCCGGAATTGTCGGGGATAGCATTGGATCGCGCCAGGCAGGCGCTGGCGTCGCGTCGTCCGCTCCAGCCGTTCGATCGGAGCGCAGCGCGGGCGGAATTGGATGCCTTGATGAGCAAGGCGAGGACTGCAGGCGCATGACCGCGGAAATTCTATCGTTCGAAACGGGACGACCCGCCGAACTCGCTACCGACGAGCCCTCGCTGGTGGTCGATGTCGAGGGCTACGAGGGACCGCTCGACCTCTTGCTCGCCCTCGCGCGCCAGCAGAGGGTCGATCTGGCCAAGATTTCCATCCTGGCGCTGGCGGATCAGTACCTTGTGTTCATCGAGGCCGCCCGAAAGATCCGCCTTGAGCTTGCCGCCGATTATCTCGTGATGGCGGCATGGTTGGCGTTTCTGAAGTCGCGGCTGTTGCTGCCCGAACCCCCATCGGCGGACGGACCGAGCGCCGAGGAAATGGCCACCGCGCTTGCCAATCGGCTTCGCCGGCTGGAGGCCATTCGCGAAGCCTCAAACCGGCTGATGAACCGTCCGCAATTGCAGCGCGATATCTTTCCGCGCGGCGATCCCGAAACCATCGCCGAAATCCGGCATCCCAGATATACGGCAACCCTGTTCGACCTGCTCACCGCCTATGCCGCCCAGCGCCAGCAGCGCGTGCTGGCGACGGTGCATCTGACCAAGCGAACGGTCTGGTCGCTCAGCGAGGCGAGAGCGTCGTTGGAGCGCCTTGTCGGAATGGCCGAGGATTGGAGCCGCCTCGACGAATACCTCATCAACTACGTCGTCGATCCCTCGCAAAAGGCCACGGTCTTTGCTTCCAGCTTTGCCGCGGCGCTGGAGTTGGTCAGGGAAGGCGAAGTCGAACTGCACCAGAAAGAGGCGTTCGCGCCGTTGTATTTTCGAAAGCGTCCGCCGCAGCAAGTCACCGACGCGATGAGCGCGCCGGATCTGCCGGCCGAGTAAGTGGAAGAAGGAGACCGAGCCATGGCAAGCCTGGCGGAAAAACGCAAAGCCGATGCCCAGGAGAGTTCGGTAGATCCGCACGCTCGGCCGGAAGAATTACGGCTTCTGGAAGCGCTGTTGTTTGCGTCCGCCGAGCCGCTCGACCAGGCCACGCTGGCAAAACGGATGCCGGAGGGAGTCGATGTAAAGGCCGCGCTGGCGCAGCTGCAAGCGGACTACGCCTCGCGCGGCGTCAACCTCGTTCGCATTGCCAATAAATGGACCTTCCGCACTGCCAGTGACCTGTCCTGGCTGATGACGCGGGAGAGCACCGAGACAAGGCGCCTGTCCCGCGCGGCGATCGAGATGCTCGCCATCATTGCCTATCATCAACCTGTGACCCGCGCGGAGATCGAGGAAATCCGCGGCGTGATTACCTCCAAGGGGACGCTGGACGTGCTGTTGGAAACCGGCTGGATCCGCCCGCGCGGCCGCCGCAAGACGCCGGGTCGTCCGTTGACCTTCGGAACCACGGAGGCCTTTTTGTCGCAGTTCACCCTGGAAGCGCTGGGCGATCTGCCGGGTCTGGAGGAATTGAAGGGGACGGGCTTGCTGGATTCGCGGCTGCCTACCGGCTTCAGTGTTCCCACGCCCTCAGATGACCCGGCGCTGCGCGATGACGAGGATCCGCTTGAAGTCGGCGATCTGGAACTGGCCTTGGCCCCCGCGGTCGAGCCGGAAACCGGCGAGGGAGGCTAACCCCGGCTCGATCGCGACGCCTGCCGGCGTCGATCTGAGGCGCATTAACCGCTAGCGGCCTAACTCGGATTTGACGCGGCTTAAGTCCTTGTTTTTGACACCTCCTGAGCCTACTTTCCGGTCAGGTTGTGGCGGGGTCTCGGGGCCTTGCGTGTTTGGAGGGTTGCAGGATGGGTTCGCTTAGCATTTGGCACTGGATCGTCGTGATCGCAGTCGTCCTGCTGCTGTTTGGTCGGGGCAAGATTTCCGACCTGATGGGCGACGTGGCGCAGGGCATCAAGGCCTTCAAGAAGGGCATGCAGGACGATGAAAAGACTGCAGAAAAGACCGAGCCCGTGAAGACGATCGATCATAACACTTCGCCTAACGCCGCGGCGCGGTCGGATGTCGGCAGCAAGGCTGTCTAAATATCCAGGCCCACGTTTTCGGCAAACCTGAAGCGGCGCATTGATCTTGCGACAGACGTGCGGCAAGACCGGTTTAGGAAAAACGCGGGCAGCCCAGTTCTTGTTGATGGGTATCGGGCGAATTTGCCTCGCGTGAGCGGAATCTTTCATGTTCGACATCGGGTGGAGTGAATTCGTCGTCATCGCGGTGGTCGCGCTGATCGCTATCGGTCCAAAGGAATTGCCGGGCGTGCTGCGCATGGTCGGGCAATGGATGGGCAAGGCGCGCAAGATGGCCGCTGAATTCCAGGGCCAGTTCCAGGAAGCGATGCGCGAGGCCGAAATGGCCGACCTCAAGAAAAGCTTCGACGAGGTCAAGGAGGCCGCGACCGGGTTCACGAGCGGCAATGTCATGACCTCGCTGCAAAAGGATGTCAGCGCCGCGCTCAGTATCGAGGACGTCGATAAAGCGGCGGCCAGCCCGGACATATCGGCCGACACTGCGTCGACCGAAACCCCGGCAGCAACGTCAGAACCCTTGGTGATCACGCCGGAGGGTCAGCCACAGCCCGAACCGGAGCACGCGCCAGCCGCCGCCGAGGTTGAACTCCCGCGGGACGCCAAAGCGTCATGAGCGACGAGGATATCGAAGCCAGCAAAGCGCCGCTGATGGATCATCTGATCGAGCTGCGCTCGCGCCTGATCAAGGCGCTGCTCGGATTCGGCGTCGCCTTCATCTTCTGCTTCTTCTTTGCCAAGCAAATCTACAACGTGCTGGTGTGGCCGTTCGTCTGGATCGCGGGCCCGGAGAATTCGAAGTTCATCTACACCGCGTTGCTGGAATATTTTCTCACCCAGTTGAAGCTCGCGCTATTCGGCGCCGGCTTCATCTCGTTTCCGATTGTTGCGACGCAAATCTACAAATTCGTGGCGCCCGGCCTCTACAAGCACGAGCGCGGCGCCTTCCTGCCCTATCTGATCGCGACGCCCTTCTTCTTCGTGCTGGGCTCGATGCTGGTGTATTTCGTGGTGATGCCGATGCTGGTGCGGTTCTCGCTCGGCATGCAGCAGATGGGTGGCCCGGAGACGGCGCAAATCCAGCTTCTGCCCAAGGTCGGCGAATATCTGTCGCTGATGATGTCGCTGATTTTCGCCTTCGGCGTCGCGTTCCAACTGCCGGTGATCCTGACCCTGCTAGGTCGGATCGGCATCATCACCTCGAAACAGCTGCGCGAGAAGCGGCGCTATTTCATCGTGGTCGCCTTCATCATCGCCGCCGTGTTGACGCCGCCCGATGTCCTGAGCCAGGCCTCGCTCGCTCTACCCCTGCTGGCACTGTATGAAGGCTCGATCGTCGCCGTCCGCATCGTGGAAAAGAACGCCACGGCCGCCAAGGCCAAGACCACCGTTTCGACACCGCCTCCGGCGAGCCCACCGCCCGATCCGACGCCGGCGGAGTAGGGGTTATTCGTCATGCCCGGGCTTGTCCCGGGCATCCACGTCTTTTACAGACCATGCAATGAAGACGTGGATGGCCGGGACAAGCCCGGCCATGACGGGAAATTAGCTCATGCACGATATCAAATGGATCCGCGACAACCCATCTGAGTTTGATAGGCGACTAAACCGTCGAAACCTCGACGACAAAACGCGGCGTAGATTCTCTTCCGCCAATATAATTTCGATTGATGAGCGTCGTCGAGCAATTGTCCGCGTGCACGAGGGCGCTTTGACGCGGCGAAAGGCTCTTTCCAAGGAGAATGAAGCTGCGAGGAAAAATAAGGATGAGACCGCAATTAAGCGTCTGACCGATGAGGTGTTAGAGCTCAAGACAACTATTTCGACGACCGAAAGGGAGGAAAAAGACGCTGCCAACGAACTTCGCAACCTACTCGCTGAAATTCCGAACCTGCCGCTCGACGACGTACCCGACGGCGTCGACGAACATGGCAACGTCCGACGTCACCTATTCGGCGACAAACGCAACTACGGCTTCGGACCAAAGCCGCATGACGATCTGGGCGGCACGCTCGGCTACATGGATTTCGAGACCGCGGCAAAACTAAGCGGCGCGCGTTTTGTGGTGCTGAGGAAGGGCCTCGCACGACTCGAGCGCGCAATCGGGCAATTCATGCTCGATATGCATACCAACGAGCACGGTTACACCGAGATCAATCCGCCGCTGCTGGTGCGTGATGGTACAATGTTTGGCACCGGGCAGTTGCCGAAATTTGACGATGATCAGTTTGCTACCAGTGGTGGGTCCAAGCCAGAGAAGTATTTGATAGAGGCTGTGAACGGCGCAGTCTCGGCATTTGCTTCAGATCAGGTAGAACACATTGAGTACGATAAGCTAGAACGAGCAATCGCGCTCGCAAATACGGAGGCGTTGAAGGGCCTTAGCAACACAAGACTCTGGCTCATCCCCACCGCCGAAGTCCCCCTGACAAACCTTGTCCGCGAATCCATCGTCGATGAAAAAGAATTGCCGATGCGGCTGACGGCGCTGACGCCGTGTTTTCGTGCCGAAGCGGGCGCTGCTGGGCGCGACACCCGCGGCATGATCCGCCAGCATCAGTTTACAAAAGTCGAGTTGGTCTCGATCACGACGCCGGAGACGAGCCGCGACGAACACGAGCGCATGCTGGCCTGCGCCGAGGAAGTGTTGCGCCAACTCGATCTGCACTACCGGGTGATGACGCTGTGCGCCGGCGACATGGGCTTTGCCGCGCAGAAGACCTACGACATCGAGGTCTGGATGCCAGGACAATTTTCAGGGCAGGGCGAGGGTGGCGCTTTCAGGGAAATCTCGAGCTGCTCGGTGTGCGGCGAGTTCCAGGCCCGCCGTATGGATACGCGCTATCGCGGAGGCGACGGCAAGCCGCGTTTTGTGCATACCCTGAACGGTTCCGGCACCGCCGTCGGCAGAGCGTTGATTGCGATCATGGAAACCTATCAGCAGGCGGACGGTTCGATCGCGGTGCCTGACGTCCTGCAGCCCTATATGGGCGGGGTGAAGGTCATCGCCCGCGACAAGTGATTTTGCGACAATTTATCCGGCTCTTGTGTCCGTTCCATGTTGCGAAGGCGCGGCGTCCCGGTATCTTCGTTTTTTCATCGTGGCACGAGCGGCGCCTGATCGGTTCTCATTGGAAAACGAAACTTAAGCAATGGCCCTGCATCGCGACATCTACTGGGTGGGCAGACAATGGGCTGTTACCGGCCACGGCATCCAGGCGTGCGATCAGAAGCAGAAGGGCCAGTTCGACATCGAGGCCTCCAGAATATGGGAAGAAGACGTACTGGAGAGCGTACGCGCGCTGAAGTGGCTCAATTCCGAAGATTTCGACAAGGCGATTTCGGTCGCCCGCAAGCATTTTCCGGAGCCGCCTCGAAGGCCTGCGCCGCCTGAAAAGCCTGTTGCGCAACCGAACGACGATGTTCCCGCCCCGGAGTCAAAACCGGTGGTTCGGGAATTCGAAATGCGAACCGACGGCCTGCGCGCGAAATTCGTTAAGGTGTGGCGCATCCGCTCCAGCGTTCGCTGAGCGACAATAGCCAGCATTTGAATTGCAGTGACGGCGATCGCTAGCGAGGTCCTTTGCCCTCTCCGATGAAGTTTCTCACGATGAGCAATTTTGACCACGGTCTGAGCCGCCCAACGCGTCATTCTAAGGCATCACGGCCTTTGAGGGCCGGTGACGACGGGTCCGCAACGCTCCCCGCAGCAAATAGGTTACGTCATGCCTGAATATCAGCCGGTATCCTCGGTCCATACTGCCGCCATCCAGCGCCCCCCGCTGCCCGGACTGCCTGCAAAATCGCATGCTGCTGTCGAAGCTCGAGGCGGGACCGGACGGGTACGAATACCGTACATTTGAATGCCAGAAGTGCGGTCGGGTGGAGACGACAATCGCATCCCAGAAGCCTCTGGCGTCGGACATGATGGGTTGGCTTGCCGGCGAATAAGGCCGCCGGCGTAGGAACTTGGCGGGAGGGAACAGCCGCAGCCGGCACGAGCCGGACGGTATCCGGTTGTGCTGGACCATCTTTGCACGCTTTTGGGTCGCTCACCCGACATTACTGGACTATGATGGCTCATCACCGCGCCGTTCCAGGCTTTTGCCGGTGACTGAGAGTGTTGTGCTCCCGCCCGATCACGGACCAACACCATGCACCATTCAACGACAAATCTCGGTTCGAATGCGGTCTTTGATACCGAGGCTTTGCTTGGCCTAATTGAGGCCGGAAAAACCGTCGAGAGATACCGAAAGTGCCAGAAGATTTTCAGCCAAGGCGACGTCGCCGACACGGTTTTTTTCATCCACAAAGGCAAGGTCAAGGTCACGGTCTTATCCGAACATGGCAAGGAAGCCGTGGTCGGGATTTTCTCCGCAGGGCAGTTCTTCGGCGAAGGGTGTCTTGAGGGGAACGAATTGCGTGCCGCTACGAGCCACGCCATGGAAGAATGCGAGATCACTTCGATCACAAAAACCGCCATGCTCGCCACCCTCGGCGCGGAGCCGAAATTCGCCCAGTTTTTCATTTCCTATCTGCTGTCGCGAAACAGCCGGATCGAAGACGACCTGATCGACCAGCTCTTCAATTCCAGCGAGCGGCGTTTGGCCCGCCTGCTCCTGCTGCTCGCCAATTTCGGCAAGGAAGGCGATGCGACGCCGGTGCCTGTGTCTCTCAGTCAGGAGACGCTGGCGGAAATGATCGGCACCACGCGTTCGCGGGTAAGTTTTTTCATGAACAAGTTTCGCAAAAAAGGTTTCATCGACTACAATGGAGAGATCGAAGTTCACCGTTCGCTGCTCGATGCGGTGCTGCGGGAGAAGCCGCAGATCGACGAAGAAAAATAGCGGCCGCGGGCTCTTTGCGGCACGCAAATCCGGCGTCGCGGGCGACGCCCCTTTGCCGATCGCGAATTGGGTAACAAGAAACCACCAACCATCGCAGCTGCCCGAGATCAATAACCGGTACGATGGGTTTGCCTCATTCGTGATAGCCGGATAAGACGGCGCTCCGAGCGCCGTTGAACCGATCGAAGAGGGCCAATCTGCCGATGCGAATTCTCTGCACCAATGACGACGGCATTCATGCCCAAGGCTTGAAAGTTGTCGAGGAGATTGCGCGGGTGTTGTCCGACGATGTCTGGGTGGTGGCGCCGGAACTCGACCAATCCGGGGTCTCGCACTCGTTGTCGTTGAACGATCCGCTTCGTTTGCGTGAAGTCGGGCCGCGTCACTTCGCCGTCAGGGGCACGCCGACCGACTGCGTCATCATGGGCGCGCGCCACATCCTCGGTGAAAAGATGCCCGACCTCGTCCTGTCAGGGGTCAACAAGGGCCGCAACGTCGCCGAGGACGTCGTCTATTCCGGCACGATCGCAGGCGCCCTTGAGGGCACGATCCTGGGTTTGCCGTCATTTGCGCTGTCGCAGGAATTCACCATTGAGTCGCGCGAAAGGCCGCTGTGGGACACCGCCCTGAAATTCGGTCCGTCAATTCTGCGCAAGGTGATCGACGCCGGCGTGCCCAAGAACACGGTGATCAATGTCAACTTTCCGGCCTGCGCGCCCGACGAGGTCGCAGGCGTTCGCGTCACGCGGCAGGGCAAGCGCAATCTGGGATTTCTGAAGGTCGACCAGCGACGCGACGGCCGCGGCAACCCGTATTTCTGGATCGGATTCGAACGGCTGGCTCAGATCGACGTGCCGGCCGAAGGGACCGATCTCTGGGCCCTGGCGGCGCGTTATGTCTCGGTGACCCCATTGCGGCTCGACCGCACCGATGAGGCATTTTCCGAAGCACTGACGGCGACGCTGAAGTGACGTGAGGCGCCAAGGCGAAAGCCGGAATTGCTACTTTTGCCGGACTCGAACCTTGCGGGGCTCAACAGCCGCCTAAACCGCCGTGCGCTTCAGCGTATGGTCGATCATCCGCGCCAACGTTTCGATCTGGAAGGGCTTTTGCAGTGCCGGACGGTCGCGGTATTCCTCGGGAAGTCCCGATGAGCCGTAGCCGGTCGCGAAGATAAAGGGGCGGTTTCGCGCCTTGATCAGGTCGGCGACCGGCGAGATCACCTTGCCATTGACGTTGACGTCGAGAATGGCGAAGTCAAATTCGGTCGACTGCACGAGCCTGATGGCTTCGCTGATTTCACCGGCCTCAGCGGCGACGCTGTAGCCCAGCTCCTCCAGCATGTCCGCCACCATCATTCTGATCATGACCTCGTCCTCGACGAGGAATACAGAACCTCCTGGCGGCTGCGTCGCAATCATCAATGGAGTCCTTGCCCATCCCGGTACCGAAGGTTCGCAAATTATGGCAACCGGCGCAATCTCGACCTGCGCGAACCGCTCCCGGACAGCTTGTTTCGGCCCCCGGTTTGGGAGCAGGCTTGATCGGGCCGGTCCGCTAACGCCAAAGTGTATATTGGGTTCCCGGAGGGGAACACCAATTCGAGCTGAAATTTTATCGAGACCGGTGCCGCGGCATGAGCATGGACTTAACTGACTTAGCGGGCCGCTCTGGCCGGCAAGCGACTTATGAGACCGAAATGTCCACCACTCAAAACCCGCCCCAAAAGATGATGTTTCAGCTCAACCTGCGGCGGCGCGGGATCAGCGATCAGGCGGTGCTTCGCGCCCTGGAAGAGATTCCGCGCGAGATGTTTGTCGAGGCGGAGGATCGCGCCGATGCGTACCGGGACAGCGCGCTCGGGATCGCCTGTGGGCAGACCATCAGCCAGCCCTTCGTGGTGGCCTACATGACCGAACAATTGCAGTTGCAGAAGCATCACCGGGTGCTCGAAATCGGCACCGGCTCCGGCTACCAGGCCGCCATCCTGTCCCGGCTAAGCGGTCACGTCCTGACGATCGAGCGTTTTCGGACGCTGGCCGACCGCGCCCGGACCCGGCTTGCCAAGCTTGGCTGCGACAATGTCGAGGTCAGGCTGGGGGACGGCTTTGACGTCCCGGACGACGCCGGCCTATTCGACCGGATCATTGTGACCGCGGCCATGGAGCAGATCCCCGACCCGCTCGCCCAGCGGCTGGAACCCGAGGGCATCCTGATCGCCCCGGTCGGGCCACAGCAGGGCACCCAGACCCTGATCCGCCTGGTCCGGATCGACGCCGGTCTCGAGCGCAAGGAGCTCGTGGACGTGCGATTTGTGCCGGCGCTTCCGGGCATTGCGCGCGAGCTTTAAAATCCCGGATTAGCTGTCCTGCCAACATCTTATTCGCAGGCTTAAGTGGTTGTTTACTCGTGACGTGTTTACTCAAAACCGTAATTTGTTGCGTACGAGTGAGTAACCATGTCGCGTATCGTCGAGTTGCTTTGCTCGCGTCGTCTACCGCACGTCGCGGTGCTGGCGCTGATGTCGATCGGTTTTGCCGGCTGCAGCGGCGACATGTCGACACGTCTTTCACAAAATCCCTTTGCCTCCCAATCCGAAGCCACCGGCACTGTCCCGGCCCAAGGGGTCGAGCGTCGCGAACTTCCGCAAAATTCCCGCCCGCAGTCGCAGGCCCTCCCGTCCGCGATCTCCGCCCCGCAATCCTATCCGGCAGCCAGAGGTGTATCCGGGGGAGGGCGCGGACTAGCCTCTTATGCTCCGCCCGGGCAGCCGATCGAAACCACCGGCAGCGTCCCGCGCTCGATCGCGGCCGCGCGTACCGCTCAAGGCACCACCATCATCGTCGGCACCAGCGACACGCTCGAAATACTGGCGCACCGCTACAATGTTTCGTCCGCCGCGATCCTGCAGGCCAACGGGTACAAGGGACCGCGGGTCCTTTCTCCGGGTCAGCAACTGATCATTCCCCGTCCAGCGGCGGTCGGTTCGGCAACCGCGGCGACCGCACCTGCGAGCAGGCCGGTTACCGCTGCGAGCGCTGCATCCTCAGTTCATGTCGTCAATCGCGGCGATACCTTGCTCAACATCGCGCGCCGCAATCATGTTTCGCTGGCTGAACTCGCCCGAGCCAATGGCATCGATCCAGCCGCAAAACTCCAGCTTGGCATGAAGCTCGTGGTGCCCGCGAAAACTGCCGCAGGCGCGCAGCCCGCGCTTGCTGCTACCGCACCGCCTGCCGCGGGATCGGTGCCGCCTCCGACCAAAACGGCCGCGGTGACGGTCGATCCCCAGCAAAAGGCGCGATTGGCGCAAGCGACAACCGCCGAAGACACGCCCACGGAAACGCCACTCAAGGCCGCCGAGGCCACCGGCGCGTTGCCAACCTTCCGCTGGCCGGTGCGCGGCAAGGTGATCACGAGCTACGGCGCCAAGACCAATGGCAAGGCCAATGACGGGATCAACCTGGCAGTGCCAGAGGGCACGCCGGTCAAGGCGGCCGAAGATGGCGTCGTCGCTTATTCTGGGAATGAACTTAAAGGGTATGGCAATTTGGTTCTCGTTCGTCACACCAACGGCTATGTCACCGCCTATGCCCATGCGAGCGAACTCCTGGTCAAGCGCGGCGATACCATCAAGCGCGGTCAGATCATTGCCAAATCCGGGCAGTCGGGCGAGGTGGGCTCACCGCAACTCCACTTCGAGATCCGCAAGGGATCATCTCCGGTCGATCCGCTTCAGTTCCTCAACGGAGCGTGAGCCAGCCCGATCGTCATTGCCGGGCATAGCCGTCCGAAGGACGGCGTCGCTTCCGCTCGCCGATGCCCGGCAATCCATCGTCCAGAAACGTATTTCGTGAAGATTGATGGATACGCGGGTCAAGCCCGCGTATGACAGCTGCACTACGTCTTGATCCGAACCCCAAGCCGTCCGGCCAATTCCTGCGTGAACTGCCAGGCGACCCGTCCCGAGCGCGAGCCGCGCGTGGTCGACCATTCCAGCGCTTCGTGTTCAAGCTCTTTTTCGGCGAGTTTGATGCCAAAATGGCTGCAATAGCCTTTCACCATGGCAAGGTACTCGTCCTGACTGCAGCGGTGAAAGCCGAGCCACAATCCGAACCGGTCCGAGAGCGAGACTTTTTCCTCGACCGCCTCACCCGGATTGATCGCGGTGGAGCGTTCATTCTCGATCATCTCGCGCGGCAAGAGATGCCGGCGGTTGGAGGTCGCATACAGGATCACATTGTCGGGACGGCCCTCGATCCCGCCCTCCAGCACCGCCTTCAGCGATTTGTAGGAGGCGTCATTGCCGTCGAAGGAAAGGTCATCGCAGAACACGATGAAATGGAAGTCCGAGCCGCGCAACAGATCCATCAAAGCCGGCAGGCTCTCGATATCCTCGCGATGAATCTCGATCAGCTTCAAGCGGCCGGCAGGTTTGCGATCGGCGTTGATGCTGGCATGAGCGGCCTTCACCAGCGACGATTTTCCCATGCCGCGGGCACCCCACAGCAGGGCATTGTTGGCGGGAAACCCATTGGCAAAACGTTCGGTGTTCTCAATCAGGATGTCGCGCATGCGATCGATGCCCTTGAGCAGTCCGATATCGACGCGGCTGACGTGCGGCACCGGTGCCAGCCGTCCATCCGGATGCCAGATGAAGGCGTCGGCTTGGCCAAGTAATCCGGCCGCGTTGGCCGCGGGCGATCCGGCTGATAGGTGCGAGGCGATGGTTTCGAGCGCGCGCGCGATCCGTTCGGCCATATCGTGCCCGGAAGACGCCACGGGGCCTTTTGTCGCTGATACCGGCGATTTTCGCACAGCGGCCCGCTGAGCGGGACGAGGGGCTGTTTTACTGGATTTTTTTGACATCTTTCGCCTTCCTGACGACGCACCCTTAACGGGCCTTACAGGGGGCCGCAAGCGGCGCAAATCAGGGACTGGCAGCGTTGCAATTGGGACCGCGGCCGCTATAGTCCGCGCGAATTTGTCCGGACCGGCTTGGCGCTCAGGCGCCGCCGGTTCATCCCCGTTCCGCAAGGATTGCACGAATGCTGATTACCCCTGCGTTTGCCCAGGCCGCGGCCGGCGGCGATACCAACAGCATGTTGATGTCGCTGCTGCCGTTCGCGCTGATCTTCGTGATCATGT
>Ga0137407_10001040_pt1 | contig 18215 bp, 17 predicted proteins | sample CZOMad2_2_16fung_FD_108410 | JGI IMG/M metagenome (GOLD analysis project Ga0137407, IMG submission 108410) | Vadose zone soil fungal communities from Angelo Coast Range Reserve, California, USA - CZOMad2_2_16fungal (Illumina Assembly) | ecosystem: Environmental > Terrestrial > Soil > Vadose... | reverse complement strand
GCGAGGCCCGCAGCCCCCACCGCGCACGCCCGAGCGCGATCGGTGAGGCAGGTCACGATCGCCGCAGCGAGGGCGCGCTCATCGCCAGCCTTGACGAACACCGCCTCCCGCCCCGGCTCGGCAACGAAAGCTGTGTCACCTAGGTCGGTGGTAATGAGCGGCACACCCGTGCCCATACCAACCACCATCGCGTGATCATAGGCAGTCGGCCGGAGGCGCGGGTTGAGGACCACGGCCGAGCCAGCGTAACCATTGGCGATTTGCTCGAATGGCAGGGTCCCTGTGAACTCGACCCGGTCGGCCAGACCATAGGCATTGGCCAAAGCCTCGAGCTCCCGCCGATAGCTGCCGTCCCCCACGATTCGGAGGCGCGCATGCGGCACCCGTTTCACCACCTCGCGCATGGCTCCGAGCGCGATCTGAACCCCCTTGTCGCGCTCCAATCGCGCCACGACCGTGACCTGATCGCTGCCGGGATCGACGGCCGAGGTGAGTTGCTGGATGAGCCCCGACGACACGCCGTACGGAATCACCACGATCCGATCAGCCGAGTAACGAAACATGCGGCTGATCTTCACCCGCTCCGCGGGACAGGGCACGATGAACGCGTCCGGCGACCGCATGAACCGTATGTCACGGGCGGCTCGATATATCGTGTGGGCCGCTCGCGCGACGCCTTCCGCAATCCCGGAGAGCGACGCGTCTCCGCGAATCGAGTGCAGACTGGCCCGCAGCTCATCCAGGTGAGTCCCGAACGTGAGCACCGCGGAGGGCGTCCGGACGCCGGCCCGCCGCCACCGCGCGAGCAGGCCGCGCGCAGCAGCGCTCACTGACACGAGGACGTCGAACGGCTGCCGCTGGTGAGCGGCCACGAAGGCCTGATCCAGGGCCCGGAACCACGCGCGACTGTAGCGACCCGGAGATCCCGTCCGGAGGTAGTGCACCCGGATCGAGTTTCGTTCCACGACGTCTTCCACAGTCGACTGGTTCGGTCCGTCGGTCGTGAAGAGCTCCACATCGTGACCGGCTGCGCCGACGCCGGTAAAGATCTGCTCGGTGATGATTTGCATCCCGCCGGCGCCATGCTCGGGCATGATGCGGGCGAACACGGCGACCCGAAGCCTGCGCCCGATCATGCCAGCACCTGCCGGACCGCGGCGATCACCTGGGTCACCTCGTCGTCCTCCAGCTCGGGGTAGCACGGCAATGAGAGTACGCGAGGGGACAGCCATTCGGCGTTGGGGAAAGAACCGAGCCCAGCGCCGGCGTACACCGGATGCTCGTGGAGAGCCGCCGGATAGTGCACTCCGGTCGCCACTCCGAGAGAGCTGAGCCGCGGGCGCACCGCATCGCGATCTTCCACCGTGACGACGAACAGGTGATAAGCCCCTTCGGCGCCTGCCCGTTCGACCGGGAGCCCCAGCCCTGGCAGCCCGTTCAGCTCAGTGATGTACCGGGCCGCAATCGTCCGCCGGCGAGCTACCCAGGCATCGAGGCAGTCGAGCTGCACCCGCAGCAGCGCGGCCTGGATCTCGTCCAGCCGCGAGTTGCGGCCCTCCAGCACGCTCCAATCCCGGCGCTCGTAGCCGTACATCCTGAGCAGTCGGAGTCGCCCGGCTTGCTCGGCCGACCGCGTGTACACCAGCCCGCCGTCACCGTAGGCGCCAAGGTTCTTGGTCGGATAGAAGCTGAACGTCGCCAGGTCGGCCCAAGAACCCGCCTCGCGGCCCAGCAGGCGCGCGCCATGAGCCTGCGCGCAGTCCTCGACCAGCCGGATGCCCCGCTCGCTGCAGACCGCAGCGAGAGCGGGCCCATCGACCAGATGACCATACAGGTGCGGAGCGATCACGGCGCGCGTGCGCGGACCAAGGCGACGGCTGAGCTCGTCCGTCTCGAGAAGGCGGCTCTCACGCCCGCAGTCCGCCAGTACGAGCCGGGCACCGACGGCACGAATCGCGGCAGCGACGGGCATGCACACGTTTGCCACCGTGATCACCTCGTCCCCGGCGCCGACGCCGAGAGCGAGCAACGCCAGCGATAGGGCATCGGTACCGGACGCAACACCGACCCCATGACCATCCCCCAGCCGCTGGGCGAACGCGGTCTCGAACTCGGCCAGCGCCGGCCCGAGAACGTACTGCCCGCTGCGAGCCACCCTGACCAGCGCCTCCTCGGCGGCCGCTGCCAGTGCCGCGTGACGGCGCTTCAGGTCAAGGAAAGGGATGACTCGGGGGGCCATCGGGCTCCGTCGGGTGATCGGGTATAGAAATCGAGCGTGCGGGACAGGCCCTCGCGAAGCGGGATCAGCGCGCGCCAGCCCAACGAACGCTCCGCCAGGCGTGGATCGGTCCAATAGTCGCCGACGTCGATCGCCTGCTGCTCCGGGGGCAACGGTGCGTCGACCACTGCGCCGCGGCCGAGCAGCTCCACCGCCACCGTGACGAATTCGCGGAGAGACGCTGGAGCATCGTGGCCTACGTTGATAACCTGGCCGGCAAGCGTTGGGGCTGCACCGGCAGCGAGCAGGGCCTCCACGGCGTCGTCCACCATCAGCCAATCACGTCGGAAGATCCCGCCGCCAAAAAGCTGAACCGGTTCGCCTCGAAGTAGTCGGCCGAGGAGGAAGCCGCTGACCCCGTGGGCCGGATCGGCATTTCCCTGCCGTGGGCCATACACGTTTGTGAGACGGAGCCGGACGATGTCCAAGTCGTAGAGTCGACCGTACACAATCGCGTACTGTTCCGCGGCGAGCTTGTGAATCCCATTTGGATCGGGCGGCGCCAGCGGGTGATCCTCGGCAACCGGAAGCGTGACAGGACGGCCGTAGACCGAGCGGGTGCTAGCAAGCACCACGAGCGGTCGATGGGGACCGCGGCGGATCGCTTCGAACAGGGCGATCTGAGCGAGGAGGTTATGCGTGAGATCGCGGCGCGGGTCACGAACGCTCCGGCCGTGTGCCGGATCGCCCATGAGGTCGAACACCACCTCAGCATCGAGGACGGATGCTGGAACCGGGTCCACCGCGAGGTTGGCGCGAAGAAAAGGCAGCTGCGTGTTGGACGCCTGGAGGTTTGCCGGATGGCCTCCACAGCCGGCCACCAGCCCATCGATCACTGTCACCGCTGCTCCGAGCCCGGCGAGGCGCAGGGCCAGGTTGCTCCCGATAAATCCGGCGCCGCCGAGAACGGCCACCCGTCTGCCGCGCCAGGATCCCGTCCTTGCCCTTGTCACACGCGCGACCTCATGCGCTGAACGGGCGTCAGCCGCACGGCGGCAACCACGATTCCCACCAGGACGCCCATGATGACGCCGAGGATTTCCCCGTTGAATGCGTCCACCGTCATGTTCCCCGCGAGCAGAGCGGCTATCCCGATTGCCGCAACGCCGGCTCCCTGTGCCACTGGGTCCCCCGGATTGCGCCGGCTGAGCCGGACCCCGCGCACTACGGCGCCAACCAAGGTCGCCAGCAGCAAAGCAAGGCCAACGGCCCCGGTCTCGATCAACGTCGTCAAATAGCTGTTTTCCGTGGGAAGTTGGCCGGCGATGACCTCACCGGTGGCCGAGGCCCTAGTCCAATGCACGGGCCCGAACTCGTTAGCCGTTGCGACCCCTACTCCCACCAGCGGCCGCTGCCGGACCGCATCGAGATACGCGAGCCAGATCGAAGGGCGGCTAGCTGCCTCGGCGGTTGCGCCGGTGCTGCCTTCCCGCAAGGCTAGCTGCTGAAGGCGCGCGGCGACGGCTTCGCGAGACGCCCATAGCAGTCCGGCCATCACTGAGATGGCGACCAGGCTGACGCTGACGACCCTTCGGATAGAACGTCCCAGCGTGACAAAGGCGACTGCGATCCCCACCAGCGCAGCGACCCAGCCGGTCGCCTTGAGACACGCCACGTTCGCCGCTACCGCCAAGATGAGCGCCGTGATCACCAACCATCGTGGAGCCAGGCGTGTCCGACCCACCGCCATGGCGACAGCGGCTCCGATGCCAACGGCCGTGAATATCCCGAACTCGATCGCGTTGAGAAACGGCCCGAAAGGCTGCACGTCGGTGCCGCTGCGCCAATTGAAGCTCATGGTGGCAGCCTTCGTCGCGACCAGGCCAGGGGCATACAAGACGGCCCCGCCCGGTGAGGCGAGAAACCAGAGCATGTTATCCAGGCCGGCAGCAACCTGCACGAAGCCGATGATACTCCAGACGGCGACCAGCGCGAGCAGCGCGACCAAGAGCCGTCGCACCGCCTGCGCGGGATCGGCGGCCCGAAGCACGCACAGGGCGGACGCGAGGATCGCGCTAAAGACCATCAACCATTGGAATACGCCGCGAAGCGATGCGACCCGCCCAGTGGTCCAGGCGAGCGACAGCAAGGTCCACACAACCCAGGCTAGAACGAACCGCTCCCAGCCGAGGAGTCGCGGCCGGCCTCGCAGCATCGTGCTAGCGGCACAGACCAGGCCGAACCCGACGACCACGAAATTGGTGAGGGCAACATCTAATTCGGTCCCCGGGTATGTCACGTAGAAGCGCAACGGAATACACAACAGCAACAGCGGGACACTCCATGTGAGCGGAAGGAGGATGAGCGCCGTGGTTCCGAGCAGGACGAGAATTGCAACGAGCGCCGTATAGAGGTCACCCAGCAGCAGGGCCGCAAGACCGAATCCCGCCAGCAGGGGAAGCCAGCTCGCCGGCCTGGCCCTCCGTCCTTCGGCAGCACCAGCCGTCGACATCATCTCAGCGCAACTCGCAGTTTGGGCTGCCGTGAGGAAGTGGCTTCCGCAGCACGTACTTGACCCCCGATGCAAAGAATTCCCCGGCGCCCGGCAGGTAGGACAAAGGCGCTGTGACTGCGAGAAGGAGAAACTGCGCAAACTCCACAGCTGAGAACTCGGACGCCGCCGCGCGAACGGCACGCCACCCGCCTACCGGCGAAACGCTTCGGACGGATTGAAGAAGCGAGACGAGGAGCTTTCGGCCAGGGTCGGTCAGGTAGTGCCCCCACCGAAACTGTATGGTCTCGAAGCCCAGGTTGGCTGCGATGCCCCGAAAACGACGGTTCGTAATCCCACTGAGCGTCCGAAACACCTCGAAATCCTTCTCCCCCCCCCGTCGGCGCAGCTCCGCTTCCACTCGCTGTTTAGGGAGGAGGTGGAACCAGGGAACCTTGATGCAATCGTCTATGTGGCCCCCGTAGGGGCTCCGGAAAAGCGGGAACTCCACGAACGCGATCCCGCCGGGCCTGAGGACACGATGGGCCTCGGCCAGTGCGGCCTCGGGATCGTCGAGATGCTCCACGACATTGCAACAGACGACGCAGTCGAACCCTTCGCCGCCGAATGGCAATGCCCCCGCGTCCGCGAGGTAGATCGCCAAGGCAATTCCCTGCTTTCGCGAATATTCGCGAGCCGCGTGCAACGCCCGATGATCGTACTGCTCACGATCAACCGCCGTGACGTTGAACCCCTGGCTCGCGAGATAGAGGCTGATCCCGCCCGTGCCGCACCCTACCTCGAGGATCCGCGGCTGGCCCGGGGGCAAGAACGGGCGCATCCGTCGGGCCAGCGGTTCGGCTACCAGCATCTGGTACCGGACATAATCCTCGGGCGAGCCCAGCCGCGCTTTGATCGCCTCGAGGAGCTCGCGTTCATACGACTCGCCCCTCGCGAGGGCCTCACGTAGGAGGGTCATGGCCCTCCGATCCGACATCGCCGCCGGGGGCCATCGGCTTGCTCCTGAACATCCACTGCGTGGGGCCACTCCCCCGATTCAGGCCCGGTACTCGTTTCCGGCCTTGCAGAATCAGCGCTTTCTCCGACCCGACTATCATGCTACAATGCATCTTCCGCTTGCTGGCATGGACAAGTTCCCCCAGAGGGGTCAACGCGTTGCTCGGTTCCCCATCATGACCTCTTCGCGCCTCCACACGCTTGCCAGGCGACTTCCCGCTCCGCTCCGGTCTATAGCCCGCAACATCTGGTCCGCAACACGCGTGTGGATGGAGCGGAGGCGATACCAGTTCAGGTACTCCCGGGATTTCTACGAGCAGGGCTACCATGATAAACTAGCAGACCTCGGCGGCGACAACCTCGACTTCTGGACCGCCCAGGGCTATCGGGATCGCCTCATGACGGTGTGCGATAGTTTGGATCATCGAGTACCGTTCGGCCCAGACACAAAGTATTTGGAAGTCGCGTGCATGTACGGCAAGACCGCCTTCTGGTTCGCCGAGCGCTATCCCCGGCTCCGGGTGTGGGCGTTCGACTTCTCGCAGCGGTTTGTCGATGCCGCGCGCGTGGCAAATCCCATTGGAGATCGGTTGACGCTCTGGCGCGGAGACGTCACCAACATCGAGCTCGCCGGCCAACGCTTCGACGCCTTCTTTGACCTCGCTACCTGTCTCGACGTCACAGAGCATTTGCCCGAAGAGGTCTATCGACGACTCCTGGACGAGCTTGCCCGTGTACTTCGTCCCGGAGCCCATCTGTTGCTGATGCAGGGCAATACAGTCCAGGTCGAGCACATTCACATCCTTCCTGAGGAGCAGCTGGTCCAGGATGTGGAGGCAGCAGGCTTCCAGCTGTTGGAAACGCTTCCTGAGCGGCACCATCTGTTTCGCCGCACCGCGCCATAAGGTGACCGGCGGACCTTTGCTGGAATCGCCCTCGCACACGCGGCCTACGCCTCGACGGACCGCTTGTTGCTGCTGGGTGCCTACCCCTTTCCCGGTCCGCCGCCTGCCACCACAGTGACCCGGCCACTCACGCCTCCAGGCCCCACACCATCCGAGTCCGCGGCTCACCGCAGATCCAGAGACTATCGCGCGTTAGACCTCCACCGGCTGATGGAGTATGAGAACGTCGATCAGCTGACAGGGCGTCACCGAATCGCGCGCCGCGTCGCGCCGCCGCGCCAGGACGACACGGTACTCGATGTGGGTTGTGCCCACGGTTACTGGGCCAACCTCTTTCTGCGGGGACGAGCGGCTAGAGTCATCGCGATCGACATTGACCGCGAGGACGTCGGGCGCGCAGTCGACTTCGCGCGGCGCGCGGCTAGCAACAGTGCCGACCCATCCTTCGGAGTCGCCTCGGCAGAGTCCCTGCCGTTTCCGGATGGGCTCTTTAGCCTCGTGTACCTGATGGACGTGCTCGAGCACGTAAACGACCCACGGCGAACAGCGCTTGAGGTTCAACGAGTCTTGGCTCCTGGAGGTCGGTTAGTGGTGAGCGTGCCAGGAGACTGGGTCTTTAACTGGCTGGACCCGCACTACCCCGAGCACCGTCACTATTCTCGCACGCAACTCAGGTCCGTTTTCCCTGATCTTGAATTCCTGACCAGCCACCAAACCGGCTGGCTCTGGGCGACAGTCTGGGGGACCTATGTCCGGTTTCTGTGTAGCCGCGCGACCCGAATCATTCCCAGCCCGAGCGCCCGGGGCACGGCGCTGCGGAAGGTCAGCCAGGCAATCGCCCGAATCGCCGACATCGACTGCAGGCTCAATTACGGGTTCGGCTCGGCGCTGTGTCTGGTGCTTCGAAAGCCGCGCGCCTGAACCCTCGATTCTGAGGGTGCTTCGTCGGTCCACCGCCTCGCAATGAGCTCCGTTAATTGCCAAACCCTCGCGATTGCGAATCCGCGCCATGGGGGTAACGACTCGGTAGCACGGCTACGCGGTTGCCCCCTTTCGGTCATCGGCGAGCGCGCGATCGCCCGGACGCCTCGCCAAATGGTGTTGTGCCACGTACAGTAGGGTCCGATAACCAGCACGAGCGGCGATGCGTTGAGCCATCCCTCGCCACCGTGGTCGGCCAGCTACGAGTTGCACAAGCACGTACGACGCCCGGCCTGCCGGCAGGATGAGATTGTCCACCGCCCGAACCGTAAGCAGCGTCCCGCCGGCCCGAGTCACCAAGGTCCGCACCTCCGCCTGATCCAGCTCAGTCTCGTGAGCACGCTCCGCCTTGCGGCCGAACAGCAGCTTCCAGCCAGTGAGGCCCCCGTCGGGCGTACTGAGCACGAGCACACCGGTAGGAGACAGCACCCGAAAGATTTCTTCCACGAGCGTCTGCCGTGCGGCCGGTGGTACGTGCTCGATCACTTCCAGACAGAGGGCCGCGTCGAACACACCCTCGCGCCAACCCATCCGGATCACGTTCTGCACGGCGTACTGAGCCCACGAATTAGTCCTACGGCCCCGCCCGAGCCGCGGCCGATTGAGGTCTGCACCAACATAGGAGAAGTCTCTGAACAGCTCGGCCTGAGCCGACACACCACAGCCGATATCGAGGAGGCGTGAGCCTTTGGCGATTCCAAGCTCGTCCAGAGCAACGCGTGCCGCGGAGTAGCGGGCGTCGGAATTCTCTCGCGAGTGCCTCAAAATATTTGGTGGGACGACCACGCGATCGTAATCTGCGGTCTGGTACCAATAGAGGATGTCGAGCTCATCATCGCGCAGGTTGCGGCAGCGTCCACAGAGCTGCTGCCATTCGTCCGCGCTCTTGCGGCGCCTGGCATGCCGGCACAGAAGACATGGGAGGGCGCCGTGAAAGCGCGAGCCGTCAACCAGCATCAGCCGCGATCCGATCTGCAAGTAAACCCGTACGCAGTGCCCTGAGCTGGTCCATGCGTCTCGACCAGTTGAACGCCCGCGCGAACAGCCGACGGCGCTCCGACTCCAGGATCGAGTTCTGGGACAGGCGTCGCTCCGCCGCGGTCACGAAATCGCCGGCCGTGTTTGCAGCATCGTACCATTCCTCATACGCCCGCAACGTCGGTAATGGCCGTGCGAGGATGACCTTTCCCCGCAGCAAGTACTCGAAGAACTTGAGCGGAAAGCTTGCTTGCATCACCTGATGCTTGGCCGACGGCAACAGCGCCACGTCGAACCGGTCGATCACCGCCGGCGCGATCTCGTGAGGCACTTCTCCCAGCCAATGGACGTTGGGCGCGGATGTCTGTCCGCCGAGCGCCGCCTGCACATCGCCCCGATTGGTCGGCCCCACCAGCGCGATGGTCCAGTCAGGCCGCAGCCTGGCGATGCATTCGATCAGCTCGAGATCCACCTTGTACGCCGCCAGATTCCCCAGGTAGCCCAGGCGGGGCCGCGGTAGCGCATCGAGCGCATCGAGCACGGGATGCCTGACGCCAGTGAAGTCTCGTGCGAAGAGCTCCGTGTCGGCCACGTTCGGCAGCACCTCGACCCTTGCGGCCTTGCCTCGGAGCCGTGCGGCGAGCGGCTCGCCAGTCGTAATGGCAAGGTCCGCCACGCTCGCGAGCGCTGTTTCCATCCGCTCGATCGCCTGCGAGTCCACGCCGGGATTGGCCGCGTAGTCGTCCACGCAATAGTAGATCACCGCCTGAGGCTTGACTGCGCGCGCGGTGCCCAAGCCCATTGGATGAAAAGTCCAGCACGCTTCCACGTTCCAGCGCCGCAACCGAATTAGAGCGCGCACCTGCCATCCTACCCATCTACTGTTGACCTCGGCCCCTCGCCCGTAGGCGGGAAGCGGCAGCGGAGAGTAGATCCAGAGCTGCGGGCCGACCCGCCGCAACGGCCGCAACGACCGGAGCAGCCGCGGGACGATCCGGCGCCACTCGTGGACCCTCGGCGTCCTCGCACCCACCGACTCGACGTACAGCACCGGCCGCTCGGCCGCGAGACGCTCGGTCAGATGATGACAGTTCACCCGGGACTGGGTGAACCAGAGCGCCGAACCGTATACCAGATCCACCTAGCGTCTCCGCGCGTTGGAACGGGCTACCTGCACCCAATCTTCCAACTCAGCCGCCATCGTGTCATAGCCTCGCCGCGCCCCAGGCGCCCCTTGCCCGGCACGCCCAATTGCGCACCGTCCGGGATCGTCCAGAGCCGCGCCGAGCGTCTCTACGAGGCCTTCCACGGTAGGCTCGGCAAGGTAGCCGGTCCGGCCGCGCTCGATCAGCTCGGACAGGTTGCCGACCGCCGTGGCCACTACCGGCACACCGAGCGCCTGGGCTTCGACCACCAGGATCCCGTACGGCTCATCCCGCGAGGGCACCACACATAACGTGGCGCGCTCGAGCAACCCCAGGGTCTCGGGGTGCGGCACCGGCCCGAGAAAGCGGACCCGCTCGCCCAGGCCGAGCTCCGCGGCGAGCCGCTCCAGCGCGACCCGCTCCTCGCCGTCACCCGCGATCCAGAGCTCCGCCTCAGTGCGGGGTCCGAGCGCGGCCCACGCACGCAAGAGAACGTCGAACCCCTTCTTGCGCACCATCCGCCCGGCCGCAAAGACATACGGGGCCCCAGCCGCAACCGCTGGCGCGATCCGCGGCTCGATCGCCACGGCATCGGCCAGCACGCCGACCCGCCCAGGTCGTCCCCGGAACCAGGGGGATGCCTGCCCGAACCGCTCGAGCCAGCGCGAGCAGAAGAGGTTTACGTCCGCGGCGGCAGTGACCACCGAACAGGCCTGTCGGGTGGCGAGGCTCCGCGGCGCGATGCCCATGATGTCGTTGCCGCGAAACGAGAGCAGAAGCGGCAGCCGGGCCGTTCGGGCGCAGTCCCACGCAAAGAGGCCCGTCACTGTCACGAAGTGCACGTACAGCGCGTCCGCTTTCCAGTTGAGCACCGTTTGGCGCACTTCGCGCCGGGCCCGCCAGGCCCGGAAGGGGAACGTCGTCCGGGGATGCAGGCTCCACTGGAACCGGCGCACAGGGACGCCGTCCACCTCCTCGGCGGCATCGCACTCTGCAGGGCGACAGGTGAGCACCAGCGGCTCGTGCCCTCGCTCGCGCAGCGCCCGAGCCAGGCCACGCACCGCCGTCTGCACTCCTCCGATGGTCGGCCAGTAATCGTTGCAGAAGAGCGCGATGCGCACGCCGTCAGCTGCGGGCCATCACCCGCCGGGCCAGCTCGAGGAACCGGCTCCGGAAAGTGGGCGTCGAGAAGCGGAGCGCGAGCCTGCGATAGGCGCCCCTGTCCGCCGGGCCGCCCGCCTCGAGGAGCGCGATTCCCTGCGCCAGCGCTTCCGGAGTTTGTTCGCCGACGATGACCCCACCCGGCTCAACCCTCGGCGGACCGCCGAGCAGCGGTCCGTGCCGCGCTCCCAGGACGTCGAGCATGCCCCCTCGACCAAGCGCGACGATCGGAACGCCGGCCGCGAGTGCTTCCACCCCCACGATGCCGAAGTCCTCCTCACCTGGAAACAGCAGGCCACGCGCGCCGGCCACGAGCTCGTGCTTGACCTGGTCGGACACCCATCCCATGAACTCCACCGATCGCCCGCCGCCGAGCGAGCGCGCCAACGCTTCGAGACGGCCCCGCTCGGGTCCCTCACCGATCACGACGAGCCGGCGGCCTGCGAGCGCCGCGGCTCGGATGGCGAGGTCGAGCCGCTTATACGCCTCGAGCCGGGAGAGCGCGATGTAGTAGTCCCCTGACCCGCCCTTTCCGCTCGTTATAGCTTCGACATCGACGGGTGGGTGCAGGACCGCCGCGCGCCGCCGGTAGGTGCGCCAGATGCGCTCCGCGACCACCCGGGAGATGCCAACGTAGCGGTGGACCCGCCCGGCCGTCGCCACGTCCCAGGCGGCGAGCTCCCGGAGAACTCCCCGGATCCAAGGACGCAATGGCCGTGGAACGCGGGCGAGATATTGCGGCATGAGGTCGTGGGCATACCGCATCGGCGAGTACACGTAGGAGAGGTGCCGCTGGTAGCTTCGGTGGGGAATGCTCTTCGCCACCGCGTGCGAGCTCGACACCACCAGCGCCGCATCGCCCACGTCGAGCGTCTGCACCGCGTCGGCGAACCAGGGCAGCAGCACCTTCCGAAGCCGCACCGCGTTCGGCACCCGCCCCAGGTAGCTCTGCCGGACCCGCGCGGGATCGATACCGAGCGCCGGGAGCACCCGGGTATCGGAGAACAGCGTGAGGATCGGCGCCTTGGGAAAGAGCGTCGCCAGCTCGCGCAGCACCTGCTCCGCCCCGTGCACTCCCCCGATCCAGTCGTGCACCAGCACGACCTCCGGGCCGTCCCAGACCTCCGCGGGTCCGGCCGGCCGCGGAGTAGGCTCGGTCGAGGGGACCACGGCGGAGCTCACGTAGCCCGCACCGACCGGAGCACGCCGAGCGCCCGCATCCGCTCGTGGGCGCCGGCGGCCTCGTTGCGGAACCCGGGCTCCGCCACCGCCCAGGTCACGTATTCCCTCACGGTGTCCGCCAGGGACTCTCGCACCGACCAGCCCAACCCCTCGAGCGCGCCGACATCGGACCGGATGTGGCGCGTGTCGCCCACCCGGTAGAGGCCCGGCACCAGCGGCTCGCGGGTGACTCCCGCGACCTGGGCCACCTCCCGCACCAGCTCGAGCACGGTCACCGAACGGTGGCCGCCCACGTTGAAAGCCCGGTAGGCCATCTCGGGCCGCTCCAGCGGAAGCAGGTTCGCCCGCACCACGTCTTTGATGCTCACGTAGTCGCGGAGCTGGCGGCCGTCCTCGTAGACCAGGGGCGGCGCATCCGACGCCAGCTGCACCGTGAAGCTCCGGAGCGCGCCGGAGTAGGCGTTTCGGAACGACTGCCGGGTCCCCTGCACGATCGAGTAGCGGAAGGCCACGCTGGGGATCCGGTATCGTGGCGCGAGCAGCGTGGCCAGGTCGTCCTGGTCTCGCTTGGAGAGCCCGTACGGGTTGTGCGGGTGCATGACCGCTTCATCGGTCCACCCCGGGGCCACCCCCCCGCCGCAGACCGGACAGGTCTGCTCCCAGCGTCCCAGCGCGAGCTGCTCCTCGGGGCGGGGACCAGGGTACACCGTTCCGTGCGCCGGGCAATCGTAGCGGCCCTCGCCGTACACCGCCTGGGACGACGCCACCACCACCAGCTCTACCTTGCGGAACTCGGCCGCGATCAGCTCGTACAGCAACGCCGTCCCGGCGGCGTTGGTGGTGAAGAAGGTGCTGAAGTCGGGGAGGTAGTCCTGGTAGGCCGCGAAATGGTAGACGATCTCCACGTCCTGGAGCGCCCGCCGCATGGTGGGCCCGTCGCGCACGTCGCCGCGGATGAGCTCGATCTCGCGCGGCAGGTAGGCGGGGACGGTGCCGTCGTGTACCGGCGGCAGCAACAGATCCAGCACCCGCACGTCGTGGCCCCGGGCCAGCAGCGCGTCCACCGTGTGCGAGCCGATGAACCCGGCGCCGCCGGTGACGAGAACGCGGGTCACCGCGCCGGCTCCTTGACCCTGCTCGCCGCGGTCACATGCTCCACCACTCGACGCACGCCTTCGGCCAGCGGCACGGCCGGCGCCCAACCCCAGGTCGCCCGGGCCAGACTCGCGTCGAGACAGATCCGCGAGACCTCTCCCGGCCGAGCCGCCGCGAAGGTCGGGGGCCGCCGGTATCCGGTCGCCCCGGCCACCGCGTCGAAGATCTCGATGTCGGCCACCTCCCTGCCCCAGCCGAGGTTTGCGACCACGCCGCTGGGCCCATGCGCGCCACGCACATTGGCCTCCACTACGTCGCCCACGTAGACGTAGTCGCGGGTCTTGCTGCCGTCGCCGAAGATGAAGACCTCTTCGCCCCGAAGCATCCGGCCGGTGAAGATCGCGATCACACCCGCCTCGCCGTCCGGCCGCTGGCGCGGGCCATAGACGTTGGGGAATCGGAGCACCGCATATTCGATGTCGCCCCGGCTGGCATACACGCTCAGATAATGCTCCAGCGACAGCTTGCTGGCGCCGTACTCCGAGATGGGGTACGCGGGCTCGGTCTCCCGCACCGGGAGCTTGCCCGGATCCACGTTCCCGTACACCGCGCCGCCGGTCGAGGCGTAGACCACCCGCCGCACCCCGGCGGCGATCGCCTCCCGGAGCAGCCCGAGCCCGCCCAGCACGTTTACCCGCGCGTCGAACTCGGGCTCCCGGGTGGAGCGGCGCACGTCCATCTGCGCCGCCAGATGAAAGACCAGCTCCGGCCGGAACTCGCGGAGGATCCGCCGCACCGCGGCGACGTCGCACAGGTCGGTCTCCCAGAACCGGGCGTCCTCGGCGAGGTTGGCCCGCAGTCCGGTGGAGAGGTCGTCCAGAATGCCGACCTCGTGGCTTTCGGCCAGCAGGCGGTCGGCGATGTGGGATCCGATGAAGCCGGCGCCGCCGGTGACGAGTGCTCTGCTCATTTCAATGCGCGCCCCTACCCCGCAGCACCGCCGCGGGCGTGCGCAGCGCGATCGCCAGATCCCGGCCGAAGCGCCAGTGGTCGATGTAATCGAGATCCATTCGGACCCGTTCCGTGTAATCAATCTCCTGCCGCCCCGACACTTGCCACAAGCCCGACAGTCCGGGACGAACCTCGAACAGGCGGCCGGCGTTGGGGCCGTACTTGGCGAGCTCGACCGGCGTGATCATCCGCGGGCCGATCAGGCTCATCTCGCCCCGCAGCACGTTGATCAGCTGCGGCAGCTCGTCGACCGACCACTTGCGCAGCAGCCGGCCGACCGGCGTCACCCGGGGGTCGCGGTAGAGCTTGTAGTTGCGCTCGAACGCGGCGCGGAGCTCCGGGTTCTCGGCCAGGATGCGGTCGGCGTCGGCGACCATGGTGCGGAGCTTCAACGCATCGAACTCGCGTCCGCCGAGTCCCACGACTCGGCGCCGGTGCAGGAACGGCCCGGGGGAGGTGAGGACGACCAGAAGCGAGGCTGCCAAAAGCACCGGGGACGCGGCGACCAGTATCAGCGCCGCGCCCACGAGGTCCATCAGCCGTTTGCCGGAATGCCCGACGCTGGGGTGTGGGTTGGCCGCCCCCGTCATCCGCGCTCGGCGCGCGCCGCTTCGCGAACCGCATAAGTGAGCGCGTGGTGCAGCGCCACGTGGGCCGACTCGACCCAGCCGTAATCGTCGCTCGGCACCAGGACGGCAACGTCCACCAGGTCGCGTGCCTTGCCGCCCTTCCGGCCCAGCAGGCCCACGGTCCGGATCCCCAGGCGGGTTGCGGCCGAGAGCAGCGTCACCAGGTTGGGCGAGCTGCCGCTCACCGACACGATGACCAGCGCGTCGCCCTCCCGGCCTAGCACCTCCAGCTGCTCGGCAAAGACCCGATCGAAGGCGGTGTCGTTGCCCCAGGCCGTCACCAGCCCGATGCTGTCGGCCAGCGAGATGGCCCGGGTGCCCCGCCCGCCGTTGGCCCGCCCCGCCTTCTGCAGATCCAGCGCGAGGTGCGACGCGGTGGCCGCGCTGCCGCCGTTGCCGGCCACGAAGATGGTGCCGTCCCGTCGCCGGGTCTCCACCAGCACCGCCGCCGCCTGCTCCACGGCCTCGCTGTCGATCCCGCGAATCGCCTGCACCGCCTCGCGGAGCCAGCGTGCGGCCGCCAGCCCTCCCGGTGCGCCGGCCGGCTTTCCCGGCCCCCGAACCGGCTCGCTCACCGATCGGGTCCCATGTGACGCCACCCGGCCGGCGTGGGGATGCCCACCGGCGGCGACGTACGAGGCCGGGGAGCCATCGGTTCGGGCCGAGGCTGGCCGGCCGGCGTTTCCTCCGGCTGCCAGCGGGCCAGGGCGCCGACCGTGCGGCCCGCGAGAGCGCGGGCGGTCAGATACAGGATTTGGGCGTCCAGCGCGATCGAGTAGTTGCGGACATAGTAGAGATCGAGCGCCGCCCGCTCCTCCACCATCATGTCGCCGCCGTTGAGCCGCCAGAGTCCGGTGAGACCCGGCCGCATGCTCGCCAGGCTGCTCCACCACCGCTCATGGGTGCGCAGCTCCCGAGGCTCGATCGGACGCGGTCCCACCAGACTCATCTCTTGCCGCAGCACGTTGAACAGCGCGGGCAGCCGGGCCACGACCGGCGAGTGCACCAGGCCGGCGTGGAGACCCATCAGCTCGAAGGCGCCGCTTGCGCTCAGTACCCGCTGGCGGTCTACCATCGGCACGCCGAGCCGCTTGGCCTTGAGCCACCAGAAGAGCCAGGCCGGGGAGAGGGCGACCGCCAGGACGAGCGCCACCGCTCCATCGACGAAGCCCTTGAGGGCCGCCCCCACGCCGCGCAACCGGGTGGGATAGAGGTACAGGAGCGGCACGTGACCGACGTGGGTCATCTCGGTCGAGGTGGTGAGCAGGTCGTAGAAGGTGGGCGAAACCCAGGCCTCGACCCGCCGATCGGGCCGGGTGACCAGCTCCGCCAGATGGCGCTGGCTTTCCCAGCTGAGCGCGCCGCCGATGATGATCACCTGCTCGACGTCGAGTCGCTCCGCGACCGCCGCGGCGTGGGCCGGATGGTCCAGCACGGTCAGGCCGTCGGCGATCTCGGTGCCGGGCCGCTGGTAGTCGTCCAGAAAACCCACCACCTCGGTGCCGTGGCGCGGGTCGGCCAGCTGGCGGGCGACGGCGATCCCGTGCTGATTGCCGCCGGCGATGAGCACCCGACGGAGCCACTCGCCCCGCGCGAGGTGCAGCTGGATCCGCCGCCGCCAGAACAGCCGACTCGCCACCAACCCCAGCATGCTGCCCAGCCACGCCACCACCAGCCAGGACCGCGAGACGAACGGCGGGCCGCCCAGGAAATAGCTCAGCATGATCACGCCGACCACGCCGTAGGTCGAGGTGCCCGCCAGCCGAGGGTAAAGCGGGTAAGTGCCGAGCAGCGCCCAGCGCCGGTAGAGCCCCTGCATCCAGGCCAGGTTCACCGTGATCAACGCGACGGCGGCCGCGAGCACCGGGTAGACCGGCCACAAGTGGCCGCCCAGCTGCCGAGCGAGCAGCTGGTGGTGCGCGAAGGTAGCCGCGCCGTACCCGGCGAGCACCCCCAGCGCATCGGTCGCGAGGACCCCTATGCGAACGCGGCGCCAGACCCGACCCATCGTCCCTCCGGATATGCCAGCCCGGGAATCTCGGGCATGGAGTTGACCAGCACCTGTGCGCCGCCGTCATCGAAGTGGAACGTCATGCGTGCGAGCCCCTCCGCCTCCAGCACCTGGGTGACCGTGGGCTGGTACTCGGGCTCGCAGTAGAGCAGCAGGAACCCGCCCCCGCCCGCGCCGGCGATCTTGCCGCCACCCGCGCCGTGCTCCAGCGCGAGCTGGTACAGTCGGTCGATGCGCTCGTTGCTGATCCCCTTGGCCAGCCGTTTCTTCCGCTGCCAGGACTGGTGCAGGATCTGCCCGATCTGACGGACGTCGCCCGCCCGTAGCGCGTCCCGAGCGATCTCGGCGTCGCGCTTGATACCGTGCAGGCTTTCCATCACCGTCGAGTCCCGGTCCAGGGACGAGGCGCGCTGCTCCTTGAGAATGGTTGCCGCGTTCCGGGATGCGCCGGTGTAGAACAGGAGGAGGCTGCGCTCGAGGTGGTCGCGGACCCGTTGCGGGAGGTCGAGCGGGCGGACCACCGTTCGGTTCGCCGTGAACTCGATCGCGTTCAACCCGCCGAACGAGGCGGCAAACTGATCCTGAAGACCGATCGGGCGGCCCAGCTTGCCGATCTCGATGTAGGAGGCCAGCTCCGCCACTTCCTGCTTGGTCGCGCGGCGCTGGCACAGCGTGGCCAGCGCCTTGATCAGCGCCACGGCGACCGTGCTGGAGCTGCCCAGGCCGGTGCCCGGAGGGGTTTCGCTCGCGGTGAAGACCGCGAGGCCGTGGGTGACCCCGAACTCGTGCAGGATCGACTTGAGGTAGCCCAGCTCCCCGTCGAACGAGAGCCCCACACCCGGCGCCTGGCGCTCGAAGACCCGAAAATCGGAGGAGGTGATCTGGACGGCGTCGTCCATCGTTCGGGTGGCAATGACGTAGAAGTAGCGGTTGATCGTGGCGCTCACTACCAGGCCACCATAGCGCGCGTAGTAGGCCTCGAGGTCGGTGCCGCCCCCGGCGAACGAGATGCGCAGCGGCGCCCGGGCGATCAGCATGCTATGCCGCCCGGGGGCGCAGGAGACGCCCGCTCTCGACCAGCGCCGTTGCCGTTGCGAGCCGCTCGTGCGAGCCGATGTCCACCACGTGCGCGTCGGACCCGACCCCCAGCACCCTGCCGCCGGCCCCGATCAGCGCGGGGAACAGGTCGAACCCGAAGTCCTGGAATCCCGCCGGGGGCACGAAGTCCCACACCCGCGGGCCCAGCAGGTACACGCCCGCGTTGGCCAGGGGTTCGGCGGCGGTCCAATGGGTCGGCTTTTCCACCAGCGACTGCACCCAGCCGGCCGGGTCCAGCATCACCATCCCGGCGCGCCGCGGATCATCCACTTGGGTGAGAACGATGGTCGCGT
>Ga0137407_10001039_pt1 | contig 18226 bp, 25 predicted proteins | sample CZOMad2_2_16fung_FD_108410 | JGI IMG/M metagenome (GOLD analysis project Ga0137407, IMG submission 108410) | Vadose zone soil fungal communities from Angelo Coast Range Reserve, California, USA - CZOMad2_2_16fungal (Illumina Assembly) | ecosystem: Environmental > Terrestrial > Soil > Vadose... | reverse complement strand
GATCCTGTCGCCAATGTAATCTTCATGATCCAACCACTCATCCGCGTGCGCCTCGACCCACGCGGCGAATCCGGCGTTGTCGTTACCAGACGTAACGATCTGCGATCGGCTCTGTGCGACGACCCTATCGTCACGCGAACGAACACCATGAATTTGAACAGCCGCGTTCGTACCGTGGATCTTCACCTTCGCCCGATACTCGATCGTGGTCCGACCGCCCATGAGTTCTGGAAACTTCTGCACAGACTTCCGAACGTTGTGGAATCCGTGGATCTCCGGCCATGCAATGTGGTTCATGCGACCCTCCGCACTTCGATTCCTGCTTCCGCCATGATGTCGTCGAGGAGCCCGTCAAGGCGGCCTCGCGCCGGCTTCGTCATGTTGCCATCGCGATTTGCCTGCCAACATTGCCGGCAGCAATCGTGATCTGCTCGCGCGACGTGGCGTCCGCGCTTGTGGGAATGTGAGTAGCGTCCGCGCGCGGCGAGCGCGGGTCGCTTGTGGCAGATCTGACAGATGTTCGTCATGCGAGCCTCCGGTAGAGGATCATACACGCATGTACGACGCTGGCAAGCCAGCGACGCCGCTACTTCTTCCGATCGTCTTCGTCGCGTGATGCCCGCACTGGCCTGCGGAATACGTTTGGCGGTGCCGGAGGGAGCTTTCGCGCACTCATATCAAGAGCTCGTCGTCGACCCGTTTCCGTCAATTCCGGCTCTGCCTCGCCTGGATCCAAATCAATCTTCAGGATCGTGTCGTCGCTTCCCCACCCAAGATAGGCGTAGATGCGTGCGAATTTCTTGATGACAACACTCGAGAACGTCGTCACGTTCCCTTTGAGCTCTTCGCCAAGGCGCTGGTGTTCCGCGAATGCGTCGGTGACGGCGAGCTCGAATTGATGGGAGTCTTCTGTGAGACCGCCCCTCCGCATCCCATCGCTGTCAGCCGGGCCGAGAACCACTGTGGCGACCTGCCGAATTAATCGCGCGTTGTCCTCTCGCTCGCGCTCCTGTCGATTCACACGGACCGCGATCCAAACCCCCGTCGACCACATCATCACGAAGAGCGCCGCCAAGAACGACATCAGCGGAATGGAGATGAACATTGCTTGTCCCCTTCCTATCCGCTCGAAATTGTCTCATTGCGATCTTGATGTTCATGAACACAAGCGGAAGAACCACGAAGACTGCGGCCAGTACGATCGCTAGTTCTTTGACCATGATTTCCTCTCCCGCGAATATCCATGGTGGCGCTTACCGGATTCCGAGGACGGCACCGATCAACGTTGGTGCCACGAATGTGGACGTGCCGCCAAGTGAAGCGTTGACATCGGCGTTATTTTGCTCCTGCCCCATCGCCGACGCAATCACGATCGTGTGCGGCAGCAACGCGGGCACAACAGAGATCGACACAGACCAATCGTAGACAAGGTTCGATTTCGCGATGGGCTCCGCAGCGCCACCGTCGATCGACGCGCGGTAGAGGACGTTCTGGAAGGATGTCGACGCATCGGCTGCCGTGCGCTGAAAGTACACGAATCGATCGGCGTCGAATCGATCGGCGTCGATCGCTGCCACGAGATCGGGTGTCGTGCCCACCGTAATCAGCGGACGAATCGCCGCACCCTTCGTTGCGAAGCTTGACGACGACAGCAGTTGATCGATCGATAGTTTCCAAATTCCGCCTTGGGCCGGAACCGAAAAGACGACCTGTCCGGAGTGGTGGGCGGCGATGCCGAAGACGCCAGGAAATACGCCTGGAATCGAGAACGTGTAGTCGCGCGTCGAACTGGCGGTCGCACGCCCGCGACCGAGGATTGGTGCGTGTGGCGCGGGGCGCAGTCGAGGATCCATGAGGGCCAACGTCGCCACACTTGAGCCGCCGAGCGTCTGAATCCAGATCGCGCCACCAACCGCATCCGTGATGATCGCGATGCGCCCCGCGGACGTGTCCGCGATCGTGAAGGCGAGCGGATAGAAGATTCCGGAGAGTGCCGTTCGCGGCTCTGGACTGAAGGCCGAAGGAATCTCGGAGATTGGAATCAGCGGCAGCGTGTGCGTCGAAAGCAGCGTTGCCGAGAACGGCCGATGTGTCGCGATCGCGTATTCATAGAGGACAGCCGGCGCGAAGCCTGCGTGTGCCGGGTCGACCACGGCGTCGAGCACCGCGAGCCGGTCGCCACCGTCGACGCGAACGGCCATCACTGCGCCAAATCCGCTGACGGGCGGAGGCAACATTCCGACGCGCTCACCGGTCCATCGATCGGCGACGATCACGCCGACGTGTTGCGCTCCGACGGCGCTCGGCACCGCAGCGAACCAGAATTGGCGATTGGCGTCGACTCCGTGAATCTCGAACCCACCGTCGAAACTCACCGCTGGAATCGGCGGGCTGAATAGCGTCAGTGTCGCCGCGGACTCGCCCGTGGTCTCCGTGTCGGCGTGTTCGGCGATGCACGCGAGCGTCAATACGAGAACAAGGATTGATAGGATCTTCATGCGCATGATGGGCCTCTTATCGAAAGTCCGTGCCATCTCGTTACCGCGCGCGCCGTCTCCGAATCGACTTCCGGAATCCACGAGGCGGAGTGTACCCGCTTCGGCGCTCAAGCTCCATGGCCGCTCCAGGATCGGTACCGATGGTGCGGTGTGCCTTCGCGAGGGTCCGATAGAACCGTCGATCGTGATCGCCCTTGTACGTGCACTTTTTCGAGTGCCGATCGCAGACAAGCCCGTGGGCACGCTCGTGAGCCCGAAGTGCCTTACGCAACTTTGGGGACATGTGTTTCTCGGTAGCAACGACCGCCACACCACGCTTTGGATGATAGCGCCCGGACCACCCACCATGCCCACACACGCCCTCGGGACACCGGTGCTCGTGAACAGGCGGTGGATTCCGACCGAATGCGTGCTTGAGCTTCATCGTCTCGCCCGCCGGCGCAGCATCGCGTTTCGTGAGTCGACCGATGGATCGCGCAACGCCGCGAGCCGCGCGCTTCACGCCGCGCCTGACGCCATTTGCGAGCGATCGCCAACGCGAGATGCGCGGACTATTCGCGCTTTTTCTTCGCTTTCGCTTTCGGCTGCGCATGAGAGCCACCTTCTTTCACGGGTTCGATCGAGTGCTTCGTTAGTCGAAACATCTGAATGTTCGTCGGCGGCGCATGTCGCGTCTTTCCGGTCGGTCGCAATCGAAAGAATTCGCTTGGCTCTTCGGTTGGGACGAACTTCCCTGCCACCTCGCGCGTCGTGCGACCGCCATCTTCATCGTAACTGAACGCACGCGTCGGACTTACCCACGCCATGCGCGTGGTCTCGAGCATCGTGTCGAAGAGATACGCTGGCTTCGATCCGCCCGCGAGCTTTCCGTCTTGCGTTCGTTGGAAGAGCGCGAGCATGGCGCTGTTCTTCCGCGTCTTCATCGCCTTGCGGAACCGATATATCGCGTAGTTGATCTGCCCAGCGTCGCCCCGGTTGCCTGGTACGCGTTCGTTGTAGAGCGTCGAGATGGAGTCAAGGACAAGAAACGTCGCGTCGTGCTTGTCGAGAAGCGAGCAGATGAAATCGGGATCGTCGCACTCGTCGTAGTAGTGCAAGCGCGACTTGACGTAGGGGAGCTTATCGAGCCTCGCGTCAAGCACGTGCCTCTCGATATCGTCGGCGCCCTCCTCACCGCTCGTCGACGTGTAGACGACGTGGCCGGTCTTGCAAAGTTGACACGCCGATCGAAGCGCGAAGCGCGACTTGCCGGTCCCCTCTGGCCCGACGAGTCCGTAGAGTTTGCTACCGACGTAGCCTCCGCCGGTCACGAAATCGATCGACTCCTCGCCGGTTGCGAGTCGCACGAGTGGCGTGCGGTTCTCGTTCTTGCCAATCTTGTGCTCGCGCGGAATCGCACTCTCCGAGTCGCCAGGATCGTTGAGCTCGAATTCTGAATCATCGTCTTCGCCCGCGTCGCTGATGGCGCGCATCTCGCGATAGTGTTTCGCGGTCGCAGCATCGACTTCAGAAAACGAACACTCGCCACCACAGTCGAAACACCTTGACATCCACTCACTAACAACAGTGTGGCAGTTGTCGCAGAGGAACGCGCTTGGTTCCAGGTTTCTCACGACCGATGCGCGAGCCATGAATCACGTCACCGGTCGGTTCGGGGCGCGGCACTTCTGGCATGGCACACCGGCAACACCATCGCTGTGTCCGGTCACTGCCGCTGGTCCGGGCCCAAATAGCGCGCCGCCGAAGATGCGGCCGAGCACCGCGCCGGTTGCGCCCGCGAGCACAGCACCAATTGGGTGGAGTGAGAGTGCGAGCGCTGCGCCGAGCCCGACGAAGGCACCGGAGATCGTGGCAACCGAGTTCGTTGCATCTTTGGCTGCTGCCGCTCGACCGGCAGGCGTCGACGTGTCGTCTCCGGCGGCGCCCATCGCGTAGGACATCTTGTTCACGACACCAGATCCTGAGTTTGGAAACGTCGGATCGAAGCGACCTTCGCCCGATACGAGCGCTACGATGTCCGGGTCTTTCGAGAGAAATAGATCGCGAAGGTCGACCGCTTCACCGTCGAGTGTCGCTTGACGACTCAAGAGGACGATGCCGTGCGACGCGTCGGAGTAGTTCGGGGTCCCACTAATGCGTCCCGTTGTGTGCGCGTGTCCGCTCGTATCTTGAACGATCTTGCCAGCCGTGTTCCATCGACCACCGTAGATCGCGATGTAGTCGCCATTGAGTCCCGGTCGAACAACGTATGATTTACGATAGCCAATCGCATTTGCATCCATCGCGACACCGGATAGGGCGGTGTCGACTTTCGATTTCAGTTTCGCGATGGCCGGTGTCGAATCGTCCGCTGTCGTGTCCGGTTTCTGAACGCCAGTATAGAGAATCTTTGGATTGGCCTGCGCCTGGATGTCACGCAGGAGTTTTTCCGAAGGAAGGATTGCGTCGTAGTTGTCGGCAACTTTCTGTGCGAAGAATTCAGAAGTCTTCCCTGCTTCGAGCGTGTCCGCGTTGGTCCCCACTCCCCAGTACCGCGGAATGACCGCAAACTCGAGCGTGTGGCTTCCGCCCTTCACGGTCACGATCGGCCAACTCGCCGTATCTGTGACGTAGGCAGGAACCTGACCACCGATCATGAACGCGTCGAACACCGTATCGACCTCGTCAACGGTGTCCTTTCCTTCGAGTTGCTTCGCTGCGTCTGTGCCGGTGAGGAGTTCCATAACCTATCTCCCACGAAGCGGGCGCGAGGCCCGACGCGTTCGGCGTTGTCGCCGACGTGATCGATACCGACCTTCCGTGACCGGTGGCTCTTCTGGTCGTTCACTCGCCGGAGAAACGCGAACGTTCTGCGGGCGTGATTTCATGAAAAAGATCTGCTTCCACGACTTCAGGCGTTTCGCCTCAGCATCGGCGGCTGCTTTGATGCGAGCCCACTTCTTCTTGTGCTCGCGCGTCTCGAATTTCGCGTTGAGCACACCTTGGCGCGACACCTCGTCCCACTCGGTATTCCACCCCTTGCCGTCGTTGTCGTCACCGTATCCGGACATGGCGATCAGACGAGGTTGACATCGTGAACGTGGAACGTTTCCGTGTATGTTCGTTGGATTCCGTTCTCGAAATCTTCACGCACGCAGATGTTCGCGCGGCGTGATCGCTTGCCATGGTGGGCAATGCCACGTCGTCGCGCGAGCGTCACACCACTGCGCGCAATTCTTCGGCTGACGGATGCGCTCATCGGATGGCTCCGCAACGATCGATGCTGTTGCGAATCTGCGCAGTGGCCGTTACTGGCTTGGCTGGCAGTACCACATACCCGCTCAAACCGCCCGAGACCGTCGCCGGTTCGTTCAACGGATTCTTGAGGATCACTTCGCTCGCGATGCCGGCTTTGAATTCGCCAACTTCACGCGTTCCAAGATCGACGCGCTTCACCGCGCACCACGCATCAAGCCATTCGCCTTCGCGTCGCGCGGCTTGCGTTTCGTGAGCTTCGCGAGCGTCTTTCCGAGCTTGTGGTAGCGCCCCCGCGCCTCGATGTACTCCGCCCGCTTCGGAGCTTTCGCTTTCGGCGAACCTTTCGCGAGCCGGAGCGCTGTGCCCTTGCGGCGATAGTCTTTCTTGGCTGCCACATACTCCCGGCGAACCTCATGTGCGGTGCCCGAGTCAGCTCGGTTGCGGCGATGGCGGCGAGTGCGGCGGCGAGATCGGGCGTGCATGAGCATGGAAAGACTCCTTCAGGTGCGAACGCTCCGTCGATTGTCCCAGATTTTAGCCCGGTCGTCACGTGCGTTGGTATCGATCTCCATGCGCAGGAGTGCGGCAGCGTGGGTGTCGCCAGCGCGGGTCAGGAAATCCAGCCGATCGTCATCGTACCAGTCCTCCGGCAACCTTGAGATGAGCACTTCGCCGATTCCGTAACCGCATCGAATCATGCGCCGCTCGACACGCCGCCGATCGACGAATCGAATCGGCACGTATAGCAGTCCGGCGCGGCGAGCGGCCGGTATGCGATGCGAACCCGTCCACGCTTGCACACGTCCGCGTGATAGGAGCTCACCTAGCAACGGTCGACCGTCCCATCCGCGATCGCGCATCGACCGCGTGAGATCACGTACGAGCTTTCTGGATCGAATCGTTTGATAGGCGCGAACGTGATCGATGAGAACGTGGGCGGTTCCGAGGATCACGATCAGTTCGGTGCGTCGGACGTGATGCCGTCGATTGCCCCACGCATTCCGTTCTCGAACGTCTTTCGCCAGCCATCGGTCCAAATCTCTCTCCAGAATTGGAGATGCGCGGTCGGACTCCAGCACAATGCGAAGTGAACCGCAGCGTGCTTCAACACGCCAAGAATGTCTTCGCGTTCGATGGCGTGCATGAGACGCATGTGCTCACGCGCGATTCGATGCGACGCTTCGTAGTACGACATTGCTTTTCTCCTATCGAAACGGGCTCGGTCGCGCCGGTGCATCAGGATCCTTCTTCCCAGCAGCGATCTCACCCAATCTCGCAAACGTCACCGGCTTCGTCACGCCTTCTTGCGCTGCAACCGCATGCTGATCGAGCACCTTTACGGAGGCGCGAGCGCGTACACGCTGGAGATTGAGCACCGCCTTGTCGCGATCGTCTTGTCGCGTGAATACTTTAGAGATGATCTCGAGTGCGTCGTTGGCCGGGAGTTTCGACATGTTGGTGAAGAAATCTTCCAATTCTTCGTTGATCGGTTTCTCTTCCTTCACGCCGAGCTTCGAGTTGAGCAATCGGTGGCCGAGGCCAGCGAATGCGGGTAACGCCGCGACGGCTTGCTGGGCAACCGCTCCCTTGACCTGGAGCTTCAGTTGCTCGTTGGCCATCCTGATGTCGCGTTCGAGTTTGCGGTCAAGCGCGATCTCGAGATGTTCGCTCTGCTTATCGAAACGATCGGCGAGCTTTTCGTAGCGCGAATCGGATCGTTCGCGATCGCGCTCGAGCACGCCCATCGCGAGCTCGACTTTCTTGTGCCCAACTTCAAGTGCGTGCTCGGTGAGCCGGAGCATCGTATCAAGCACCTGCCCCTCGCGATTGCGCATGTTCCGCGGATCGACGAGAGGGCTCGATCGCACGATCGCGTTGTCCTCGCCCGGCGGCGGCTCGATGTGCAAGTCCCACTCGTTGACGTGCGTATTTGACCCGTAGTAGTCGCGCAGGAAGTACCGTGGCGCGAGGCCGCGCTGATGGTAACCGAACGCGTGCTCGCGGGCGAAGTCAAGGAGATTGTCCACCACGTCGCCCGCACGGCTATCTTTTCGCCACTGCTGCGACGTGACCTCGCGATGCTCGCCACCCTCGTCGACCCACACCTTGAGGTGTGTGAGTTTGCGTGGCTTGCCCTCGATAATAGGCGCGTTGCTGTTCTTCCCGCCCTCGTGCTGGCGCTGGATGCGCCGAATGAGCGTGTCGCGAAGTCCGTAGGTCATGACTTCTCCGCGTGGTCGAGATCCGACGTGGATTTCTCGATACACCGCACCCGCATCTCGATCATGCTGCCACCGCCCGTTGACGAATTTTCTGCTCGATCTCCGGTGACCACTTGACGATCAGTGCGTCTTCGGCCTTCCCGTGCTTTCGTATGAGCTCCACGGGAGGCAACATTCCCTTGTCGAGATAGTCGCGACGAATGACGCCGTGCTCACGCCCAAGACGTGCAATCACGTTCTGAATCGCCTCGGCCTCTTTGGGCTCTCGATCGGCTGCACGGTCTGCGGCGATGTCGAGCATGACCGGGAAGAAGTACTTCTCCTCGTCAGAGAGATGGTAACCCTGATCTTGGACGGCTTCGGCCAATGTGGCGGGCGCGTAGCCTTTCGCGTGCATGCGCGCGGCGTTCTTCGCTCCGAGCGCGATGAGGATGCGCGGTATCAGAAGGCATGGACACTCCGGTACGCGACCCATGGGCTGAGGACGTGATAGCGGAGGAGGACCGGTGCGGATGCGGTGGCGGAAAGCGCTGGGGGTCATTTGAAAATCCCCCGCACCTGCGCGATGAAAATTGCCCCCGCAATCATGACTCCGCCGAAGACGACCCATCCCCATGGAATGCTCTCGAGAAACGATTGCGCGGACCCTTTCCCCTTCTCGTTGCCGAGTGGAGTGATGCCAAGCGGTCCAGCGTCGCCAGGCACATCAGGGAGCTCGCCGCCGCTTGGCTTGTACCCAATAGAGATGAGATCTTCGCGCTCCAGACCGAGGCGCTTGTGGGCGTCACGAATGTTATTCCATGCGCTACCGCGACTCTCCGCGCTGTCGGCTGCATATCCGTAGAGAATCGTTGGCACCAGGAAGAGGCCCGCAACAGGACCGAAGACGAGCCACGGCCAGATGCTTGAGTAATCTCCACTCCGGATCTTCGACGACATGTCCGACCACGCGCGATAGAAACCCGGATGCTCCGGATTACCGCTTGAGTCGTCGAATCCCCAGCCGCGCCACGTCTTGACGAGATCGACCTCGTTAGTGATACGCTCATCACTCGCACCATCACCACGAGCGAGCGAGATCGTCTTAGCGATTGGTTCGCTACTTACGTTGTACGTCTTGTTTTTTACGTCGTTGTTGAATGCTTCGACGTACGGGTCGAGCTTGTCGAGATAGTCGACGAGATCGGACTTGAGGACGACAACCGGCGTCTTGATGGTCGTGGCAGACGCACCCACGCGTGCACCCGATCCCACGCGCACCCACTGCGGCAATGCCATCTCGTTCATCGCTTGGACTCCAGTACGACAAGTTGTCCGTGTGCCGACGGTATCGATGGTCGGTACTCGACCGAGTCGCCCGCTCGAATGTGAACACCCTTCTCGGCAATGGCCCCGTTGACGAAGACACCGTCGGTCGCTGAGACGACCACGCAGTCATTCGGCCAGCGCTTCAACGCGGGCCCCTTCATCGTAAACCTTCGCTCCACGAGACTCGATCGTTGCGCGTCGTTTTTCGCCATGCGGTCCGCGATCACTTTCTTGTGATGATCCTTCGCGAGCTCGACAAGTTGCTTCGTGGCGCTTCGATCGTACTTGTCTTTCGTTTCACGCACGATCTCGTCGATCGCAGCGGCGCGAACGGCACCGGTGCGGAGCTTCCTGCCAAGATTGGTTTCGCTGTTGGCGGCGGCATCGATGCCTTGCGCGAGCTCGGAGACCGCCGCTGCGAGCGTGCCGATGATTCCCCGCTTGGGAGGCGCCGCTTCCGCACGATCTGCCATGAGGTAGAATGTAGCATGGGATCGACTGTTTTCGCTAGCACGTGGCGCTTGACACGGCATGAATTTGCGCATCCGATTGAGGTTCGCGAGGGACCAACCCCCCCGTCCCTTTCCCTGCGCGGCGTGGATCGAGAGATTCGCGCCGCGCTTTATTTGGGGCTTCATGCGTCGTGTGCTACTAGGCCCGATGGAAAAGCGTCGATCTGACTCCACCCATCCGCTCGATCGTTGGATTCTGTTCCTCGCGGCGCTCGGCGTCGTCCTCGCTTGGGTGTTTGCGGCACGCTCCGATCCACCGAAGTCGCCCGCGTCGCGCGTCGCGTCCTGGATCTACGATGCGTCTGTCGAATGGATTCCGCCCGCTCCTGTGGCCGGATGGGAATCTCGAGCAGAGTCAGACACGCGTAGACTTGCCATCGCGACCGACATCGCTGCGGTCTCATTCGATCCTGCCGAGTCGCCATTGTTCGCGAGCGGATCGGACCACGCGAGTCGCGCGAACACCGCGCTCTTTCTTGCATCGATCGCGCGCTACGAAAGCGGCTTCGACGTGCGTGTGGATACGGGCCACTGCGAAGCACTACCTGGTGGAATAAAAGCAGGATGGTGCGATGGCGGAAACGCGCATTCACTCTGGCAACACAACATCGGCAACGGGAAAACAATCGATGGTTGGACGAAGGTCGACCTCGTATCCGACCGTCGAAAGGCGATTCGCGCCGCTCTTCACGCGCTTCACCACAGCGTCAAGATGTGCGGAAAGATGTACTCCGGTGCCGACGCGTTTTCCGTATATGCGACCGGAACATGCGGCGTGAGCGAGAAGATGCGGGAGCGCCTTCGCGGTGCGACCGCGTGGGCGAAGGATCATCCGGTGCCGGAAGCAAAGTGATGTGTGGTGCTGGCTATCGAACCGCACGTTCGACGATGAGCCCGAGCACGCCCCACGCCGCCGCGTGGCTCACGTCGATGCACCCGTCGGTACCAGCGCATGAAGTATTCGTGTGATCGTAGTTCCAAGAACATCCGCCGCGCGAGCGATCGATCGTGCACGCTACCCACTCAAGCGCGCTGAGCGTGCCTGCGTAGATTGCCGCTCGCGCTAATATCGGCATCCATGCGAGATGTGGCGCGAGCACAAGCACGGTTGCGCCGCCAAACGAGTAGACTGGCAAGATCGGAATTCTTCTCTCGCCGAACACCGCCGACCACCGAGGGCGCCCTTCGTATGCGAATTCGATCAGCCACCCAATCGATCCGAACGCAAGTGCCTTCATGACGAACGGTACCGCACCGGGAATCAGCGAAACACCGACGACTCCGACAAGCCCAGCGACAAGCGCTCGTTCGGAGCCGGTTGGCGGCGATTTAGTCCATGCAGGCAAAGCCCATTCGGCCATTGGTCCATGTTACTCGAAAAAAGAAACGGGCGCCGAAACGCCCGCTCTACCGTTGCCATGCCGTGCCGCGACTGCGTCGTCAGAGGTAGCGTTGGCGTGGCACTCATCGGTTGTGCTGGCCGTGGCGTGACATGGCTCGGTCGGGTGAGGTGATTCTGTAGAAAGTAGCGGGGGCGCTCCGCTACTTTCTATCTTTTCAACGCAACCAGTCATCGAATGCGGGCGCCGCTACCGAAGCGAATGCAGACGCGCTAGGGAGGGAAGCAAACGCGCTATTCTCCGCACGCAAGTGCTCCCGAGGCAGGGTCGAGTAGCGCGTTCATCGTCGTCTCGATCATGCGCGTACCAGACTCATGAAGTAATCGATCGGGTAGTCAACACCTGGATCGGTGTGGCCACCAGCAACATCAAACGCATTTGTTATCTGCTCGTGAGTCGTAATGCCACGCGCACCGGTCCCCATCGCCCGCAAGTCAGATGCGGTCAGAAACCGCAACGGGATGCCGTACTCGTCTGCCCACGCCGCCGCGACACGCGCAGCGTTCTCGATCGTTGCTCGGTTGGCCATCCACTCGTCTCGACTCCACTTCGCGTACCCTGCCTGCTCGACGTGGAGCCCATCATCGTTGACCCGATCGCCCTTCGCGCCCCATGGAATCACATCATCGGGGAGTGTTCGGTAGCAGTGCGTTTGGTCGACGACGACATGCGCACTGCCCTCGCTCGCGGCGTTCGCGAACCATCCAGCGGCACCTACGGCAGTATCGCCTTCGGTATCGTGAAGAACGATCAAACGAATCTGACTCGCTGGACGCGTTCCGCCAAAGTGAACCGCGCGAATGCTTTCGTCGCACGCCGGCATCACTGGACGTTTGATCGCCCGCCGAATCGCGAGTCCAACGGCAAGTGCCGCGACTCCTCCCACGACCCACTTCGCAACACGCACGATCACGGGCGCACCACGTCTGCGGCGGCCTTTCGCTTTCGATTCTTCTTCGGCTTCCGCACGCGTTCGTAGCTACCGTCTTCGCGCCGACGGTAGATGCCGTATCTTTTCCGTCGCGCAGTGGCCACGACGGTCCTAGTGCGCAACCTGCGCTTGATGCATCTCTGCCTGGAGCCGTTGGAGCTCAGGAAGCGCCGACTCGTCTTCGCACATCATGCGCTGCGTGAGGTTGGTGAGCGCTCCAACATGATCGCCTTCGACCACGACTCTTCCGACGGCTTCTTCGGAGTTCGTGCGGTAGAAGTACGCGACAGTCTTCTTCGCGCTCACCTCGCACTCGGTGATGTAGGTCTCTCCGGAACGAAAGAGCTCGAGAATCGCTTCTCTGTTCGTGACGCTGGTGACTTTCGGGATCATCGCTTGTGCATCCTTCGTAGCTGTTTCGCAAATCTCGCGCGCTTGCCTGTTACGCCTTTTTCGTGCGCCATCTTCTCGAGCACAGATGGCTTGATGCATCCGCGCGTATCGAACCCGCGGCGTCCGTAGCGCGACTTGACAGTGCGACGGAGCGCGCCCGGATGGTGGCGCGTGACTTTCTGCACCCACTTCTTTGAAGTCTTCGCGCGATTGCGCTTTCGCGATCTCGATCCGAATACGCGGCCGAGCGTGCTTGACGAAAATGTGCGCGCTGCGGACTTCGTGTTCCTACGAATACGTCTTCGGATTCCGTGAAGCATCGCCATCTCCTCGAATCGGTCCGTCAGGTTGTCCGCGCATCCTGCGCGGCTTTCACTCCTCAGGATCCGGTTACGGTCGACTTCCCACGCATCGTAGTCCACAGATACGCGCCTGTCGCCGCCACGACACCGATCGCGCCACCAACGAGGAACGACGCCCACCCCCACCGGAGCGCACCGAGCGCTCCGAGTGCCGCGGGGACAGCAAAGGCCTCGGCGGCGCGCTTCTCTGGAGACGGAAGATCGGTCGGCGTGTCTTTCGGCTTCGCGATCATGAAGCCATCCGGCGTTGGTGACAGTCGCGTAATCTTCGCTTTCGCGTCCGATCGATTTTTTCGATACGTCGCACGACACGCATCCATGCTGGCAGCGTTCAACCCACCGGGTACGAGCGCCACAACCGTTGCGCACGTGCTCTCGATCTGCGCGTCGGTCATCGCGGCGTACATTCGATCTCTGTCGTCGATAACGAGGGGGTCTGACGGTGGCAGTGGCGGAGATGCCGGACTAATGGAGTCGTCGGCGTTGACCGGATAGCGACCAAGCCAACCCATCAACTGCTGAAATGTCATCCATCCGTTGTCGGCGGCAAGTCCGAGATCTTGATTCATGCTGTTGAACGTGTCGTCCGTCGCGCGATCGCAACCGCCCGCGTACCCAGGAGCGCACGCATCGATATCGTCGAGGAGGGTTGAGATGCCCCCCTTGTTCGCGCGCCCGAGCCCATCGGGCTGCGAATCGTCGTGACCGAATCGACCGATCCAGACCGCTCTCCAACTTTCTGTAGAGAGATCGTGCTTCGGAGAAGCGTCGATCACGAACGCGTTGATCTTGTTGACGGCGTCGCTTGCCGACGTGACGCTCCCGACGGAGGCACGGTTGAGTCCACGATCCAGCCATGGAGCGAGACGGCGGGACGCGTTGGTGCCAAGCCGGGACATTTGGATCAAGCCTCCGTGCTGGTGGCGACTCGAACGGCATTGACGGTGCCGCCAAGGGCAAAGAAAGCCGCGAGCGTGCCGAGTACTGGATGCGACTTCGTCACGATGTACTTGCCCGTGTAGAGCGCGAAGCTGAGGATGCCCCATGCGCCGGCGATGATCACGTTCGCGCCGACTTCACCGGCTTGCTGCGCAGAGACGCCAGTGACCCAAACCGGAAGTGCTGATTCGCTCATGATCGATCTCCCTCTCACCATCGTAGCACTCGATAGAAGATTCCGCCTACTAGTGCGACGACGACTGGCCATCCCCACCATGGAACGCCGCTCGACTGAGCGGGGACAGGATCCGATCGCAGGGTCATCGATTCGCCGAGCGCGCCCGCAACCGTCCGCGCGGCACCCACGATGGCGTTGGCGTACGTCTGAATCCGCCGCTCGTCATCGCTGCCCATGGACGGATGCCACGCGCCTGCGCCCGTCGGTGTGCCTCCGTAGTAGCGATGCGCGTACATCGTCTTCGCCACGTTGTAGGCGTCACCGCGCGTCGCGGCGTCAAGTACGGTCTCCTCGTGCGGGATCGTCTTGTCGCCTGAAACGTCGGAGCGCGCCCACGTCGATAAGAAGGCGGAGAACCCTTCCCCCATCGTGTTGAAGGCTTTGAAATTGTAGACGACCGGCGTCCCGTCGGGCGCATTGTCCTTGTGCTCGATCGAACCGTCTGTGCCCGAGCCGACGAGCGCGCCCCAATTGTACGACGGTGTCCCGTCTTCTTTCTGCCAACTATCGCCGCAGTGAAGCCCAGGGAGTCCGAAGCAGCTCTCGAGAAATCCGATCGCGATGGCCATCTGTCGCGCATTGCGATTGAGGCCTCGGCCACTTGCGTTCACGGTGGCATTGGCTTCTTTGATTGCATCGCTTGAGCCGCCGACGCGGGCCGACATGACGCGTGATCGCGTTCGGCCAAGGATCGCAAGCGGCGTCATCACTTCCTCGACGCGAGGAGAGCGGCGATGCCGACGCCAAGCCCAACGGCCGCACCGGCCGGTCCAGCGAACAGGAATCCACTCGCAGGCGACGCCACGAGCGCAATGTAGCCCCATCCGGTCGGCTTCTTCGCGATCGACGGAGACACCGCGTTGGAGATCGTCTTTGCAATTACGCCGCCCGCTGGCTTCGGCGGGGCGGGCTTCGGCGTCGGCTTCGGCTTGGATGTGTCGGAGCTCCCGCCACCGCTATCGTCACTCGGAGAGTATGCATCGATCCACGCATTGACTTCGGCGTGATCGTCGCCGAAGAGTACGACGCGGTCGTACCATGGCGACGTGACTCCGCCGTATTGGTCCGTTGACGCGCGAACTTGGCCTGCTGGGACTCCCGCCTTCGTCTCGTACTTCCACAGTTTGCCGTTGTCGTCCTTGTAGAAGTCACCAAGATCGGAGCCGGCGACAATGGACTTGAACGGCATCGGCCTTTGGGCGTAGCGCCGCGCACGCAGCTTATTGAGCGTCGACGCCATGGTTACACCTTCCTCGCGACAAGCCAACTTCCGATCAGTGGGATCGGGGCGATCCACGGAGTGACGAAATATCCGAGCGCCCCAGCTATCGCCGTGCCGACCGTGTAGACACCGATCTTCGACTTGTTACGTCTCAGATCGTCAATGATCGTTGCGAAAAATCCTTGCGCGTTGATCGTTGTACTTCTCCGAGCCTTCCAGGCCTCGTACAGGTTGGAAGGGATTGGAGTGCCATTCTTGATGGCATCCGCGATCACGAGTGCGTTGTGCGACAGATCGACCCACTGAGCCTCGGTTGCATTCGTTGGAATGCGAGACTTGTGAATCGTCTCAGCTCGCCAATCGAACGGATTGTCGTTGGACAACCCAATCTCGAATTGACCCGCAAGGTTTGGAGATGCGGACCATCCGGCGGATCGATTCCATAGTTCGATCGCGAGCGTGCGCACATCGATTTGATAGACCTTCGCAACGCTCGCGGCGACGATCATTACCTGCTCGTCCGAGGCCATGTTCATGGAGCCCCAGTAGCCGCCGTGCATCGCGTGAAACGCGCGGAACACGAACGGATCTTCGAGCGTGCTCAGCAACATTCCCCACCACGCGATGGCCTCCGTCTTGGCTTCTTCCGGAAGCGTGTCGACGCGCTTGACGTTGTACTGAAGGCTCTTTGCGACCGATTCGAACCGATCGATGTTGTCTTTCGTAGCTGAGACTTCAGAGAAAATCTCTTGCATCGCTGTGACGGAATCGTCGAACGCGTCCTTCGACTTCGACACAGCGGACGAGAATTTCGGAACATCGATCGGGAGTGCGTTAATCGCGTGCCACGGATATGGAATGCCCTCCGTGATCGATGTCGCGTAGGCGGCCACGGCATCATCAATCCATCCGGAGAGGAGTGCGTGCGCCTTGCCTGATGCCCCGTACTTCGTAGGATCGAATGTTCCAGCTACCCAATTCAATGCACCATGAAGTGCAGATCCATAAAACGTACTGTCTGCTCCGCTGTTGGTGAACAGATAATCCCAGAATCGCTCGACCGTATTCCTCGTCTTGAGCGCTTCCGCATCGATCTGATCGCCCAGCAGTTTTCCGATGCGCTGGAGATCTTCGACATTTGGCACGTACGTGTCGCCGCTGATGCCTTTGATCTTCTCGAGCATTGCATCCACGCGCGTCGCACCGTTGGCGGGCGTGTTGAAAAGATAGTCTCGATCGGGACCAGCATACGGATCGTGGCCCGCGTAGAGGCCCCACCCAAAATAGTCTCCGCGCGGACGCGTGACCCACGGATCCATGAACTTCTCGCCGTGCGTGTCCGTGTTCCACTTCGGGGGCAAGAGATCGGTCGAGATCATGAAATCGAACGCGCCGACGCGCGGGCGTTTCTGCACTCCCGCAACCACCCACTCAGGCAACTGACCACCGGTCAGTTTGCGCGTCGTGTTCACTGACCCCTCACTGGCTGGCGCGTTTTCCGTAGCCTAACGGCAAAGCGCGCGGGCAGGCGTCCACGCAGAGCGGGCGTGGGCAATGCCATCGCGCTCGTATTCGCGCGTCCCGTCACGGTATCAATAGGAGCCAGGAGCTTCATGCCTGAAGATTCTGCCTTCTTACGAAGACACGTGGCGGCAGCGGAGTACTTCCCGGCGAGCGACCAGTCCGTCCACAAGGCGGCCGACGCCGCGCTATCCAGGAGATCGGCCACGTTGAAGATCGGACGCGCGTCGCTTGTGCTAAGCGCGTCCGCGATCGCGGTGCGCGCGAGCTGCTGAAATCCTGGAAGTGCCGCACCACCCGTCGGGTTGGGGCGTGGGGTCGTGGGCAGCGCGTCGATGGCTGCCTTGCACACAGGATCGGTATCTGGCCACGTTTTCGGTGGCGGTGGCGGAGTCGCACCAGATGTCGGGTACTTTTTCGCGAGAAGCGCACGCACGGCGTTCGCCGCATCCGAGCACTTCTGATCGTCGAAGCGCAGCGCCATGGCGGCTGCTTCGTTCTTCCCCGTGCGTCCGCTGTCAATCTCGGAGAGAATTCCCGCCATCTCCGTTTTCGTCGGGCACTTGGAATGCAGTTTTTTCCACACGTACGCGCCCGCGCCGACGACGAGCGCGCTCGCTGCGATGCCGATGTAGACGATGTGGCGCACGTTGATTCCTTACCGCGCTAGAAGAATGTCGATCATGCCCTTTGATGTTCCAGGGTCACAACCAGCCTCTCGAACGCCATCCGAAAATCCTCGATTCCAGTCGGCACTTCTCCCACTGGCCGCATTCTTGATCAAATCGAATTTCTCGTCGGAATGATTCTTGTTGAATGCGCACTGCCGCTGCGCCTCCGCCCGACCGTCCTCGTAATCTGTATTGAATACCGGTGGCTTTGCAGCGTGACGTTTCTCGCAACGCTCCTTGCCATCGTAGAACCCACGTTTGAATTCGCTCGACTTGTAGAGTTCCGCTGGCGGAGCCTCCGACGCGCCTCCGGCATGGGCACGCTCACAATACGCGTCACCAGCAACGAGTCCGCGGCTGTAGTCGGTCGGCGCGACAAGTAGCATCTTCGGAGCCCCACCAGGCCGCAGCATTCGCATGATCTTCGCACGTGTTCCGATGGGGGGGCTCGAAGAATATCCACTCGTGATCGGCGAGCTCGTTGGACTGCTCTCGATCGCCTTCGCGGTCGAAGATGTCCACCCAGCCGGGCACGTGGCACCAGTAGGAAGAGGATCGCCCACCTTCCAGCCTGTAGGAATGGTCCAGCCTGGAATCGTGCTTGTTGGTGCTGTGCCAGGAATCCAATCGATCGGCGGAAGGAATCCAGCCGGCGGAGTGCATCCAGGGATCCAATTCACGATCGCGTCGCCGATTTTACTCGCTCCGCCGATGAGCTTGTCCTTCGTCTCGTGCACCTTCACCATCGCGCGCACGGCGTCGGCGGCGATCT
>Ga0137407_10001038_pt1 | contig 18239 bp, 16 predicted proteins | sample CZOMad2_2_16fung_FD_108410 | JGI IMG/M metagenome (GOLD analysis project Ga0137407, IMG submission 108410) | Vadose zone soil fungal communities from Angelo Coast Range Reserve, California, USA - CZOMad2_2_16fungal (Illumina Assembly) | ecosystem: Environmental > Terrestrial > Soil > Vadose... | reverse complement strand
CCGAAGAACACCCTTCGGTCGACGTCGACGAAGCCGTTACGCCGTAGCACGTCGAGGATCGTTTCGGGCGGCACACACCTGTCGATCGTGTCCCAGTAGTACTTCATGAGGAGCTGAGCCGGCTCGCTCCCGGTACTCAGCCGCGTCAGCAGCGGCAGGACGTGCTGGAAGTGGGTCTGGATCACCCAGCGGGAGATCCGCGAGGGCGGGCGCGAGACTTCCAGGAGCAGGACGCGCCCACCCGGCTTCAAGACACGCCGGTACTCGTCGAACGCGATCTCGAGATCCGGGACGTGGCGCAAGGCAAAGCCCATGCTGAGCATGTCGAAGGTGGCCGCGCGGAACGGGAGCGCCTCGCCCCTGCCCCGCACCAGCGGACCCGAGAGCGCCGTACGCGCCTCGCGCAGCATGCCGCCGCTCGGATCGACGCCCACCACGCCACGGGGGTCGCCGACGATCTCGACCGCGCCTCGCGCGACCAGCCCGGTGCCGGTCGCGACGTCGAGCAGGCGCATGCCCGGGCGCAGCCCGGCTCGCTGAAGGGCCTGCCGCCGATACCAGGGGCCCGAGCCCAGGTCGAGCATCCGGCCGACATGGTTGTAGTACCGGGAGGCCCCGTCGAACAGCTCGCCGACAAAGGACTGCCGGTCGGCCGCGACCGGGTAGTACTCCTCCAGGACTGGATGCGGCGGAGTCGATTCAGTCATGGGCGCCAAGTATACTTCCATCGCGCTCAGAGGTCTCTGGACGACCGCGCAGGAGGCCGGCCATGCTCGAGATCCCCTTCCGCACCGCCAAGCAGCTCGCCGCCGACATCAGGAAGAAGAAGATCGGCTGCCTGGAGCTGCTCGACCTGTACCTCGCGCGCGTCGAGAAGTACGACGGCGCGCTGAACGCCGTCGTCGTGCGCGATTTCGACCGCGCGCGCTCGCGCGCCCGCGCGGCCGATCGGGCGCTGGCCCGGCGCCAGGTGTGGGGGCCGCTGCACGGGGTGCCCATGACGATCAAGGAGTCGTACGACGTCGCGGGGCTACCGACCACGTGGGGCGTGCCCGCCAACGCCAGGAACGTCGCGACGAAGAACGCAGTCGTCGTCGACCGCCTGCTCGGCGCCGGTGTCGTGCTCTTCGGCAAGACGAACGTGCCGCTCTTTCTCGCCGACTGGCAGAGCTACAACGCGATCTACGGCACCACCAACAACCCGTGGGACGTCACGCGCGCGCCCGGGGGATCCTCCGGTGGCTCCGCGGCGGCGCTCGCGGCCGGGCTCACGGGGCTCGAGGCCGGGAGCGACATCGGCTCGTCGATCCGCAACCCGGCGCACTTCTGCGGCGTCTACGGCCACAAGCCGAGCTGGGGGATCGTGCCGCGTACGGGCCAGGCGCTGCCCTGGCAGACGGCGGCCGTCGACATCGACGTGGTGGGGCCGCTGGCCCGAAGCGCCGACGACCTCGCGCTGGCGCTGTCGGTCATGGCCGGCCCCGACGAGATCGAGGCGACGGGATGGCAGCTCAGGCTCACGCCGCCGCGGCAGAAGCGCCTGCGCGACTTCAAGGTGGCCCTGATGCTCGACGCGCCGAACGCCGCCGTCGATCGCGAGGTGCAGGACCGGCTCCAGGCGCTCGCCGACTTTCTGAGTCGGCAGAAGGCGAAGGTCGACGACCGCGCGCGCCCGGACATCGACACCGGCGAGGCATTCGCCGTCTACACGCGCCTCCTGCGCGCCGCGACGTCCGACCGCCAGAGCGACGCGGACTTCGAGCAGAACGCGGCGATCGCGCGCGGCCTCGCGGTCAGCGACCAGAGCTACTACGCGCGCGCCACGCGCGCGGCGGTCCTGTCACACCGCGACTGGCTCGCCGCGAACGAGACCCGCCACCGCATGCGGCGCGCGTGGGCCGAGTTCTTCACGAGATACGACCTGCTCCTGTGCCCGGTCGCCGGCACCGCGGCGTTCCCGCACGACCAGAAGGGCGAGCGCTACGAGCGCACCCTGGTGGTCAACGGCAAGCGCGTGCCCGTGACCGATCACCTGTTCTGGGCCGGCTACACCGGCGCGTTCTACCTGCCGTCGACCGCCGCGCCGTGCGGATTCACGCCGGACGAGCTCCCCGTGGGGGTACAGATCGTCGGGCCGCAGTACGGCGATCTCAGGTGTCTCGCCTTCGCGCGGTTGCTCGAGCGCGAGTTCCAGGCGTTCGTTCCTCCGCCCGGCTACGCGTGAGGCTGGACGAGGAGGCGACGATCTTCTGCGCTGTTCGCGCAGCGGACCTTCTAGTCAGACGCGGACGACGATCTTGCCGACCTGCGCGTCCGACTCCATGAACGCGATGGCCTTCGGCAGCTCGTCGAAGCCGAAGACACGGTCGACGAGCGGGCGCAGCCGACCATCATCGAAGTAGGGCAGCACGTCGCGCGCGAACGCGCGCACGGTCTCGGCGCGCTGCGCCGCCGTCCGCAGCCGGTTGCTGACGCCGAAGACCGTGAGGCGCTTGCGATGCAGCGCCTCGAGGTCCAGCGGGGCCGAGAGCACGTGGTCGAGATGGCCGACCGTCGCCAGCCGCCCCTCGAACGCCAGGATCTTGACGCACTCGGCGAACATCGAGCCGCCCACGTTGTTGACCACGAGGTTCACGCCCTTGCCCTCGGTGGCCTTCATGACGGCGTCGTGAAAATCGCCGGCCCGCGTGCGAAGGCCGACGTCGAGACCCAGCTTCTCGAGCCGAGCGAGCTTGTCGGCGGAGCCCGACGTGCCGATGACGCGCGCGCCGAGCACCTTTGCGGTTTGCAGCGCGGCCACGCCCACCCCCGACGAGACACCGGTGACGAGCAGCCACTGTCCGGCCGCGAGTCGGCCCTGCGCGATCAGCATGTCGTAGACGACGATGAACGTGAGCGGCGTGGCCGCCGCGTCCTCCCACGTGAGGCGCTCGGGCACCCGCAAGGCCTCGCGCGCGTCCATCACGGCGAGCTCGGCGAAGCCCCCGCCACAGCGCCCCATCATGCGCGCGCCGACCGACACGCCGGTGACGCCGTCGCCGACCTCGACCACCTCGCCCGCGCATTCCCCGCCGCCGGGCTTGGGCGCACCACCGTGCGCGCCACCCGCCAATTCACCGCGGTTCAAGGACGCGGCCCGCACCCGCACCAGAATCTCGCCCGCCTTGGGCTCGGGTGCGGCGGTCTCGCGCAGCTCGACCGCGGTTCCAGCGGGGCCGGGGCTGATCCAGTAGGCCTTCATGCGCCTGCTCCTCTCGGTCGGATCGTCGGTGATGCCGGCGGGATTATCTCACTGCGGCTGGTCCCCAGCGCCTCAGCCGCCGTGGCTATCACGCTCGCTCAAGCTGATACCGTACCGCTTCGTCAGGCGATAGAGCGTGCGCCGGTGCACCCCGAGCAGCTGGGCCGCGAGCTTCTTGTTCCAGCGCGCTTCGCGGAGCACACGCAGGACGTGGCGCGTCACGACTCCCCGAAGGCTGAGCGCCGATCCCGGAGCGTCGGAGGTGCGCACCGCCCCGCCCCACTTCGGCGGCAGATCCTCCGGCCGGACGATCGAGTTCGTCGTCAGCGCGACGGCGCGCTCGATGGCGTGCTCCAGCTCCCGGATGTTCCCGGGCCAGTCGTACGCGACCATCAACGCCATCGCCTCCGGCGCGATGCCGGAGACGGATCGGGCGTTCGCGGCGGCGTACACGCGCAGAAAATGGTCGGCGAGCAGCGGGATGTCCTCGCGCCGGTCGCGTAGCGGCGGGACCTGGAGCGTGACCACGCTCAGGCGATAGAAGAGGTCCTCGCGGAACCGTCCCCCGTCGATGAGCGCCCCGAGGTCCCGGTTGGTCGCGGCGATCACCCTGACGTCCACGCCGAAGCGGTCGATGCCCCCAACCCGCTTGATCTCGTGCTCCTGCAGAACCCTGAGCAGCTTCGCCTGGACGCACGAGCTGATCTCCCCGATCTCGTCGAGGAAACACGTCCCGCCGTGCGCGGTCTCGAACAGGCCACGCTTGTCGATCACCGCTCCGGTGAACGCGCCCTTCACGTGACCGAAGAGCTCGGACTCGAGCACGCCCTCGGCGAGCGCGCTGCAATCGACCGGCACGAACGGCCGGACGGCTCGCGGGCTCGCGGCGTGGATGGCCCGAGCGATGAGCTCCTTCCCGGTCCCGGTCTCCCCCTGGATGAGTACGGTGCTCCGGGTCCGGGCCACGCGGGCCACCATCTCGAGCACATCGCCCATCGGTCGCGACGCGCCGACGATCCGCGGAGCGCGGGAGTCCTCACGCCGGGTCATTCCTGCATCTCCTATTTGCTCGATGTCGTTTGCTCAGAACTCTCGACTCTATGCCCGACTATCCTCGCGGACGGCTGCCCTTGCGCAACACGAGCCGAGACAAGCCGGGTGGATGACATGACGGCGCGGCACCGCTGAGGCGCTGCCGGGCGCCGCGGAAACGCTAGGCGATCAGAAAACGCCTCGACCGGGGAGGCGGAAGGCGAGCAAATCTGCGTGTCGCATGAATGACCAGGCCAGCGTATTGGCGCCCCGGAACGATGTCAAGAAATGGCGGGCTCCGGTGTGGCGGAACCGCTCACGCCAGCGCTCAGCGGCCACACACGCCAAGGTCTTGATCTCGCTGCATCCGGTTCGAGCACGGATCGAGCGCGTGTGACCGTTCTTTCGGCGCTCTCACGACGTCGATATCGAGCCTCACGTCCGCGTGCCGACCCACAGCCTCGCGTTTGCGGACACTTGCCTTCACGAGTCGCGGCGCTCGACGTCAGTTCGAAAACCTGGCAAGCCCATTGCGTGCCGTCCGAGTCTCGGTGCTGGAGTTCACGACATGGTGATCGATTCGTCATCACGCTGAAACCGCACCCGAGCTACCACATAGGTAGGTCAGTCAAACACACAGCCAGGAGGTGCTCGATGAGGAGTGGCGTGGAAGAGCTCCAACGGCTGAACGAGCTGCGCCAGAGCGGCAAGATCCACTGGTCAGAGAACGCGCACGCGTGGGCGGCGCAGCCCCGAGACGTCGTCGAGGCGCTCGCGCACGCGGGATTCGCAGAATACAAGCTTGCGGTGACACGCAGTCGGCGCGATCGCCCACCAACCGGCGGGGTCTGGCAGGGGCTGAACCTCCAGACGGGCGCCGTGGCGTCAGCGATCTGGGTGCAACGCGCTCCCGACGCTGAGTCGATCGTTTTCATCGACATCGACGGCGAGCTGATCGACGGCGACACCGGATGAAAGGAGCCCTCTCGTGGAGACCGCGACCCAGGAACGGACTTCCCGAACCTTCGACGAGGCAACGATGCCGCACAACGACGCGGCGGCCTTCTCGCTCGGCGTCGCCCAGCGGCTGATCAGCTCGCTCACGGAGCTCTCGATCGTCGCCGCCAAGGAGAACGCGCGGCTCGCGGCCGAGCTCCAGATCACGGCGCTCGAGGCGCTGCACGATGCGCACTCGGCGGCGCTGCGCTGGCAACCGGCGTGGTCCGACGCGTTGACGGATCCGCTGCGGCTCTACCAGCGCGGGCTCTCGGAGACTCTCGATTCCTCGCAGCGCGCGCTCACGCTCATGGGAGCCAGCGCGCGTCTCGTCGTGCAGGCGGCCGACCGGCTGCAGACGGCCGCGACCGACACGGGACGGCGCATTCGTGAAACGCTGAACAGCGCTCCTGGAGTGGGAGAGACGCGGCGGTGAAGGGATGACCCCGGGCTCGGCCGGCTCACCGGCCCGGCCCGGGTCTCGCCGGGTATGGTGCTCGCCCGGTCGACTAGTCGGCGAGCGGCGGCCGGCGGCGGTGGAACCCGGTTGCCTGCTCGAAGGCGTGCGCGAGCTGCAGCACGCCCCATTCGTCCTGGTGTCGACCGACGATCTGGAGCCCCACCGGCAGGCCATCGTCCGTGAAGCCGGCGGGAACCGACATGGCCGGCAGCCCCGTCACCGTGATGTCCGAGCTGACGCGCATCCAGTCGATGTAGGTGGGGAGCCGCTCGCCGTTGATCTCGGTCACGTAGGGCTGGGTGACGTCGAAGGGGGGCACCTGCGCGGCCGGGATCAGCAGGAACTCGTGGCGCTCCATGAACTCCCGCACCCGGTGGTAGAGTCGCGCGCGCTGCACCTCGGCCTCGCCGATCTCGCGCGCCGACAGCTGTAGGCCTTCTTCGGTGTTCCAGATGACGGTGTCCTTCATCTGGTGACGGTGCTGCGCGAGGAGCGGTCCGTACCGGGCCGCGAAGCTCAGCGCGCGCTGCACCTGGAAGACGTGCCGGGCGTCGGCGAAGTCGGGCTCTCCGTCCTCGACCGTGCCGCCGAGCGTCTCGAAGGTGGCGCGCTGCCCGTCCAGCACCTTCGTCACGCGCCGGTCGATCGGCAGCCCCCCGAGATCGCGGCTCCACGCGATGCGCACGCCCTTGAAATCGCGGCCGAGCTCGCCGCGGAAGCGGTCGCCCGGCTCGGCGATCGCGATCGGCGAGCGACGATCGGGGCCGGCCATCACGCTCAGCATCAACGCCAGGTCCGCCACCGTGCGCGCCATCGGCCCGGGCACGTGCAGGGTTCCCCACGGCGCGTCCGTCGGCCACGGCGGGACGCGGCCGACCGCGCCTCGCAGGCCGACCACGTTGCAGAAGCTCGCCGGGTTGCGGAGCGAGCCGCCGGTGTCGCTGCCGTCGGCGATCGGCACCATGCCGCACGCCAGCGCGACGGCGGCGCCGCCGCTCGAGCCGCCGCACGTCTTGGTGAGGTCGTAGGGGTTCAGCGTGCGGCCGAAGACCTCGTTGAACGTCTGCGAGCCGGCGCCGAACTCGGGGGTATTGGTCTTGCCGACGGTGATCGCGCCGGCCGCCCGCAGCCGCTCGACGAGCAGCGCGTCCTGGTCGGGGACGTGGTCCCGATAGATCGGCGAGCCGTACGTGGTGCGGATCCCGCGCGTGGGCACCAGATCCTTGTGCGCGACGGGCAGGCCGAAGAGCGGTCCCGCGACCGCCCCGCGCGCGAGCGCCGCGTCCTTCTCGCGCGCCTCGGCGAGGGCGCGCTCGGCGGTGAGGGTGACGATCGCGTTCACCTTCGGGTTGACCCGCTCGATCTGCGCCAGGTGGGCCTGGACGACTTCGGTGACGGATACCTCGCGCGCTCGAATGCGACGCGCCAGCTCGATCGCCGTGGAGAAGCAGAGCTCGCGGCTCATGGGTCCCGAGCTTAACATCACCGGTCGCCGCCCGTGTCGCCGCCGGCCAACGCCGGTATACTCGCGCGCATGAACGAGACTCGAACGCTCGCCCGCTTCGTGGCGGAGACCACGTTCACCGATCTGCCGCGCCGGCTGGTCGAGAACCTCAAGATCACCGTCCTCGATACCTTCGGCGCCGCGCTCGTCGGCACCCGGCAGCCGTGGGCGCAGCGCATCGTGGCGATGGTCAAGGCCCTCGGTGGAGCGCCGGAGGCGTCGGTCATCCATGCGGACTGGCGCACGGACGTGTCACGGGCGGCGCTCGCCAACGGCGTGCTCATCGGCGCGTTCGAGTGCGAGGCGCTCACGGGCTCGCACGCGAGCGGCACCGTGCTGCCGGCGGCGCTGGCGGTCTGCGAGCGCGAGCGGCTCGACGGCGTCACGTTCCTCACCGCGCTAGCCCTCGGCTTCGAGGTCTCGGCGCGAATCGCGCGCACGGCGGTGGGTCTCGAGACGGTGCGCGGCTTTCACAATCCGGGAACGCAGGGGCCGTTCGGTGCGGCCGCGGCGGTGGGCAAGCTCTACGGATTCGACGCGGCGCGGCTGACCGACGCGCTGGGCATCGCGGGCTCGTCGAGCGCCGGCCTCCTCGAGTTCGCGTGGAGCGGCGGCGACACCAAGCGCCTGCATCTCGGCCGCGCCGGCCAGCTCGGGCTGGAGAGCGCGCTGCTGGCGCGACAGGGTGTGCGCGGGCCGGCGACGGTGCTCGAGGGCCGCTACGGCTACTTCAACGCCTTTTCGACGCCACCGCGTCTGGAGAAGCTCGTGGATGGCCTCGGTCGCGAGTGGGCCATCGAGCCGCCGTCACTCAAGTCGTACGCGACGCACGTCACGCAGCAGGCGGTCGTCCAGGCGATCCAGGATCTCAAGCGCGAGCATCCGCTCGACCCTGCCGCGATCACCCGCGTGGCGATCCGCGGCGCGCCGCGAATCATGGAAGAGCGGCACGCCGCCCGCGAGCCGAGCGACGTGCTGGGCGGACAGTACAGCCTGCCCTTCACCGCGGCGGTCGCGCTGACGCGCGACATGTCCAATCCCCTGGTGTACGACGAGCACGCCGTCGCGGACCCGCTCGTGCGCGATCTGGCCCGCCGGATCGATCTGGCTCCGCTGGAAGAGGCGGCACCCGAGACCCCGGGCTTCTGGCCCGCCGAGATCCTCATCGAGTGCGCGGGGCGTCGCCACACGCTGCGCACGCGCCCCCACAAGGGCTCACCGACCAATCCCTTCACGTGGGAGGAAGCCGGGGAGAAGTTCAGGCGGTATACGGCGTCGGTCCTCGACCCGCGGGAGGCGACGACGGTTGTCGACGCGGTCGGGGGACTCGAGCAGGCGACGGACCTCTGCGATCTGGTCCGGACTCTGGCGCGCCTCTGACCGGCTCAGCCCTGAGCCAGGCCGAGATCGGACCGATCCTCCTCCTCGTCGCCGTTGCGGACGAGATCGAGCAGTCGAGGATCGAAGGGAACGATGATGCCGGTGGCGCCGGCCTTCTCGTACTCGCGACGCGCTCGGCGCCAGCTCTCGCGGTCGTCCGGCATCTTGATCATGGCCCAGAGCTCGAAGGGGCCCGTGAGCTTCTCGCGCTCACGGTATCGCGTGACGGGCTCGACGGCGGCCCGGAACAGCCCCGGCGACTCGTCGAAACCGACCAGGCCGTCGGCCAGACCCGCGCGACGATCGCGCGTCGTCTCGAGGATCGCGCAGCACTGTGAGCGTCTCGCCAGCTCGATGACCGCGTCGACGTCGGCCCCGATCTCGGCGACGCCGGTGACGGCCAGCGCCAGGCGCCCGCGCGAGAGGCGGCTCAAGGTCGCGACGCGAAGGCCGAGATCCTGAGGGGCGCGCCGTTCGGCGCTCGAGACCGGCACGATCAGACGGATGCGGCTGGTGACGGTCGCCATGCCCGCGAGCAGGAGCCACGGGTCATAGCCCTCGTCGTCGAGCCACAGCGAATCGGCGCCCGCCGATTCCATGGCTCGGGCGTCGGCGAGATAGTCGCCGGAGTCCTCGAACTGCCGGGGGAGCCGCACCCCGATTTTCAGCAAAGATGTCTCAGACAGAGGGACGTCGCCCCTACATCTGAGCGCCGAAGACCACGACGATCCGGAGCGCCAGCCCGCCCACCAGGGTCAGGACCGCCGCGAGCATGGCCGGCACCCGGCGCTCGGTCGACAGATGCAGCGCGAGCGGCACGAGGGTCCCGATCAGCACGACCACCCAGAGCGCCATCCAGCGTGGCTGGAGGAACTGCGACCCCACCGCGCCGAGGCTCAAGAAGAAGACGACGAGCAGCACCAGCTCGAGAATCGTGAAGTACCGATCCGCCCGTGAGAGCTTGGCTTCGGCGCTCGCCTCGTGGCGACCGAGCCGCGTCATGAGCGTCAGCGCCGCCGCCGCCACGCTGAGGCCCGAGGCGAGGAACAGCGCGCCGAGCGCCCACGTGTCGCTCCAGACGGGCTGGTTGCTCACGCTGAGCAGCACCCCGGTATAGCCGGCCAGGAACAGTCCGAAGAAGGCCCCGACGATCATGAACGCGCGGCCCAGGCCGCCGCTCAGGAACGGAGCCCGCGACCCCCGCAGGCTGCCCCACGCCTCCAGGAAGGACACGAACGCGAACAGGCTGAAGATGATCAGCACCCAGGCGCCGACGGACATCGGCGACCAGTACTTGAAGTTGAGGCCGAAGGTCCGGCTGTCGATCAGCATGTGCCAGAACCGCAGCGGCCGCCCGAGATCGAGTGTGAGGAGGATGGGGCAGATGGCCAGCACCGGCAAGGTCAGCAGGAAGGCCAACCGCGAGACCGGCGCGTCGCGCTGGTCGCCCATCAACCTGAGAATCGCGCCGAGCGCGTAGGCGCCGCCCGCGATGCCGCCCAGGAAGAAGTACCAGACGATGTACCACTCCCACTGCGGCGGCGCGACGAAGTGCTGGGGCATCGCGCTACTCCTTCCCGCCGCGCTCGCGGAACGCGAAGACCGCGCCGACGATGCCGATCGCCGCCGTCACCAGCGAGCCGAGGTAGCTGCGCACGTTGTTGCGGCTCGGCAGCACCGCGTTCTCGGCGTTGGGCAGCCCGTAGGCCTCCGGCGCGTCGGTCAGGAGGAACAACGCGTGCAGGCCGCCGTACTCCTTGTCGCCGTACAGGCGCGCCTCCGACATCCCCTGCCCGCGCAGCTGATTCAGGCGCGCGCCGGCAACTTCGCGCATCGTGCTGAGGTCGCCGAACTTGATCGACTCGGTCGGGCACGCCTTGGCGCAGGCGGGCAGCAGGTTGGCCTGCAGGCGGTCGTAGCAGAACGTGCACTTGCGGGCCAGGCCGCTCGCCTCGTCGAAGCCGATGACGTGATACGGACAGGCCGCGATGCAGTCGCGGCAGCCGTTGCAGACGCTCGGCTGGATGTAGACGGTGTCGAACTCCGTCCGGATGATCGCGTTGGTCGGGCAGACTTCCATGCAGCTCGCCATCGCGCAGTGCTTGCAGACGTCGCTCATCATGTTCCAGGCGACGCCACCCTTGGCGGTGGTGCGCTCGTGGAACTGGACGTGGCGCCAGTTCTGCTCGTCGAGCCGGCCGGTGTTGTCGTAGCCGTCGCCGAACGCGGGCGCGTGCCCGGGGAGCTGGTTCCACTCCTTGCACGCCACCTCGCAGGCCTTGCAGCCGATGCAGAGCGTCGTGTCGGTGAAGAAGCCGACCGTTCGCGCCATGGGGGTCTCCTATCCGATCGCCATCAGATTGGGGACGATCTTCGTGAAGCCGCGTGCCTTGACGTAGAGGTCGAGAGGGAGAGCGACGAGCTCGTCGACGACCGGCACGGCCTCGGGCTCCTTGCGAAGATCGATCGTGATCAGGTACCGCCGGCACGCCTCGCAGGCGTCGGCGCGCAGATGCGGAAAGCGCTCGGCGTCGGCGAAGATCGGCAGCTTGGTCGTGGCTTGCTCGCCACAGCCCGCGCAGGTCATGCGCTGATGGATCCAGCTCTCGCCGCAGCGGCAGCACAGCAGCATTCGCGGCCCGCTGACGAGTGCCTCACCGGCGTCGGTCAAGTACGAGAGCTGAGGCAGGCCGCCGCACCGCGGACAGCCACCGTCAGCCGGCCCGCCCGAGCACGCGCCGCCGGCCGCGGACCCCAGGGCTTCGAGCACGGGCGCGCAGGCGGCTCGCGCCAGATATTCGCCGATCGCGTCCTGTCGCTCGCCCACGAGCCACCGGGTGAGGAACTCGGCTCGCGTGCCGTCGCGCAGGCGGTCGCGGACGGCCGCCGCCAGCGCCGGAGGTCCGGCGGTCATCGTGGCCTCGCCGATCTCGCCCACGACCCGGTCCGCCACGTAGGCGGCGAGACGCACGGGCTCGGGCTGGTCGTCCCGGGCCCTCAGGAACGCGGGCTCCTGCACGTCGAGCAGCGCCTCGTAGAGCCGCAGCAGCTCTCCGGCAAACGAATGGCGCCCGGCGAGCTGCCGGACCCGGCGACGGCGCCGGGCCCAGGCCTCGGTGGCAATCGACGCGACGGAGAGTCCGTCCATCAGATCTTCTCGATGTTCACCAGGAACGCCTTGAACTCCGGCGTCCGCGAGTTGGCGTCGCCCACGAACGGCGTCAGCGCGTTGGCGAGCCAGTTGGCGCCTTTGGTCGGGTCTCGGTCCGCGGCGATGCCGACGAAGCCCCAGTGGATCGGGATCCCGATGTGATAGACCTTCTTGCCGTTCACCTCGAGACCACCCAGACGCTTGGTGACGACCGCGAGCACCTCGAGCTTGCCGCGCTTGGAGCTGACGCGGACGCGATCGCCGGTCTTGATGCCCTTTTCCTTGGCCACCTCTTCGGGCACCTCGACGAAGGGGCTCGGCTGGAGCCCGACCAGCGCCGGCACGTGCTGCGTGACGTAGTGCTCGTGCTCGGTCAGCCGGTAGCTGGTCGCGATGTACGGATAGTCCTTGGCCGTGCCGAAGCGGTTTTCACGACCGCCCTGCTTGTCGTACAGGAACACGACCGGTGACTCCGACTGCTTGGGGTGCAGCGGGTTCTCGACCGGCGACTCGACCGGCTCGTAGTGCTCGGGGAACGGCCCGTCGAGCATCGAGCTGGAGAAGAGCCGTCCGACGCCCTCGCCGTTCATGATGAACGGTCCCCACGCCTTCGGGTTCTTCGGCTCCATCGTGGGCGGATAGTCGGGCACGTCGCCCTTCCACTTCTTCTCCGCCTCGTCCCACTGGATGCCCGGGCGAGATGGATCCCACGCCTTGCCGTCGAGGTTTGCCGAGGCGCGGTTGTACAGGACCCGGCGGTTGAGCGGCCAGCTCCACGCCCAGCCGTGATAGAAGCCCATGCCGGTGGGATCGTTCTTCTTGGGATCCTGGACGCCAGCGCGACGCTTCGAGAGGTTCCCGGCCTCGGGATACGAGCCGGTGTAGATCCAGTTGCCGGCGGTGGTCGTGCCGTCGTCCTTGAGCTTGCCGAACGAATCGAGCCGCTTGCCGGTCGCCAGATCGAAGCCGTTGATCTCCTGGCCGATCTCGTCCAGCTCCGGCTTCACCGGGTCCTTGTGGTTCAGCGTCACCGCCATCAGCGGTTCCGGGAACTTGCCGCCCTGCTGCGCGTAGAGCTTCTTCACCCGCTGGAACACGTCGGCCAGGATCCAGTGGTCGTGGCGCGCGCCCTCGGGTGTGATGGCCGCCTCCTTCCACTGCATCCAGCGACCGCTGTTCACGAACGAGCCGTCCTTCTCGATCCAGTGCGACGTCGGAATCATGAACACTTCGGTCTGGATCGCCTTGGGGTCGGCGCCCGGCCGCCGCCAGAACTCCGAGCTGGTCGTCGGCAGCGGGTCCATGACCGCCAGCCACTTCAGGTTGGCGAGGGCTTGCATCACCTGGTTGGCGTCGGGGCCGATGCTGGTCGCGGTCATGCCCGACAGGATGACGCCTTCCATCTTCTTCTTGAGCGCCTGGTCGTAGATCGAGATCCACGACGAGTTCGTCGCGGGCTTGGGGATAAAGTCGAAGGCGTACTCGTTCTTGTCCGTCGCCTTGTCGCCGTACCAGGCCTTGAGCAGGCTGACCATGAACTTCCGATAGTTCGTGCCGAAGAAGTTCCAGGAGTTCGCGTCGAATTTCTTGGGCGCGTTCTGGGTGACGTAGTCGTCGAGGTTCTTCTGGCCCGGCGCCGGGATGCGCAGGTAGCCGGGCAGAATCTCCCACGAGATCGCGTTGTCGGTGTTGCCCTGGATGTTGGCGTGCCCTCGCTCGGCGTTCATGCCGCCGCCCGGACGCCCCATGTTCCCGAGCAAGAGCTGCAGGATGGCGGCCGTGCGGATGAGCTGGCCACCGGTGGTGTGATGCGTGAGCCCGACCGCGTAGACGACCGTCATCACCTTGTCGGGGCGGCCGGTCTCGCCGACGATCTTGGCGATCTCCAGGAATTGATCTGCGGGAATGCCGGTGATCGAGGCGACCATGTCGGGCGTGTAGCGCGAATAGTGCTTGCGCAGGAGCTGGAATACCGAGCGCGGGTGCTCGAGGTGCATGTCGCGCTTGGCGAGCGCCACCCCGGCGCCGGCGGCGGCCGGTCCCTGGCCGTGGGCGACGATCTCTTTCTGCGTCCGCTCGAACGCGGCCTGAGCGGGGGCGTCGCCCTCGTAGGTCCACGTCGCGGTGTCGTACGTGCGCTTGACCGGGTCGTAGCCGCTGAACAAGCCCTCGCTGAAGCCGAAGCCCTGCTTCACGAGGAAGGACGCGTTCGTGTAGTTCTTGACGTATTCGTGGTGTATCAGGTTCTTCTCGATGACGTAATTGATCAGGCCGCCGAAGAAGGCGGTGTCCGTGCCGGTGCGGAGCCGGGCATACACGTCGGACACGGCCGAGGTCCGCGTGAATCGCGGATCGATGTGGATCATCTTGGCGCCGCCGCCGCGGCCGATCCCGCGCCGCGGATCGAGCTTCGCCTTCAAGAACCACTGGAAGCCGACCGGATGAGCCTCGGCCGGATTGGCACCGTTGATGATGATGACGTCGGCGTTCTGGATGTCACGCCAGTGATTCGTCATCGCGCCCCTACCGAATGTGGCCGCCAGACTGACGACCGTGGGGCCGTGTCAGACTCGGGCCTGCTGTTCTATGTGCACCACGCCAAGCGAGCGCATCAGCTTGGCGGCGAAATATCCTTCCTCACTGCTGAAGGTCGCGCCGCCGGCGAACGCGACCCCTTCGCAGCGATTGACGGTGTTGCCCTTGGCGTCCTGAGCGACGAAGGTGGCGTCACGCGATTCCTTGATGCGCTGAGCGAGCTTGTCGAGCATCTCGTCCCAGGAGATCTCCTGCCACTTGTCGCTGCCGGGCGCGCGGTACAGCGGCTTCGTCACGCGCCGGCTGCTGATCGCCAATTGCATCGCGGTCGCGCCCTTCGGGCAGAGGCGCCCCTCGTTGACCGGGCTGTCGGGATCGCCCTCGATCTGGAGGAGCTTCGTGTGCCCCTTGCCGTCCTCCTTGGTGAACGCGATGAGCGAGCACCCGACCGCGCAGTACGGGCACAGCGAGTGCACTTCCTTCGCCCCGTCGATCCGGAGGTTCTGCTGGACCTGGACCGCCTCCGCGAGGTCGAACCCCAAGGGCGTGGTGCCCAGCGCGCCGGCACCGACGGCGCCGAGCTTGACGAAATCCCGTCGTGTTATCTGGGGCATGGTCACGTTCCTCCTGCGAATCGAGAGCGGCGTTGGTATCGCCGAATCACGTTCGAATCCAGGACTCGATGCCGAGCTTCGCGGCTGGCCCTCACGCCAGCGCCGCGACGCTCGGCGCCAGACGATGGGCGCCCGCGTAGAGATTGAACCCACCGTTCCGCACGAACCCGACGAGGGTCATGTCGGCGGCGAGCGCCATCTGGACCGCCATGCTGGACGGCGCCGAGACCGCGGCGATCACCGGGATCCGGGCGGTCAAGGCCTTCTGCATGATCTCGAAGCTCACGCGCCCGCTGACCATCAGCACGTGCCGGTCGAGCGGCACGCCGCGGGCCAGCACCATGTGGCCGATCACCTTGTCCACGGCGTTGTGACGGCCGATGTCTTCGCGCAGCACGATCAACCGGGCGTCGGCGTCGAAGAGCCCGGCGGCGTGCAACCCGCCCGTCTTCTCGAACGTCGGCTGGGCGCCGTGCATCGCCGCCGCCAGGTGGTTGAGGCGGTCGACGGAGATCACGAGGTCGGACTGCACCGGAGGGAGCGCCGCGCGAATCGCGTCGATGGTCGCTTTTCCGCAGAGGCCGCAGGACGAGGACGCCACGAAGTTACGACGCAGGCGGTCCTTCGCGACCCGCGAGTCGCCCTTCAGCAGCACGTTCATCACGTTGCCGTCGTCGGGATCTCCGTCGGGGCCGCGGTACCTTGCGATGACATCGAGATCGTCGGCGCCCGCGATGATGCCTTCCGAGAAGAGGAAGCCCGCGACGAGCTCCTCGTCGTCGCCGGGCGTGCGCATGGTGACGCTCAGGCTGGTGCCGCCGAGACGAATCTCGAGGGGCTCTTCGACGGCGAGGTGGTCCTGACATTCCGAGGCGCCGTGATCCCGGACTTTGACAACACGATGAAGAACGGCGGGGACGCCTCGCGGGACTTCCAGATCAGGATCTAGACTCATCGGCTCTCCTGTAGAACCAGAGTCTATCTTTTCGAATTCGATTGCTCGGAATAGCCTACGGCGTAAGCACCATATGCTATTTCGAGCATAATTCTAGGCGTTTATGAGACGCACAGTCAAGCGCTATTCCGGCCGGTCTCGAGACCGGCCGCAGCGGGCTAAAGGTGAGGTCGACGCGGCGCTTAGCGCTTGCCCGCTTCTTCGTCGACGAGCGCCTGGAAGGCTTCGGCGGAGAGCGCGCCCCTGATGACACGCTCACCGATCACGAAGGCCGGCGTGACGTCCACTCCGAGGGCGGCCGCGAGGGCCAGGTTGGCCTGCAGGGCCTTGTCGGTCGCCGGCGACATCATGTCCGTTTTCAGTTTTGCGGAGTCGAGGCCGACCGACGCGCCGAGCGCCAGAATGCTGTCCGTCGTGAAGTCCCCTTCGTAGGCGAGCATGGCCCGATGGAGCTTCGGCCACCCGCCCTGCTGCTGGGCGGCGACCGCCGCTCGGGCCGCGAGCACCGAGGGCTCACCGAGAACCGGGAAGTTCTTGTAGACGACGCGGACCGACGCGTTCGAGCGCACGAGCTGGTCGAGCGTGGAGGCGACGCGGCGGCAATGCACGCATCGGTAGTCGAAGAACTCGACGATGGTGACCTTGCCCTGCGCGTTTCCCTCGACCGGTGAGGTCTGATCGGACAGGAGCGCCTGCTGGTGGTCACGGACAGCCTGCTTGGCCTTCTGCGCCGCCGCCGCCGACTGCCGCTGTTGCAGGCGCCGCAGCGCCTCGGCGAGCACCTCGGGCTCGCGCAGAAGGTAGTCGTGCACGATCTTCTCGATCTCCTGCTGCGTGAGCTTCGGCTCGTCGGCGCCGACGACGGGGCCGGCGGCGAGCATCGATGCGGCGATACCGAGGACCAGGGCGATGGCGACGAATCGGGCGGTGCGCATGGGCTCATTCGAAGTATAGCCGAGCCGGAGACGTCAGACGAGCAGCGCCAGCGGCTCCTCGACCAGATCGGCGAGCGCCCCGAGGAACTGGGCACCCCGCGCGCCGTCGAGCGCGCGGTGGTCGCATGAGAGGGTCAGCACCATCGTCGGCTGAACGACGGGCTGACCGTTGAGCGCGACCACCCGGTCGGCGATGCGGCCGACGGCGAGGATGGCCGCCTGCGGCGGGTTGACGATGGCGTTGAACGCGTCCACGCCGTACATCCCGAGATTGCTGATCGTGAACCCGCCGCCCTGGATGTCGGCCGGGCGCAGCTTGCCGGCCTGAGCGCGGCCCACCGCATCGTCTCGTCGGGCAGCGATCTCCGCGAGGCCCAGCGTGTCGGCGCGGTGGATGACGGGCACGACGAGCCCGTCGTCGATGGCGACCGCGAGCCCGATGTTGATGTCGCCGTTCTGCGTGATCGAGCCGTCTCTCCACGACGCGTTCACGCGCGGATGACGCGACAGCGCCGCTGCGACGAGCTTGACCAGAAGATCCGTGTACGTGATGTGGGCGCCCGTCTGCTTGCGCGCCCGGTCGAGCCAGGAGACCAGGCGGCTCACGTTGACCTCGCGCACCAGATAGAAATGGGGCGCCGTCGTCCAGCTCGTCGTCATGCGCTCGGCCATGATTCGCCAGACGGTGCTGACGCCCGGGGCGCCGTCGCGTGCCGCGCTCGGGAGCGCGGGAGACGGCGTGACCGCGCGTGCCGCGGCCGCCACGTCCACCGCCAGGACGGCACCACCCGGTCCCGAGCCGCGAAGCGCGCCGAGGTCGAGTCCACGCTCGACGGCGAGCCGGCGCGCCTTCGGCGAGGCCGCGATCAGTCGCCCTTCCCTTCCGTTGCCGGCGACGGACGCCTTCTGGCTCTCGACGTAGGCCAGGACGTCGGCCTTCTCGATCCGTCCGCTCGGTGTTCGGATCCGCGCCAGATCGACGCCGTGCTGCTCGGCGATCTTTCGCGCGAGCGGCGATGCCTTCACCGCGCCGGCGGAACCCCCGGCTGCTGTCGGCGGCACCGGGATGGCGCCCGTCGCGGCCGCGCTGGCCGGGGGCATGACGGTCGCCGCCGCAGCGGCGCTGACCTCTCCGGCCGTGACGACGACCGCGATCGTTCGCCCGACCGGCACGACGGCACCTTCCTGCGCGGTCACGTCGCGCAAGACGCCGGACGCCGGCGCCTCGATCTCGACGGTCACCTTGTCGGTCTCGATCTCGACGATCGGCTCGCCCTTGCGCACGGTATCGCCCTCGTGCTTGAGCCAATGCACGACCTTGCCGGTCTCCTGGGCCAGCTCGAGAGCGGGCATGATGATGTTGGTCGGCATGGGAGGTCCGCTCAGCCGGTGAAGACGGCGCGGGCGACGGCCAGCGCCCGCTCGATCGCGGCGGT
>Ga0137407_10001037_pt1 | contig 18240 bp, 19 predicted proteins | sample CZOMad2_2_16fung_FD_108410 | JGI IMG/M metagenome (GOLD analysis project Ga0137407, IMG submission 108410) | Vadose zone soil fungal communities from Angelo Coast Range Reserve, California, USA - CZOMad2_2_16fungal (Illumina Assembly) | ecosystem: Environmental > Terrestrial > Soil > Vadose... | reverse complement strand
CGGCTGCGCGCGCGCCGGCCGGATCTCCCCGTCATCGTTGACACGGTAGACGTGCACTTCGTGAGAGAGATCCGTGCTCTCGAGTATTCTCGGCGCTCGTGGCCGGCCCGGTTGCGCGCGGCAAGGAGAAGGAAGCGAGAGCTGGACGTCTATGGAAAGGTCGACCTCGTGCTCGCCGTGACCGAGACCGACCGCGCCGAGATCCTGCGCCGGTGTCCGAAGGCTCACGTCGCGGTGTTGCCGTCCATTCATCCCATGTACGATACGGTGCCGGGGTTCCACGCGCGACGGCGGAATTCCCTGCTCTTCGTGGGCGGCTTCATTCATTCACCGAACGTCGATGCCGTCTTGTTCTTCTGTCGGGACGTGCTGCCATTGATAGAGCAGGCGCTTCGGGACGTGGAGGTGACGATCGTCGGACACAATCCCCCCAAAGAAATTCAGGATCTCGCGCGACAGGGTGTCGTCATCGCAGGGTGGGTGCCCGAGCTGTCCCCTCTTCTCGATTCGCACTGCGTTTCGATCGCGCCCCTGCGCTTCGGAGCGGGGATCAAGGGGAAGATTGGAGAGGCAATGGCCGCCGGCCTGCCCGTGGTGACGACCACGGTGGGCGCGGAAGGCATGGGCCTGGAACACGGGAATACGGCGATGATCGCCGATTCACCGGCTGCCTTCGCCGAGGCGGTGGTGCGACTCTGCACGGATGCGACCCTTCATCAGACGCTGAGCGCGTCCGGGCAGCGTCACGCCCTTCAACACTGGGGAGTGGAGTCGGTGAGCCGACAGCTCATCGAGATCATCGAAGGCCTTGGTGCCCTGAGGCCGAGATCCTTGCGGGCCACCGAGCTCCTCGCGGCGCGGGCGTCCGGCGCATACCTGCGCAGTGGGCTCCGACGCAAGATAGCGCGCGTCGAGTCGGTGGCGACCTGGTACGGCGGCCGGATCCTCCGCCGATTCGGAAGGCGATAGGGCCATCGGATGAAGTGCCGCATCTGCGGGAACGAACGGGGCAACCACTGTCACGTCGCGAAAGAAATGATGTTCGGTTTCCGCGACTCCTTCGACTACTTTCAGTGCACACAGTGCGGATGTCTTCAGATCGCCAGGATCCCGAGTGACATGTCCCGCTACTATCCCCCCTCGTACTATTCGCTGACGCGGGTCACGCCCCCACGCGCGGCAGGCGGGATACGAGGATGGGCGAGGGTCCGGCGGGATGCCTTCGCTGTGGTTCCGAGAGGAGTCCTCGGCAAGATCCTGCACTGGATGTCCCCCAACGAGGAGCTCACGGAAGCAGTGGCAAAGCACCTTCCCGGTGACGGTATAGCGCTGGCCGGGCTGCGCAGAAGTTCGCGCATCCTAGACGTGGGCTGTGGCTCGGGTTCATTCCTGAGGATGCTCCATGCCGCAGGGTTTCGGAAGGTACAGGGCATCGACCTCTTCCTGGAGAAGACCATTGAATATGGCGGGGGGCTGCGCATCCTCAAGGGGTCGCTCGAAGACTGTTCGGGAGAGTGGGACATCATCATGTTCCATCATTCGTTCGAGCACCTCCCTGACCCATTGCATACGCTGACCACGGCCGCTCGACGGCTGGCCCGTCGAGGTACCATCGTCGTTCGGATTCCCCTCGTGTCCTCGTATGCCTGGGAGCGGTATCGAGTGTCATGGGTTCAGCTCGACGCCCCCCGGCATTTTTTCCTGCATTCAACGAAGAGCCTTCCCGAAGTGGCGGCGAGGGCCGGCTTGCGCGTTGTCAAAGTCACCTATGACTCGACCGAGTTCCAATTCTGGGGGAGCGAGCAGTACCTCCGCGACATATCCCTCTATGATAAGGGCTCGTACGGCCAAGACCCCGAAGGGTCGATCTTCTCTCACGAGGAGATTCAACGATTCAAGGTTCTCGCCGAAGAGCTCAATGCGAGCCAGCGAGGAGACCAGGCGGCCTTCTATCTCAAGAAGCTTTGAGCGACCTCCACTACACAGTGAAGGTCGTGGCCATCTCGGACGGGGCGACCCCTGCGGCAAGGGCTGCGGCCAGACATCAGGGAGAACCCGTTGCCTTAGCTTCTCGCTCTGGTCGGCACGACCATCCGCTGCCAGCTCAGAGGCATGTTCCGACTCACTTCGACGCCGTCGAAGGGCGCACCTTGGCGGATGCCTGCCTCGCCGGCCCAGCGGGCCATGAGTTTCAATCCATCGCGCAATGAGGTGTGCTCACGGGACCCAAAGATCCGTCTAAACTTGTCGTGGTCGCAGTAGGCGAACTGAACCTCGTTCCGTTGCGGTAGATACTCGACGGGGTGCCCCGGTATGCCCATCGTCGCCGCCACCTCGTGCGCAAGCTCATTGACCGTGCAAGGTATGTCGGTGCCAATATTGATGATCTCGTTATGGGCTGCCTCGACCCAGGGACTCGCAGCGATGAGTGGTGCCACGTCTCCGACATAGCTGAAGGCCCGCTCTTGAGACCCGTCACCGAACACGGTCATAGGCTTTCCCTGCATCATCTGATTCATGAAGATCCCGATAACATTCCGATAGGGATCTCCCAGGTTTTGATACTCGCCATAAACATTGTGCGGGCGGAAAATGATGGATCGAAGCCCAAACATGCTCCGTGCCGCCGCCAAGTCAAGTTCCACGGCCAGCTTGGCAACTCCATAAGGGTCTTCCGGATGGGGCGTCTGATCTTCGCGCATCGGTGGCGGTGCCGCTCCGTACACGGCGATCGAACTTGTGAACACAAAGCACTCGATTTCGTGGCGGACTGATTCGTTGATCAGGTTGACGCTGCCGATAAGATTGTTAGTGTAGTTGAACCGGCGAATAAAGTGCGACAGCCCTTCGGCAGCGTAAGCGGCGAGATGATACACATAGCGGAAATGATGCGTTTCGAATAGCCTCGCCAGAAGGTCGTGGTCCGTCACACTTCCGCGGACGAAGTCGACATTGGGTTGAACATTTTCCTCGAAACCGCCGGACAGGTCGTCCAAGGCGACAACCCGCACCCTCTTCTTTTCAACGAGCGCCCGTGTCACATGAGTTCCGATGAAACCCGCTGCTCCCGTAACCAGAGCAGCCGGGAGACCATCTCCCTTCACGATATTTCTGTCGGCCATATTCTCTTCCTCTCGTACCCTGAACGATCACGCAACGCCCACCGCGTATTCCGCGGACGCACAGTACCACAATATCTGTCAACATGGCTCTTACTTGGCAGGTCCAGCCTCGGGGTAGAGAGGCGCCTGTCCCCGAAGGTGGAAGGACCGTCGGTCTGTGCGGAAGAATATGCGATAATGATCCGCGTGATTCCATTGAAGGATCGTCGAATGGTCCCGGCATTGTGGTCTCGGGATGACCTGCGCAGCAACTGGTTGCGGCGCGCTCGATGAGATTGGGAGCGGCGGACATAGCCCCGAAGGTTGTGGTCATCGTGCTCAATTGGAACGGGCGCGAAGACACGCTGGGGTGTCTCGAATCACTGCGGGCTGTGGAATATCCGAACTGGGAAGTGCTGGTGGTGGACAACGGATCAGAAGACGGCTCAGTAGAGGCGATCCACAGCGGTTATCCGGCAATCACGGTCCTCGAAACCGGGGAGAATCTCGGGTTTGCGGGCGGGAACAATCGCGGAATCGAGGCGGCCCTAAGGCGTGGCGCGGAGTTTATCCTGCTTCTGAATAACGACACGACGGTGGCGCCCGACCTGCTCCGAGCGTTCGTGCAAGCCTCTGAAGCACACCAAGATGCGGGCGTGTTCGGCGCCAAGATCTATTTTTTCAGCGACCCGCAGAGGCTGTGGTACGCAGGCGCGCGCTGGAATTCCCTCGCCTCGTCGTTCGAGCACATCGGGCAAGGAGCACTGGATGACGAGGCAAGATTCGGGCATATTCGAGATACCGACTACGCCTGTGGGTGCGCCATGTTCTTCCGAGCGGCGGCGGCCAGAGCGGTGGGTAACCTGGATGAGCGATTCTTTATCCTCTGGGAGGAGGCAGACTGGTGTTTCAGGGCGAGAAAGGCAGGGTTCCGGTGCCTGTTCGTTCCTGAGGCAAAAGTCTGGCACCGGATATCGGCGACCTTCGGCGGGGGAAGGTCGATCGTGTACGAGTACTTCGATCTTCGGAATCGTCTCCTATGGGGGGAGCGAAATCTGACTCTTCGTCGCCGAACGAAGATGTGGGCAAATACGCTCGGTCTTCTTTGCCCGCTGCTGCCTGGGATTGGCGGTGTGCTGTGGCAGTTCCTTCGTTTCCGCGTGGGGACGAGACAGGCGTACTGGGAATCCCGGAAATGGGCAGAGGAGTGGTGGGCCGAGCGCAGGCAGCCGCACACGCGCATGGTGCAACAGGTGCGATGGCGCGCCGTGTACGACTATCTGGTTCGCCGCTTCGGGAACTGTCCGGCCTCAGTCCGGACTGCTGCGGGCAGGGCCAGGCCCGCGGAAGCCACCTAAGAAAGGGCCCGAAGCGGGACCGCTAGGACTGGCTCCTGAATCGTCCTCTGAAGTTCTCTCAATCCTGGAACCCTCCCATGGTGTGATATGAACACGCCCGACTACTACGAACGCGAGCGACCCGAGGTTCTCAATGCAATCCCCCGAGAGGCGGCTCGCATTCTCGACGTTGGATGCGGAGCGGGGTGGCTCGGGGAACAGCTTAAGCGACGGCAGGGTGCAACCGTCTGGGGCATCGAGGTGGTACGAAAGGCGTCCGAGCGGGCTGCGCAGCAGCTGGATCGCGTGTGGAACACGCCTGTTGAGACGGCGCTGCCCGAAATACCAGAGGAAACCTTCGACTGCATCGTCACCGCCGATGTGCTCGAACACCTGATCGATCCATGGACGGTCTTGGCTCACCTTCGGCGGCGACTTGTGCCAGGGGGCACGCTGGTGGCCAGCATTCCGAACGTTGGACACTGGGATGTCATTCGCGATCTACTTGAAGGCACATGGCAATACGCGAGTGAGGGGCTGCTCGACCGGACGCATCTGCGCTTCTTCACCAGGCGCTCCGTTCGCGAACTCTTCTGGACGGCGGGATTGGCTATCCGGGAACTCTCGATGATTCAACGCGGTGGCGGCGGCGTGCCTACCGCCGTGGTCGCCGCGTTGCGGGACGTCGGACTGCGCGTGGCACGGCTCCCGGAAGAGGCGCAGGTGTTTCAGTACCTGGTGGTGGCTGAGCGTTGGGAGCCGCCTCGGACATTGGCCCGCGTCGGCATCGTCGTCGTCCTGAACCGCGACCTAAGCAACGATACGTTCAAATGCCTGGAATCGATTAAGCGCCTCGACTATGCAACCGTAGACACGGTGGTCGTTCACTACGGACCGGCCGACGGCGCGCGGGATGCCATTCTGGTGCGATTCCCAGAGGTCGCGTTCCTCGAAGCCGGCGAGAGCCTCGGTGACGCAATAGGCGCCAACCTCGGCATCCGGCACGCTCTCGAGGGGGGCGCGGAGTACGTGCTCGTCCTGAACGGCGAGGTGATCGTCGACCGGACCCTCCTGACCCGGCTGATGAAGACGGCAGCACTCACGCCTGAGGCGGGACTGTGGGGCCCACGGATTTGCTACGATTCGCGCCCCGAATCCGTGTGGGCCACGGGCTTCAACTGGTGTCCGCAGGGGCAGAACTTTGTGAGGGAGTGCGAGGCTGAGGAGGCGCTCACAGAGGACAGCGCGCACGGAGTCGATGCCTTAACGGAGTATGCGATGCTTGTCCGGCGGGACGTGTTCGAGCGCGTCGGGATGTTCGCCCCAGAGTATCTCCTCTGCTGGAAAGAGATGGACTTCTGTACGCGTGCGATCGAACAGGGATTCGAGTGCTTCGTTGTACCCGCCGCCTTGGCTTGGCGGAGGTCTGGGGGCTCGCGCGGGATGGTGTTGGAGTATTTTGACACGCGGAATCGGCTGCTTTGGGCGCGCCAGCACTTGCAGCCCCACCAGCAACGGGCCGTACGTCGTCAAGTCCTCCGAGAGGTGTGGCAGATGCTGCCTCCGCCGCCGACGCGGGCGGGAGGGATCCGGAGATTTTATTGGTGGGCTTTGCAAGTTGCCCGTGAGTCCCGGCATCCCATTCTACGAGCACGGCTTCGGGCGCTATTCGATCACTTGCTGCGGCGCTCGGTACGACAGATGGGCGTCTCACAATGACTACGGGCCGAACAGCCCTTATCACAGGAATTACCGGTCAAGACGGCGGCTACCTAGCCAAATTTTTGCTGGATCGCGAGTATACAGTCTATGGGCTCTTCGCTCGACGTACCGCCGACACCATGTGGCGCCTTCGCCATCTTGGCATTGAAAACCGGGTCCGCCTGATCGACGGTGATCTGACCGACCTGTCGTCCATTATGCGGGCCATAGAAAAGGCCCAGCCGGAGGAGGTATACAATCTCGGGGCTCAGAGCTTTGTCGCGACATCCTGGAGACAGCCACTACTCACAGGCCATGTTACCGCCCTCGGAGTGGCTAATGTCCTCGAGGCTGTTCGGATCACAAATCCGGCCATACGCTTCTTCCAGGCTTCCTCGAGCGAGATGTTCGGCAAGGTTCAACACGCTGTTCAGGACGAAACTACCCCATTTTACCCGCGGAGTCCCTACGCGGTCGCCAAGCTCTATGGACACTGGCTGACGGTGAATTACCGTGAGAGCTTCGGCCTCCATGCGTCCGCTGCGATCACCTTCAATCACGAGTCGCCGCTCAGGGGCTTGGAGTTCGTTGCCCGCAAGGTCACGGATGCCGCGGCCCGCATCCGGCACGCCAAACAGAAAGACTTGAAGCTGGGAAATATCGATGCGCGGCGCGATTGGGGTTTTGCTGGTGACTACGTCGAGGCCATGTGGCTCATGCTCCAGCAGCCACAACCTGACGACTACGTGATCGCCACGGGGCGAAACGCGACGGTGCGAGACATGTGTGAGATTGCCTTCCGTCACGTTGGCCTCGACTACCGAGACTATGTGGTCATCGACTCTTCACTGTTTCGCCCAGCGGAGGTCGATTTACTTCTCGGGAACCCCGCCAAGGCGAAAACGAGGCTCGGCTGGGAAGCCAAGACAGACCTCGAGACACTGATCCGCACGATGGTGGATGCGGATATGGAGCGCGTAGCCAAGGAGTGACACGGCGGGTTGGACGCAACAAGGCTGGGCGGCATCACTGCGTCGGACTGGGTGTCGCGCGCCGCGGTTATTCGTCAGTGTCGCCCATCAAACGCCTAAATTCCGAAGAGGGGCGAGCACTCTTCGGCGCGAAATCATGACTAAAGGTCCGCACCGGGAAGCGTTTCCTGTTGTAATTTTGCAACCACCAGCCATCGCCCAACGGATTGAATAGAGTCGCTGAATTCCTGCGAAAGAAAGCCGTCGTGGACGCCACACCAAGGAAATCAAACATCTCCTCCTCCCTGAGAAACGAAAAGAGGCGGAAGATAGTCGGAATGTGGATGTCATCAATGATTAGCAGAGCATCCTCATCCAGATGTGGATAGAAGAAGTAGTACTCAAGCTCGGGAAAGGGATAGCCATGCGGTCCGTCGATCAAGACTAGCTGCAGCCGATTCGCAAACTTGTGGCGAGGAAGTGTCTCCTGGGTCGGGCCTATGACAAAGTCGACGGCATCTCGTTTTAGCAACGGGGATGCACACACTTTTGCCAAACTATTCGTGCCTCCAGTATCATCCACCGCGAAGACTGTGTGCTGCTGACTCACGTGAGAGAAAAGTAGGGTGCTCTTTCCGACACCGGTCTCCGCAGAATGAATGATTCGCCGAGCCTGTCCCTGGGTCGCCATCGCGCGCAATGGCACTGACCCACAACTCCCGGCACCGTGCCAATTCTCTGGAAGTTTCGTGATTTCACCTAGGAGGTCTTCATATTCCGTGTGCTGATCGATGACGAGCTCGCCAACTCCGCGATTCCGCCGACGCTGCCAGAAACGCTCGAGGCGCCATATAGGAACGAAGTCGCGCATCCTCATGTCCGGCTCCCCCGTTGAGTGGCGTAACCTGCATCATTCTTGCGTTACTAAGGTGGGTCCAGGGTTCATCCCTTGATGACTGGCGCAGAAAGCCATCCCGCGCGTCGGTGACTTCTGGGCCATTCCATCGCCAGACATGGCCGAGTCCGCCGTTTTCACAATCCCGCTCCGCCTAGTTCGGACAATGGTTGCTCGTTTCCATTGGGCAATTTCCCTGTCGTCCGAAGAGTTTCTACCCAGGCTCTTGCAAGCTCTACACTGAAGGCGGGGGCTAGCCAAGATCCTACGTGCCAGAGATCTGGGATGTCTCTGTCATTGAAGGAGAGCTGCGGCCGCAACACCGGCGTCCCCCAGATCCTAGCCTGCTCCCTGAAGATACGAATGTCCTCTTGCCGCAGCAGCATCGCGTAGAGTCGCGCGAAGACTGAGCTCAGAGGTATTTCGAAGAACACTACTTGACCACCATGCTGATCGACCATGCTGATCGACCAATTGAACAGCATCATTCAGCACGGATGTGTCCCACTGACGTATCGGCTGCTCATTCCTCAGCGACTCGTCGGTAAACCGGAGAGCGGTCTCTCTAGCGCGCCCAAAAAACTCGTGGCCAGTCCGAAAGCCGCCGCCGCCCCCTAGAAGACCATAGTACACTGGAACATTGATGAACGGATTCGAGCGAATATGACCACTGCCAAGCTCAAGCAGCCAGCCAATGCCGCCCTCTAACAGTCCTTCACGGATGCGCTCGCGCCGGTTTGAAAGCTCTCCGCGCACTCAGGCCGAAAATCGATGAGTCTCAGAGTTCGAATGGCTGGTATGGCGCAGGGCGTGGGCGTCCGAAGCGGGTTCGAGAAAACACTCGAACGGTCGGGTAGCAGAGTGATGCGCCGATCAAATGGCCCGGGCTCTTAGGAAGCAGCCCAGCGAGCGTCCCTGCACGAACCCTACCAAGGCGTTGACAAGAGGTATCAGAATCCAGTGAGTCGCATCCGCGCTCCTCGACGAGACTAGATCGGTCGTCACGGGGAACTGGAGTCGGCGGAAGTGGAGTCGACGCCCACCCTGCGAATAACACGCATGATCTCACTTCGCATTACCTCCGCGCTTGCGTCCCAACCGTACTCCTTTTCAACAAGCCTTCGGCCGGCTGCACCAATCCGAACACAAACTTCACGATCGCGAAGAAGGCGTACGACTGCCTCCGCCATCGCCACAGGCGTATCGCCAATTAGAATGTTTTCACCGTCGGTGCAAGTCAAGCCTTCCGCGCCAATCGACGTCGATACAACCGGGGTCGCCGTCGCCATCGCTTCAATGATCTTGATGCGTGTGCCACTGCCAACACGTAATGGGACGATCGATACCTGGCACCTCCAAAGATGAGGTCGGACATCGTCGACGAACCCATGCATATGGACGCCGCGTTCCGGGGCGTGGAGGTGCGAGTAGTCCTTCCCATCGGTCTTTCCCACGAGATGACATTCGGCCTCCGGGATCTCCTGCCTCACGCGCGGGAACACCTCATTGGCTAGGTAAATTGCCGCCTCGTAGTTGGGCCGGTAGTACATTGTCCCCATGAATAAAATGGCCGGTGATCGATTGAAGCTTTCCCGCGAGCGTGGCTCGAAGAAAGTCAAGTCAGCGCCGTTCGGGGCCACGACAAAGCGGCCCCGACCTCGGTTCATCCGCCGCAGGAGATCGAAGTCGATCCCAGATGTGGCAAACACTGCGGTAGTTCTTTTGGCGAGGTTGGATTCGTAGAATCTGATGACAGCCTGTTGCGCACGATGCAGCCACCGCCTCTTCAACGACAACGGCTCGTTCGCGAACCACCGCGAAAATTTCATCGTTTCGACGTTGTGGGCGGAGAGAAATACCGGCAAGGGACGGGCGAATCTCGCGTACTGTAGCATGTACAAATGCTCCACCAAGATACCATCGAAGCTAGTGTTCGCCACAATCTGCTTGAGCCTGTGAGCATAGTAGGGATTAACTTCCAGGCTAAGCCCATGAGGTGAATAGCGCCAGAAGTTGAGGCGCTTTCTGATTCTCCATGCGGCCGGGACCTTCGCTCGAGCATCGAGCGAGTAGACCATCGCGATGCCTGTTTGCTCGATCAATGGCTGATGGGGACCTTCGTACAGAGACAACAGATGCACCTCGAAAGAGCGAGCGAGTCGTCGCAACAGATGAAATACTCGGATATCACCGCCGCTCGTGGGCGGGTACGGAAACGTGGGGGCTAAAACAAGCAGCGCCGGACGGGGTCCTTGCATACACTCGCAACCAGTGTCGCACATGGCGGAACAGCTCTCACGATCAAGTTGATTCGGCCCTAACGAAAGCCTTCACTAGGACGGGACGACCCCAAGGTGCCGGTTGCAGGGGCCTCGCTCATTGCACACGCCGCAACCAAATGCTACCCCCCTCGTTTAGCAGGCACAATGGCATATCGCGTTCGAACATCTCCCTGTGAAAGCGCTCCAGGTACGTGTTGAACAGCACGATCTCAAAAGCCTCGTTGAATGCCAAAAACGCTCTCAGTGCGTAGGCCTCGTTCCAGGCCCGCCCCTCGGACACCCACTCTTTCGGGTACTCGAAAGGATAGAAGATATCGTGAAAGTGCACATAGACACCGAGGCGGAGGCGCGGCAGGATTTCCCCCAATAGATAGTTCACATCGCTGCCGATTTTCATCGCGTGACTGGAGTCAATGAAAAGGATGTCGTTTCGATCCAAGGCCAGAAACGGGTCCAAGCCAACGTCTTGGACCCGCTCTGTGAGAATCTTCACGCGTCCAAGGTCCTCCGACCTCAGGAGCGACAAGAGCCTGTCAGGATACGGCTCGATGAACGTGGCCTCGACTTGACGGTCGAGATGGAGGTCGATGGTGTCTAGCATTGCACACGACGAGTGCCCCGATCCGACCTCGACAATCCGCTTTGGAACCGCGTGTCGGATCATTCCGTACAGAAAAATGGCGTCAGAATACCCATACATGGGGTTTTCGTAGAAGTATCGACGACCGTGAGATTTGTGAACCGGGAACGACAGATCGCGATAGTAGCGCTTAATTTCTTCCAGCAGTGCTAGCTGCTTGACCTCATTCAACTCGATTCCAGGTATGGTCCGACCTGGGGGCCCGAAAAGCCGAACGGCATCCCGATTCACGTCGTCTTGGGAGGGCATTGGAGAATAAAAGTGACCAGGCGGAACGAACTTGAAGGCCTGACGATAGGTCTGCAGCTCCTCGAACTCTTCCCGTACGGGTGGTATCAGGAGACCCAGAGACCTCGCAACCCACCGAAGCCGTTGGCGAACCGATCGAAAGCCCATCGCCCTATCCGTGTCCCCTCTGTCCGATATTTCCAATAGGAACCATTCTTGCCTCGATCCTCGCGCTCACAGGCTACCTTGTGGGTAACATACCACTCATGATTGCCCCACCCTCAGAGACATCCCGCCGGAATCGATCCGCCCCCTCAAGAGTTGAAGACATCAAATGCTCTCGCAATTGAGCCAGCCATGCGCTCCTCGTCATTGCGTCGAGCATCGTCGATGGAGCTTAGACAACATAAAACCATAAAGCCCATTCTCGGACCCCGCCCAGCGGCGTTGCGACCTGCCGAACCTTGGCTCCGCGCGGATGAACTGTCGCATATCGTGGCGATGCTGCCAAAGCGGGGGCGGGGTCAAATATTGGTGTCGTCGAAGGAGGTATGGGAGGCGCTCAATGAGGCGCCGCAGGGCTCAGGGCGGAGGTCCGCGGTGGCCAGGCCCTCAAGACCTTCTATCTGGCTCAGTATTGGAGTCGGCTGCTCGGTCCGAGAGGCTGATACTGCGGATGGGGACTGTGGACTATCCCGCGCGCAGGAGAGCCCGAGATGGGCAAGGATCTTCCGTGACACAGGCACCCAGGGCCAGCGGGTCCGGGAAGAGGCGTCATGTTACTAACCCGCTGTAGGAGACCGGATATACGCGATGGGCAACCGCTGGGCCTTGAAGGGACGTTCTCGCATGGGAGCGGCATCCGCCGTTGGCGCCTATCTCACCGGAAAGTAGTGGTGGGCCCATCCCTCAACTCGAGTGGGCAGATCATAGGAATTGCGGAATCGATTTCAGTGGCAGGCAAACTCGATTTGAAGTTCTACGTTGGCGTTGCCATTATCTTCGTCATCGTTTTTAGCCATCCGTTCCTAAACCGAATCCGAAAAACAACATTGGTGTGAGTATCGCGGAATCGAAAATGTGCGCTGGTTTCCACTACGCCCATTCGGAGCTTTCGCGCAGTGGACTATTCTCTCGCACAAAACAAACACCACACTGTCCTAGTGCCCCGTCTCGCGGTCTGCGCAGAAATCCGGGAAAGTCGTAAGTGAGGTAGCCTCTGTCTGCCATGAATTGAACGACTTCGTGAAAGACGGGTTCAACGCCTACAAAGCGAAAGAGGGGCGTCTCCATAATAAAGACTTCCGTCCTGCCGAATAATTGAGTGGCTCCCTTCAAGGCTTCAAGTTCAAATCCCTGTACATCCAGTTTGACCAAATCGGGAATCTGTCGTTTTTCTGAATCATCCCGCCAGTAGGGGTCGAGTTTTTCAGAAACTATCCGCCAGGTAATCAGCAACATCCCGCCACCCGCGGACGCGGCCTGAGCAGGGCCATGCTGCCCTCCGAAAGGAGGGCACATGGCCTATCGGGAGGTGGGGATGATCGAAGTCCGGGAGATGCTGCGCCGGTGGCAGGTCGGCGATGGCCTGCGGGCCATCGCCCGCGGGGTGCGCGTGGATCGCCAAACGGTGGCGGACTACGTTCGGCTGGCCGTGGACATCGGGATTCAGCGGGAGGGGCCGCCCCCGACCGAGGCCCAGATCGCCGCGCTGCTGGCGCGTCGCCGGCCGGGCCGGCCGATCGTAACGGAGACCCAGGGTCCGGAGGTGGTGGCGCTCCAGCCCCATCGCGAGACGATCCGGCGCTGGCTCGAGGACGACGGGCTGCGGCTGACGAAGGTCCACCGGCGCCTGCGCGAGCAGGGCGTGGAGATCTCGTACAGCACGCTGTACCGGTTTGCGCGCGCGCACTGTGCCTTCCATCCGGCCGCGGTCACCGTGCGCGTGGCCGACCCGCCGCCGGGCGAGATGGCCGAGATCGACTTCGGCCTGCTGGGGCTGTGGACGGATCCCGCGACGAGTCAGCGCCGCCGGATCTCCGGCCTGCTGGTGACCCTCGGCTCCAGTCGCTACGCATTTCTCTGGATCAGCCTGCGCCAGGATCTGCAGACCGTGCTCGACGGCCTGGAAGCCGCCTGGGCCTTCTTCGGCGGCGTGCCCCGGCGCCTCGTCGTCGATAATCTCAAACCCGTCGTCACCCGCGCCGACCGCTACACGCCCGGGCTCGACCGGGTCTTCCTCGAGTACGCGCAATACCGCGGGTTCGTCGTCGATCCCGCCGTCCCGCGCCACGCCACCGGGAAGGGCTACGTTGCATACTGCACCTCACTGGTCGATTGCGGTGCGGATCTTCGCTGACGTTTCCACGCGGAGAGCCCCTTCCGCTTATAGCGCGTCGGCGCATCGACGCCAGGGGGCTCGAACAGGTACTGAGGCTTGTCGTCGTAGGCGTGGGCACGCAGGAGGCCCGCCCGGCGCCAGACCTTGGCGGTCGCCAGGCAGATCCCGAATGTCCGCGCGACCTCGGCCATCGTGAGCAGCCCTCGGTCACGGAGACGCTGGTGGCGCGGTGTGAGGCCGTAGTGCTGGCGCACGCGGCTGACCATCATGGGGTTGATCGGTTTGCCGGTGCCGGAGCGGAAGCCGCGATCGGTCAGGCGCTCTGCGATCTGCTTCTCGGTGTAGTCGTCCAGGAGGCGGTCGACCTCGGCGACGACCTCGGGGCTGGTCTTGCGCAGGGCCCAGGCGGAGAGCGGCGGCGCCAGGGTGAGCGTCCGCGTCGCGCCACCGCGGAAGCGGACGTGCACGGTGATCGGCGTCCCCTTGATCAGGGTCACGTCGTCCAGGAGCAGCCGGACCATGCGCTTGCGCTCGCGGTCCGCCGTGCCCGGTGCCTGCCACAGCCGCGGGAAATCGGTCGCCAACGCCAGGATTCGTCGGCGTTGCTCCTCGTCGAGGGTGCCCGATCCGCGTGTCGCTGCCGTTCGTACTCTTCTTGTGCCGTGGTCAGGGTGCGCAACCGGCGATTCCATTCGGCTTCCAGCTCGTCGGCCACCAGCCGGTTCTCTGGGTCCACCTGCATGAACCGCCGGCGCGCAAGATCGGCTTCATAGTGGGCGCGCTCCACCTGCTGCCGGCGGAGGCGGTCGGTCTCCTCCCATCGTCCCTGCAGCTCCTGCTGGACGCTCAGCGCGACCTCGAGGGCCATCGGCGTCACGGTCTCGATCAGCAGGCGGCCGATGGCGTCATCGATGGACGCGCCGGAGAGCATCTGGCACAGCGGTTCGCCGTGCCGGGTCAGATTCGTCTGGCACACGTATTCGGGCCAGAGGCGGCCCTGGCCATGTCGATACCGCACCGTCATCCGCTCCCCGCAGACGCCGCAGAGCACCAGCCCTTGCAGCAGCGCGGGGCCCTCGCGCGGCGGGCTCTTGCGGCGCTCCCCGCCCTGCGCCTGGGAGTTCTCGCGCAGCCGGCGTTGGTTGTCTTCGTACACGTCCCAGGCGATGTAGCCGTCGTGCGCGGCCGGGATGAGCGCGATCCACTCGTCGCGGGGCAGCGTCTCGAAGCGGACGCCGTGGCCCGGGCTCTTGCGCTGCCGCGTGCGGCCGAAGAAGAAGGCCCCGGCGTAGCGGGGATTGTGCAGAACCTCCAGCGCCCGCGAGTGCTGGAGAGCGTCCCACAGCACCTCGCCCCGCTGCGGACCGCTGTGCGCGCGCCGAGGGAATGTGAGCTGTTGCTGGCGAAACGCTTTGACCGTCGCCATGGCCGAGCCTGTTCGGCGGAAAGTCTCGAAGAACAGCCGCAGCGTCCCTTGCACCTGTTGATCGGGATCGAGCCGGACACGCCGATCGGCGCCGTACACGAACCCGATCGGCAAGGGCCCCTCGAGCTCACCGCGACGGGCCTTGTTCAGGACCCCGCCGCGGAGCCGGGCGCGGAGCACATGCAGCTCCGCCTCGCTCATCGTGCCCTTGAGGCCGAGCAGTAGCCGGTCGTTGAAGTGCGCGGGATCGTACAGGCCGTCCTCGTCGAGGATGAGCGTGTCGGTCAGCGCGCAGATCTCCAGCAGCCTGTGCCAGTCGGTCGAGTTCCGCGCCAGCCGTGATACCTCCAGGCCCATCACGATCCCTGCGCGCCCCAGGCCCACGTCGGAGACGAGCCGCTGGAAGCCATCCCGCCCCGTCGCCGATGCACCGGATTGGCCCTGGTCGCTGTCGATCACGATCACCTGCTCCTGGGACCAGCCCAGCGCCACCGCGCTCTGGCGCAGCGCGTACTGCCGGGCCGTGCTCTCGGTATTCTCCAGGACCTGCCGCAGCGTGGACTGGCGGACGTAGAGATACGCGGCCCGCCGCAGATGCCGCGGCGTCACCTTCTGGTGGGCGTCGTTCATCATCATGCCACCTCCGCGGCGGCGGCCAGGGCCATCTCGGCGAGCAGCACCGTCACCTCGGCGCGGACCGTGCCGGGGAGCACCCGCGGCGTATCGCTGCTCGGCGGGCGGGCAGACAGGACCGGGCCAGTCACGCTCCGGCACGCCTGCATCCATGCCGCGATCCCAGCGCGCACCACGAGGGCAAGGCCCGGTGCTCGTCGCACGGGGCCGTCGGGCGCCTCCAGCGCCGCGCGGCGAAGATCCTCGTACGCCGTCACCCAGCCGTGCTCGGGCGATGACCGCCCCACTGGGGACGATGACACCAGGGCGCTCAGGGCCGTTTTTTTTCCTCGCGGTCCAGCGCCCGCTCCACGCTGCGCCGATGGACCGTCACGCCGAAGCGCTCCTCGATCTGCTGCACCAGCGTCGCGGTCGATGCTCGCTCGCCAGCCCGCGCCTGCGCGATGTACGCCATCACGTCCGGGGTCAGCTTGTGCGCACTCCGTCGTCCCCGCTTGCGCGGGACCAGTCCCCCGAGACCCGCCTGCTCGAACGCTGCCTGCGCCTGATAGAACGTGGGGCGCGACACGCCGAAGGCCTCGGCCGCGCGGGTAACGGGACTGCGCTCGACCCGGACGCGACGCAGCATCTCGTACTTGACCTGCACCAGGTCGCGCGCGTCGAAGAAGTCGCTGGCCCGAAAGGCCTCGTCCGCGACCCCGGCCGGGCGCGGGTTGAGCGTGCCGCTCTCGCGCAGGGCGTCCAGCTTGGGATCGGGCCGGAACCGTCGGGCCATGTGTAAGTATATTTATGCCGTCCATCCGCCAGCTGTCAAGAAAACTCGCGCCGGCTTCGTCCACTTCCACATTGGTGCGTCGCCATGCGGTCCGCTCGGGCGGCCGCCACACCGTCCGACTCATGCGGCGTTTATTCCCTGACGTTAGCGGCGCAATTTCCTTTACACCACGTCGGTCAGCCGCGCACCCCTCCCTGCCGGCCGACGTCATGGTGTCAGCCCCCGAAGCAGATCAGCCAATCGCAGCAGGTCGGTCACGCGAAACAGGCATCGCCCGTCGGCCAGCGTCAGGAATGGATCCGGCCCTACGACGCTCGTCCACGTGGCGGGGACCGCCCGCAGCCGGCCCTGCTCGTCATGAAAACACACCCGATCCTCGCCCCACGCCTGGTGCCACGCGACCAGTTCGATCTCCCGGCCGCGCTGCGGGTGGAAGGGATGGGTTATGCGAACAACTCGCTGCGCTTCCTGCTTATCCCGTGCAGTTGACGACCCTGACGAAAGGCAAGGTTGAGTCGGGGGTGAAGTACTTCAAAGGCAACTTCCTGCCCGGCCGTACCTTTGTGGATGACGTCGATCTGCACGAGCAGCTGACCGAATGGAGCGTCACCATCGCCGATGTGCGGATCCATGGCACGACCCATGAGCGCCCGATCGAGCGCTTCGCGCAGGAGCACGTGCACTTGGTCCCGACGGCCCGCCAGCCGAGCTTCCGGCTCGAGGCGCCCCTGGCCCGCATCGTGGCCGAGGACTACCTGGTCAATGTCGACACCAATCGCTATTCGGTCCCGTTCACCCTCATCGGCCAGACAGTCGAGGTGCGGCGCCGGGCCGGCCAGCTCATGATCTTCCATCGCGGCGCGCGGGTGGCCGAGCACCCTGAGCTCCGCGGCCGGCATCAGCTCCGCCTGCTCCCGGAGCATGGACCTGGCGCCAGTGCCCGCACGGCGCGGCGCATTCAGTCGACGCGGCCCGCTCGGCCCACCGCGACGCCGAGGCTCCTCGACGTCGAAGTCCGCGATTTGGCCCTCTATGCGGCCCTCACGGAGGATACCGAGGTAGCGGCCCCCCTCGCGATCGTCGCTCCTGAGCCCAGTGTGCGATCGCCATTGGAGCCCCTGAGCCCCGATCCCCCCGTTGCGGCGTCGGCGCTGGCTGAGGTGCGGTCATGACCGCGGCGCAGCTCGAACGTCTGCAGGAACATCTCCAGCGCCTCCGCCTGTTCAAAAGCCGCGAGCGGCTCGAAGCCCTGCTCCAAGACGCCACGACCAAGGAGTGCTCCTATGCCGACTTCCTCGACCAGGTCCTCTCGGAGGAGGTGGCCTCCAAGACGGCCAAGCACGTCACCATGCGCACCCAGCTCGCGCGCTTCCCGTTCGTCAAAGGACTGGAGAGCTTCGACTTCAGTTACCAGCCCTCGATCGACCGCAAGCAGATCCAGACGCTCAGCATGTGCCACTTCGTGGAGCACGGCGAGAACCTGGTGATCCTCGGCCCGCCCGGCGTGGGCAAGACCCATCTCGCCGTGGGCCTCGGCCTCAAGGCCATCGAGCACGGGTACCGCGTGCTCTTCACGACGGCGGCCGTCCTCATCGCCGCCCTCACCCGGGCCCTCGCCGAGGGGCGCCTGGACGACAAGCTCAAGGTCTACACCGTGCCGCGCCTGCTCATCGTCGACGAGATCGGCTATCTGCCCATTGACCGGCGGGGGGCGAACCTGTTCTTCCAGCTCATCAGTCGCCGCTACGAGCGCGGCCCTATGATCCTCACGAGCAACCAGAGCTTCGGTAGCTGGGGGGAGGTCTTCGGCGACCGGATCATCGCCACGGCGATCCTGGACCGCATCCTCCACCACGCCATCACGCTGAACATCCGGGGCAATTCCTACCGGCTCAAGGACAAGCTCAAGG
>Ga0137407_10001035_pt1 | contig 18265 bp, 15 predicted proteins | sample CZOMad2_2_16fung_FD_108410 | JGI IMG/M metagenome (GOLD analysis project Ga0137407, IMG submission 108410) | Vadose zone soil fungal communities from Angelo Coast Range Reserve, California, USA - CZOMad2_2_16fungal (Illumina Assembly) | ecosystem: Environmental > Terrestrial > Soil > Vadose... | reverse complement strand
TTCGATCTGGGCGACATACACCGCCGCGTTCCATGCTGCAAAGGCCGTCGAGGTTCCGATCGAGCCGGTGACCTCATTTGGCAGCGCTTCCATATCATAGCGGAAGATCGAACGGTTATCGGCATAGGCATTAAAGTTAAGGTCCCGCCCGGCCGAACCCAGCTCGTATTTCACCGCGCGCAATAGCTCATGACGGCTTACCGCGAAAGGATTTTCTCCGGGCCAGACCGCCTGGATGATCTCCAGCCCCGGGTCCTGGCCGTGAGAGTGAATTCCGATCAACCGGCCGCCGGCCCGCAGCGCCCGCCCCAGGGGCGCAATGATGCGTTTGGCGCGGAAATTCACCGAGGATTTGGCCCGATAGGGCTGGGAAGCGATCACCAGGTCGAAATTGGCCTCGGTACGGCCAGCCCGCGGAATGATTGAATCCAGCAGAAATCGCTGATCTTCCCGGTAGAGCACGATGGCCACGGGTCGCTCATAGACCGGCATACCGGAGCGTGGGCTGACGCTGGCGCGCCAGTTCTGCTCCAGAAATGGCCCAAGTTCTGTGATCTGGGCGTCAAAATCCCCCGAGGAGGCGCCCCTTAAGGGTACCTCATGCCAGATCATGCTTGCCGCTGCGGCTGGCGACGCGGGCGTCAGCCACGGCGCCTCGGCGTAATACATGTTTGTCAGCACAAAAACGGTTGCCGGGTGCTCGAACAGCCGGTCCGGCACCTTGTCCAGCGTCAGCCGGACATCCTCAAGGCTGAGCTCCTTGCCGGCGATATAGAACGGCATATGGGGAAAGCGGCTGTGCATGGCGCGCATGACCCGCGCCAGCACCGTGCCGTCGCCGACGCCGGCGTCGAAGACCCGAAGCGCCGGCGGGCGGGGATGGATGCTGGAGAGCTCCAGCGCCACGCGCTCAGCGGTGACCCGCTTTTCGCTGCAGGTATGGACGAACAGCAGGTATTTCTGCCGGTTCTCGAAGAAACGGAAATTGCCGCGGGGATCGCGCTTTTCGGGGGGGACTTCAAGGCCCCGGAGCGGCGGTATCCCACCCGGCATGGCGGCGGCGATATAGGCCTGGATACGCTCCAGCGTGTCGATGGTGATGCGCTTGCCCTCGCGCAACCGGTGCACCAGCTTGCCGTCGTTGACGGCCCGGCGGCCGAACGTCGACTCCGCCATATCGGCCTGGCGACAGAACTCCGAAATCTGGCTCAGTATCTGATCGTTTTTCATCGCGAAATATTTGGAGCCCGGATTGGGACAGTCGGGTGGGCAACGGCAGATGGCGCGGGTGTCCTACCATCTTCTGCCCACCGGGGGTAACCCCTGATCGCAAGGCGCGCGCTCGTTGCGGGACAGGACAAATCAGCTAGGTCCGTCACGAAAAGCCAGTTCTTTGCGGTATGGCGCAAATGCACAAGAAATTTTACAGGGTCTTTACGAGCTCTCAGCCAAGGAGAGACCACATGCGCGGATCAACCCGCAGCCCTTCCACTGCCCAGCCATGCAGACCCTGGAGCGGAATTCACTTTTTTCGTGATTTTGCGGTCGACCGAACGGATCGCTCGTCCAAGGAATCAGTTCCTTTGCTGCGGATGAAGTGCAGCAGTGCATTTAAATCTCGGGATCGGAAAATGCCTGGACCGATCAATGCGCCGGCGCACCGAGCCGGGTACTCGGCGAAGGAATGTCAGGATGATTACAAAAGACAAGTACGACGTTCTCGTTGTCGGTGGAGGCGCTGCAGGCGTAGGGGCTGCAGTTGGTGCGGCCAAGACCGGCGCACGCGTTGGGCTACTCGAAGCCGCCGGATGCCTGGGCGGCGCCGGGACGATGCGCGATGTGCTGACCTATTGCGGACTCTACACATTAGGTGCGCAACCGCGTCAGGCGGTAGCCGGCGTCGTGGACGAAATCTTGGCTAAGCTCCGCCGCTGGGGGGCAGTGACGCCGCCCATGCGCCACCGCGGCGTCTTCGTGATATTTGATCCGGAAGCCGTCAAGCGCGCTTTGGACGAGGTCTGCGTTGGGGCTGGCGTCGACATCCTGCTACACGCTTTCGTTTTCGACGCGGATCGGGAAGACGACGCCGTCGCGCGGCTTCGCTTCGCCGACCATTCCGGGGAACACCAATTGGAGGCGAAAGCGTTCGTCGACGCCAGCGGTGACTGCGACCTGGCCTTCTTCGCTGGAGCTTCGACGCGATACGGAAACAACGGAGCGGTCAACCTTGGCACTCTTGGGACTCGGTTCGGCGGAATTGCGCCTGAGGCGGATGTGTCCTCAGGGACAGTCACGGAGGCGATCAAAAAAGCAAAGGCGCGCGGCGTCAAGGGGATCAGCAAGGACACAAGCCTTATTGCCCGTTTGCCTCTGTCAGGGGATGTTGTGGCCTATCTTGCCAGTGAGGATTACGACCCACGCGACGTCCGCAGTCTTTCACGCGCCGAGATCTCTGGGCGCGCGCAAGCCTGGACGTATCTGGAGATTTTGCGGGAGTTGCCGGGTTGGGAACGCGCTTATCTGGCATCGACAGGGCCGGAATTCGGCACGCGCGAGAGTCGGCATATCAACAGCGTCGAACAGCTCACATGGCAGCACGTGACTGAGGGCCGCCGCACCGGGGATTGCGTGGCTTTGGGCGCTTGGGGCGTAGAATGGCACGACCGCGAAACCTTTGAGAGCAGCTTCGTCTATCCACCGGACGGCGGCACCTACGACATTCCGCTCGGCTGCCTGATGAGCGTGGATACTTCGAATTTATTTGCTGCCGGCCGCACGGCTGACGGGGATCGCCAGGCGGGTGCTTCGTTGCGGGTCATGGGTACGGCCTTCGCCACCGGCCAAGCAGCCGGTGTAGCCGCCGCGTACCATGCACGCGGAGGGCATCTTGAAGCCAGAGAAGTTCGCAAGGTCCTCGCGAGCCAGGGTGCTCTGCTGGATCCGGCAAATATGCCTCCGCCGGTCACGGTGATCTGAGAAATCAGGGTCGGCACGTATCCCGAATTTCGCAGCGAACTAACAATGGCTGCTTAAAATCATGCACCCGATCTGAGGAGTAGATCATGACACAGACTGTTGCAGACCAAATGGTCGAAGCCCTGTACCTGATCCTCAGTGGCGAAGCTTCTCGCCCCTCGTGAAGGGACGGGATAGTGAAGAATGTGTCGCCGATTTGGGGGTGAGATCAGCAACGCCGGTTTCAGAGAACGACGATGATAAAGATCATTTCGAGCGCCTTCGCGCACGCTGCGGGCGTTTCGATCCCAGGTGACTACGGATCAGGCCGTTGGGCTTCTGCTCGCGCGATTCGCGTGTAATAATCAGTCGTGCGCTTGGAACAAGTCGTCGGGATAACGATTGCCCTCGACAAAGCTCTTGCCGATCCATGAAGATTCCAGTGTCACGGCAGCGTGCTTGATCCGGCATGAGTCTTTTGGCAAATTAAAGCGAGACTTTAGGATCAGGGAGGAAGGCCATGCGCTTCTGGGTGTTGGCGTTGTCGCTCCTGGGCCTTCTCGTCAGTGCGGATGCCACCAAAGCCGGTCTGAGCACGACCACCCGCGACCCGTCGGCAGCCGTCGATCCGGCCGTATTTACCGATGAAGCAACTCAGGAAACCGAAGATCAGATCGGCCTTGACAAGGGCAAGCGTCGCGCCGTGCAGCGCCGGCTGACGCGTCTCGGCTTCGACACAAAGGTCAACGGGAAATTCGATGAGTCGACCCGCTCCGTTATCACGCGTTGGCAGGCGGCACGGGGCTATCCCAAGACCGGCTTCCTTAACGCGCTGCAGCATAGGGCGCTGCTGACCGAGAGCGTCTCGGCGACGTATGCGAGCACTGGCGAGGAAGCCGATAGCGACCGTCCGGCCCGTCGTCGCGGCGGCAGTGCTCGCCGTCACCGCGGTGTTGGCGGCCCGGTTGGACTGATCGGCGGCGTGGTAGGCGGACTGTTCGGACGCAGGTGATCCGAGCTCGCGTCCGGTCCGCGGCGTCAGCATCCACCGCACTTATTCCCGACCTGAGGTCATCCTTCGAAGCGGCGCTGATCCTGTCATCGGGCGCGCGTTCGGCGCCTTCTCTCAGGATGAGGTCGGAGCGTGGGCACGCACGATTGGCTGTCAAGACTTCGTGAAATGTGAGCTGGACCACACGTCTTCCCGAGCGAGCCAAGCCATGGTTGGCAGTGTTGATGAGGCCGGGTTTTGCCGCATCAACACGCAAGACGCAGCGAGGCGCGGTTGCCTCGACCAAATGTCCAACCAAGGGAGACGAGCATGCAGAAGTCAGCCATCACTATTCTCGGCGCGCTGCTGATCTCAGGATTGGCGGTTCAAATGGCCACGGCGTCGGAGCATCAAATGAAGTTGCGCCGTGCCTATAATCAGTGGAACGGGCCGGTGATTGTCACCCCGCCAGCGCGTTCCTATTTTGACACCAACGGCTTCGGCTTTGGTGGAAGGGACCCGTCGAGAGTCGGCGGCGAAGACCCCGATCTCCGCCCGTCCGCAAACTAGTGTCCTGATGAGACTTCCGGGATAACCACGGAAGCAGCCATATAGTTTAGCTTTGTAAGACCCATTTTTTCTTCTCCTTAGAGTGCAATGCTATCCCACCCTAAGGCGGCTGGGATAGCGTTGTGCTAGGGCAAGATCGGTTCTGATTGAATCAGAACCGACGCTCTAATTTCTTGTTTTGACGCGTTTTCTTCACGCGAACCGGTATCCACTTCGCTCGAAAACGCTCTAATGCCGTGAAATTACTTCCGTCTGACCCGCGGGACTTCGATTAATCGGGATTAGGCTCTAGTTTCGGAATCACGGCCCGGATCTTGGACACCGTGTAGTGCTTGGCCTGCAGCGTCCACGCCGAATCGACAGCCGGCAATGCACCTGCGAACGGCAGGAACAGGGTCAGGTTCGAGACATAGAGCGTTTTTCCGTCGAGCGAGAAAGCAAGGCTCGCCGGAAACAAAAGGCCGCTTGCCACACCGTCCTTGCTGAAGCCATTGAAGTCGCCGAGCTTGGCGATCACCTTGCCCGTCTTATCGATGACGACGATGTCATCTTCCTGGTTGGCGCAGATCCAGATGTTGTCGTCGTGATCGATCGCGATTCCATCCGGCGCATTGATGCCGGTGATGAACACCGACGCCGTGCCCGCGCTGCCGTCCCCGTTCACGGGAATCTGGATGATCTGATGGAACGCTGTGTTGGCGACAAAGAGCACGTTGCCGGCATTATTGAACTCGACGCCGTTGGCGCCAAACGGCGGCGTCAGGCCACTGCCCGGGCCGAGCAGCGGGCTGTTCGACCATACGGTCGGTGTCCCGCCGTTGGGGCCGACCTTCCAGATCACGCCGTTAAACGAATCGGAGATGTAGGCGTTGCCGAGTTTGTCGAAGGTCAGCGCATTGAGGCCGGAGTTCGCGATCGGGGGAACGAAGACCGACGACGCCCCAGTCACCGGGTCGACATGCAGGACCTTGCCGGCGCCGAAATCAAGGACCAACAGGAATCCATTGACGGGATTGAAGCGCAATCCGAGCACGTGGGGACTTGAATTTGCGATGGTAACCTGGCGCAGGAGCTTGCCATCCGGCTTGATGACATAAAGCACGGCGTTGCCCGTCAGCGCGCCAGTGGCATTGAAACCGAACGTCGGGACGTAGATGTTGCCGTCAGGACCGACGGTAAGGCCCTCGACGCTCGATGGATGCCCCGACGTCGCGTCCGGCAGCACCGCCAGCACGTCGACATCGCCGCGGTCAAAGGCGCTCGCAGGCGGCGTCGCCGTGATAAGGCCTAGCAAGATCGCGGCGCACCAAATTATTCTCATCATATCCTCCCCTGTTTTGACCCAGGATTTTTTTAACCCAGGTTTCCCGAATGAACCCTAAATCTAACGAGGCTACGGCCGGATGACTTCACTAATGTGAAATTTTTACAACTGCAAGTGGTTCTGAAGGGCGAGAGACCGGCCGATCTGCCGGTCCAGTGGTCTACGAGGCTTGAACTGGTGATAAATCTCAAGACCGCCAAAACTCTCCGGATTGACGTTCCGTCACCGCTGCTCGCCCGCGCCGACGAGGCGATTGAATGAACCGGCGGGAGTTCGGGGCTGGGATCGCGTCGTCGCTGCCGCTCCTGAAAGCGATAGCGCCGAAGCAATCCTGCTTACACTGAGGCGCTGGTCACCCTCCCCACACTTCCTTCGCCACATCGACCGCGAGCTTCAGTTTCGCCCACTGCTCTTCCTCGGTGAGGATGTTGCCTTCTTCCGTGGAAGCGAAGCCGCATTGCGGCGAAAGCGCGAGCTGTTCCAGCGGCGCGTATTTGGACGCTTCCGCAAGCCGCCGCTTGATGTCGTCTTTTTTCTCGAGCTCACCACTCTTGGAGGTGATGACGCCGACCACCACGATCTTGTTGCCCTTGGGCAGATAGCGCAACGGCTCAAAGCCGCCGGCGCGCTCGGAATCATATTCGAGGAAATAGCCGTCGTAATTGGTGCCCGCGAGCAAGGTCTCGGCCACCGGCTCGTAGCCGCCGGACGAAATCCAGGTGGAGCGGAAGTTGCCGCGGCATACGTGCGTGGTGATGGTCATGTCGGCGGGGCGCTCGGCGATCGCATAATTGATCACGCGGGCGTAAATCGCTTGCAGATCGTCAGCGGCCTCGCCGCGCGTCCGCAATTTATTGAGCTCGTCCTGCGAGCAGAGATAGGCCCATACGGTGTCGTCGAGCTGCAGATAGCGGCAGCCGGCGTCATAGAACGCCTTGACCGCCTTGCGATAGGTCTTGGCCAGATCCTCGAAGAACGCGTCGATATCCGGATATACCTCCTTTGAGATCGACTTGCGGCCGCCACGAAAATGCAGCACCGCCGGTGACGGGATCGTCATCTTCGGCATCACATGCGCGATCTCGCATTGCTTCTTCAGGAACCTGAAATGCGCGAGCATCGGATGATCGTCGGGGAAATCGAGCTTGCCGATCACGCGCACCGCCTCATGCCGGGTCTGGATGCCCGCAAACTGGATGCCCTCCTCGGGATGAAACAATTCGCAGCCTGTTAGTTGGCTGAGAAAATCAAAATGCCACCAGGAGCGGCGGAATTCGCCGTCGGTCGCGAGTTTCAATCCGATCGAGGCCTGCCTGTGCACGACCTTCTCAATCTCCATGTCCTCGATCTTGCGCAGATCGTCGGCGGAAATCTCGCCCTTCTCGAGCTTGGCACGCGCCTCCTTGATGCGCGGCGGCCGCAACAGGCTGCCAACCTCGTCGGCGCGGAAGGGGGCTTTTGTTCTTTGCATGGTTTTTACTCCCAATGGTGCTCAACGTCATTCCGGGATGGTCCGAAGGACCAGACCCGGAATCTCGAGATTCCGGGTTCGATGCTAACGCATCGCCCCGGAATGACGAGAAAGAAGCATTGTCACGTCTTCGCGGCAACACCCAAATATCGTTCAAGCACTGCGGGATCGGCCTTCAGCGCGCTACTGGCCGCGTCATGGACGATCGCGCCGCGCTCCAATATCACAACGCGGTCGGCGAGCCCGAGAATTTTTTGCGCATTCTGCTCGACGATGATGGAACAGATACCGCCGGCGCGGGTGATGGTGCCGAGCGCGCGCAGCAGTTCCTCGACAATGATCGGGGCCAGCCCCTCGGTCGGCTCGTCCAGCAGCAACACCTGCGGATTGAGCGTCAGCGCACGGCCGATCGCCAGCATCTGCTGTTCGCCGCCGGACAATTGGTTGCCGAAATTGTTGCGGCGCTCCTTGAGCCGCGGAAACATCTCGTAGACTTTGGCCACTGTCCACGGCCCCGGCTGGGCGACAGCCGTCATGTTTTCTTCCACCGTCAGCGAACGGAAGATGTTGCGCTCCTGCGGCACCCAGCCAATGCCGGCCCGCGCCCGCTGGTCGGGCCGCATCGCCGTGATATCGCGGCCGCCAAGGATGACGGTGCCGCCGAAACGGCGGGTGATCCCGACGATCGAATTGATCAGCGTGGTCTTGCCGGTGCCGTTGCGGCCCAACAGCGCCAGCACCTGGCTTTCCGGCAGGCGCAAGGTCATGGCCGGCAACACCACCGCCTCGCCATAGCCGGCGCGCAAACCCTCGATGCTCAAAAGGTCAGCCATCGGCGGCCTCGCCGAGATAGACCGCCTTCACTCTGTTGTCGCGCGCGACTTCGTCCGGCGCGCCCTCGACCAGCAGCGCGCCATTGACCAGCACCGAAATCCGGTCGGCGAATGAAAACACCAGGTCCATGTCGTGCTCGATCAGGAGCACGGTGACGTCGCGCGGCAACGCGGCGACGGCTTTGAGAATATCGTGGCGTTCGCTTTCGGGAACGCCGGCGGCGGGTTCGTCGAGCAGCAACACGCGCGGTTTGGTGGCGATCGCTACCGCGATCTCCAGGAGGCGCTGTTTCCCATAAGGCAGCGTCGCGGTTGGTTCGTTCATCACGTCGAGCAGATGGAAGCGCGCCAGATTCTCCGTGATCTCGCCATTGACGTCGTCGCGCGTGCCCATCACCCGCCACCAGTCGCCGCCGCGGCCGAGCCGTTCCGATACCGCCAGCCCGATGGTCTCGATCGGCGTCAAGTCAGCGTAGAGCTGGTTGATCTGGAAGGTCCGCGACAGGCCGTGCAACACGCGGACATGCACCGGCAAGTCCGTGATGTCGTTATCCTCCAGCAGAATCCGCCCGGCATCGGGCTTGAGCACGCCGGTCAGGAGGTTAATGACGGTGGTCTTGCCGGCGCCGTTCGGCCCAATCAGCGCGTGGCGGGCGCCCTGCTCGATCTTCAGCGAAAGGTCGCGCGTGACCTTGAGCCCGCCGAACGCCTTTTCGAGCCCTTTTGTTTCCAGCGCGATGCTCATGACGCGTCGCTCTCGGGAACGGTGACGATGGCCTTGCCGCCACCGAGCTTGCCGATGATCAGGTTCGGCACAAACAGCGCCCAGCGGTGCATGCGGGCGCGACCGACCAGCACGATCACGACCAGCACCAGCCCGATCCAGAATTGCCAGTATTGCGGCGTGATCGTGGAGAAGAACTCCTGCAGCATCTTGAATGCCACGGCGCCGATCAGCCCGCCGTAAAGATATCCGCTGCCGCCGATCACGAGTACCAGCATCAGATCCGCTGAGCGCTCGAACGCGAACACGTCGAGCGAGGCCAGCGCCGTAGTCTGAGTGAACAACGCGCCCGCTATCCCGGCATAGAAAGCTGCCAGCGTGTACACCGCGATCAGGCGGCGGTTGACCGGGACGCCGACGGCGGCGGCGCGCAGCGGGTTATTCTTGATGGCGCGCAACGACAGGCCGAACGGCGAATGCACGATCCGCCGCGCCAGCAGAAACAGCACAAACAGCACCGCCAGGGAGTAGAAGAAGCCGACCTTGCCGAACATGTCAAAAGCAAAAAGACCGAAGATCGGCGCCATCTCGATGCCCTGCAGCCCGTCGGTGCCGCCGGTGATGTTGGAAAAACGCTCGGCCAGCGCTTCCAGCAGCAAGGCGATGCCCAGCGTCACCATCAAGCGGGTGAGATCGGCGCCCCTGATCACCAGGAAACTGGTGAGAAAGCCAACGGCGGTGGCAACAAGACCGGCGATCAGCAGCGCCACCACGGGCTCGGTGACAATGCCGTGCAGCGCGAGCAATCCGGCGCAATAGGCGCCGACACCGAAGAATGCCGCATGACCGAGCGAAACGATGCCGGCATAGCCGAGAATCAGATCGAGCGACAGCGCGAACAAAGCAAGCCGCACTATGTCGGTCATGATCAGAAAGCGGGAGGGAAACAAAACCGCACAAGCAAGCGCGAGAGCCCAGAACGCGATCTCGCTCCAGTGCCAGCGTGCGTGCGCTCTGGCGTAATGTCCGACGTCGGCGGGCGCGGTCATGGCTCAACGCGCAGCGGTGCGGCCAAACAGGCCGTTCGGGCGCCAGATCAGGATCACGATCATGATGGTGTAGATCACGAACGGCCCCATCTTCGGCACGTAATATTTGCCGGCGACGTCGCCGATGCCGAGCAAAAGCGAAGCCAGGAACGGCCCGGTGATGCTGGAGGAGCCACCCACGGTCACAACGATCAAAAAGTAGATCATGAATTTTAGTGGAAAATACGGATCAAGTCCCAAAATCTCCGCGCTGAGCGCGCCACCCAAACCAGCAAGGCCACACCCAAAAGCAAAAGTGAAGGCGAACACCTGCGGTACGTTGATGCCGAGACCGCTTGCAGCGCGCGGATTGTCGACTGCGGCGCGCAGCCGGCTGCCAAAACGTGTTCGCGCCAGCACCAGTTGCAAGGCGGCGGTCAACAGGCCGCAGATCACGATGATCACCAGCCGGTAGCGGCCGATGCCGACGCCGAAGAAATCAATCTGTCCTTCCAGCGCCGCTGGAAGCTTGATGAAGATCCGCGACGATCCCATGATGTAATCGACCGCCGCCACCGACATGAAAACGAGGCCTACGCTGAACAGCACCTGATCGAGATGGCTTCGCGCGTAGAGATGACGGTAGAGCGATCGCTCCAGCACCACGCCGATCGCAGCACTTGAAACGAACGCCAGCGGCAGCGCGGCGAAGAACGGCCAGCCGGATTGATTGACCAGAACCGCGCAGACATAGCCGCCGGTCATCGCGAAGGCGCCATGGGCGAGGTTGACGAAGTTCATCAAGCCGAGCGTCACCGCAAGCCCGCACGCCAGCACGAACAGCAGCATGCCGTAGGCAACGCCGTCGAACAGGATGGTGAACAGCGTGGTCATGGGATAGATCCCGCCCGGAGGGCCGACAAAAACGCGAAAGGTTATAAATCGTCATGGCCGGGCTTGTCCCGGCCATCCACGCCTTCCTTACTCACCGGAAAGAAGGACGTGGATGCCCGGGACAAGCCCGGGCATGACGTGGTGAAAGCGGAGCTCGCGCCCCGGGGATGACGTCGCAAGCGACGTCACTTCTTCGTCTTGCCGGAGTCCTTGACGGCCTCGAAGGTCGCAAATTCGACGTTGTAGAGTTCGCCGTCGACCTTCTCGACCTTGCGGATGTAGATGTTCTGCACGATGTCGCGGGTTTCCGGATCGATCGAGATGGGGCCGCGCGGGCTCTCCCACTTCATCCCCTTCATGGCTTCGATCAGCCCATCGCCATCGGTCTTGCCCCCGGTCTTCTTCAGCGCCTCGTAAATCAGGTGAATGCCGTCATAGCCGCTCACTGCCATGAAACCGGGGCGCGAGTTGAAGGCCTTCTTGTAGGCCGCAACGAACTCCATGTTCATCGCCGACGGATGAGCCGCCGAATACAGATGCGCCGTGACAGTGCCAAGCGCGGCATCGCCCATGTTGTTCAAGAGATCGTCGTCCATCACGTCGCCGGGGCCGATCACCTTGATGCCGGCTTTGTCGAGCCCGCGCTCGGCATACTGCTTCATGAAGTTGCCGCCCTGCCCGGCCGGCACGAACACGAACATGGCGTCAGGCTTGGAATCCTTCATCCGCTGCAGGAACGGCGCGAAATCGGGATTGGCCAAGGGCACCTTGACCTCTTCGACGACTTGCCCGCCGCCGGCGGTAAAATTCTGCTTGAAGAAATTCAGCGCGTCGTTGCCAGGCGCATAGTCCGTCGTCAGGACGGCGACCTTCTTGATGCCGTTCTTGGCCGCCCAGTCGGCGATGATGGTGGAAGATTGTGCAAGCGTAAAGCTGGTGCGCACGATGTAGGGCGATTTCTCGGTGATGATCGAGGTGCCCGCGGCCATCACCACTTCCGGAATCTTGGCTTGCGTCGCCAGCGGCGCTGCGGCGAGCGCCGCAGGCGTGACGCCGAAACCGGCGATGAAACTGACCTTGTCGTTGACGATCAGCTCCTGGGCGAGGCGCTTGGTGTTGTCGGGGAGCGCAGCGTCGTCCTTGAGGAGGATTTCGATCTTCTTGCCGGCAACGGTGTCGCCGTGCTGCTGCATGTACAGCTTGACCGCATTGTCGATCTGCTTGCCGGTTGATGCCTGGCCGCCGGTCATCGGCAGGATCAGGCCGATCTTCACGGCGTCCTGCGCCTGCGCAGGCGCCAGCGCCGCTGCAAAGGCAAATGCGCCTGCGGCAGCCATGCCGGCCGTGGCCCGTGACAATATACTGGTGAACATCAACGCTCTCTCCCTCATCGGTTTGACGCCTTGAACCGAGTCCCCGGCCCTTGCGCGTCACCATAACCCGGTTTTTTCGTTCGTGTATCGGCGCGGCATGGCTAATCAGCCGCGTGGCGTTGTCAATCGCGATGATGGAAGTGGACCCGACCAAACGGTCACGCGATCCCGCCTCGCCCGACCGGTTGCCGGCTGGCGTTTTGCGGAGGCTGCGGTATTTTGATACCAAAAGCTTCCCGAACCCGAATAAGCCCATTTTACCGATTTTATGGATTAGCTTCGCCAGGCCGGATCCAGCCCACGATTTCACCGCGCAAAGACCGCAACGCTTCGCCGATGCCCATGACATTTCGCCAATTCGTTGTTCTTCTGGCTCTCGCACTCTTCGCGAGCGGGCTGAGCGGCTGTGGAACGATCAACGAGAAGATCGCCAACGGAATGGGCGACTACATCCCGCAATGGGCCGGTGGCTTGCCGGCGGATGTGCCGCCCCGGCGCGGCACGCCGCAATATGACGAGTACATGAAGGAGCGCGAGCGGAAGCGGCTTGAACCGGCGGCCAATTCGAATGCCGCGGCGCCGTCCCCGACATCGGCAGGACCGACGCTGGATCCCGTCCACTAATCGAGACGACCGGCGCCGCTCAATCCATGAACACCACGGTCTTGCGGCCATTGAGGATCACGCGGTCCTCCAAATGATGGCGCATCGCGCGCGCCAGCACGCGGCGTTCGATATCGCGGCCCTTGCGGACGAGATCGTCGGGCGTATCGCGGTGGCTGATGCGCTCGACGTCCTGGTCGATGATCGGCCCCTCATCGAGGGCGCTCGTGACGTAATGGGCGGTGGCGCCGATCAGTTTGACGCCGCGCTCATGCGCCTGGTGATAGGGCCGCGCGCCCTTGAAGCCGGGCAGGAACGAATGATGGATATTGATGCAGCGGCCGGAGAGTTTTGCCGACATCTCGTCCGACAGGATCTGCATGTAGCGCGCCAGCACCACGAGGTCGGTCTTGGTCTGGCCGACCAGATCCCAGATCGCTTCCTCCTGCTGGCGCCTGGTTTCCTTGGTCACCGACAAAAAGTGAAACGGGATGTCGCCGAAATCGAGACTGGCGTAAGTCTCGCGCGGATGATTGGAGACGATGGCGGTCGGGTCCATCGCGAGTTCGCTGGTCCGCCAGCGGTACAGGATATCGGCCAGGCAATGATTGGATTTCGAGACCAGCAGCATTACGCGGCGGCGGCTGGCGCGGTCGCGCATCTGCCAGTCCATGCCGAAGCGATCCGCGATCGCGGTGAATCCGGTTTGCAGCGCCGCCAGATTGACGGCGAGATCGGCGGCGTTGAACACCACGCGCATGAAGAAATGACCGGTCTCGACGTCGTTGAACTGCTGGGCGTCAAGGATGTTCTGGCCGTTATGGGCAAGGAACGTCGACACCGCCGAGACGATGCCGGGGCGGTCCGGACAGGACAACGTCAACACGAACTGATGATCGGGCATGGCGTGCGGGTTTGATTATAATTCAGGCAAGGCGAACGGCGATCGGTGGCCCTGCTCTATCACCGGCGACGGCCTTGCGCCAATCCCGGCGAGAGGATCAAGATGAACAAACGCATGGCAATCAGAATTAGAGTAAAAACATTGCTGCAAGATCATGGCTGACAGACTGAACGGCTACCGCATCCTGATTTTGGAAACGCGCGAGGAAGCGCAGTTTTCCCGCCTGCTCACCGAGCAGGGCGCGGATGTGCTGCAATGTCCGATGTTCACGATCCACGACGCGCCCGATCCCGCGCCGATCGAAGCCTGGATCCATCGTTGCGTCGAAAAGCCGTTCGACGATCTGGTGCTGATGACCGGTGAAGGCCTGCGCCGCCTGATGAAGGTCGCGCGGCGGATCGCAATAGACCAGAACTTTATCGCAGCCCTTGGCAAGGCGCGAAAATTTGCCCGCGGGCCAAAACCCGGTCGCGCCTTGCGCGAGATTGGACTGGAGCCGCAGGTGACGACGGAGAAGCCGACCTCTGAAGGCATCATCGAGATGCTGTCGCGCGTCGATCTCCGCGGACATCGCGTCGGCCTGCAGCTTTATCCGGACAAGGATCACGGCGTGCTGATCGGCGCCATCACCCAGCAAGGCGCCAAGGTCGATCCAGTGTTGCCTTACGTGTACGATGCGAAAGCCGCTGACGCCAATATCGTCACCGCGATCGAGGAGATGGCGGCGGGCGCCATCGACGCGATTGCGCTGACGAATTTGGGCCAGATCCGCCGCTTGATCGAAGTGGCACGGGCGCATGGCTTTGAAGCGCGCTTGCGCGAGGGCCTGGCAAAAACGCCGATCGCCTCGGTCGGACCGGCCGTGTCCGACGAACTGAAAGCGCACGGCCTGCGCACCGACATCTACCCCGCCAATGACGCCTTCTTCATGAAGCCGTTGATCTCGGCGATGGCGGCGGAGCTTGGGAAGAATCCGCCAAGGGCGGTTGCAAAGTAGGTAACGCCGTCATTCCGGGATGGTGCGTTGGCACCAGACCCGGAATCTCGAGATTCCGGGTCTGGTCCTTCGGACCATCCCGGAATGACGGGCTGCAATGAAGGCGGAAGAATCCGCTACTCCGCCGCCTATTTCGACTCACTCAAATACGCCTGATAAGCGAGCCTGATCCCCTCCTCCAGCGAAGTGTGCGCGCGCCAGCCGAGCTTGGCGAGCCGGCTGACATCGAGCAATTTGCGCGGCGTGCCGTCGGGCCGTGAAGTGTCAAAGCTGATGTCGCCGGTGTAGCCGACCGCGGCGGCCACCACGCGCGCGAATTCGGCGATGCTGATATCCTCGCCGGTGCCGATGTTGACGAGTTCGCCGCTGGAATAATTCTTCATCAGGTGGATGCAGGCATCCGCTAGGTCGTCGACATAGAGGAATTCCCGCCGCGGCGTGCCGGTGCCCCACACCACCACATTGGAGAGGCCTGCAACCTTCGCCTCGTGAAACCTGCGGATCAATGCCGCGACGACGTGGCTGTACTCGGGGTGATAATTGTCGCCCGGTCCGTACAGATTGGTCGGCATCACGTTGATGAAGTCGCACGCGTACTGGCTGCGATAGGCCTCGACCATCTTGATGCCGGCGATCTTGGCGATCGCATAAGGCTCGTTGGTCACCTCGAGCGGTCCGGTCAGGACGGAATCTTCACGCAATGGTTGCGGCGCCAATTTCGGGTAGATGCAGGACGAGCCGAGAAACATCAGCTTTTCGCAGCCGTTGACGTGCGCGGCCTGGATCACGTTGGCGGCGATGATGAGATTGTCGTAGATGAATTCACCGCGCAGCGTGTTGTTGGCGACGATGCCACCGACTTTCGCGGCAGCCAGAAACACAGCCTGCGGGCGGGTTTTGGCGAACCAGTCGAACACCGCGGCCTGATCGCGCAAATCGACCTCGCTGCGGCCGACCGTCAAGAGCTTAACGTCCTCCCGGGCGAGGCGACGCACCAGCGCCCCGCCGACCATTCCCTTGTGACCGGCAACGAAGACCGTCTTGCCCTTCAGATCAAACGGACTGCTTGCCATTGGCAACCTCGCGCCGCGCGATCGCAAGGTCGCCTGCGACCATCTCCTTGACGAGCTGCGCAAAACTCGTCTTCGGCTTCCAGCCGAGCTTTTGGCGTGCCTTGCTGGCATCGCCGATCAGAAGGTCGACTTCGGTCGGACGGAAATAGGTGGGATCGATGCGAACGACGGTCTTGCCGGATTTTCTGTCGACGCCGGTCTCCTCGACACCCTTGCCGCGCCACTCGACGCTGCGGCCGAGTTCGGCGAATGCAAGCTCGACGAATTCGCGCACCGAGCGCGTCTCGCCCGTCGCCAGCACGAAATCGTCCGGCGCTTCGGCCTGCAATATCTTGTGCATGCCTTCGACGTAATCCTTGGCGTGACCCCAGTCGCGTTTAGCGTCGAGATTTCCGAGATAGATCGTATCTTCCAGACCGGTCTCGATGCGGGCGATGCCGCGGGTGATCTTGCGGGTGACAAAGGTCTCGCCGCGGATCGGGCTCTCGTGATTGAACAAGATGCCGTTCGAGGCGAACATGCCGTAGGCCTCGCGGTAGTTCACCGTGATCCAGTAGCCGTAAAGTTTGGCGACGCCATAGGGCGAACGCGGATAGAACGGCGTGGTTTCCTTTTGCGGCACTTCCTGCACCAGGCCGTACAATTCCGAGGTCGACGCCTGGTAGAACCGCGTCTCCTTCTCCATGCCGAGAATCCGGATCGCCTCCAATAAACGCAGCACGCCGATCGCGTCGGCGTTGGCGGTATATTCCGGGCTTTCGAAGCTGACGCCGACATGACTTTGCGCCGCAAGATTGTAAATCTCGGTGGGGCGGATCTGCTGCATCAGCCGGATCAGGTTGGTTGAATCCGTCATGTCGCCGTAATGCAGCAGGAACGGCACATTGCCGGTGTGCGGATCTTCGTAGAGATGATCGATGCGCGCGGTATTGAACGAGGACGATCGCCGCTTGACGCCATGCACGGTGTAGCCAAGGCCGAGCAGATATTCGGCGAGATAGGCCCCGTCCTGCCCGGTGACGCCGGTAAGCAGCGCAACCCGCCTTTTCGAATCCTGAACCGCCATCTTCACTCCGAAAAAGCCCCTAAATCATGGTGCGATTAAGTTGAACCGCATCATGATCTGATCTCTTGTCTGAGCATGATCTTTCGGAAAACCGGTTCCCACTTTTCCGGATCATGCTCTAGGCTGCCTAAAAGCAGGTCAACGGCGACGAACCACGGACATTGCGCTGGACCCGCCCGTGACGCTTGGTCCCAAGGGCGCAAGGCCGGGCTAAACCAAACCCCTATCACGACCCCATTCCTTCAAGCAAATCAGTCTCGAAAGCGCGTTAGACTGATAAGGACCGGACTTGTAAGTACCGGACTTGCGGGTTTTGAAACCTTGGCCCACAATCCACTCCAAATAGGGCGGTGAGATTACTGAAATACAAGCGTTCCAGCATCCGGGCCCTTCAAAACACCTAACAAAAGCGAACTCAGGGAGAAATCACATGCGTAAATTCATGATGGCTGCCGCCTTTACACTGCCGATGCTGGGCGGCGTCGCGATGGCGCAGGAGACGTTCAAAATCGGCTATATCGACCCGTTGTCGGGTGGCGGCGCCAGCGTCGGTGAAGTCGGACTGAAGACTTTCCAGTTCCTCGCCGACGACGTGAATGCCAAGGGCGGCATCCAGGGCAAGAAGGTCGAGATCGTGCCGCTCGACAACAAGACCAATCCGCAGGAGAGCCTGATCCAGGCTCAGAAGGCGATCGACGCGGGTATCCGCTTCCTGACCCAGGGCAACGGTTCGTCCGTCGCGGGCGCGCTGTCGGATTTCGTGACCAAATACAACGAGCGCAATCCCGGCAAGGAAGTGCTCTACTTCAACTATGCCGCGGTCGATCCGGTCCTCACCAACGCCAAGTGCAGTTTCTGGCACTTCCGGTGGGACGCGAATTCCGACATCAAGATGGAGGCGCTCACCAATTACATGAAGACGGTGCCTTCGATCAAAAACGTCTATTTGATCAATCAGGACTATTCGTTCGGGGAAGCGGTTCGTTCGCAGGCCAAGGCCATGCTGGCCGCCAAGCGGCCGGACATCAAGATCGTCGGCGACGAATTGCATCCGCTTTTGAAGATCACCGATTTCGCGCCGTACATCGTCAAGATCAAGGCGTCCGGCGCCGACACCGTCGTGAGCGGTAACTGGGGCAATGACTTCGCGCTGCTGTTGAAGGCGGCCGCCGACGCCGGGTTGAAAGTGAACTGGTACACCTATTATGCCGGCGGCCCCGGCGGCCCGACCGCGGTCAAGCAGGCCAATCTCAATCATCAGGTGTTCGCGGTCAGCGAGGGCATTCCGAATCTCGATCATCCCTCGTCGCAGGAATTCGAAAAGGCGATCCGCGCGAAGTATGATTTCAGCCTGTTCTATCCGCGCGCCGTCAACGAAATGCGCATGCTGGCGGCGGCGGCCGACAAGGCCAAGTCGATTGATCCGGTGAAGGTAGCGCTCGCGCTCGAAGGCATGGAA
>Ga0137407_10001034_pt1 | contig 18278 bp, 6 predicted proteins | sample CZOMad2_2_16fung_FD_108410 | JGI IMG/M metagenome (GOLD analysis project Ga0137407, IMG submission 108410) | Vadose zone soil fungal communities from Angelo Coast Range Reserve, California, USA - CZOMad2_2_16fungal (Illumina Assembly) | ecosystem: Environmental > Terrestrial > Soil > Vadose zone... | reverse complement strand
GGCACGACGTAGGCGACCAGGCGGCGATCGCCCGGCGTGTCCTCGCGAACCAGGACGACCGCGTCGGAAAGCTCCGGATGGGCGGCGAGCACGGCCTGGATCTCGCCCTGCTCGATGCGGTAGCCGCGGATCTTCACCTGCTGGTCGGAACGGCCGAGGAATTCAAGGTTGCCGTCCGGCAGATAGCGCGCCCGGTCGCCCGTCCGGTAGACCCGAGCACCCGTTTCGGCGCCCAGCGGATCGGGGATGAAGCGGTCAGCGGTCTGTGCCGGGTCCGAGTAGGCCGTCGCCAGACAGAAGCCGCCGATGTAGAGGTCACCAGGAAAGCCGATCGGGCAAGGAGCGAGATCGCGGTCGAGCACATGGTATCGCGCGTCGCGGGTCGGCCGGCCATAGGGAATGCTGGTCCAGCGCGGGTCGACCTCGCCGACGGGAAAGAAGTTCGACCAGATCGCTGCTTCCGTCGCCCCCCCCAAGGCCAGCACCCGTGCCGATGGGAAGCTCCTCCGCACCTGATCGGGAAGTGCAACCGGAATCCAGTCCCCGCTCAGGAGGACCCGCCGCAGCCGCTCCTGGCCGAGGGTGGTTCCCGGCGGCGGGAAGAATGGCACGAGCTGCTGCAGGGCCGCGGGCGCCGAATCCCACAAGGTGATCTCCGCCTGGCAGAGAAGCTCGGCCAGCCGCTGCGGATCGCGCAGCTCGGGCTCGGCCACGAGATGAACCGTGCCGCCAGCGGCGAGCAGGCCAAAGATGTCGTAGACCGAGAGGTCGAAACAGAGCGAGGTCACGAAGAGGACGCGGTCGTCGGCTCCGATACCGCAGGCCTCGTTCAGCCACTCGATCAAGTTGACCACCGGGCCGTGGCGGACGGCGACTCCCTTGGGCAGACCGGTCGAGCCCGAGGTGAACATGATGTAGGCGACGTCATCGGCAAACGGCAGAGCCGGCCGCTCGGCTGGAGACCGGTCGAGGTGGAAACCGGTCCAGGTGTTCGACTTCCGCTCGTGGTAAGAGTTGGCGGCGACTCCGGCGCCGCCTTTTTGCAGGACGACGTCATAGCGGTAGGCAAGCTCGTTGGCGAAACCCGATGGGCGGTGGAGGATGCGTACCTGGGCGAGATCGGGCAATGTGGCCACGAGGTCGCAGAAGAGGTCCTCGTCCAGGTAGAGCTCGCTGCCGAGCTGGATCTTCGTCCGCACCTCCGGATCGCCGCGGTGAGCGCTTTTGAACTCCTCGAGCGAGGCGCGGAGCTCGGCCTTCCGCCGGTCGTCCAGGAGGTCGGCCAGGAGAAGAGCACCCCCGGGAAGGAGGAGGCGCAGCGCGGCGCGAATCACCCGTTCGAGATACGTCGGCCCGGGGAAGAACTGCACGGTGCTGGCAAGGAGGATGAGGTCAAACGAACCCTCCTCCCAATCCTCGATCTCGTGCGCGAAGCCGGTCCGCAGCTCGAGGCTCGCCAGATGCCGCGTGGCGGCTTCGGCGCGATTCCGCTCCTGCGCCGCGGTCGAAGGGTCGAGCGCCACGTAGCGGGTGGCCTCGCCGGCAAGAGCGAAAGTGATCAAACCCGAGCCACAGCCGAGCTCGAGCACCCGAGAGCCGGGCCCCAGGAGGGGTCGCGCCAGGGCGACCACGTGCTCGACATATTCGTCCACCTCGGTCTCGGTGAAGGACTTTCCGGTGTAGCTGCTGACGAATCCGGCGGCGGAGACGCGGTCGAAAGCGCCTGCGGCCAGATGGTTCCAGAGCTCCTCGACCGCCTGTGGATCGATCGGCTCGGACGGCGGCTCCGATGTCGCGACGTCGGGAACGACGAGGTGGCGGAGGTCCGGAAGGTGCCAGGCCAGCTCGCGCGCCTGCCGCAGCGCCGACGAATCGGTGATCAGGCAGGTGACCCGGAGCGAGCCGAGGATGAACTGGCAGCGTTCGGCGGGCCAGCTCGGCTCCAGCGGGATGTAGCCGGCGCCGATCTTCAGGATTCCCAGGAGCGCGGGAACGAGCTCAGGTCCCCGTTGCATGCGGATCGCCACCTTATCGCCCGGAGCAATTCCTATCCTCCGCAGGAGGTGGGCGACCTGGTTGGCACGGGCCTCGACCTCAGCATAGGTCAGCCGGAGGTCGCCGAAGACGACGGCCGTCGCCGCAGGGTAGTGGTCTACTTGCGCCTCGAAGAGACCGTGGAGAGACCGCTCGGGAACAGGCTCGTGATGCGTGTCGTTCCATTCGATCAGGAGCTGGTGGAGCTCGACCTCGGCGAGAAGCGGCAGGGTCGAGATCGGTTCCGCGGGCGACTCGACCGCACGCTCGGTCATCGACGTGAAATGCCCGAGGAGGCGATCCGCCGTGCTGCGATCGAAGAGGTCCCGGTCGTACTCAAGCCAGCCGACGACCATTTCGCCGTAGCGCGTCAACGAGAGCGTCAGGTCAAACTTGGCCGCCTCGCTCTCGACCTCGAAAAGGGCAACGGCAAGGCCGGGAAAGTCGAGGTTCCGCAGACGGGGTTCCTGGAGCGCGAAGGCGATCTGGAAGAGCGGCGTGTGGCTCATGTTGCGCTCAGGCTCCAGGACCTCGACCAGACGTTCGAAGGGTAGGTCCTGATGAGCGTAGGCCGCGAGCGCGGTCTCCCGCAGCCGCCGCGCCAGGGTGGCGAAACTCGGATTGCCCGCGAGGTCGCCGCGCAGCACCAGCATGTTGACGAAAGGCCCAATCAGACCCTCGGTTTCGGCACGCACTCGGCCGGCAATCGGCGAGCCGACCAGCACGTCGGTCTGTCCGGTGAGCCGCGAGAGGAGGCTCTCGAAGCCCGCCAGGAGAGCCATGAAGAGCGTGACGCCCTCCTGCCGGGTGAACCGTCCAAGGCCAGCGATCGCACGGGCCCCGAGCCCGGCGTAGCGGCGCCCGCCGCGTCCCCGGCGCACCGCCGACCGCGGGCGATCAGTGGGCAGATCGAGGACTGTCGATGCACCAGCCAGACGCTCGCGCCAATACGCGAGCTGCACCGAAAGCGCCGCGCCACGCAGCCACTCGCGCTGCCAGAGGGCGTAATCGGCATATTGGATCACCGGCTCGGGAAGCAGCGACGGCTCGCCCGCCAGCAGCGCCCTGTACGTCGCCGCGAGCTCGCGGACCAGCACCTCGAGTGACCAGCCGTCCGAGACGACGTGGTGAAGGAGGAGAAGAAGGACGTGTTCCTCGCCCTCTCCGGCCTGCAGGCGGACGAGGGGAGTGCGGACGAGCGGCCCCCGCGCGAGGTCGATCGTCCGCGCCGCCTCGCGGGCGATCAGCTGCTTGACGGCGCGCTCGCGCCGCTCCGCGGGCAGGGCCGAGAGGTCGAGCAGCGGCAGGTCCGGATTCCGTCCGGGGCTGATGACCTGCACCGGCCGCCCTTCGACGGTGGGGAAGGTCGTGCGCAGCGTCTCGTGCCGACGGACGAGCTCGCGGAGGCTCGCCGCGAGCACGCCGCGATCGAGTCGCCCGGTCATCCGCAGCGCCAACGAGTCGTTGTAGATCGCCCTACCTGGCTCGAGCTGTTCCAGGAACCAGAGGCGATCCTGCGCGAAGGATAGTGGCAGGTCGGTGCGGCCTGGCGCCGCCGCCGGTTGGATCGGCGGACCGACTCGCGTCGGGCCGCCGGCCCGGGCGGCGACGACCTGGGGTGCAAGCCGAGCGACGGTCGGCGCCTCGAAGAGCGCGCGCAGTGGCAGCTCGACGGCGAACGTCTCGCGAATGCGCGACAGGAGCTGCGTGGCGAGGAGCGAATGCCCACCGAGCGCGAAGAAGCTGTCGTCGACCCCCACCTCGTCCACCTCGAGGAGCTGGGCGAAGAGAACGGCAAGCAGTTCCTCCTCCGGCGTGCCGGCAGGGGGGCCCGGAGCCTGGCCCGGCGCGCCCGCGGCCAGGTCGAGCGACGGCTCGTTCGCGACGGCGGAAAGTGCCAGCGCCCGCCGATCGGTCTTGCCGTTGGGGGTCAGGGGCAGCGCGGCGAGGAGATGCACGGTGGCCGGAACCATGACCTCGGGCAGCCGGGCGGCAAGGAAGGCGCGCAGCGCCGAAGGAGCCGGCGCCTGCCCGGCCTCCGACTCCTCCGCTACCGCGTAGGCGACAAGCCGGGTGTCGCCGGCGGCGCTCCGGCGAGCGAGCACGGCGGCTTCGCGCACTCCGGAGTGGCTGCAGAGGACGGCCTCGATCTCGCCAGGCTCGATGCGCACGCCGCGCACCTTCACCTGCTGATCGGTCCGCCCGAGGAATTCGAGCTCGCCGTCCGGTCGCCGACGGGCGAGGTCGCCGGTATGATAGAGGCGGCCGCCGGGCGTGGCGCCTGTGGGATCGGGGAGGAACCGCTCGGCCGTGAGGTCGCCCCTGCCGAGATAGCCACGGGCGAGCCCAAACCCGCCGATGAAAAGCGCACCGGCGACCCCCATCGCCACCGGTTCGAGCTGGCGATCGAGCAGGTGGATCTGGGTATTGGCGATGGGACGCCCCAGCGGCACGACGACACCCGGCGCCTCGCCGCGGACCTCGTGCGTGGCCGACCAGACGGTGGTCTCGGTCGGCCCGTAGAGGTTGACGAGCCGAGCCGGGAGGGTCTCGCGCACCCGAGCCGCAAGGGCGGCTGGCAGCGCCTCACCGCCCAGCAGCAGGGCGCGGAGCATGGCGAGCGGCTGGAGACCCTCCGGCCCGGCGGCGATGATCTGGAGCAGCGAGGGGGTGCACTGCATCAGGGTGGCCCGCTGCCGTACCGCCTCGGCGGCGAGGGAGAAGTCGCCTCCTGCCACCCCCTGCGGATTGACGGCCGCCTTCAGCTCCGCCAGCGCCTCGAGGCCTTCGAGGACGGCGTCGACCTCGACGCCGAAATCGATCAGGCAAGCCACCTCGTCGACCCCGATCTCCTGCAGACGCTCGACCAGGTTCCGGCAATCCTGGAGATCGCCGAACAGGGCGCCGGTTTCGAAGTAGCGACCGAACGCGAAGTCGAGGAGCGCCTCGCGGTCGTCGGTGCTCATCGTCTTCAGGTCGACCGGCAGGTCGAGGCTCCGCACCAGGTTCGCGACCAGGCCCAGCGAAGAGCGCAGGTAGTCGGTAAACGGCTGCCGGACTTTGGCGCGCACCTCTTCGCGGTCCTGGCCGACCAGCGTGTGAAGCATCAGGGCGACCTGTCCCGTCCCAGGGTCGTGACCGTGCGCGGCTCGCGCCGCTCGGTAGATTGCAATCTTTTCTCCCACCTCCTCGATCGTCTGCCCCAGCAGGTGGGTGAGGACGTGGGCGCCCATCGCTCCCGCTCTGGCGAAGGTCTCCGGCGCGCCGGCGGCGGTGATCCAGATCGGCAGCTCAGGCTGGACCGGCCGCGGCAGCACACGCACTTCGATCTCGTTGCCGGCGCCACCGCGCAGCGCCACCGCCTCGCCGCGCCAGAGCCGGCGCACCGTCTCGATGTCGCGGAACATGACCTCTTTGCGGTCGGCATAGCTTTCCGGACGCAGGACGAAGTCGTCGGCGTGCCAGCCCGAGGCGAAGGCGACGCCCACGCGACCGTTCGAGAGGTTATCGACCATCGCCCATTCTTCGGCGACACGCAGCGGTTGGTGAAGCGGCAGCACGACGCTGCCGGCGCGGATCGCGATCCGCGTCGTGGCGGCGGCGAGAGCGGCGCCGGTGACGGCGGGATTGGGATAGAGACCGCCGAATGCGTGGAAGTGCCGTTCCGGCGTCCAGACCGCGGCGAAGCCATGAGTGTCGGCGAAGCGCGCGCCCTCGAGGAGGAGGCGGTACTTGCCGCCGGCGGAGCGTCCGTTGCTCGCTTCCGACTCCTCGGCGGCGAAATAGAAGAGGCTGAAGCCCATGCCGCGCTGCGGGCGCGAAGCCGGCGTGGTGGCGGTCTCGCCGGCACCCGCTCCCTGGCCCAGGAGCACGACCTGTGCGCCACGGGCGAGCGTCCACAACAGCTCGAGCACCGAGATGTCGAAGCTGACGCTGGTGATCGCGAGCATGATATCGGCCGGGCCGCAACCGACAGCGGCATCCATCCCGGCAAAGAAATTGACCACGGCTCGTTGGCTGACTTGGACGCCCTTGGGCCTCCCCGTTGAGCCGGAGGTAAAGAGGACATAGCCGAGATTCTCCGGACAGGTCTGCCGCTCTGGATCCGCCGCCGAGCCGCCAGGGTCCACGGCCAGGTCGAGGACCTGAGGCGAGATCTCGCCGCTACCGCCGCCAAGGCCCAGCCGGTCTTGCAGGTTCCCTTCGGTGAGCAAGACCGAGACCTGGCTGTCGGCGAGCATCGAGGCGAGCCGCTCCCCCGGATAGCTCGGGTCGAGCGGCACGTAGGCGCCTCCCGCCTTGAGCACCGCGAGGAGCGCCACGACCAACTCGACCGAACGCCAGGCGCAGACGCCGACCCGCACATCGGGACCTACACCGAGGGCGAGGAGGCGGTGCGCGAGGCGGTTCGCCCGTCGGTTGAGGAGGTCGTAGGTCAGGCTGTCGCCCCGGAAGCGGAGCGCCACCGCCTCCGGCGCCCGCGTCACCTGATGCTCGAAGAGGTCGGCGAGACCGGCGTGCGCGGGAATATCGGTGCCGGTGTCGTTCCATTCCGCGAGCATCTGCCAGCGTTCGGCCGGACCGAGGAGCGACAGCGCCGAGAGACGGGTCGCGGAGGCCGCCGACGCCGTCGCCAGGAGCTCCGTGAGCTGCCGCGCGAAGCGCGAGATGGTGGTGCGGTCGAAGAGTGCAGTGGCATAGGTGAAGCGGCCGATCTCACCGCCGCCAGCGCTGGCCGCGACCGCGAGCGAGAGGTCGAACTGCGCCTCTCGCAAAGGGAGCTCGACGGCCTCGAAGTCGAGGCCGCCGACATCCATGCGTGCGCCGCTGCCGCTACTGCCGCCAATACCGCCAAGCGCAAAGGCGGCGAGCTGCGGTGGCCCCGGCGTCCGCTCCCCTAGGCGGGTGAACATCACCTGGAAAATCGGCGAGCGGCCGGCGTCACGCTCGGGCTGCAGCCGCTCGGCGAGCAACGCGAAAGGGTAATCCTGATGAGCGAGCGCCGCCAAGACCTCATCCCGGACTCGTGCCAGCCAGACGGCGAAGCTCGGGTCTTCCGCCACACTGCCGCCGAGGACAACCGGATTGACGAAGTAGCCCACCACCCCCGCGAGCACCGAGGATGGGCGGCCGGTGGTCGGCGTACCGACCAGAACCTCGTCCTGCCCGCTCGTCCGGCAGAGCAGCGCCTGGAAGGCCGCGAGGAGGGTGACGAAAAGGGTGGCGCCGGAGTCGCGGCTCAAGGCGTGGAGCGCCGCCATCAGCTCGGGTGTCCAGGTCACCGTCAGCCCGGCGCCGGCGAACGACGGCAGCCTGGGACGCGGTCGGTCTGTCGGCAGGTCCAGCGACAGTGAGCACCCGCCGAGGCGCTGGCGCCAGAGCTCCGCGAGCTGCCGCCCGGCGGCGCCGGCCAGAAGCGCATTCTGTCGGCGCACGTGCCCGGCGTAGGTGGCGACGAGCGGCGCCAAGGGGAGTGACGTCGCGCCATCTCGTCGGTAGAGCTCTCCCAACTCGTTCAGCAGCACGCCGAGCGACCAGAAGTCGGCGACGATGTGATGGACCGCGAGCCCTACGAAGTGCTCCCCGTCGGAGCGGTGAAGGACCCGCACCCGGAGCAACGGGTCGCGCTCGAGATCGAATGGCTGATAGATCTCGTCCGCCAGCCGTGCCCACGAGCTTCCGACGTCCCATGACGTAGCATCAAGGGCGACGAAATCGAGTCCAGGCCCCGCTCGCCGGAGCTGGACCGGCTCCCCATGCTCGGCGCCGAAGCTCACTCCGAGCGCCGGATGACGTTCGACCAGGACACCCAGGGCGCGTTCGAGCGCCGCGGTATCGAGCGCGCCGCGCACCCGCGCCCCGCCGGCGAGGATGTAGGCGGTGCCACCCGGAGCCAGACGGTCGAGAAACCAGAGCGCCCGCTGTCCGTGGGAGAGGGGAGAGGAGGCTTCGTCCGCAGTCGGCTCGCCAATCGCGGGTGCCGCTTCTCCCGAAGTTTCTGCAGAAAGCTCCTCCGCCAGGCGCGCCGCGACCTCACTGACGGTCGGTCCGGCGAGCAGCCAGGCGAGCGGTAGCGTCACCCCGAGCGTCGTCTCGCCGGCGTTGCGGATCTCGATCGCGCCCAGGGAGTCGAGCCCAAGAGCCGAAAGCGGGCGGTCGTCGGCCAACGCGGCGACCGGAAGCCCTGAGGCGTCGGCGACCTGCCGTCGCACCCATGCGAGGAGAGCGGCGGGCCGTTCCTCGGTTGGCAGGGAGAGGACCGCCTCACGGCGAAGCTGCGGCAGAGCCCCGGGCTCTTCCTCCGGTCTCTCCTCGCCGACGGCGACGGTGCCGAGAACGCTCCGCTCCACGATCGCGAGGTTCCCGTTCAGATAGCCTTGGCGGCAGGCATGGCGCTGGATCTTGCCGCTCGAGGTCTTGGGGATCGTGCTCTCGGCGAGCAGGACCACTTCGTGCGCTCGCACTTCGTGCTCTTCCGCCACAGCGCGCCGGATCGCTTCGGCGGCCGCCGAACGCTGCTTTTCGTGACGGCTCACTTCCTGGACGATCACCAGGCGCTCTTCCCCGTCGACCTCGATCGAGAAGGCGGCGCCGCATCCCGCCCGTAGGCCGCGATGGCTGCGCTCGGCGGTCAGCTCGATGTCCTGGGGATAGAGATTGCGTCCGCGCAAGATGATCAGGTCTTTCAGGCGGCCGGCCACGAACAGCCGGCCGTCCCTCTCGAAACCGAGGTCGCCGGTGCGGAGATACGTCTCCTCGCCGCCGGCGAGCCGGGCGGCGAAGTCGCGCGCCGTCTCCTCCGGCCGCTGCCATTACCCGCGAGCGACGCTCGGGCCCGAAACCCAGATTTCCCCCACCTTGCCCACCGGAAGGCGGCGGCCGTCTGGATCGACGATGGCGATCGTCTGTCCCAGCCAGCTCCTGCCGCAGCTCACCAGGGTACGCGAGGCAAGCTCGGCCGCGGCCGGCACCGCCGCGCCGCGCTCGAGCGGTTCGGCGGCGAAGGCCGCCACCGTCGGGCCTTCGCCCGGCTCTGGCCCGGCGACGAAGAGTGTCGCCTCTGCCAGCCCATAGCATGGATAGAACGCCTCGCGGCGAAAGCCGGCGGGTGCGAAGGCGCGGAAGAAACGTTCCTGCGTCGCCTCCCGTACCGGCTCGGCGCCATTGAAGGCGACTCGCCAGCTCGCCAGATCGAGGTCGGCGCGCTCCGCCTCGGTGGTCTTTGCAACACAGAGCTCGTAGGCGAAGTTCGGTCCCCCGCTGGTCGTCGCGTGGTAACGCGAGATCGCCTGCAGCCACCGGATCGGCCGCTGCAGGAAAGAGACCGGCGACATCAGGCAACATTGCGCTCCCGCGAAGAGCGGCTGGAGGACGTTCCCAATGAGCCCCATGTCATGGTAGAGCGGCAGCCAGCCCACGATCACCGAGTCCTCCGACTGGCCGAAGGCGCAGCGGATCATCTCCTCGTTGTGGATCAGGTTGCCATGGCTGACCATGACCCCCTTGGGCGCCGCCGTAGAGCCCGAGGTGTACTGGAGGAAAGCGAGACTGTCCGTCGCCAGCGCCGGATCACGCCACACGTCGGCGAGCTCCACAGGTATCTCGTCGGTGGCGAGCAGGTGGATCGCGCGAAGCTCGGTGAGCTGGGCGCCAAGGGTCTCGATCTGCGGCAGAGCTGAGGCGACGGTCAGGGCGACCCGCGGCCGCGCGTCGAGAGCGATCGAGCGCAGCCGGCCCAGGGTGCGGTTCGAACGCGGCGGGTAGGCGGGAACGGCGACCACGCCGGCGCAGAGACAGCCGAGGAAGGCGACGACGAAGTCGAGCCCGGGCGGGAAGAGTAGCAGCGCGCGCGCGCCCGCCAGGCCCATCTCCTGGAGGTGGGCGCCCACCGCCCGCGCCCTCACCGCGAGCTCGGAATAGGTCAACCGTGCGGTCTCTTCCCCGGCCTCGTCGAGGAAGGCATAGGCCTGCCGCGACGGCTGCACGCTCGCCCGTTCCAGCAGTAGCTCGACCAGATTCATCGTACGACCCTGCGCCGGACACGTGCCGTCTCGAAGCTATCGGTGCGCAAAACGGTGAAAACCTCCGATGTTCCCAAAGTCAGGCCGCCACAACTCACCGTGTTACGGATGACCCACCGATTCCAGATTGGTGTACCGCGAGCGTCAACTCTTGTTTTCATAATATAAGGCAACTCTTTCTAGACGGGACTCCTGATGAACTGCCTTGCCAGTCATTGCATCTATAGAGTGCTGGCGAATCACGAAAGCGAGACATGACGAAAATTTCTATCTCCGAATAGCATGTCCCGCTAATGGTCGCGAAGTTCACTCTGTCTTTCAGGAGCGCGACCTGGACGCGAAGACACGCCGTGATCGCATCCATACACTCAACCGTCAACCCAGCTTGTCAAAGGAGATGCCGATGGGAGAGATACAGAAGTTTCGCGAAGGCAGACCGCTGTGGCTCGTCATGGCCCTCTGCCTGACGTTTTCCGCCGCTGCATTCGCTGACGGAGGCGTGACCTTCACCAACATCGCCGCGAACGGCGGCGCCGGGATCTCGTTCGACCGTGTTCCGACCCCCTCGCGCCTCGCCGTCGAACAGGCCATCTACTCCGGCGCGCCCTACCTGATCCCTCCCGAGGGCGCGGCCGCCCTGCTTGCCGATCTCGCCGCCAACTCCCCTCAGAAACCGCACGGCTCACCGGGAGTTGCGATCTTCGACTTCGACAACGACGGCTATCTCGACATCTACGTCACCAACGGTCCCGGCGCCCCCAATAGCCTGTATCGCAACCTGCTGGGCGCGACCGGCAGGCTGCAGTTCGCCGACGTCGCCGCCCACGCTGGTGTCACCGGCACCGGCCAGGATTACGGCGGCGTGTGCTTCGGCGATATCGACAACGACGGGTTTGAGGACCTCTACGTCACCGCCGTCGGCGGACCCAACATCCTCTACCACAACAACGGTAACGGCACCTTCACCGACATCACCGCCCAGGCCGGAGTCGCCGCCGGCAGCTTCCACCATTCCGGCTGCGCCATGGGCGACTTCAACGGCGACGGACGGCTCGACATCGTCGTCGCCAATACCTATGACGACTGGACCAACCGCCAGCCGGTCTTCGTTCAAGGGCTCTATCCGAAGCTGGAGCACAATCAGATCTTCTTTCAGGACTCCAGACGGCACGGGGACGACGACGGGCATCATCACCAGAACCCGATCCACTTCACCGATGGGAGTGCCACTTCGGGGATCCGCAACATCGTCAACCTGCCGAATGGCTCCTTCACCTGGTCGATCTCGGCGGTCGACGTCGACCAGGACGGCATCACCGACATCATGTGGACCGACCTCCAGGGCGCTCCTCCCACCAACCCCTCGCAGGACCGCGGCTACAACCGCGTGTTCAGGAACGACGGCACCGGCCACTTCACCGACGTGACCTACCAGAAGAGCCTCAACAAGTTCGGCTCGTGGATGGGACTCGCCTTCGGCGACTTCAACTGCGACGGCCACCTCGATTTCTTCAGCACCAACCTGGGCAGCTGGATCAATGGCCAGAGCGTGCCGCGCTGGTTCCTCGGCAACGCCGACGGCACCTTCAGCGACCCCGGCGTCGGCGCCCTGAAGGCGCTGCCCTTCGGCTGGGGAGACGTGACCGTCGACTACGACAATGACGGCGACCAGGACGTCATCTACTACGGCGACGACGACCTGGTCAACGCGATCGCCATGGACAACCCGGGCACCGTCCTGCAAAACCCGGGGTGCAGCGCCAACTTCGTCCTCGACCAGACGGCTCTGACCACCGATCACCGTTTCCGCGAGGTCAACGGTGTCGCCGCCGGCGATCTCAACAACGACGGCTTCCCCGACGTCGTGACCGCGGCGGGCTTCCGGATCGTGCCGCAGCCGACCTGGTTCCAGACTTTCTCCTCCCTCGGTCTCATCCTCGGCTCGCCGCTCGACGACATCGCCGCGCTGGAGATCGCATTGAGCAGCCGCCCCCTCCCCGGCTCCTACTCGCTCGTGCCGCTGGTCCTCAAGGACGGCGATCTCGCGATCGAAATCAACAGCGCCAACAACGGCAACGGCTGGGTGGAGGCGAAGCTGATCGGCAGTGCCGGCCTGACCACTGGCGGAAAATCCAACCGTAACGGCATCGGCGCCACTCTCTGGTTCACGCCCGACGGCGGCAAGACGGTGATCACGCCGGTCGTGGGCGGCGCGAGCCATGCTTCGCAGAGCAGTCTGACCGCCGGTTTCGGCCTTGGCCAGGCCGCCAAGGGAACGCTCGACGTCCTGTGGCCGGGCGGCACCCGCAACCGCCTTTACGACGTCAAGGACGGCGAGCGCATCGAGCTCCCGGAGATCCCCTGCAGCATTACCGGCAACTGGAAGAACTTCGGCCAGTACAACTCCTGTGTCCACCGGGCGATCGACGACCTGCGCGAGGCTCACGTCATCACCGAGGACCAGGGCGAGCGCCTGGTGCGGAGCGCGGTGCGCGCCTTCCCAGGTCATCACGGTGACGGCGATCACGGCGACGATTAAGCACAACCCGCAGTAGCCGCCACGGCTTCCGGCCCGCCGCATCGCGCGGCGGGCCGTTTTCTTGGCAGAGCTGAAAGAATGGCTCAGGCCAGACCAACCTGCTCCAACGCTGCGGCGCGGGGGGCCAAGGGTAGGGTCGCCACCTCCTCCGGCTTGAGCACCAGGCTGAGCAGGAGCCCGTCCTCCTCGAAGACCAGACCGCGCTGCTTGAGGTAGGCGACCTCGCTCGCGACCTCGGTCTCTGTAAGCCCGAGCTTTTCGGCCAGCCGTGTCGGCCGATGCTGATCGCTCAGCGCCTCCAGGACGGTCCAGCCGGTGGCGCTCGGCTTGTGCTCGACGGCGGAGCCGGAGCGGGAGTCATAGATCAGGCGGGAGCCGTGGCGCTCCTTGACCATCAGCTCGGGCTTGAGCCGCTGGTCATGCTGGTTCCAGCGCAACTGCCAGACGGCCACGCGTTCGCGGAGCCGACCCAGCCAGCGCGCGGTCGCGGTGATGTAGGCCGCTTTGTAGTCCTCGTCGGCGAAAAAGTACGCGAGATTCTCGAACTCCTCCTTCGGGAAGGGATAGATCATCTCGTAGAACTTGCTGGGCTTGAGCTTCAATCCATACTCCTTGGCCTGGAAGTGATACGGGCTGAAACGATCGAAGCGGATCGGATAGACGCCGTTCGGCGGCTGCAGGTGGGTGAGGAGCGGCAGGTCGTCGTAATACTTCCGGTAGATCTCCTCCGGCTCGTTGGGAAAGCCGACCAGGAGGTTCCAGAACGCCTTGATCCCGTAGCGGCCACAGTTCTTCAGGAACTTCAGGTTCTGGAACGACGTCGTCCCCTTGCGCATTAACTTGAGCGTGGTCGTCGACAGCGCCTCGATGCCGGGCTGGATGCGCGTCACTTTGGCTCTTGCCATCGCGGCCATCTCCCTCTCCTTGAGATCGGCCTTGATCTCGTAGAACAGGGCAACCCCCTCCGGCGTCTCGAGGTGCGGCAGGACCTCGGTCAGATACTCGCGCGGCAGGATGTTGTCGACCGACTCGAAGATGGTGACCCGCGAGGCGTAGCGGTCAAAGAGCCCGTGCAGGAGCGCCAGCGCATTCTCCGGCGGCAGGGCGCGGTACTTCATCGTCGCCCCGTTCAAACCGCAGAAGGTGCAGTGCGAGCGCTCCCCCCACCAGCAGCCGCGCGAAGTCTCGAAAGGAAGGCGGGGGTGGAGGTTGGCACCGCGTGGCACTTTCTGGTCGAGCGCCGCGAAGTAATCGTCGTAGTCGATCGGCACGTCGACCGTGATGTCGAGCTCCGCGCCGATCTCCTTGCCGCCGTCAAGGAGCTGCAGGGCCAGCTTCTTGCGCGACAGGACGCCCTGGATCTTGTGACACTCCTCCACCGCGCCGCGCCGGAGGTTGCGGACCAGCTCGGGGAAGCTATGGAGCGCCGGTCCGGAGAAGACGAAGTCGATCCAGGGCACGTTCCTGGCGATCACGTTGCCCATGGGTGCCTCGCAATTGGCCCCCCCCATGACGATGACGACGCCCGGATTGCGCTCCTTCACCTTCCGGGCCAGGGCAAAATTGGCCACGTTCTGGGAGAACATCGAGGTCAAGCCGATGAGCGAACACTGGTCGAGGCGATAGAGGTCGATGAGCGAGTCGAGAAAGGCCCCGGCGCCCCGGCGCTTCTCGGTCAGCTGCTTGCGAAAGACGTCGAGCTGAGCGCGATGTTCCGAGAAGTGGCGTACCAGATAGGCCTCCGGATTGTCCGCCTTCTCCGGGAACGCCGCCAGGCTGAAGAACCAGTCGCCGAGGCCCGAGGTATTGGCCTGCACCGATCCCGAGATGATCTCGTAGAACTGCGGACCGAGGAAATTGAGGAAATCGAGGTTGGGGTAGAGCACCTCGCACTGCACCTCGGAGGCGAGCTCGCTCTCGACCCTCGACCTGAGCTGCGCCAAGGCGATGGACGGAATGTCGGCGGCGGCGAAGGGCATGTTGATCAGCGCAATACGATACATAAGGCTCCCTTTCGTACCAGGCGAGAGGCTACGGCTCGCCGTGCCGGGCGAGCACGGTAGAGTCAGCATTGACGGTTCACTATACTCGCACTCAAAAAGAGAAGTGCAGGATGACCCCCATCCCGCGCCCACCTGGCTGAACCTGCTTGACGGAAGAACGAGCCTCCTGTAACGTTCTAAGCTGCTGGCTTACTGCCTGCAAGCGGAGGATACGATGTTGCTACAAGACTTCGGGTTTGGTATTCGCAGGCTGTGGAAAGAGCCGGGATTCACCCTGATCGCTCTCCTCGCCCTGGCGCTCGGAATCGGCGCCAACACCGCGATCTTCAGCCTGCTCAACGCCGTGGCCCTGCAGCCCCTGCCCTACCGCGACTCCGGCCACATGGTGGCGGTCTGGGGGAGCTCGCCGGCGCAGGGCATCCCGGAGATCCAGATCTCCTTCACGCAATTCCGCGCCCTGTCCGAGCAGGCCGGCAGCTTCGCCGCGCTCACCGCCTATATCGAGGAGCCGATGAGCCTCCAGGAGCGGGGCGACCCACTCTCGCTCAACGGCATCCGGATCACCTCCGGATTCTTCGACGTCTGGGGCGTCGAGCCGATCCTCGGTCACCGGTTCTCGGTCGCCGAGGACAAGAAAGGGGGCGCCAACGTCGTCCTCCTCTCCGAGGGCCTGTGGCGGCGACGCTACGACGCCAGCCGCGGCATCCTCGGTCGCGCGTTGCAGATCGACGGCAAGAGCTACACCGTCGTCGGCATCATGCCCAACGTCCTGCGCTTCCCCTTTTCCAAGGTCGACCTCTGGGTGCCACGGCCGAACGAGATCGCCTTCCTCCCCGAACCGGCCATCGAAGGAGGCTCCGGCTACCTGAAGGGGGCCGGTCGCTTGCGCCCCGGCGTCTCGCTGGCGAGCGCCGGCGCCGAGGCTGAGCGGGTGAGCGAACGCTACGCCAAGCAGTTCCCCTCCAACGTGGACGTCGCCTTCCGGCCCAAGCTGCGGCTGATGAACGATCAGCTCGTCGGGCCGCAGCGCGTCGCCCTCCTGCTCCTCCTGGGCGCCGTCTTCTTCGTCCTGCTCATCGCCTGCGCCGACGTCGGCAGCCTCCTCCTCGCCCAGGGGCTCGCCCGCCGGCGCGAGATCGCCATCCGCATGGCGATCGGCGCCAGCCGCGGCGACGTGGTCCGGCAGCTGCTGGCCGAAGGGGTGGTACTGGCTCTCGCCGGCGCTGCCCTGGGGGTGCTCCTCGCCCACTGGAGCCTCCGGCTCCTGATCGCCGCCAATCCCGACAACCTGCCGCGGCTCGCCGAGGTGCGGATCGACGGCCGGGTGCTTCTCTTCACCCTGGCCGTGGCACTTGCCGCGGGTGTCGTTTCGTCGCTCGCCCCCGCCCTCCAGACCGTGCGCTCCAATACCAAGCTGGCGCTCGCCGAAGGTGGCCGCGGCACGACCGGCGGCAGCTCCGGGCGCCGCCGGACCCAGGCCGCCTTCGTCGTCATGGAGGTGGCGCTCGCGCTCACCCTGCTGATCGGCGCCAGCCTCCTGCTCCAGAGCTTCCGCCGCCTCTCCGGCATCGAGCTCGGCTTCAATCCCAAGAACCTGATGATGATCCAGATCTCGTTGCCGACGGCCAAGTACCCGGACACCGCGCACCAGCGGGTCTTCTTCGAGCAGGTGCTCGACCGGGTGCGCAAGCTCCCCGGCATCGAGTCGGCCGGCCTCTCCGACTTCCTGCCGATCACCGGCACAGTGCACGCCGGTCTCGCCTTCGAGGGCAAGCCCGCGCCGCCGATCAACAAGCAGCCGCTGGTCTGGCGGCTGATGGTGGCGCCGGGCACCTTCCACACCTTCGGCGCACGCCTGGTCAAGGGGCGCGACTTCTCCCCCGAAGATCCGCCTACCGGGCCGCTCGTCGCCATCGTCAACTCTGCCCTGGTGCGCCAGTTCTTCGGCGGCGAGGAACCGCTCGGCAAGCACCTGCTCATGGGGCGCCGCCACCTGCCCGCCGAGATCGTCGGCATCGTCGAGGACATGCAGGAGGACAGCCTCGACACCCGCAAGGAGCCGGAGTTCTTCCTCTCCACCCACCAGGCGCGGCCGGAGCTGTCGCCGTCGACGGTGATGGAGATCCTGGTGCGGACCACGCTGCCGCCGGTCACCGCGGCGCGCGAAGTGCGGGACATGGTCCTGGCGGTCGATCCCGAACAGCCGATCACCGACCTGCAGACCATGGAGGGGGTCATCTCCACCGACGTGGCCAGCCGGCGCCTGACCACCGGTCTCCTCTCCGCCTTCTCGGCGGTCGCCCTGGCGCTCTGTCTGCTCGGTATCTACGGAGTCGTCGCCCAGACGGTATCGCTGCGCCGGCAGGAGATCGGCGTGCGGATGGCGCTCGGGGCGCTCCCCGGCCACGTCGTCCGGGCGGTCGCCAAGGACGCCCTGACCTGGGTGGTGGCCGGTCTGGCCGTCGGGCTCGCCGCCGCCTTGGGGCTCTCGCGTCTCCTGGCGAGCCAGCTCTTCGAGGTCAGCCCGACGGATCCGGTGTACTTCGTGGCCGCGCCGCTGGTGCTCGCCCTCGTCGCCTTCCTCGCCTGCTATCTGCCGGGTCGGCGGGCGGTGCGGATCGAGCCCGCGATCACCCTGCGCACGGATTGACGCCCGGCAGGTCGCGCGGGAGCTGGGGTCTCTTCCCGAGCCTATCCGGGAGCTTCCGGCACGCCTCCGGTCGCTCTCGGACCACCTGCCAGGAGTAGGCAGGCCCACTGTGCGCACCCGGTCCGCGCGCGAAACCAGCGCTACCGATCGTCGAAGAATCCCTCCGCGCGCCCCCAAAATCCCTGGAAGTCCGATGAAAAACTCTCCGGACACAAGTCCGATGCCACCGTTCTAGAGACGCGCCGCTTTCCAGCAGGCTTGACGTCTTCCAGGTCCCTGAGCTCGGACCCTTCCGCTTCCAGCCGACTCCGGACTTCGGCCGGCAGGGCGCCAAGCCGGTCCAGGCCATGCCAGAAGAGATCGAGATCGCGGGTGTCGCGATGCTTCAAGTGAACGCCGACGAGAGCCGCTCCCCCGGTGAGGGTCCAGGGAGGCTCCAGACCGCCGAGGATTTCCAGCGTCTTCCATTGGAGAGGGGTCAGGCTACCGCCGGACATGGCTCGTCTCCCATGCCTCCAACAGCCAGGTCCAGAACTCGCGGGTCTGGCCGAGGTAGCGTTCCAGCTGAGGCCAGAGCGCCCGGATTTCCCGCGTCGAGACGAAGGTGAACACATCGGCCGGCTTGGCCTGCCGCATGAGCTTGCCGACCAGATAGGCCCGTACCTCCGAGTTGGGATCTTTAAGCTCACACCGGAACTCGTCGAGCGTCATCTCGGAATCCCAGAGGAAATAGGGATGGCCCTGCTGGTCGGTCAGCCTTTCGGGCGGTGTCGGATTCAACATGGGGAGAGCGTAGCAGACCGGCCGTTCCCTGGATCTTACCTGCCCACAGGGGAGCCTTGAGAGCTGGGAGCCTCCTGGCGGGCCCTTGCGCAGCCCGGCGGTATCCTATCAACCCCCTTGAGAACCTCTTCTCCCCCGCCTTCATCAAGCTCCTCCGGGAGCGCGACGAGGTCCTGGCCGCGTCCGAGGCCGAGTTCGCCGGCCCCTGGAAGAGCTTGATGAAGGCGGGGGAGAAGAGGTTCTCAAGG